>BFBZ01000012.1_pt258 | contig 38056 bp, 34 predicted proteins | sample 1888401 | NCBI WGS metagenome assembly BFBZ01 (sample SAMD00112614, study PRJDB3348) | symbiont metagenome | host: Chara braunii | reverse complement strand
AGGCCGAAGATTTCGCGCGCGACATCGGCGAATGCTTCCACATCATGCGTGGGCAGCGTCGCGCCGATCACGCGTGCCCGCGCCTTCGCATCGGTGATGACGATTTTGGTCGTGTTGTAGCGATTGAATTCGGCCGCGGCCTCGCCCAGCGTCACGTGGCTGAACACAATCACGCCGCGGCGCCAGCCCAGTTCATCGTGCAATTCCTTCTCGGGTTTGCGCGAAACGTCGAGCGAATGCGTGCTCGCAACCGCCACATCGCCCGGCAACAGCACGACGGAATGCTGCTGGATGCCGGCACTTGCCGATTGCAGCTCGGCCTTTCCTTCGACGAGCGAGACCCGCAGCCGGCCGGCCTCATCGCGCACCAGGAATTTCGTGCCCAGATCCGTCACGCGATGCTTGGCCGCAAGCACCACGAAGGGCCGCGTCGCATCGTGTTCCACCTGGAAATAAGCTTCACCCCTCACCAGCGTCACTTCGCGGCGCGCGGCGCGGAAATCGGTTCGGATGACAGTGTCGGTGTTCAGTTCGATCCGCGAACCATCGGCGAGCGTGATGATTTTGCGGCCGCCGACCGGGGTGGAATAAGTCTGGCTGTCGGGGCCAGATGCGAAGAACACGCCGCCCGCGCCGAGGGCTGCGATCACGGCCAGGATCGCGGCGGTGCGAAACAACACTGACCGGGATTTCGGCGGCTGTGCCGGATTGGCGCGCGCAAGGCCCGGATCGCGCAACGCGGTGAGGCGCTCGGTGCGGCCCCAGCCTGTTTCCATGCGCAGGAAGGCGATTTCATGGGCCAGCGATTGCGCGAGCCAGGCATCGAGCGCGGATTGCTCCGTGTCAGTCCATGGCCCCAGCATGCGGCGCGCGAGCCATTGCGAGGCCTGGTCGCGGATTTCGGCAGCGGGCGCGATATCGTTCATGGCGTTCTCCGCGTGTTCGGGTTTTCGCCGAGCAGAATGTCCACGAGCACGCGAATGCCATGGGCGAGATAATTGGCGACGGTGGGCTCGGCCAGCCCCATGCGCTCGGCGATCTCGCGCCGCGACAGGCCTTCGATGCGCGCGAGCACCACCACCTGGCGGCATTGCGGCGGCAACCGGTCGAGGGCCGCCTGCAGATGGCGCAGCTCATCGCGCGCCTGGGCCACGCGATCGGGGCCGGGCACATCGGCTGCGGCTTCCAACGCCTCCAGATCGGCCACCGCTTCGATCGGCACCACGTTTTCGTGGCGCACGCGATCGATCAGAAGGTTGCGCGCGGTGGCGAAGACGAATTGCTTCGGCCGCTCGGGCAGGCCCTCCTGCGCCGCGCGATAGACGCGCAGGTAAACCTCCTGCTGGAGATCGGTGATGTCGCTCTGGTTGCGCCAGTTATGTTGCAAGAATTGCATAAGCGCCGCCTCCAGCGGCAACACCTCGCGGATGAACCACTGCTTCACAACCGACGTGCTCACACCCGCGCCCCTGGGGCGCGCGTCAGCGCCGTCACTGTTGGTATCCGGTCTCTCGATCATCCCCAGCCGGTTCCCCATCAACGAGGTGTCTAAGCCTGGGCCTCATTAGTTCTGACGGCCGGGCTTCGGCGATGAACCTAGCGCCGACGAAAAGAAATTTTCTTGCGGACAGCGCATAAACGAAAACGGAGGCCCCGAGGCCTCCGTTTTTCCCGTTCAGATTGTGCCGAGGCTAGCCGCCGAACCCAAAAGCGACGGTGGCAAAGGGGCCGTGGAAGCCCAAGGTCGCGGCGTCGCGCGTGTCGAGACCGCGATCCAGCGCGCCGAAGAAGAAATCGGCGCGATACCCGGCGCTGATTTTGGCGTTGGTGAAGCGATAGGAAACGGCCGCGAAGCCGCCGACATTGGGAATGATGATGTGGCGGGACGTGGTCCGATTGTCACCGCCGGTCACTTGCGAAACTATCACATCAGCGCCCGCGTAACTACCGCCGCCACCATGTTTTCTCGTGGTGGTTTGATGGCTGACATGTGTGCGTTGGCGGCCGAAGAGGACTGCGATGTTGGCGCCCCAATCCAGCGATAACCTCCCGTCGTCGACATTGCCGATCAGGCTTGTCGCATTGCTGAGAGAAAGTGACGGCCCGAGCGCGCGGAAGTCACTGTATCGTTCTGCAAACGATGCGGAATTATGATGGGTTTGCTGAATAACATATTTCCCGGGGAATACACCCTGTTTGACGGCAAACTCTGTGTCGGGAAGCGTATGGGAGTTCAGCTGCGATGATGCGCTCATCTGGGCGTAGCGCGCACCGAAACCGAAAGTGGATTCAGTCCCACGGCCGAACAGGCCGAGCCCGACATCCTTGCCAACTTGGAAATCGACAATGGCATGCGACTCGGTATTGTCTGCACTTTGATCGACATAAGCCATGGCCGAGGGTGTGACGAGATAGGCGTTGCCCCCGCCGGTTTTGAGATGCTTTCCACCGGGCGTCAGATATTGCGCAACCGGCGGCCCGATGAGGGCTTTTTCTGCATGCGCGGCGCGGGCCGTATGCGTGCGCCCATAGCGCGCCGACGCCATGAATATCCAATCCGAAGCATGCGGCTGGAAGGAAAGGCTGCCTTCGCCGCCGAAGCTTTTGCCCAGCGCATTCTCGATTTCCGTGATGGATGGAAAACCCAGATCGCGCGCGTCGGCATCATAATGTGGAACGAAAGGATCGTTCTGACCGGTGACGTTTTCGTATTGCGCGCCGAGTTCGATCCACACCGTGGGACGGCTCGCATCTTGTGCAGTTGCCGGAACGATATGCGCCGCCAATGCGATTGCCGAAACGGTGGCAAGCAAGCGCCAGCGCAATTGCGGGTTTCTGTTTTGTGTGTTGACGAGTTCGCTCATTTTCTTTTTTCCCCCTTACCAATTCTTCGTGATGCGGACGCCGAACAACCGTGGATCGGTGAGGAACACGTTGGTCGTTAATCCGCTGTCGTCGGAGTTGAGGAAGGCGCCGGTAATCGCCGTGGTGTTGAAGACGTTCTTGACGTAGCCCATCACCTGCCAGCCGTTCTGGTTGGTCAGGATCAGCGCGGCGTTCACACTGGTGTAGCCGCGCAAGCGATCATACGGATTGTCGTTGAAGACGCGCGCCCAGGAATAATCCTGCCAGTAATAGTCACCGCGGATCGTGGCCGCCCAATCGGGCGTGACGGGCAGCGAATATTCCGCCGAGAACGACACCGTGAAGGGTGGCGCATTGGGCAACTGGTTGCCGCTTACATCCTTTGTCCAGCCCGCGCCATTGTTGGGCGCAGGGCCGTAATCGATGCCGTTGTTGGTGTTCTGGCCGGTATAAGGATCGTTCGGTGTGCCTGCCAACGGATCGAAGCCGGGATAGGAGCCAGGCGGGATGGGAAGGCCCGAAGTAGGGCCGCCCAGACTCGAATATGGCAAGGCGTGCGCCGGATTGGCAGTGTAGGTTTGGCCCGTAACAGGGTCATCGTGCTGGCTATACGCATAACCACAGTCTCCGGCCAGCGGAAAATTGACAGGGGTGTTGTGGGAAAGCTGCCAAGCCACGACATAAGCCGGCAGCACGCAGTTCGATGCCTGATCGGGGAACGGCTTGGCCAGCACCCAACCGTCATGGCCTTGCAGACGATCCATCAGATCGAGCGCATCCTGAACATCCGCGATACGCGTGTGTTCGTAGCCGCCCGCGAAGTGAAATTTGAGGCCGGGTACGGGTTCATAAGTGGCTTCGATTTCGGCGCCCCTGACCGTCGCATCGAAGTTCAAGTTGAGAGCGGTGCGATCAATGATTTCCGATATCTGGTACCCTTTGTAATCGTAGTAGAACACATCGCCGTTGAACGTGAGAGCGCCATCCAGCAACGTGTTCTTGGTTCCCAGTTCGTAGGCGTTGATGAATTCGGGGGCAAAGGTGAGCGGATGCGCCACGCTCGCCACGCTTCCGCCGCTGTAAGGCGCAAACAGCGCCCCCGGCGGATTGGCGCCGCCGCCTTTGTAGCCGTGCGCAAAGGAGGCATAGACCAGCGTCTGGTCGGTGAAAGCGACTTTCGGAGTCCAATTTGCGGCGAAACGGCCTGTCCATTCACGCCATTCCTGATCGACGACGCCAGTGACGGGATAGCCGGTGCCCGCCGTCAGAAATTCGCTTGGGATATCGACGAAGTGCTTATGATCATCGGTCCAGCGCAGGCCGCCGGTCAATTTCAGGTCGTTGACGACATTATAATAAATCTCACCAAATCCGGCATAGGAATTCAGGAGGTAGGGGTTTTGGCTAAGGAAATAGTTATGCCCCTTGTTGTCCAGCGTTTCGAGCGTTCCATGGTCGATCCAGCCGACACAGCTCAAATTGCCGACGCTTCCCGGATCTGCGGGATTCGGATAGGTGAGATTGCTGACACATTGCTGCGATGAATCCGAAGGATTCCACGGGACGACGGTGTGTGTGGCCCCGTTGCCCAAGCGGGCCGCCGACCACATCGTGATCGTGTTGAAAAAGACGTAATAGTTCTCCTCCGTTTCATAGTGCATGAAATTGCCGCCGACGCTGAAGTTGAGCGGCCCGGAGAAATTGGATGCCAAGCGAAATTCCTGATTCAACTGCCAGGAATGTTCGTCATTGAGATCTTCGGCGACGAGGCGATCACTGCAACCAAGTTGAGGATCGCAGAAATAGCCCGTGGGCGTTCCGCCCCCGCCGGCACACATGGTACCGATGCTTACGGTTCCGTCCGCACATGCATAATTTCCATCGGGCTGGGTAACGAGGAGGTTGGCATTACCCGTTGGACCTGTGGAAAAAATGCCCGGCTGCGTATTGAAACGGTTGAAGTCTTCCGTCGAATAGAGGAAATCCTGATTATAACCGGTTTCCGATGTGAACGTGAGCGAAGGCGAAACCGCATATTCGGAATGCAATTCCAGAACATCATTCTTCGCCTTGTAATTTGGATCGAGCGACGACTCGATGACGCGCAAATCCCTCGATTGCGAGACACTGGCATAGGCATCGTTCCCTCCAATCAGCGGAGATGCGATGCCAAGGCCGAAACCGGCTCCGGTGATCCCGCCATAATATGCCAGCGCCAGCGAATTGGGGACCTGGAATGCTTCGGGGCTATAGAGCGAGACAGGCGAGCAGACTTGGCTGAGCATGATTTTGCCATATTGCGTACCACCGGATCCTTTGTTGGTCGCGACGCCGTTCACCTGGGTCAATCCATTGTCTCGCTTGCAAAGCTGCTTGGCGGACCGCAGGCGGTCGTCATTTTCCTGGAAATGTTCCCAGACGAGATATGCCTTGAATTTTTCCGTCGGATGGAAGGCCAACGTCACGCGGCCCGACCACAGGTCGCGCCCATCGATCGGGCTATCGGTCAGCGCGTTGAAGGAATAGCCGTTGCGCTTGGTCCACTCGCCGGCGATGCGTAGATCCAGCCGGTCGTCCACGATAGGAAGGTTGACCATGCCTTCGAAGCGACGATTCTGATAATTGCCGACGTCGGCGCTCGCCATCGCTTCGAACTGATCGGTGGGTTTGGCGGAGATCAGGTTCACCACGCCTGCGGTCGCGTTGCGGCCATAGAGTGTGCCTTGTGGGCCGCGTAAAACTTCGGCCTGGGAGACGTCGTAGAATTCCTGTTCGAAGAAATGATTTCTGATGAACGGCATGTCGTTGAGGGCAACCGCCACCGCCGGATCGGTGGACACCGAGATGGCCTGGGTGCCGATGCCGCGGATGGTGATGCTGTAGCCGGAGAAATTCGTTTTCGTGAAGGTGAGGTTCGGCACCTGCTTCACGAGATCGGGGCCGCCTGCTGTCTGTGTGGCGGTGAGCTGTTCCTGGCTTAAAGCCGTGATTGCAATGGGGATGCTCTGCACATCCGCCCCGCCCAGTTTCGACGAGGTGACGGTTACGGTTTCAACCGCACTGCGCGCAGGGGCCGCTTGTGCGAGCTGGAACGGCGCGATTTCCGGTGTGGACTCGGATTGCGAGGCGTTGCGGATGATTTCTATGCCGGTGCCTTCGCGGCGCATTTCGAAGCCGGTGCCGGAGAGGATGCGCGATAGCGCCTCATCGGGAGACAGGCTGCCCTTCACGCCGCGACTGCGCGTGCCTTGCATATCGTCCGAGGCGTAAAGAATCGTGACGCCGGTTTGGCGGGTGTAGGTGGCGAGCGCGGCGCGCAGATCGCCCGCCGGGATGTTGAAATCGCCTGCCAACGCTGTTCCGCAAAGCGCGGTCGCGAGTGCGATTGCGGCGACACCGGATTTCAGAATGGTACGTTTGGACATGTTCCCCCTCTTGAGCTTGCAGGCTGTGGTTACCGGCCTGCATCCCGCGTGATATTTCCTGAACTCGATATGATGATTTCGCCGGCCGTGTTTCGAACGCGAAGGCCGAGAACGGCCCTCGCCATGCGGGCAAACAGTTCGACGTCGTCGGTGGCGAAATTCGCGCCGATCGCGCGGCGGGCAGCCGCTGTATCGGCGATGACGATCTTCTTGCGGTTGTAACGGTTGAATTCGGCGGCGGCTTCGGAAAGCGTTGTGTTGTCGAAGATCAATTGGCCGTTGCGCCAGCCAAGTTCTTTCGACACATGGGCCGTTGAAGATGTGGTGACGTTCACGCCATTCGCCGTTGCCACCAATTCTTCGCCGGGCTTCAGCAGCACCGGCTTCTGATCGCCGTGCCCCGGCGCATCGAAACGCACGCGGCCTTCGAGCAGCGCAATCTTCAGCCGCTCGCCATCGCGCCGCACGGTGAATCGCGTGCCCATATCCACCACGCGGTGCTCGCCTGCGATGATCTCGAAGGGATGGCGCGCATCGTGAACGACCTTGAAATAGACCTCACCCTTTTCTAGCCAGAGCTTGCGCCGGCTGGCGGTGATATCGGCGCGCAAGGTGGTATCGGTGTTGAGTTCGATCACCGAGCCATCGTTGAGGGTGATCGTTTCGCGGCCGCCGAGCGGGGTGTTGAACACCTGGCCCTTGGGCGAGAAGAAATAAAGCGCGGCCGCAGCACTTATCCCGGCCGTCAGCGCAAAAACCGCCGCGATGCGGACAGGCCCGCGCCAGGAACGCGGCACAGGTTTTTCGGGACGCGCAAACGGCCTGCGCACCACCGTCAACCGGCGTGTTTGCGACCACGCGCTCTCAACCCGCAGATAAGCCACCCGATTCGCGGGCGTCTCCTCCAGCCATGCATTGAGCGCTTGCGCATCGGCAGCATCCCAATCTTCGGATTCGCGCCGCGCCAGCCATTCGGCGGCGCGCGCGCGCACCGGCCCCGCGGCTTCCACCAATGCACGCTCTTCGGAATGCTCGCTCATGGCCGCCTCCGAAAATCGGATGGGCCGCCATAAAAGAAATCGGCAAGCGCGTTCATGCCGCTCGCCAGATGCCATTTGACCGTTTCTTCGCTGATGCCCATGCGCTCGGCGATCTCGCGGCGCGAAAGCCCATCGAGTTGGCGCGAAACCACGACTTCGCGCGAACGCGGCGGAAGCCGATCCAGCGCATCGAGCACCCGGCGCAGCGCATCGCGCGCCATCACGGTGCGATCGGGGCCGGGCTCATCCATCGCGATGCTCAACGCATCGACATCGGACACCGCCTCGATCGGGATCACCTGCTCGTGGCGAAGCCGGTCGATCAGAAGATTGCGGGCGATGGCAAAGACGAACGGCTTGACGGGATCGGGCAGTTGCTTGCGCGCGCTTTCATAGACGCGCACATAAACATCCTGGCACAGATCGGCGACTTCGCTCTGGTTTCGCCAGTGATGATGCAGGTACTGCAACAGGGTCGCCTCCAGGGGCAGTACCTCTTTGACAAACCAAAGATCGACATCGGACGCAGTCATCTCCGCGCCCGAACGGCGGGAGCCTGCGTTTTCGGCATGGGTGTCGGCTTTGTCTGTCATCCCCGGCCAGCGCCTGCTTTTCGAGGTTCTTGTCGGTACTGCACCCACATAAACGGGCGGAGGCTTCAAACGGGGGGGGGATTTTTTCAAAGCCCCGCCAAGGCGGCCGCATTCTGGCATCAATGGCGCAAGCAATCGACCGTCACGGCGTCGAAGAACTGCGCGCTAACGGGTGCGGCAATCTTATTGCGCAAAACCTCAGCCGTTTCCACCCTCATGGAGGTAGATATTGGTCGCCAGCCCCGGCTTATGATCACTAACAGGGATTGAGCAGCGGTAGCTTCTCCGCGTTGCTCTTTTCGCCATAGTGGCTGACCTGACTGGCCCTTTTTTACCAGGCGGATTGTGAGAAGCTACACCTGGAAAGGGGGTAAGTCGGCGTTCTGGCCCATGCTCGTCAGCGGCCAATCCGAGCGATTCCACATCCGACATGATTTCGACGGACACGATGTGCTCCCGGCGCACGCGATCGATGATCATGTGGCACGCGGTTGCGAAGACAAAATCCTCCTTGGCATTTTCCGGCGTTTCGGTTTTCGCCGCTTCATAGACCCGCACATAGAGATCGCGCAGCAAATCGGAAATCTCATCGGCATTACGTCAGTTATGATGCAGGAATTGAATCAACGCGGCTTCCAATGGCAACACTTAGCGCACAAACAAAGCGGTCGCGCCTTGTGTTTTCTGAAGCAGGCTTTCCGAACCGACCTTACCGAACAGACGTGACCTTCAATCCCGCGGCAGTTGGAGCTATGTGCTTCAAATCGTATTGAAGTCCGCTTTGCGTCGATTTTGTTGAAGAAGTCGCGCGTTGGTCAGACGGTGTGCTGTGGACGGCGATGTTCCGAGCGGATTAGGCGGCGTTTGTGAGGATCAGATCGGCATTGGCTGTGGATTGGGGATCAGCTTTGCCAATTTCCTGAGGTTCTGGGCGGTTGCGGCAAGCAGGAACTCATCGCGGGCACCGCAAGGCCCTCGCAATCGCAGCCGGCCCAACCGCAGGATGCGTTTGAGATGGGCGAACAGCATCTCGACCTTCTTCCGTTCGCGACGTGAGACTATGTAGGCATCTGTCCTGGCGATCTCGCGGGCCAGATCGCGAGCGCCTTCGTAGATGCTGCGAGGCACTTTGCGGGCCGGGGTGTTGGGAGAGCAGCGAGGCTTGAGCGCATAGCCGTCGCAGTCATATTTGCTCGCCCGGTACATCAGCGTGGTCCCGTCGTTCACAACAGTGCCGTTGGTGGCCAGGGTTTTGCCACCCGGGCAGCGATAGAGATCGGCTTCCGCGTCATATAAGAAGTCGCTGCGCGAGAAGGTGTCGTCTGTTCGAGCCGACTTATCGAAGACCGGGATATGCGGCTCGATCCCGCGCGTGTTCACCAGCCAGTCGAGCATCTCGGCCGTACCGTAGGCGGAGTCGGCCGCCAGGCGTTCGGGATAGAGACCGAACCTTTGATCGACCCGATCAAGCATAGTGCGAGCAGCTCCAACCTCGGCCTGCCGGATCGCACGGGTGGGTTCGACATCGACGATGATCGCAGTCTTCAGATCGATCAAATAGTTATCGGAGTAAGCGAAGAACGCATGGCCCTTATGGGCGCCGGTCCATTGAGCTGCCGGATCTGATTTGGCCACGAACTTTGGGACTACCTCACTGGCCGCGCCCCACGCAGCCTCATCAAGCGTTTCCAGATACTCGCGCACAGAGCGGCGCGTTGCTGCGAGCGCGGACCAGTCGGTCTTCTCCGAACCAGCAACCGCGCGCTGCTTGTTGGCATCTGCGGCAATCAGGCTGGCATCGACCGCGAAGCCGTCACCGCCGACCAATCCTTCCTTGATCGCCCTAGCGACAACGGTCTCGAACACATGGCGGAGGGCATCACTGTCGCGGAAGCGACCATGCCGGTTCTTCGAGAAGGTCGAGTGATCCGGCACCTCACCATCCAGCCCGAGCCGGCAAAACCAGCGATATGCCAGGTTCAGATGGACCTCCTCGCACAGCCGACGCTCCGATCGGATGCCATAGCAATACCCAACCAGCAGCATCCGGATCAGCAGTTCCGGATCGATCGAAGGCCGACCGGTCGAACTGTAGAACGGAGCCAAATGCGACCGCAGACCACCAAGGTCTACGAAGCGATCGATGGCCCTCAGCAAATGATTGGCCGGCACATGCCGTTCCAGCGAGAACTCGTAGAACAGCGCCTCATGATCCGTCTGCCGTCCCATCATCGACCGCACTCCTGCTTCGACAGCAGAAGTGAATCACTGCCGGCAAGGCGCCTCAACAGGGGCGTTTTTCAACAATATCCGCCAAAAGCGGACGTATTTTGGGAAGATAGTACTCACACGAAATATCATAACGTGCGTAATGGCGCGCTTTAGAGTCGATCGTAATGACTGAAATATGCCCTACTTGTCCGATGGACAAATTTTGTTCTCGTCCCACACGTAGCTGGCTGCCGTTAGAGTGCGTAGCTCATCGCGCTCCGCAACGACGTGACCAAATTGCAAGTGCCGCGCGACATGGATCGGCTGCAGCTCTTTGCGAGGCGTATTCTGCCATCCCAACAGGTTCTTTCCCAGCTTACCGCCCCGGTTTGCCATCGCGAAAAGCAGGCCATACTGGCGGGGGGCGACGCCAGTGTACGCGGAAAATACCACCTTGCCGGGTTTCGGACGTCTATCGGCTGAATCGAGCTCGAGCTCCTCACCGTAAAGTACACTAGCTCTGCTCTTCGGATAAGGCTCGAGATAGATCACCTGCTTGAGGCCGGCTGCCAGAATATGTTTTGTGCAATTATGACACGGAAAAGTCGTCACGAAGATCGTATAGCCGTCAATGGCTACACCGCGTCGCGCCGCATCAATGATTGCGGCAAGCTCAGCATGGACCGGGCGGCTAAATTCCCCGAGACTCATGAACTGTGTACCGTCCAGGCGGGCCATCAGATTGCGCGCTATCGTGGAATTGTCGCCATTACCGGCCTTCGGGTCGAGCAGGTTCGCTTCGCGCACCTTGCCAATTACTTCGGCGAGGATACTTAGCTTTATCTTTCGCGCCGGATCGTCCGGCAGCATGCGTTGGTCGCGCCGGTCGGGAGAGTCACCGTCCCAGTAAAAGCCACCCCCGGCCCGCGGTACTTCGTTCATTCCGACGGCTCGGACGTTCACATCAACTATGCGGCCGGACGGAGCTTCGAGATCGACAATCGCAGCGCCGACCTGTCGGTTCTCGTCGGCCGATCTCAGCGAGACCGCGCTCGCGATGTACATCGCATACTCTTCAGGCGTTGGCGTATGGAATGGATGGCCGAAGATGAGTTCGATGAAACGTGAAATCGCACCTTCACCGAAACTCGGATTCATATCAATGAATATGTCCGCCTGCGGATAGGTATCTCGCATGTTCTGGCCGAAACGGGACTCGCTCTTGTCATCAGTTTCGACCAGTCCGATGGCGCTTGCTCTGTAGTTCGCCTCCTGTCCTGTCTCGGCGGTCGAGTCCGTGATTGACTTGCAAAGGGCATTCACGCGCGTGTCGTAAGAGGCGTGCCCACCGATGAGATAAAATGATCGACCGTACACACGCCGCAGAAGTCGCGCTTCCTCAGGATGTTTGAGCTGATCAATAATGAAGGCACAATCGCCGGCCGATGCATCGGGATGGCCGGAGCGTGCCGCCCTGCGCGCCCTAATTTCCGCGATTGCCGCTCGCGCCAGCAGCGCGCCATCCTCGGTCCGCTGCCTTGCCTCATTCGCGACCATCTGCAGATTAACGATCCGATCATCCTCCTTTGCGCTTTGCGAGGGTTTCCAATCAGGCAATTGCTTGAGGAGATCCGACACGCGGACGCGCTCAACCGCGTAACCAAAGCCTTCCAGATCCGAGGTGAGACGCGTCGAGAGGTCGGCGAGTCGGGTACCGAGCGGTCCGACTATGGCGAAGATCAACTCGGGGCGGAGCGCTTGCTCTTTCGCAGCCGTCAAATCTGGGGCCATGACGACACCTCAGGAACCCATTGAATTCGGTTATCGCGGACAAAGAAGTGGCTGCCGCACTTTTCTGCAGGCATCCAAAGAGAGGGTGAAAGCGTAGCGCGATCCGCCGCCATCGACAGCGACCAATTTGGCGTCTTGTTGCGCATTAAGTTGACATCGATACGCTCGCCGCATCGGCAGGGGCAGGAGAGTACTGCCCATTTTGGCGTCGATGTTCCCACGACATAAAGCGTACTGCCCAACGTGCTTGGCAACGCACTCATGTTGGAGACACGCTTGACGCCCGAAAGGCGCTTACGCCGACGAAGTCGGCGCCAGAACGCGAGAACTGAATTGATTAAGGTCACTCGGCGCGCCATGACGTATCCAAAAGTGGGCGAGTATCGCCACGCATCCAGTTGTTGCGTGGCGCGCAGAAACAATCTGGCTCCGATGATTTTGAGTTTCGGCGGATCAAGGACGCATCGAACAGATGCAGCAGCTCCGATCCCTTGCTAACCTCGCCAATGAACCCCGTCAGCCGATTCAAGAGTTCGGATACCGCCGAAGATGCGACCGTTGTCGTAAAGGGAATGACAGAAGGGGCTGGCTCCTCAAGCTCCGGCGCATAACCGTCACGCACACGCTCGGCCGCTAGTATCGGGTTCGTCTCGCGCTGGGATTCGGTACCGACCCGTTCTGGCGTAATGCGGCCGCGGCAAAAAAGACATGGTGCGCCCGGCATGAGAGAGGTTACACGTCCCTGAATCGATCTGATGGATCCTTTTTCCGAATCGATCTTCACGCCGATATCGAGAACCGGAATGCCGTAGTAAACTGAAGCCCGCGTCAGGAGCGAACGGCCCCATTCGTCATCGGTGCAACCAAAGATAACATCGCATTCGCGAAATGGAGAAAATGCGGAGCGGAAGGTTATCGCTTTGGGTAAAAGCATGACTTCTGTGTCAAGACCAATATCCACGATCGCACGTTCGGCGATCTTCGTTTTGGGGATATCTTGATCGACAACCCGAGACCCATATAGACGATTGACGTTCGAGGCATCGAAGTTTTGACCGTCAGCTATCATAAGACGGCCAACACCAAGACGCGTCAATTGCTCGATAACCGCGGAGCCTGTGCCACCGGCACCTATCACACCAACAGTGAGTCGTTGCAGCAAGACCTGAAGGCCACTGCCAAACGCACGTACCTGCCGATCATAGAATTCGGGGACTGATGCAGTATTCCATTCTGAAAACCAGAACCGGAATCTCTTGCCTACAATCCGAACCCGCTCCACAGGAACAACTGATCCGTCTTCGAGCCACACACGCGCCGCGGAGACTTCACCGTCTGTGAAAATCAGACTGGCATGGACGACATCGCTTCGGACTCTGTTGTAGGCAGTCCGAAAGAGCTTTTCTTCCTCGCGATTATCCTGTGGCGAATGCGTTTCATAGCCTAAAGGGTGCGTATGAACGAAGCCAAAGCCACACTTGGTTTCGTGGGCTCGTTTGAGCGCATGGCGAAAGGACGCCGAGGCAATCCGCATGTGTGCGGCTGACGCTTCAAGTATGTGTTCTGCCTTCGTCGGAATCGCCTCGCGAACAAGTAGACGCGTTTCGTTCGGCGTTCGGCTTTGGCGGAAGAGCAGATAAGCGGCATTTTCAACATCCGGCGTAGCCGTTAGCGCACGACGAAGTTCATCGTAGTCATCGTCTAAGAAGGTGATCGTGTAGCGGGTCATATGCCCTTGTCGAGCTCGTGCCTGATCGATGCTACAAAGGTCCTTAGGTTATCGACGCCTTGACGCCAGGCAGTACTAAAATGTCTCGACCACCTTTGCCAGCTAACGCCGGCATGAGTTTCGCGGACATCGGCTCGCGCCGGCCAACTGCCATTTGCAAGTTTCACGTCCGGGATTGTACGGAACATGTCGAGATTAGCATTCGGGTAACCGGCAGGCAGAATTATAAGCATCGTCGCCGACCGCGGTGTATAGGCTGGCGGCAAAGGGAAATCGTCGATCATAACATGGACGTCCTGCCCTACCCGCTCGATACGGTGCTTATAGCCTTTCGACGCGAGAAATTCTCGGTCGATTTCAGGCAGGAGGTCCTCAATTTCTTCGACTTCCATCCCCTTAGGCTCCTGGATTGAGCGTCACCTGGGCGCTATAGAAATGTTCGTCCTCTTTCAGACGAATCGGATTTTGGTTGTTCGGTACCGGTTCGTCTTCGTGATCCCCGGTCACTTCGCGAAAGAGTTCGTAACCCACGGAAACATTCCCAAGCGAATAAAGCGCCGCATTTGTCGTTTCGCGGGGCGACATACAAGGCTTGCGATCGATATGAATGCGAACTTCGTGCTTTTCCTTTTCAGCCTCGGCCAAGTTGAATCCTCCTGAGATGCTACGGCAGTGTAAGCGTACGAAGCTTACATGTCAAGAACGGGTTACCTCGTTCTAGATTACCTGTGGTCAAAGAACTGGTGCCTGCGCCTGCGAAGGCGGAAAGATTTCCTGGAGCCGATAACGGGCAACGACTGGATTGACCTCAAAAATCTCAGCGAGCGCTCGAACGGCAGAGTCCCGGTGGTTGTCTTTTAGAATCGGTATTCCCAGCAAGCCTGCCGTCGATAGGAAGCTCGTCGCCGCGCTAAAAACAAGCTTGCGCGGCATGAGAAGCCCAGCCATTGCGCGGTTGGCCTGGTACTCCCACCAGCGACCGTCATACTTTTTCACTGTTTCATGGCTCCCGATTATATCGCGACACAGAATCGCCGGCTCATGCGAATTGTCCTCAAAGAGCGAAGCGGGCCGTTCCCCCAAAGCAAAAAGATGGGCATGGAGCAACCCATGGCCGGCTTCGTGCGCTAGCGTAGTTCTGAGACGCCGCTCGACCTGCTTGCCGCCGCCCGGCTCGTCGAGCGAAATGGAGAGTACGATCGCTGCGACACCCGTCTGATTGAATTCGGTATAGCCCAAAACACCTTCGGGCAGTACCCGATAGGAAGGTGAAATTCCAAACCGCTTCTCAACGAAACGCTCGATGCGAATAACGTTTGGCTCCCGCGGCATCAGGTCAACATGTTCTAGCTCAGATGAACAAATTCGCTCAATCTCACTCAGTGAGAAATGCGGCTGCCGCGCGAACGGACCTTTTTTGGTCGGGATGCTACGCACGTTAAGTGTCGTCTTTTTTTGCGGGATGGGTTCGCTTCGCTAGCTTTAGAAGATCTTGCGCCGGAACGCGCTTCTCAAGAATCTGCCGGAATGCCAGCGCATAAGCGGGGTCTGTTGAAATCAATTTTTTAATATCCTCCGTCGCCGGCGGACGCTGATCGTATTTTCGAAGATCTTCGACGGCTTTACCCAGCAATTTGGCGATCTGCTTCAGAAGCTCTTCGGAAGGATAACGTCTTCCCAATTCGACATCTGAGATGAATGGGGCCGAGCAATCGAGCTTGCGCGCAAATTCGCGCAACGAGAGATCACGTTCGTCTCGCAGCTTGCGGATGTATTCACCGAACATCATTGACATAAGCTTACGAGGCTAACAACGGCGCGTCAAGATTCGTTGGATGTGCAGTCCTACTCATTGCAACCAAAAGCGCTAGTAGTCCTGACCTGTTCATATGTAGCCGACACCGTGCGGCCTTTGACATTAGCTGCTGATGGAACAGAGAAGCAAAGAGTGGGTGTCCAAGCAACCCAATATCCTTTTTAATAAGGTGAGGCTGCCAGCCAACTTCCTGGCTGCGAAGATTAGCCCCCTTCTCGTTTCCGATTTTTATGCGTGAACAGTCACCATACATCAAAACAGTTGCACTGAGCATTTGTGCAAGCTAGCCGGAAAGAACAGACCATATCACTTGCTGGTCAGCTCCCGCGCCTGCAACTGGCGTTAAAACAGCGACTGCATATTTCGTTCCGAGCGTTTAGCTCTCCTAGCTCTCGCTCCTGCAAGGGATGTGCACCTCCGTAGGCCCGTGTCGAGAGCACTAATCACTGGCGGAAGCGCCCGCCGTGCAACAGAAATCTCACTGGCAGTTCTTGTTAACAAGCTTGGCACAACTTCTTCATAGGCGTGNATCGGGAGAAGGCGAAACATGCTGTTCGCGACGCCCAATGCGATTCCAGCGACATAATCTTGATAAATCTGGTGCCACTGAGCAGCGGGCATGTCCGTTTCTGATAAACGCCCGCTCGCCAGCTGCTTTCTTCGAAACTTGGGCACGACGCTGGCGGACAAGACCGTGGGGATAACGTGCAAATACGTCTCTTCAAACTGGAATTCAATCGACTTGGCGAAGAGATTTTCTTCGAAGACGTTCATTGCCTCTTCGACAACCTCTTTTAAAGCACCAGGCTGGAGCGCCAAAACGCGGGTGGCCAGTGCGGTCTCGGAGACCCAGTTGGCGTGCGCCTCATTGTGGGCTTCAGTCGCCTCCGCGAACTCATGCTTATCTTGAGATTCCGCGGCAGATATTGCCTGCTCGAGACGCTGCTGCTGTTTGGTTGAGCCGCCACGGAATAAATCCCAAAAACTGGGCCTGAAGGTGGCCAATGCCTCTGTCGATCGTCTCTTATGGAGGCCCTCGTTGGACGGCTTTAACGGCTCAATCTGCGCGGCTGCTCCTTCCCAATCCATCGCAGAATTTATGATGGTACTGACCGTCGTCAGCTTTTTGATCAGCAGTTCCCAGTCTTCGACAGCGTCCGACGCTGCAGAAATCATTCGCTGCTTTGCATTCATTTTCGCGCGGCGTTCATTTTCCCGAGCCGCAGCTCGTGAAGCAGCAGCGATAGACCGTAATGTGCCCCGCCAGCCCATGTTTGCCCCTTAAGTTGCCCCTTCCCACTTCGGCCAATATCTAGACACAGCACGCTCAGGCACTCCAGCCGGTTACGCAACTGAGCATACCCGGAACGCCAGACAGTCAGGAATTCAGCGTGATTAGAGTGCGCTCCGTCCATCTCGGTCGTGGCGTGCCGCCGTTTGGTTTAGATTTGAACCACGTGGCGTCGAAGGTAGCCATCGTCCGCTTAGGGGCAGGAGTGTCATCTCCTCTTCTGACGCTGTAGCATCCAGTGCCGCGTTTGCGCGCGCGAAGAGGCGGGAGGGATGGCGAATGGGAGACGATTGTGTCCTACGAGCAACCTTCAAATGCATCCCGCCCATTGCCATGGAACAAAGGGCGCCTGATTGGCCAAAAGCGCCCACTGAAGCCAAGGGAGGTGTGGGCAATCCGCGTCAGACTTGAGCTTTCTGGAAATAAGCGGGATCTGGCGATGTTCGACCTCGCAATTGATAGCAAACTTCGAGCCTGCGATCTGGTTCGTCTCAAGCTTAACGACGTGCAGATAGGCGGCCGTACGCGTGAGCGGGCAACGATCATTCAAAAGAAGACTGGTCGCCCAGTGCAGTTCGAGCTAACGGAATCCACGCGGCGCGCTCTCGATGGGTGGGTTCAGAAAATTGAACAAGCCAACGGTGAATATCTTTTTCCGAGCCGCATTAAAGGGCAATCGCATATCTCAACGCGCCAGTATGCCCGACTAGTGCACGAATGGGTAACTTCGGCGGGACTTGATAGCACAGCTTATGGCACTCATACGATGCGTAGAACGAAGGCCGCCCAAATTTATCGCAAAACCGGAAATCTCCGGGCCGTTCAGCTCTTGCTCGGGCATACGAAGCTGGAAAGTACGGTCAGATATCTCGGAATAGATGTCGATGACGCGTTAAGCATCTCAGAGCAGGTCGAATTGTGAGGCTCCCAGCGGCCGGGCGCCTGCTAGCGCCCGGTCGACACACTTGTGCCAACGCCTTTGCCCGTTGCGCGTTGGAGGCCAATCTTTTCCCGGGTGAATGGGTGGATGCCATGAGCGATGCAGTCGGACCAGGCGATCTCGTTCTATGCGTCAATGCCGCCCCGAATCATGTCACTGGCAAATCGGTACCCCTAATAGCCGGAGAGACCTACCGCATCCTCAATGTCATGGAATTTACCTGTCCATGTGGTCGTTCCGATGCCCTGCTCGATGTAGGTGTTGATTTTGCATGGTGTCAGACACGCTTTCGTCTTTTGCCAAAGCCCAAAGCTCAGAAAAAGACTCGTCGTGCTTCGGTGCCCAAAGAGAAAGAGATTGTTCGATGAATCGCACGTGTTTGGCCAGATGTTGATCTCGTAACACGAATCAGAGCGGAAGGGCTCCATCGCGCCAACAGCGCGACATTGCTCTTCTGTCCAGTGATAGACTGGACGAGGAATTATTTGAATTCAGAATCTTAGAAGAGGTCGTGCACAGAATATGCACGCAGCATGTTCGCTTTCTACCACTTCGATGGCTTGATCGAGGCGGCCGAGCCGTTCGCGGAAGAGAAGCTGAGGGATATTGCCGAACGGGTAGCGGTGAAAAAGGCCCGGTCCGACCGCAAGGGCAAACCGAGCCTGAAGATGGTCAAGTAAGGGACAAATTCGCGGCGCAGCTCAGAATGGATAGAGCCTCTGTTTTCGACAATCTTTGGCGGGTCGCACCCCAAAGTATGGGCAGGGAGGTCATGGGTTCAAGTCGCACCGCTGCGTACCAGTGCCGCCCACTGTCCAAGCCTAGGGAATGGGCTGCCGCCAGCGCCTGGGGGCGGACAACCGTGAAGCGCCCGGCCCACGCCACCCCCTCGGCATTGGGGATCTCCGGCGCAATTGCCGCTTTTGCCGCTTGTTCATGAGTCCAGCCACCTTACCGAATATTCTCTTCGTGATAAAACCGAATCCGAAAGGATGAGACGCGTATGAAAGAACAGATTCGAATCCAGGGGTCGGCCGTTGCGCTGCTTCGCAAGAAGCATTTACGGTTTTCACGGCAGAAGAACTTGGCGCCTGAAGTGGGAGTTTCGGAACGGACGCTTCGCAAAATCGAGAACGCGAACGACCCTTGGGATGCTGATCTTGCCAAGCGCATTGCCGCCGCGCTGGACAGCAGTTTGGACGAGATTGTCTTTTCGGCAGCCGGTCCGAAACTGGTGCCATCACCAGCCTTGGTGCCGCCACCCGCGCCCGTCGTCAGTCCGTTTCGCGGTAAGCAATTGTATCCGCGCTTCGACAAGGAAAGCGCGAAACTCATTGGTTCAGCGGAAGACCTCTTTGCATCCGCGGACCGGGCCCACCTAGTGAAGGTCGAGTTTCACGTCGCGTTGCATCCTGAGCTGGCGGAATATGCGGATGAGCTAATCGCCGTATTCCGCGAGGCAAGCCGGGAAACGCGTGGGTGGTTGGGCACAATCGACGAAGTTCGCGCCGCAGAGATTCGGCAGCGGATGAAATGGTTGCTGGTCCAGCTGAAAGGTAATGACGTATTGGTCTTCGCGTGTGACCACACAAAGTACCTGCCCGAATCCGATGAAGTGGTGGCGAACGGTCAATACGGCGACTTTCAGTGGCAGGCTATCCTCGCTTTCGCGCCGCCGCAGGAATGGGGCGAGACTTCCGTCGAGATCGAAGTCGATCACGGCCAGCCTTATGTCATCGACTGGGATAAGCCGATAACCTTCAATAACCCGGCCCAGCCGACGGGTTGAGCCATCAGATTTTTCGACCGATTTTGGAACTAGACATTTCTCGGACGCCTTCGCGGCGGTAGGCTTCAGCATGGCCGACACGGATGAAACGCCTCAGACCCCGGACGCCTTTCTGAAAGGCGTAGCGGCGACATTGCAGGCCGGCAAAGGCGTCGATCCCGACCTGGCGAAAATCCTGTCGGATGAAATCCTGATCGCTAAAGCGCCTGCCGATGCAGTCAATCGCGCCAAGGCCGCCATTGTTACACTTGCAGGCAAGCGCGCCACCCCGCCGGAGGCTGACGATGGCTGACACATTCTCGATTCGTCACCTGGAACTGCGCGCCTTTCGCGCCTATTTGGCGCCCGCGAAATTCGATTTCAGCCAGAAAAAGTGCCTCGCTATTCTCGGACCAAATCGGCACGGCAAGACCAGCCTGATCGACGGATTTGAATTTCTGTTCTCGGACGACGGCACACTTGAGCGCCTCGGAGTCAGAACGGTTCAGACCAAGGCCGGGCCCACCGCTTTAGCGCACAATGGCGCCGAAGCCGCCAAGGTGAAACCGGAGGTGCTGATCGAACTGCTGCAGGCGGGCAAGATCACCAAGGGTACGCGAACGGCGAGCGGCAGCAAGCGGCCGCAGCCGGCTGAGGTTACCGCCCTGAAGACGGCGTTCGTGGTCGATCCGATCATACGGGGCTATACCTTGCGCTTCTTCGTAGAAGAGCAAACGCCGGAGGATCGCTACAAGGCGGTGGCGGCGTGGCTAGATCTCAGCCCTCTGGTGGAAGTGCAGAAGAACCTGCGGTCCCTCCGGACTGCGGTGAAGCTGGAAGTTGAAGACACCAAGCCAGTCGAACGGCTGAACGCCGCGTTGAAAAAGGCCACCGACAGTGCCGTTTCGGTCTGGAACGAGGCGGCCGTCGTCGCCCACGTCAACACAGTGCAGCTTGCGCCGCTGGACAAGACGCTGACACTGGAAGCGGTGGTCGCGTCTGATGCGGGCTACGCCACCTTGGTGGAGAAGGTCGCTGCCGAGGAAAAGCAGCTGGGCTTGGCGGCGCTCAGGCAGATCAAAGGGGCCGTGGAAAAGCTTTTCCTGCAGGGCGACGGCACTGCGGGGACTGTGCCGACGGGCCTCATCCCGGAGTTCGAATCCGCCGCGGCCAACGCCACTGACGCCGGCGCCAAGGAAGAAGAAGAGCGCGGCATTGCCAAGGATGTGATCTTCAAGACGGTCTGGGAAGCCGCCAAACCGCTGTTTGAGAGCGCCAATCCACTCGAGACTTGTCCGATATGCGAAACCCTGATCGCGGCGAGTGCGGCAGGGAGCGCCACCACCATCCAGCAGCACATCAGTGCCCACCTCGCAGACCTGACTACCTATGCCGGCGCCAAAACCGCGATGGAAAAAGCGAACACCGCGGTTGGCAAAGCAAAGGATCGTCTGGAAGCGGCGCTGGAGATGCTTATTGGAATCTGCGCGGAGAGCCATCCGGCTGCCGCACAAGCCCTGAAAGACTATCGGGCGGCCGTCAATAGTTGTGCGGCTGGCGCGATTCCGGATTCGATGGCAGCCAAGGCACAACTGGTCGCCATGCAAGGGGAGCTGGCGGCAACGGTCGCGGAGATCGAAGCGCGGCAGGGCGATCACACCTTTGCCAAGGCTAAGAGCAAGATCGACACCCTGATCGAGCTGGGCAAGGAATTCCGCCATGCCACCCGCCCGGCAGGCGAGCTGGGTAAGCTATCGGAAGCCCTGACCGTGCAATCGGCCCTGGTCTCAGCTGCTATCCGCGGCAAGGTGCAAGCGCTGCTTGACCGGCTACAGACGCCGATGAACGAGATTTTCGGCCTCATTCAGGGACCCGGGGCGCCGCCTGTACGGCTGGAACTGCCCAAGGAGGACGACACTAACCAGCAGCGATTGGCGCTGCTGGTCGACTTTGCCGAAAACCGCCTCGGGGTGCAGCCAAGCGGCTATTTCAGCGACAGCCAAATCCATTCCGTGGCGCTGGCGGTGCGGTTGGCCGCGATCCTGGCGTTCAATATCGCTGCTCCCATTGTGATCCTGGACGACATCGTGACCTCCTACGATGTCGATCACCGCCGCTCGATTGTGCAGATGGTGGCGCAGAAGTTCCCCGGACACCAAGTTATCATTACGACCCATGACGAGCGCTTCTTTCATTATCTGAAGGACATGCTGGCGGAAAAGGACTGGAAGTATCGCCGCATCACCGGTCTCGACCCATCCTTCGGGCCGCGTTTCGCGGACCACATGGTCACGGACGAGATGATCGAGGCGCGCTGGGCCGCCGGCGACTCGGCCGCAAACGACATGCGCCAGTCGGAGGAGGAGTTTTTGCTGACGCTGGCGCGCGACTTCGGCGTAGATGTGCGCATCCGGCCGCTAGAGCGGCCGTACAATTACGATCGCAGCGAATTGGCGTCCGCCGTGGCCGCCTTTCTGAAAGCAAAAGGGTTGACGCCGCCTCTTGTGCCGGGCGTGAACAACCGGTTTTTAGAATCATTGAAGAAGGGCGCCGTGGAGAACTTCGGCAGCCATTTCTCGGACGATCCCGGCGCGTATGGCTCGATCGGCGACGAGAAAACGCGCTGGATGGAATTTAAGCAGTTCCGGGCAAGTTTCGCGTGCCCGAAATGCAAGGGCACGCGCTTCCAGCGTCCAGTGGTCCTGTCCAAGCCGATCTGCGCCGCCTCAAAATGCGAAACCCAGTTCGCCTTCGCAGACGGCGCGTCACAGGCGGGTGCCTGATGGTTGCTCATCCCGTCGAAATTGCAACCCAAAGCTTTGCCAAGAAAGGCGATGCGATCGAATTCTTCCGCGCCATGCTAAACCGGCACAAGCCGGGAGACAGGGTGAGCGACGCCGACGCGCTGAACCTGGCGGCCGTGCTGGAACGCCATCCCGAATACACCATGAAAGTGGGCAAAGGCATCGATCATTTCGAAGTGATGATGACGGTGCATGGATCGCAATGCTTTTGCGTGGTGCGCGTTGACGGCTCCAAGACCGACTTTTCCTTCATGCAAGCCGTGGCGGGCCGCGGGCCCAGCAGAAAGCAGGAAGTCTCACGCGCTTTGCGCTGGGCTATTCGCTTCGACCTTTACCGGGCACGCGATGCTTTCTTTGCCGCGCACAAGGATGCGGACGGTTTTGTGACCTGCGCTGTTTCTGGCGAAATGGTTTCGCGGGACGATGGCCACATGGATCATCGTCCACCGATGATTTGAAGTGATCGTGACGACCTTCCTCGCCGGACGCGGGCTGTCGGTTGACGACGTGCCGATTACCCAAGGGCAAGACAATCAGGTCGTGCCCGAGGTTACGGATGCCGATTTGCAGGCTGCGTTTATCGCTTTTCACGCTTCGGTGGCGAAACTGGATTTCGTCAAGAAAGACGTGAACCTGTCGCAAGCAAGTAAAAACCGCATTCGCCCCGCACGAGCGGCGATCCCATAAAATTGAAGCACGCGATCATGGCGAAAAAGACCAAAATCGTTGGACCACTCGTGACCGAGACGGGCGAACTATTTCATTGCAAGTTTTGCCTGCGCGCCGGCTAGACGCAGTTGGAAAAATGAATCGGTCAGAAGGACCTATTTCACGCGTTCGACGGATCTCAACGTCCCCTTTGGGTCAAAAGCGGACATCTGTGCTCGTGTAAGGGCGTCGTGTCCCGATGCTATGGTATATATTTCATTGATAGTTGCCGCCAATCACTGCACTTCAGCCGACGAGATGTCTCAGTTCTTCGGTTAGATAACCGAAGAACTGCATCTGCAGGTGATGTGCCGACACGATCTGGCGCACCTGGCGGCGGGTGAGCTTGTCCTGCCATTCGCCGGATTTGCCGGAGCGGAAGAAGCGTTCGGCCTTTTCGGGCTTTTCCTTGAAGCCGGTTGCCTCTTCCTGCTTGCGCAGGTTTTCGAAAGACGAGCGTTCGATGGCGAGGCGAAGCTGGTCCGGCTTCGGGTTCAGCAACAGGTGGCGCGTAAGCGCGCCGAAGGTCTTCTCGGGTTCCTCCAGCATCTGCTCGTAGCGCATCACATAGATGGCCTGGTGAGTTTTGCGCGTCCAGCTCTCCACATGCTGACTCCATGAGCCATAGACCTCGTAGACGCTCCTGTCGCTGACGAGGGTTTCGGTGCCGCGTGCGGCCATCATGTCGATGGCATCGTCAATAGTGCCGCTGATGTGGCTGGCCAGCGAGATCGCTACATCCAGCGGATTGCGCACGATATAGACCGCGCCCGCCGTCACGTTGGTGTTGATGACAGGATGGCCGCGATCGGTCACCAGACAATGGTGAGTCTTGATCATGGCAAGGCCATCGACGCGGGCAGCGATCAGCTCCTGCACCTTGGGGCGGATCTCGGCGATCTCCTGGCGGGTGGCCAGGGTGACCGGCTTGCCCAGCAGCTTCTCATAAGGTTCTGCCGAGATTTCCCAGAAGGTCAGCTCGTTCATCTTGTTGATGTCCTGCACATCTTCATCCACCCCTTCGAGGATGTTGAGCAGGTTGTGCAGGAAGTTCCGCGTCCAGGTGTTGCCGGATTTCGGGTATGAAGCGAGCCACAGGATGCCGTGCAGTTCCGGTGGCTTGGGCGCTATCGCCTCGGTTTCACTTCTCGAATTTTGCATCGTCGAACCACAGCATCCGGATCTGGCGGCCTTCATCAGTATAGCCGGTCAACACCAGTTCGACATCCAGCCGGCGCAGGATGGGATCGGAATAAAGGGCGTCGAATGCATCGGATTCGAACATCAGAAGCATGCCCTTGAGACGTTCGCCGGGATGGGCGCGCGCCCAAGGTTGCAAAACACCTTTCGCCGCCGAAAGAAGCCGGATGAGGATTTCGTCATGGTGCAGCCCGGCCAGGATCGCCGGGCGGACGTAAAAGACATTGGCCCGCAACACCTTGTATTCGATCGCACACGCGGTGCAGGCACCAACCGGCCGCTCCCCATCATAGGCAACCGCAACGAGTTCCTTCAGGCGGTCTTCGCGCTCTCGCGGATAGACGTGATTGAGCCCATCCCAGATCGCTTCCGTATCGCGCCTGAGCGCGGGATCGTCTTTCTTCCACGCGATACGGCTTTCAATATCCGCCATCTGCATCCAATCTCGCAAACACGCGGCAGCATCCGCTGCCGGTGACGACAGCGGATGCGCCGGTGTTCTCACCAAAATACGCGACCTTAGCCGCCCAAACCGATGCTCACATTCATATAGGGGCCGTAAAAGCCGCGGTTGTAATCCTTCGCTGTTTCCTGGCCGCCATCCATCGCACCGAAGAACGTATCGGCGCGATAGCCGAAGCTGAGCTTGGCGTTCTGATAGCGGGCCGACGCGCCGATGTAACCACCAAGGTTCGGAACAACTTTTCGACGCGTGCGGCGGGTCGTTTTGGTTTGCACATGACTTGGCAGGCCGGTGACGCAACCGGCTACCGTCCCGGAAGCAAAATTTACATGGCAATAAGACGTGAAATGTTTCGCATTCACGCTTTGCCGGCCGAACAGGACGGCCGCATTTACACCCCAGTCGAGCGTAACCGCTCCATTTTCCGCGTTGCCCAAGATTGTCTGATTTGCGTCCCAGCCAACTTCCGGGCCTATGCCGCGGAAGCTGCGGTTCTCGTCGCCGGTGGTTTCATAAACGTTGTGATAGGTACCGTTGGTCTTAAAGAAATAGTCGGGATCCGTATTGATCTCGAAGTTCGATTGGGAGGTGAACTGGGCCATACGGATGCCGCCCGAGATATTACCCTCCCCTTCCTTCCCAAACAGACCGATTCCGACATTCACGCCCGCCTCGAAGTCCATGATCGCATGTTGTTCGCTTTGATGCGACGTCGCATTAACGAACTTGCGGTGAATCCCAGAGTGACAATTGTCATAGCTGGAGGCGCTGCTGCAATGAATGTACTTGCCGGCGAAGAGGCCCGGTTGTTTCGTCCGCGTGCCAGGAATTTCACTTTGATATGTGCGCTGGTTGTTGCTCGACCGGCCATAACGGACACCTGCTTTGAACACCCAGTCGGAACCTTGCGGCTGAAGGACCAGTTTCCCCTCCCAGTCGAAGCCGGACGCCGGCGCTTTTTCGTATGAACCCGGAGACGGAAACCCGGATGCTGCCATCAATTCCGTCATGGTTTGCGTGCCAGCCGGTGCCGGACCCGAAAGGCTTCCGGAAAGGAGCCGAGCGCCGCCCGGACGAATGTAATCCGGGTAGTATGTTTCACTATCGGTCGACAGCAGGTTGTTGAAATTGCCGCCGACCGTGACCCAAAGAGTTGGGCGGCCGCCGTTGCTATCGGCAAGACCGCCCCCGCCCCCCGAATTTCCGCCGTCGAAATGCTTGGTCACGCGCACACCAAAGAGTCGCGGATCAGTCAGGAACACGTTGGTCGTGAGCGCGGTATCATCGCTGTTCAGGAAGGTGCCAGTGATGGCGGTGGTGTTGAAGACATTCTTCAAATACCCCATCACCTGCCAGCCGGAATCATCCGTCAGGATCAACGCCAGATTGAGATTGGTGTAGCCGCGAATTTTGTCCCCAACGGAATTGAAAACACGCGCCCAACTTTGCGATTGCCAATAGAAATCGCTGTGCAGCGTCGCTGCCCAGTCCGCCGATACCGGCGTGGTGTAATCAGCCGTGAGCGAGACAGTATAGTTTGGCGCGTTCGGCAATTCGTTGCCGCTCAGGTTCTGATAGAAACCGGCACCATTGTTCGCCGCAGGACCGTAATCGACGCCGTTATACGTGTTCTGGCCGGTATAGGGATCGTTCGGATCGTTTCCAGCCAAGGGATCGAATCCCGGATAGCCCACCGGAACGGTGTTGCCGGTCGAAGTGGTTGCCGGATTGTGGGTATAGCCCAGTTGGGTTACAGGATCCTCACCCGCGCCATAGGCTGCACCGCAGTTGCTTGACAAATTAAAAGACGCATTCCCGTGCTGAGGGTCGAATTCGGCGGCAATAACATAATCCGGAATGATGCAGTTCGAAGCTTGGGTGGGGAATGGCTTGTTGATTAGCCAGCCGGGATGTCCCGCGGTTCGATCCAGAAGATCGATGGCCTTTGAGCCATTGGCCAGTCTCGTCTTCTCATAGCCACCGTTGAACCCGAATTTGAGGCCGGGAACCGGCTCCCATGTCGCTTCCAATTCGGCGCCCATGCTTGTCGCATCGAAGTTCAGGTTGACCGACGTGCGGTCCACGATCTGCGAAATCTGGTAGCCTTTGTAATCGTAATAGAACACATCGCCGTTCAGCGTCACCGCGCCGTCGAACAGGGTGTTTTTCGTTCCCACTTCGAACGCGTCGTTGAATTCCGGATCGAAGGTTGTGGGGTGCGTGGGATTTCCCGTATCGCCTTCACCGAACACGAGCAGCACCGCACCCGGTGGATTGGCGCCACCAGCCTTGTAACCGTGCGCGTAAGATCCATAGATCATCGTCTGATCGGTGAAGTTCAGGTGCGGCGTCCAGTTCACGACCGCACGCCCGGTGAATTCCTTCCATTCCTGATCGATATTTCCGGTCGAAGGATAGCCATATCCCTTCGTCAACACTTCACTTGGGATTTCCACGAAGTGCTTCTGATCGTCCGTCCAGCGCAGCCCTGCGGTTAGCTTCAGATCTTTGGTGATCTGGTAATAGGTTTCGCCGAACATCGCATACGAATTCAGGCTGTAGGGATTCTGGCTCAGAAAATAATTGTGCCCCTGATTGTCGAGTTGACCGATGGGATTTGGATCGATGTAGCCGAGGCATTCTTCGGGATTTGTGGCACTTTGAGGTTTGGCAAGCTCGTGGCCATTGGTTATGCATTGCTGATTGTGGTCGACGCCCGGCACCCACAGGCCGTTCTGCCGCCCCGTAATGCCATCAACGGCCGCATACATCGTGAGCGTGTTGATGAAGACGTAGTAGTTCTCGTCGGTGACATAGTGCATATAATTGCCACCCGCACTGAAATTGAACGGGCCTTGAAGATCCGACGACAGACGCAGTTCCTGACTGAATTGCCAGGAATGTTCTTCGGCCAAATCCTCGGCCACCAGTCGGCTGCTGCAACCCAATTGCGGATCGCAGAACACCGCGGTTTGCACGGCCCCAGGCGCACCGCAGTTATTGCCGCCGATGCTGATCGTGTCATTGAAGCAGCGGTAATTCCCGTCGGGGGTTACGAGAAGGCTCCCATTTGATGGGGGGTCATATGCGAAAATTCCCGGTTGTGTGTTGAACCGATTGTAATCTTCCGTCGACCAGAGAAAGTCACGGTTGTAGGCGGTCGCGGAATTGAGCGTTAGACGAGGCGCAACACGCCACTCCGTATTCAACTCCAGCGTATCGTTGTTCGACCTGTATTCCGGGTCTAGTGTCGACTCGATAACGCGCAAATCTTGCGACTGGGTCGTGCTGGCATATGGGTTGTGCACGTGACCAGGCGAGAGCGGATTGATGATGGCGCCAGTGCCCTGTGCGCCATTGAGCCCACCATAATAGGGAAGCGCCAAGCCATCAGGGACACTATATGCGTCCGCACTATATAACGATCCCGGACCACAACCCTGGTTCAGGACAGATTCGCCCAGCAAACCAGTCGATTGGCCAAGCACCGTTTTGGGATAGTCGGCGCGTGTGCAAAGCTGCTTGCTGCTGCGCAACCGATCGTCATTCTCCTGGAAGTGTTCCCAGACGAAGTCGCTATGAAAATTCTCGACCGGCTGCCAGCGCAGCGTTGCGCGCGTGCTCCACAGGTCGCGCCCATCGATGGGTGAGTTGGTCAAAGAGTTGAAACTGTAACCATCGCGCTTGGTCCACTCACCCGCCACCCGCAACATCAATTCGTCGCCCGCAACGGGAAGATTGAGCATCGCTTCCAGGCGACGGTTCTTGTAATTACCGACGTCGACAGAACCCATCGCTTCGAACTGATCGGTCGGCACCGCCGAGGTGACGTTCACCACGCCGGCTGTGGCGTTGCGGCCGTAAAGCGTGCCTTGCGGCCCGCGCAGGACTTCGACTTGCGCTACGTCGTAGAATTCCTGTTCGAAGAAATGATTGCGGATGAACGGCGTGTCGTTGAACGACACCGCGACGGCCGGATCGGTAGTCACCGAGATTGCCTGCGTGCCGATGCCGCGGATGTTAATGGAATAGCCGGTAAAGTTCGTCTTGGTGAAGGTGAGGTTCGGGACTTCCTTGATCAAGTCCGGGCCGCCCGCGATCTGGCGCGAGGTCAGTTGCTCCTGGCTCAGTGCGGTGATCGCAATCGGAATGCTTTGCACATCCGCGCCGCCGAGCTTCGACGACGTGACTGTAACTGTCTCGACCGCGGCGCGAGACGGAGCGGCCTGCGCGAGCCGCAGCGGCGTGATCGCATCGTAAAGCTCACTCGCTGCGGAGGAGTCGCGTATGATCGCGAGTACGCCCTGAGACCGGCGATAGACCGTCAGCCCTGAACCCGACAACAGATGCGACAGCGCGGCTTCGGGCGGCAGGTCGCCCTTCATGCCTTTCGTGCGCGCATCCTTGATAGCTTCGTCGCTGTAGATGAGCTGAACGCGGGCCTGTTTGGCATAGGCATCGAGCGCCGATTTCATATCGCCGCCGGGGATATTGAATTCCTCGGCGCCTGCTCTGGACAGCAACGCGATGCAGGCCGTTCCCGATAACAAGGTGATACGATTGAGTTTCAGCATTTCCCCCTCCGATATGACGTTTCGTGCGGCCCGCGCTGGTTCAGCGCGAGATCACGGTTTTTCCATTCCGCTCTTCGATGTGAAGCCCGATGGCATGTTTGACGATGTCGGCGAAGGCTTCGACGTTGCGAACATCGAACGTGCCGCCGATGGTGATGCGGCCCACCGACGGGTCGCTCACCGCGAGCTTGTGATCGCTGTAGCGATTGAACTCGGCCGCGACATCGGCCAGCGCCGTGTGGTTGAACACGACCGTACCGTTGCGCCAACCAAGGCTCTCCACGAGCGTCCGGCTTGTTTCCCTGTTGACCGTCAGGCCGCTATGTGTGGCAACCGCAACATCGCCCGGCTTCAACAAGGCAGAAGATCCGGAACCCGGTGCGTTGGTCTGATCGAGATAGGCCCGGCCGCTGAACAGGGCCACCTTCAACCGGTCGCGTTCGCGACGGATGGAAAATTCCGTTCCCAGATCGGTGATCCGGCGATTGCCGGCGATCACGACAAAGGGATGCGTCGCATCGTGCTGAACGGCGAAAAACGCTTCGCCCTTATCGAGCCATACGGTGCGTTCGGCGGTCGTCACGCGCGTACGGATGCTGGTATCGGTGTTGAGTTCGATCCGCGTATTATCGGCCAATGTGATGATCTTGTGGCCGCCGACGGAGGTCGAGAACGTGCGGTCCGCCGGGCGAAGCGTCAGGGCGGAAAAAACCGCAGCCCCAACGAGCACCGCCATGACGACGGCTGCAACAATGCGGGGTTGCACGAACCGCATCTGTTGGGAGGGACGAAGGCGCATGGCGCTGACCGAACGAAGCGCAGAAAGCCTGTCGGCATTTTCCCACGCCGATTTCAATCGCAAATAGGTAATGCGATGAGAGAGAGAGGCTTGCAGCCAGGTTTCAAATGCGATCTGGGCTTCGCTGTTCCATGCGCCCATATCGCGCTGCTGAACAAGCCAGTCGGCGGCGTCATGTTCCACCTGCAACGCGCCAGGCGGAACGCCATTTTCGCGAGGATCGCTCACGATTGCCCCCGAAAATCTTTGGGATCGGCATAAAGCGAATTGGCAAGCGTTCTGACGCCTTCCGTCAAATGGTTCTTGACGGTCTTTTCGGCCACGCCCATGCGCTCGGCGATCTGGCGCACGGAAAGCCCTTCGATCTTGCGCAACACCACCGCCTCGCGGCAGCGCGGTGGAAGCCGGTCGAGCGCATCCTGCAAGCGCCGAAGTGCATCGCGCGCGATCACGTGGCGATCGGGCCCCGGCATATCGGCGGCAATGCTCAGCGTATCGGGATCGGCGATCGCCTCGATGGGAACGATGCTTTCATCCCTGATGCGTGTGATGAGATGATTGCGGGCCGTCGCGAACAGGAAGGGCTTTATCCGGTCGGGTATTTGCCTCTGCGCCGCCTGATACACCTTTATATAGATGTCCTGGCGCAGATCGGCGATCTCGCTCTTGTTGCGCCAGTTGTGGTGCAGAAATTGCGTCAACACGGCCTCCAACGGCAACACTTCGCGAACAAACCAGTCGTCCACATCGGACACAGCCGCGCTCACCTCGCGCGGGCCGCGGTCGTCCTGTCCGGTGTCCGGCGTCTCAACCATCCCTGCCAGCGCCCTGTCAGCCAGAGGTTCAGGTTACATCTGGGTAGACTCGCAAGAGAGAGGATGGTCCCAGTGCGATCTGCAAAAAATTATCTTTCACGCCGCTGACTGTTCGGCGCGTTTCAGATCAAGCGATTGGTTTTATGGGACTTTTACCTGTCCCAGCGCGCCGCCACTTGGGATCGCGCGATGTTGCACAGGCCGCTTTGCTTCACGGCAGCCAGTCCTCTGAAGCGAATTCTGCGTGTTCGATATAATTACGAGTGGTACGTCACATGCTTTATCCCAAAGCAAAAAGGCGGCGGATCGCTCCCCCGCCTTTCGCCGATTTGCCCCCGGGGAAAGTTAGCCGCCTAGGCCAATGCTGATGGTGGCGAAGGGGCCGTAGAAATTCTCGTTTGCGGTATCGCGCGCATCGATACCGACATCGGTGGCATTAAAGAAGAAATCCGCGCGATAACCGAGGCTGACCTTGGCATTGGGGAATTTCAGCGAGACGCCTGCAAAACCGCCGACGTTGGGAATGACGACTGTGCGGGAGCGGTCGTGCGCTGTCGATTGCGTATAGCCTCCGACCTGCGCGGGTACCCGTTCGTTGTGGGTATAGTGACCCGTTGTCTGATGGTCTGCACGAGCGCGCTGGCGACCGAACAGAACCGCCGCGTTCACCCCCCAGTCGAAATCAACGCTCACACCATCGCTATGTCCGGCGACTGGCGCTGACGCTTCCCATGAAACGGTTGGACCCACCGCGTGGGCATTCCGCTGACTATGAATGACGGCTGTGTAGGTTTGCCTAAAAGCTGGGTGAGTGGATTGATATTTTGCGCCGACCTTTTTTCGCACTCCGGGGCCGAAACCATAGATGGGCCTTGCATGGAGCGTGGCATCGGATTCGAAGGTGAACTGCGCAAACCTCACGCCGGCGTTGAAGACCGAGCTTCCATGAGAATCGAACAGCCCGACGCCGACATCCTTGCCCACCTCAAAATCGAGGACAAAGTGCGATTGCCGTGAACCTGCCTGACCGTCGCCGAAAATCTTCTTGGTAGGCTTCAGTGTGGTCACGGCATTGTTGAATGTTCCGAAGACCGTGGGCAGGCCCGGTGTTTGATAGTGCTGGTGCCTGGCACTTTGAGATTTGCCGTAGCGGATCGCAGCCGACACGACCCAATCGGTACCCCGGGGCAGGAATGTGACTTTGCCTTCCGCGCCATTGCTGTATCGCGATGGCCGCTGAGAATGAACCATCGGGCTCAGGACATTCGGCGGCGAAAACTCAAAGAATTCCGGCGCAAAAACCGATTGTGGCGTGTCCACCCGCTCGAGCTGGCCACCCAATTCTATCCAGACAGTCGGCCGACCTTCATCTGCTGAAGATGCAAATGCGCCCACCGGTGCATAGGCAGCTCCTATCAACGCCAGCATGGAAACGTTCGTTAGAAGCTGGTGGCGGAAATCCGCGTTACGGCTTTTTGCGTTTATAAGTTCGCTCATAGTTCCCCCCTCACCAATTTTTCGTGACGCGGATGCCCATCAATTTGGGATCGGTCAGGAACACGTTTGTCGTGAGCCCACTGTCATCCGAATTGAGGAACGCACCGGTGATGGCTGTCGTGTTGAACACGTTCTTGTCGTAGAGCATCACCTGCCAGCCGCTCTGACTGGTTAGAATGAAGGTCAGGTTCATCGTGGCGTAGCCGTGCAGCTTGTCGTATTCCATGTCGTTGAAGACACGCCAAAACGAGCTGTCTTGATAGTATCCATCTGCTCGAATGGTCCCCGCCCATTCCGAAGTCAACGGAATGGAATATTGCACGCCTAGCGAAGCGGTGAATGGCGGCGCGTTTGGAAGCTTGTTGCCGCTAAGATCTTTCGAGAAGCCTGTGCCGCTGTTTGGCGCTGTTGCAGGATCGTATCCCACATACCCGGCCGGTATTGCACCAAGGATAGTGGCAGTGGGGTTGGGTGTATAAGTAAGGCCCGTTACCGGGTCGACATGCAGATTATAGGCGTAAGCACAGCCGCTCGTTATATCTCCGGTCTGGGTTATCAGCCCTCGCCCGCCCCCCACATATTGGGCGACACCACCAGGAAAGATGCAATTCGAAGCCTCGTTGACGAACGGTTTGACGACGTACCAGTCTGCGTGCCCTGCCGTGCGATCCATCAGATCGACGGCGCTTTCTCCCTTGGAGATGGCCGTATCTTCCCATCCTCCCGATGCGTTGAATCTGAGACCTGGCAACGGTTCCCATATCGCCTCAAGTTCAGCGCCCTTGATATGTGCGTTGAAGTTTCGATTGATGGCCGTTCGGTCGACGATTTCCGAGACTTGATACCCTTCATAATTGTAATAGAACAGGTCGCCATTCAAAGTAAGCGTGCCATCGAGCAGTGTGTTCTTCGTGCCGAGTTCGAATGCATCGACAAACTCCGGCTTGAAAGTCAACGGGTGCGTCGGTTGCGCACTCAGGCCTTCGTTTATGAGCTGTGTTGGCAGCAACTGGGAAAAGATCGCCCCCGGCGGATTTGCACCGCCCGCCTTGTAGCCGTGTGCATACGATCCATAGATCAGCGTTTGATCGGTGAAATTCAGCTTGGGCGTCCAGTTGGCAACGGCGCGGCCGGTGAACTGATCCCACTGCTGATTCACGACGCCCACTACGGGATAACCCCAGCCGGACGAAACCAGCCAGCTTGGGATCAGAGGAAAGTGTTTCTGGTCCTCGGTCCACCGCAATCCCAATACAAGCTTAAGGTCACGGAACACATTGTAATTCCCTTCGCCAAAGGCGGCATAGGAATTCAACACGTAAGGGTTCTTGCTCAGGAAGTAATTGTGCCCGTTGTCATTCAGGTGGTTCAACGGATTGGGGTCAATGTAGCCGTAAGTTATTTTGGCCGGCACCTTTGGATCTGTCTCTTATACACATCTAGATGTGTATAAGAGACAGATATAGGCGCAGCCGACGCCCTTGGCGTCGCAATATGGACCTTCGGACAGCGCCGCGATGGTGAAGAGGTTGCTGAAGACGTAGTAGTTTTCCTGCGTTTCGTAGTGCAGGTAATTGCCGCCCGCCGAGAAATTAAACGGCCCGGTAAAGTTGGATGCGAGCCGAAATTCCTGACTGAGTTGCCAGGAACGCTCCTGAGAAAGATCTTCCACGATGAGGCGGTCAGAGCAACCGAGCTGTGGGTCGCAGAAAACGCCCTGCGCGTCGACTTTGTTGCTTCCGTCGACGCTAGGTCCAAACAATCCCGGATTTGCGCCAAACCGATTATAATCTTCGGCCGAATAGAGAAAATCGTGACTGAACCCTGTTTGCGACGTGAAGGTTAAGGTCGGCGTCACCGCGTAGTCTGCATTGAATTCGATAACATCATTTTTCGCTTTGTATATTGGATTGATCGACGAATTTATGACGTGGAGGTTCGGTGACTGAGCCACATCCGGATAAGGATCCACGAACGTCGCATGGGCATTGAACACCGTCCTGAGACCGACGATATAGGGCAACGCATAGCCCAGCGGGGCTTCAAACGATTCCGGCGAATAAAGCGATGCTGCCGTGCAGCCCTGCAGATAATATCCGCCGGGACTCGATATTGCGCTTGGGCCAAGTGGTTCTTGAGTATCGCCGATAGTCACAGCGCCGGAACCAAATCCAGCCGGAGGCGGCTGATAACCCGGGCCGTGATCGGTCTTGCAGAGCTGCTTGGCGCTTCTGAGGCGGTCATCGTCTTCCGAGAAATGTTCCCAGACAAGATACATTTGAAGATTCGCTGTCGGCTTCAGCCCGATCGTCAAACGCCCGGACCATAGATCGCGCCCGTCGATGCGGTCATCAGTGTAGCTGTTGAATGAATAGCCCTGACGCTTGGTCCATTCGCCTGCAAGGCGGATATCGAGGCGGTCATCTACGATGGGCAGGTTGATCATGCCCTCGAAGCGTTTCTGGTGATAGTTGCCGAGTTCGGCGCTTGCCATGGCTTCGAACTGGTCGCTTGGCTTCGCGGTGGTGAGGTTCACCACGCCGGCCGTCGCATTGCGGCCATAGAGCGTACCTTGCGGGCCGCGCAAGACTTCCACCTGGCCGACGTCGTAGAATTCCTGTTCGAAGAAATGGTTGCGGATGAAGGGCACATCATTCATCGCAACGGCAACAGCGGGATCCGTCGTCACGGAAATCGCCTGCGTGCCGATGCCGCGGATCTGGATGCTATAGCCACTGAAATTGGTCTTGGTGAAGGTCATGTTCGGCACTTGCTTGATCAAGTCCGGGCCGCCATTGGTTTGGCTGGCCGTGAGCTGTTCCTGGCTGAGCGCGGTGATCGCAATCGGAATCGACTGCACATCGGCACCGCCGAGCTTTGACGATGTGACGGTGACGGTTTCAACAGTGGCGTGTGGCGACGGCACGGCCTGCGCGAGTTGCAACGGCGTTATGTTGGCTTCGCTATGTATTTCGCGAACAATGCCAACGGCACCGGACATATCAGATTTTGCGACAAAGCCCGTGCCCCTGAGGATACGTGACAACGCTTCGTTATCCGATAGGTTTCCCTTGGCGCCTTTGGTATAGACGCCCTGAACCGCCGCGTTCGGCACCAGCAACTGCACACCGGACTGTGCGATATAGGCATCGAGCGCGGCATTCAGATCGCCGCCCGGCACGTCGAAGTTCGCGGCCATGGCCATGGTCGCACTGACCGAAGCCAATGCGCTGCCGGCCATTAGCGCCCGGAAAAGCGATAAGCATGTCATTGAAATCCCCCTCTTCATGCGCCGTAAAGACGCGTGGCGCTTGCGTTCACATCCCTTGACGCGAAATCCGAATCTCGTCGCCGTTTCTGATGACTTTGAGCCCCATGAAATTGCGGGCCATGCGCGCAAACATGTCCACATCGGTTGCGGGTAACCGCGCGCTGATGGTCATATTTGCGATTGTGCGATCGCCGATGACGATCTTCTCGGTGTTCCAACGATTGAACTCCGCCGCCACGTCGCTGAGCGGCGCGCGCCGGAACACGAGGATGCCGCTGCGCCAGCCGAGCGCATCAGAGATTGCCGTCGAAGATTTCCGGGTTACGGAGATCGAGCGATTGTTAGCAACGGCGACTTCGCCAGCAACAAGTCTGACAGGCACGGACTCGCGCTGCCCTTCCGGCGGATCGATGCGCACGCTGCCTTTGAGCACGGTGACTTCGAGGTGGTCGGCATCGCGCCGGACCGAGAACTCGGTGCCGAGATCGACGACCTTAAAATTAAGGGCATGGAGAACGAATGCGCGCTTGTCGTCGTGGACGACCTGGAAGAAGGCTTCGCCCTTGTCCAGCCAGACGTTGCGTTGTTTGCCGCTCTTGGCGACACGCAGCACGGTGTTCGTGGTCAGTTCGACGTGGGAGCCGTCCGGCAGTTTGAGATTGCTACGTTCTCCAACAGCCGTAGCGAAGGTCTGTGTCGTAGGCCCGCTCAGAAACCAGCCGGTGCCGCCGAGCAATGCGACGAAGGCGACCGCAGCGGCAAGTTCGTCACCCTGGCCAGCGGCGATGAAAGCGACACCGACGCCCTGCCGATCCGGGCCGACGGCCGCGTGGTCGCCGCCACCCTCACTTCTGTCTCTTATACACATCTAGATGTGTATAAGAGACAGGATCCGCCCGGCCCAGTTCGCCAGAGGTCGCCAAATTTTCGCCACTCATGGCTGCTGCCCCGAGTCGCGAGAGCTGCGATACAAGATGCGAGCGAGCGTGCGCATTCCGTCTGTCAGATGCGTTTCGACAGTCTTTTCCGCGATACCTGCCCGCTGTGCGATCTCGCGCACGGACAGTCCATGAATTTTTCGCATTACGACGGCATTGCGCTGGCGTTCGGGCAGCTTTTCGAGTGCAACTTGAAGTCTGCGCAGTTCCTGACGAGCTATGACGACACGATCCGGCGCCGGTTCGTCGATGGCTTGATTCAATGCGTCGAGATTCTCGACGGAATCGATGGGAATGACGTGCTCGTGGCGCACCCGATCGATCAAGAGGTTGCGGGCTATAGTGAAGACAAAGGGCCGCGTGGGGTTGGGAATTCCGTTGCGGGCTGCCGCGCAGACCTTTTCGTAAAGATCCTGACAAAGGTCTTCGACATCCGCTCTGCTGCGTCCGCCGCGACTTAGATATTGAATCAATACGGCCTCCAGCGGCAGCACTTCACGGACAAACCATGCTTCGAGATCGTCCATGCCCACGGCTTCGGCCGAAGCAGGCGAAGCCTTTCCCTCGAAATCGTTCCTTGGTTTGTCTGCCATCCCTCGGCCTATTCGCCCGCAGAGGATTGCGGCTCTCGCCCATGCCTATAACAACGGATCAGCTCATCGAATCCCTGAAGCTTTTCTGAGCAACAATCTTGCGGCGGTCCTTGGTAGCCATTTTACGCCTGTCCATCCCGCTACGAGTGAAAAGCAATTTCATCAGAGAAAACCCTGAACGGGCACGGCTTTTATTGCTTGGGAAATTGTCAAGACTTTTGGAAGCGGGACTCTTTGCACCCTGCCGCCTGCGAAGCTTCACGAGACCTTTTTCGCCCTCTGCATGACCTCAACGCTGGTAGCCCTGCCATTCGCAATCCTGCGGCCGACCTCGTCGATGAACGCCTGGAACCTTTCCTGCCCAATCGCCTGTAACGCCGCGAATTGCCCAGGGGGCACGGGATTGGAGAGCGTCAACTGATAACGAATCCACAGCGCCAAACTTTCGAGATCGATCCGCTGATCGCGCTCGATGCGGTTGAGCTGCGAGGTGATGGTGTCGAGGCGCGCCTTGAACCGGTCTTCGAGCGCATCGCCGCCCTGACGCTCGAAGTAAGCCCGCAAGGCATCGCCGATCACGCTGGAAATTGTGGTCCCCGGTTTCTCGGCCAACGCGGTCAGCCGTTCGCTGAGTTTGGGTTCGAGATATATGCAATGGCGGTTCTTCTTCACGGCGACCTCTGGCGAGCAAAACGAGATGCGCCAAAGGATTTGCCTGTAAACTGATTTTTGACAATCACGGCTCTCCACGGTCGAACCACATCCTGCCGCAGATATTTCTATGAGATCGACGGCCCACTGCGCTGACGGCTAAGCGTCCAGGAGATCGTGTTCCCGGCCATGGTAGCGGAAACTTCCCGACTGATACTGTCCTCGATTACAGGCCGCCAAGGGACCAGAGTGAACTCGCGGCTGTTCTCGATAA
>BFBZ01000017.1_pt27 | contig 38088 bp, 37 predicted proteins | sample 1888401 | NCBI WGS metagenome assembly BFBZ01 (sample SAMD00112614, study PRJDB3348) | symbiont metagenome | host: Chara braunii | reverse complement strand
GCCCGACATCGACATCAGCGAGCCCTGCGCCACCAGATGGGCCGCCTCGCCATGCACCGGCACGCCGATCTGCGGCCGCACCCACTCATACATCTTGCGCAACTCGCTGCGGCGCGGGTGGCCGGAGACATGCACCAGCGCGTCGCCGTCCTCGATGATCTTCATGCCGAGGTCGATCAGCCGGTTCTTGATCTCGAGGATCGCCTTCTCGTTGCCGGGGATGGTGCGCGAGGAAAACACCACCGTGTCGCCGGCTGTCAGCGCCACCGATTTCATCTCGTCGCGCGACAGCTTGGCCAGCGCCGCCAGCGGCTCGCCCTGGCTGCCGGTGCAGATGATCACCAGGTTCTCGCGCGGGATATAGCCGTAATCCTCTTCGGAGATGAACTCCGGCAGGCCGTCCATGTAGCCGAGCTCGCCAGCGACATCGATGACGCGCTTCAACGAGCGGCCGAGCACCAGGCACTGCCGTCCGGCATCGCGCGCCGCCCTGGCGATCGAGACGATGCGCCCGACATTGGAGGAAAAGGTGGTGACCGCGACGCGGCCCTTGGCCTTCTCGATGACGCCCTTGAGGCCCTCGCCCACCGCCACTTCCGATGGCGATTCCCCTTCCCTCAGAGCATTGGTGGAATCGCAGATCAGCGCCAGAACGCCCTTGTCGCCATAGGCGCGGAAGCGCGCCTCGTCGGTCTTCGGGCCGATCGTCGGCTCCGGATCGATCTTCCAGTCGCCCGTGTGGATGACGGTGCCGGCGGGCGTTGTGATGGCGAGCGACATCGGCTCGGGAATGGAGTGCGCGACCGGGATGGCCTCGATCTCGAACGGCCCGATCGTGAACTTCTCGCCGGCCCGGTAGATCGTTGCCGGGATCTTCGGCGCGCCCTGCTCGCCCTGCCGCTTGGCCTCCAGCAGGCCAGCCGTGAACGGCGTCATCCAGACCGGCGCCTTGAGCTTAGGCCAGACATCGAGCAGCGCCCCGTAATGGTCCTCATGCGCGTGGGTGATGACGATGCCGCGCAACCCGTCGAGATTCTCCTCGATGAAGCGGGTGTCGGGCAGGATCAGGTCGACGCCCGGATGCGCGGTGTCAGGAAAGGTGACGCCGACATCGACGACGATCCATTCGCGCTGATCGGCCGGCCCATAGCCAAAGAGGGCGAAGTTCATGCCGATCTCGCCGACGCCGCCGAGCGGCGCGAAGACAAGTTCGGCGTTTCCGTTATTCGCCATGAATTCTTTCCTTCCTGGCCCTTCAGGCCAAGTCCATCGAGCAATTCCAGGAAAAGTGTCTAACGGTTTTCCGTTCGGAATTGCGCAAAAACAAAAACTATGTCCGCGCCGACGCGACAGCACCAAAGTGCACGTCGCCGGCAGCGATGGTCAGAACCGACCCTTCATCGTCGCGGATCACGAAACGGCAGTCCTCGTCAATGGTCTCGAAGACGCCGCGCACCACATTGCCGTCAATTCTGACAGCAACCTCGCCGCCGAGGCCCGCGGCGCGGGCCAGCCAGCGGTGCCTGATGGCAAGGAGCCCCCGCCCCTCGTCCCAAAGCCTGGCATTCTCGCTCCAGGCGTCGGAGAGCGCCAGGAACAGCGTCTCGGCGTCGCAGCTGGCGCCCAATGCCTGCAGCGAGGTCGCCGGATACGGCAAATCCTCGGGATGGGCCACGACATTGACGCCGATGCCGACGGCGACGGCGAAGCGACCGCCTTCCAGCATCGTCGATTCCAGCAGGATACCGGCCAGCTTGGCGCCCGATGCCAAAACGTCGTTCGGCCATTTCAGTTCGAAACGGTTGCGCCCCTGGCTCGCCCCGTCCAGCGCGACGGCGATCCTGCCCTGCGGCACGACGGCGTCGAGCGCGTCGGCAAGCGCCAGCCCCGCGACGAAGCCGAGCGTCGCGGCAAGCCGAAGCTCGCCGCCGGGAACGAGCAGCAGCGTTGCCGCCAGATTGCCTTCCGGCGTCGCCCAGGCGCGTCCGCGCCGGCCGCGGCCGCTTTCCTGCTTCTTCGAGACGACCCAGAGCTTGCCCGGATCGCCGGCCCGCGCATGGTCCAGCGCCAGCGCGTTGGTCGAGCCGACGCTGTCATGGGCCTCGAGCCGGAACCCCTCCGACGCCGCGGTTGGAGCCAGCCGAAATGCCATTCCGTCAGAAGAACGTCTTTGCGGCGGCTTCGGCGTAGCTGCCGATCGGCCCGCCGATCAGCACGTAGAACAGCACGAAGGCGCCGCTGACGCCGAGCACGAGGCGCAGTTCGCTGGCCATCGGCACGAAGCCGCCGACCGGCTCGTCGAACCACATGATCTTGATGATGCGCAGGTAATAGTAGGCGCCCACCACCGAGGCCAGCACACCGATAATCGCCAGCGCATAGAGATGCGCGTTGATGGCGGCGAGGAACACGTACCACTTCCCCCAGAAGCCCGCGAGCGGCGGAATGCCGGCCAGCGAGAACATCAGTATGGTGAGGATGGTGGCCATCATCGGGTTGGTCGAGGCGAGGCCCGAGAGATCGCTGATCTGCTCGACATTGCCCTCCTTGCGCCGCATGGCGAGGATGAAGGCGAAGGTGCCGAGCGTCATCACCAGATAGATCAGCATGTAGATGACCACGCCGCGAACGCCGGCCTGGCTGTTGGCGGCAAGGCCGACCAGCGCRTAGCCCATATGGCCGATCGAGGAATARGCCATCAGGCGCTTGATGTTGGTCTGGCCGATGGCCGCGAAGGCGCCCAGCRCCATCGAGGCKATCGAGATGAAGACGACGATCTGCTGCCAGTCGGCGGCGATCGGCTTGAAGGCGCCCATGGTGACGCGCACGATCAGCGCCATTGCCGCCATCTTCGGCGCGGCGGCCAGGAAGGCGGTCACCGGCGTCGGCGCGCCTTCATAGACGTCCGGCGTCCACATGTGGAACGGCACGGCCGAGATCTTGAAGGCAAGGCCCGCGAGCACGAAGACCAGGCCGAAGACCAAGCCGAGTTGCCGCCCGCCGCTGCCGAGCGCCGTCGCAATTTCGTGGAAGCCTGTGTTGCCGGTGTAGCCGTAGACCAGGGAGATGCCGTAGAGCAGCATGCCTGACGACAGCGCGCCGAGCACGAAGTATTTCAGGCCGGCCTCGGTCGAGCGGAGATTGTCGCGGTTGATCGCCGCCAGCACATAGATCGCCAGCGACTGCAACTCGAGCCCGAGATAGAGCCCGATCATGCTGTTGGCCGAGATCATCAGCAGCATACCGAGCGTGCAGAGCAGGATCAGCACCGGATATTCGAACTTGTCGAAATGCTCCTGCCTGGCAAAGCGCATCGACATCACGAGCGTCACCGCCGAACCGATCAGCGCCAGCATCTTCATGAAGCGCCCGAAGGAATCCTGGACGAACGAGCCGCCATAGGCCGACCCCTCGCCGCCCGAAGAGGCGAGCCACAGACCGGCGATCACCAGCACCGCGACCGCGAGCCCGGTTACCGTCATGGTGTTGTTGGAGCGGGAATAGGCGCCCACCATCAAAAGCGAGAGCGCGCCGATGGCGAGGATCAGTTCCGGCGTCGAGAGCGAAAGGCTGGAGAGAAGGTCCGGCGTCATGGTTTRTCCCCAGTCAGTTCGCCGCCGCGGTCTGCGCGGAATTGATGGATGCGGTGACGTTGGTGACGAGCGTCTTAACCGAAGCCGCCGTCGCGTCGAACACCGGCGCCGGATAGACGCCGAAGAAGATGACGAGCACCACCAGCGGGTAGACGATCGCCTTTTCGCGCGGCGACAGATCCAGCAGGTTCTTCAGGCTCTCCTTGGTCAGCGCGCCGAAGATCACGCGGCGGTAGAGCCAGAGCGCGTAAGCCGCCGACAGGATGACGCCGGTTGCGGCGAAGAAGGCAACCCATGTGTTGACCCGGAAGACGCCGAGCATGGTCAGGAACTCGCCGATGAAGCCGCTGGTGCCGGGCAGGCCGACATTGGCCATGGTGAAGATCATGAACACGGCGGCGTATTTCGGCATGTTGTTGACCAGCCCGCCATAGGCGTCGATCTCGCGCGTGTGCATGCGGTCGTAGATGACGCCGACGCACAGGAACAGCGCGCCCGAGACGAGGCCGTGGCTGAGCATCTGGAAGATCGCGCCTTGCACGCCTTCCTGGTTCATCGCGAAGATGCCCATGGTGACGAAGCCCATATGGGCGACCGACGAATAGGCGATCAGCTTCTTCATATCCTCCTGCATCAGCGCCACCAGCGAGGTGTAGATGATGGCGACCACGGAGAGCGTGAAGATCAGCGGCGCGAACATTTCGGAGGCCGCCGGGAACATCGGCAGCGAGAAGCGCAGGAAGCCGTACCCGCCCATCTTCAGGAGGATGCCGGCCAGGATCACCGAGCCYGCGGTCGGCGCTTCGACGTGSGCGTCGGGCAGCCAGGTRTGCACCGGCCACATCGGCATCTTCACCGCGAAGGARGCGAAGAARGCCAGCCACAGCCAGGTCTGCATGTTGGCCGGGAARTTGTGCGTGAGCAGCGTCGGRATGTCGGTCGTGCCCGACTGGAAGAACATCGCCATRATGGCGAGCARCATCAGCACCGAGCCGGCGAGCGTATAGAGGAAGAACTTGAACGAGGCGTAGACGCGCCGCTTGCCGCCCCAGACGCCGATGATGATGAACATCGGGATCAGGCCGCCCTCGAAGAAGACGTAGAACAGCACGATGTCGAGCGCGCAGAACACGCCGATCATCAGCGTCTCGAGGATCAGGAAGGCGATCATATAGGCCTTGACCCGCTTTTCGATCGCATCCCACGAAGCGAGGATGCAAAGCGGCATCAGGAAGGTCGTCAGGATGACGAACAGCATCGAGATGCCGTCGACGCCCATGTGGTAGGAGATGCCGGAGTCAAGCCAGGCGTGCTTCTCGACGAACTGGAAGCCGGCCTGCGAATTGTCGAAGCCCTTCCAGATGAACAGCGAGATCACGAAGGTGAAAGCCGTCGTGATGAAGGCGATGCTGCGGATGTTGCGACGCGCGTTTTCGCTGTCGTCGCTGATCGGCAGAATGAGCAGAACACCAACCAGCGGCAGGAAGGTGACCAGCGAGAGGATTGGCCAGTCGGTCATCAGAGCATCATCCAGGTGACGAGAGCGGCCACGCCGATCAGCATGGCGAAGGCATAATGGTAGAGATAGCCGGTCTGCAGCTTGACGACACGGTTGGTGACGTCGACGACGCGCGCCGAGATGCCGTCCGGGCCGAGCCCGTCGATGATGGCGCCGTCACCGGTCTTCCACAGGAACCGGCCGAGGCGCTTCGCCGGCCGCACGAGGAGGAAGTCGTAGAGCTCGTCGAAGTACCATTTGTTGAGCAGGAAGGCATAGAGCAGGCGGTGATTGGCGGCGACGCTGCGGGGCAGTTCCGGCGAGCGGATGTAGAACTTCCAGGCAACCGCGAAGCCGATGACCATGGCGACGAACGGCGCGAGTTCGACCCACAGCGGCAGTTCGTGGATCGCGTGCAGGATATGATTCTCCGGCAGCGTGAACAGCGACGCCTTCCAGAATTCGGCATAACCCTCGCCGATGAACGCGCCATGGAAGAGGATGCCGGCAAACAGCGCACCGGCGGCCAGCACATAGAGCGGCACCAGCATCACCGGCGGCGACTCGTGGACGTGATGCATGACGTCGTGGCTGGCACGCGGCTCGCCGTGGAAGGTCATGAAGATCAGCCGCCAGGAATAGAACGAGGTGAAGCAGGCGGCGATGACGAGCAGGATGAACGCAAAGCCCGCGACCGCATTGTGGCTGGCAAAGGACGTCGCGATGATGGCGTCCTTGGAGAAGAAGCCGGCGGTGCCGATCACCGTCGCTGGAATACCGACGCCGGTGAGCGCCAGCGTGCCGACCACCATCATCCAGTAGGTCTTCGGAATGAGCGTCCTCAGGCCGCCCATCTTGCGCATGTCCTGCTCGTCGGAGACGGCGTGGATCACCGAGCCCGAGCCGAGGAACAGCAGCGCCTTGAAGAAGGCGTGCGTGAACAGGTGGAAGATCGCCGCGCCATAGGCGCCGACGCCGAGCGCGACGAACATGTAGCCGAGCTGCGAGCAGGTCGAATAGGCGATCACGCGCTTGATGTCGTTCTGGACGAGACCGACGGTCGCCGCGAAGAAGGCGGTGAAGGCGCCGATGAAGGTGACGACGGTCAGCGCCGAATGCGACAGCTCGAACAGCGGCGAAAGCCGCGCCAGCATGAACACGCCGGCGGTCACCATGGTGGCGGCGTGGATGAGCGCGGAGACCGGTGTCGGGCCTTCCATGGCGTCCGGCAGCCAGGTGTGCAGCGGCACCTGCGCCGACTTGCCCATGGCGCCCATGAAGAGCAGCAGGCAGACCACGGTCATAGCCGTCTGCTTGTCGAGAGCATGGCCGAGGAAGGTGAGCACTGCGGCACCCGCCGGCGCGACCTCGGCCGGAAGGTACGAGGCGGCATTGGCGAAGATGGTACCGAGATTGACCGAGCCGAACAGCACGAAGACGCCGAAGATGCCGAGCGCGAAGCCGAAGTCGCCGACGCGGTTGACGACGAAGGCCTTGATGGCCGCGGCGTTGGCGGACGGCTTCTTGTACCAGAAGCCGATGAGCAGATAGGACGCCAGGCCCACGCCCTCCCAGCCGAAGAACATCTGGATGAGATTGTCGGCCGTCACCAGCATCAGCATCGCGAAAGTGAAGAGCGACAGATAGGCGAAGAAGCGCGGCCGGTTCGGATCGTGGTGCATGTAGCCGATCGAATAGATATGGACCAGCGCCGACACGGTGTTGACCACCACCAGCATGACCACCGTCAGCGTATCGATCCTGAGCGCCCAGGAGGCGTCGACGCCGCCCGACTGGATCCAACGCATGACCGGCACGGTGAACACTTCGCCATGACCGAAGCCGACTGCGAAGAAGGCGACCCACGACAGCACCGCCGAGATCACCAGGAACCCGGAGGTTATGTATTCGGATGCCTTGGCGCCGAGCGAATTGCCGAACAGGCCGACGATCAGGAAGCCGAGCAGTGGAAGGAAGACGATGGCCTGATACATGGTGGTTACCGTCAACCCTTCATCTGGTTCACGTCTTCGACTGCGATCGAGCCGCGGTTGCGGAAGAAGACGACAAGAATGGCAAGACCGATCGCGGCCTCGGCGGCGGCGACCGTCAGCACGAACAGCGCGAACACCTGCCCGACGAGGTCATGCAGCGCCGCCGAGAAGGCGACGAAGTTGATGTTGACCGCAAGCAGGATGAGCTCGATCGACATCAGGATGACGATGATGTTGCGGCGGTTCAAAAAGATGCCGAACACGCCGAGCGTGAACAGGATCGCCGATACGGTCAGATAATGCGCGATGCCGACGACCATCTCAGATACCCTCACCCGACTTGACCTTGCGGATTTCCATGCCCGTCGCCGGCGTGCGGGCGACCTGGGCCGCGACCGACTGCCGCTTGATGCCTTCCTTGTGGCGCAGCGTCAAAACGATGGCGCCGATCATGGCGACCAGCAGCACGAGGCCGGCGATCTGGAAGTAATAGAGGTAGTCCGTATAGAGGATGTCGCCGAGCGCGGCCGTGTTGGAGCGCGTGGCGATATCCGGGATTTGCTTCGCGACGGTCGGGGCGAGCTGCGGCGCAAACGAGTACCCGCCGAGCACGACGATCAGTTCCGCCGCCAAGATCAGCCCGACCAGCGCGCCGATCGGCGCGTATTGGAGCGCGCCCTGCTTCATCTCGGCGAAGTCGACGTCGAGCATCATGACGACGAACAGGAACAGCACCATCACCGCGCCGACATAGACAACCAGCAGGATCAGCGCCAGGAACTCCGCGCCCGTCAGCAGGAAGAGGCCCGCGGCGTTGAAGAAGGTGAGTATCAGGAACAGCACCGAATGCACGGGATTGCGCGACGAAATGACCATGAAGGCCGACGCCACCGCGATAAAGGCGAAGAGGTAGAAGAAGACCGCCTCTAGTCCAGTCAGCATGGGTTCCCCCGGGTTCCTGTCGGATTGGACATTTTGCCCTCTCCATACTCTCTGGCTTCGTTCCGCCTCCGGTTCCGAAGCCGCGTTGTCCTAGCGCATGTTCCGATCGGGTTGAAAGACCCGATCGAAAGAAACATGCGCCGCTCTCTTTACTCCGGAGGATGATCTCGTCCGAAAAGTCTGCAACTTTTCGGGATCGTCCTCTGGACGAGGCTCCCTCGCCCCGTCCATGCGTCAAATGTCAGCGATAGGGCGCGTCGAGCGCGATGTTGCGCGCCAGTTCCCGCTCCCAGCGATCGCCGTTCGCGAGCAGCTTTTCCTTGTTGTAGTAAAGCTCCTCGCGCGTCTCGGTCGCGAATTCGAAATTCGGCCCCTCGACGATGGCGTCGACCGGGCAGGCTTCCTGGCAGAAGCCGCAATAGATGCACTTCACCATGTCGATGTCGTAGCGCACCGTGCGGCGCGTGCCGTCGTTGCGGCGCGGGCCGGCCTCGATGGTGATCGCCTGCGCCGGGCAGATCGCCTCGCAGAGCTTGCAGGCGATGCAACGTTCCTCGCCGTTCGGATAACGGCGCAGCGCATGCTCGCCACGGAAGCGCGGGCTGACGGGCCCCTTCTCATGCGGATAGTTGATCGTCTCCTTCGGCGCCATGAACTGACGCATCGACAGGAAGAAGGCGCTGACGAAATCCTTCAAAAGCAGCGCCTTAGCGGCTTGGCCAAGAGCGGACATCACGCAAACCCCGTGATCTTGAGGAAGGCCGCGGTGGCGACGACCATGAACAGCGAAATAGGCAGGAACACTTTCCAGCCAAGACGCATCAGTTGGTCGTAGCGGTAGCGCGGCACGAAAGCCTTCACCATGGAGATGCCGAAGAACACGAAGCAGACTTTCAGCACGAACCAGATGACGCCTGGCACCCAGGTGAAAGGCGCGAAATTGAAAGGAGGCAGCCAGCCGCCGAGGAACAGGATGGTCGCGAGCGCGCACATCAAGACGATCGCGACATATTCGCCGAGGAAGAACAGCAGGAACGGCGTCGAGGAATATTCGACCATGTGCCCGGCGACCAGCTCCGATTCGGCTTCGACCAGGTCGAAGGGCGGACGGTTCGTCTCGGCCAGCGCCGAGATGAAAAAGACGATGAACATCGGGAACAGCGCCAGCCAGTTCCAGTCGAGGAAGGTGTTGGGCAGACCAAGCCGCGTGCCGATCCCGCTGTGCTGCGACAGCACGATGTCGGAGAGGTTGAGCGAGCCGGCGGTGAGCAGAACCGTGACGATGACGAAGCCGATCGAGACTTCGTAGGACACCATCTGCGCCGCCGAGCGCAGCGCGCCGAGGAACGGATATTTCGAGTTGGACGCCCAGCCGCCCATGATCACGCCATAGACCTCGAGCGAGGAGATGGCGAAGACATAGAGGATGCCGACATTGATGTTGGCGATCGCCCAGCCCTCGCTGACCGGAATGACGGCCCAGGCCGAGATCGCCAGCACCGCCGACACCAGCGGCGCCAGCAGGAATACGCCCTTATTGGCGCCGGACGGGATCACCGGCTCCTTGAACACGAATTTCAGCAGGTCGGCGAAGGCCTGCAGCGTGCCCCAGGGGCCGACGACGTTCGGCCCGCGGCGCAGTTGCACCGCCGCCCAGATCTTGCGGTCGGCATAGAGAATATAGGCCACGAAGACCAGCAGCACGACGATCAGCACGACCGACTTCAACAGGATCAGCAGCGCCGGCAGCACGTAGAAGGAGAAGAAGGTATCCATGCTTATTCCGCCGCCTGCTTGAAGCCGCTCTTGGCCAGCGCCGAGCATTCGGCCATCACAGCCGAGGCCCGCGCGATCGGGTTGGTCAGATAGAAGTCCTTCACCGAGGAGGTGAAGGTGCCCTTGTTGAGCCGCCCGCCGAGCTTCGCCACCTTAGCGACGTCGTCGGCGCCGCCGGCCTGAACCTGGTCGATGCGGGCGAGATGCGGATGGTCGCCATGGAGCTTGGCGCGCAACTGGGCGAGCGAATCGAACGGCAGCTTCTTGCCGAGCACATCCGACAGCGCCCTCAGGATTGCCCAGTCCTCGCGCGCCTCGCCCGGCGCGAAGCCGGCGCGATTGGTCTGCTGCACGCGCCCTTCCGTGTTGACATAGGTGCCGGACTTTTCGGTGTAGGCGGCGGCCGGCAGGATGACATTGGCGCGGTGTGCTCCGGCATCGCCATGGGTGCCGATGTACACGACGAAGGCGCCACCGGTCGCAGCCATGTCGATCTCGTCGGCGCCAAGCAGGAACAGGAGATCGGTCTCGCCCAGCATGCCGGCGACGTTCTTGCCGCCCTCGCCCGGCACGAAGCCGACATCGAGGCCGCCGACGCGGCCGGCAGCATTGTGCAGCAACGCAAACCCGTTCCACTCCGGCGAGACTGCATCGACAGCCATGGCCAGCCTTGCCGCCTGCCCGAGAACCGCCGCGCCGTCCGAGCGCGCCAGCGCGCCCTGGCCGACGATGATCAGCGGATGCGTCGCCTTCTTCAGCACCTCGAAGAACTTGCCGTTGCCGTCGGCCAGGTCCTTGAGCGATTCCGGACCGGCGCCGAGCARTTCATAATCGTAACGCGTGTCGCCGATCTCGCCGATGACGCCGACCGGCAGGTTGCCGACGCGCCAGCGCTTGCGGATGCGGGCATTGAGCACGGACGCCTCGAAGCGCGGATTGGCGCCGATGATCAGCACCGCGTCGGCCTGCTCGATGCCTTCGATGGTCGGATTGAAGATGTAGCTGGCGCGGCCGAGCGACGGGTCGAGCGCGGCGCCGTCTTGGCGGCAGTCGATGTTCTTCGAGCCGAGCCCGGCCATCAGGAGCTTGAGCGCGTAGATTTCCTCGACCGCGGCGAGGTCGCCGGCAATCGCCCCGATCCGCTCCGGCGCCGTCTTCGACACCTGATCCTTGATCGTCGCGAAGGCTTCGGCCCAGCTTGCCGGGGCGAGCTTGCCGTTCGTGCGCACATAGGGGCGGTCGAGACGCTGCGTGCGCAGGCCGTCCCAGATGAAGCGGGTCTTGTCGGAAATCCACTCCTCGTTCACCGCCTCGTTGACGCGCGGCAGGATGCGCATCACTTCGCGGCCTCTGCTGTCGACGCGGATCGCCGAGCCAACGGCGTCCATGACATCGATCGATTCGGTCTTGGTCAGTTCCCACGGCCGCGCCTGGAAGGCGAAAGGCTTCGAGGTCAGCGCGCCGACCGGGCAGAGGTCGATGACGTTGCCCTGCAGTTCCGACGTCATTGCCTGTTCGAGATAGGTGGTGATCTCGGCATCCTCGCCGCGGCCGATCAGGCCGAGTTCGGAAATGCCGGCGACCTCGGTGGTGAAGCGGACGCAGCGCGTGCAGTGGATGCAGCGGTTCATCACCGTCTTGACCAGCGGGCCGATATACTTGTCTTCGACCGCGCGCTTGTTCTCGTGGTAGCGTGAGGAGTCGACGCCGAAGGCCATCGCCTGGTCCTGCAGGTCGCATTCGCCGCCCTGGTCGCAGATCGGGCAATCGAGCGGATGGTTGATCAGCAGGAACTCCATCACGCCTTCGCGGGCCTTCTTGACCATCGGCGTGTTGGTGAAGATCTCCGGCGGCTCGCCGTTCGGGCCGGGGCGCAGGTCGCGTACGCCCATCGCGCAGGAAGCCTGCGGCTTGGGCGGACCGCCCTTCACCTCGATCAGGCACATGCGGCAATTGCCGGCGATGGAAAGCCGCTCGTGGAAGCAGAAGCGCGGCACTTCCGCGCCGGCGTCCTCGGCCGCCTGCAGCAGCGTGTAGTGGTCGGGTACCGTGATCTCTTTCCCGTCGACCTTGAGCTTTGCCATTCGCCTCAAACCCTCGCGGATCTCCCGCAATCTCTCTTGCCGGGCGCGACCGAAGCCGCGCCCGGCATTTCATTCACTTCTTCGCGGCGAGCGCCGCCGCCTGAGCGGTCCAGTCGTCGCGACCGACGCGGCCGGCAAGCGACAGGTAGTCTTCCACCCAAGCGATCTCCTGCGACGTCCAGTCAGCGATCTGGCCATATGTCCAGATGCCGAGACCGTTCAGCACCTTTTCGAGCTTCGGCCCGATGCCGGAGATCGCCTTCAGGTCCGATGGCCTAGCCGGCTTCTCCATCGCCTTGGGCTGCCTGAAGTCTTCCGGCATCAGCCCTGTCGCGGCCGGTTCCTCGACGGTGTCGGCACCGGTCGAATCGAGCGCCTTCTCGGTGGCGTTGGCCGCGATATCGGTCACGTCCCTGGCGAAGGTCTGCGCCTCGGCAATCAGCGTCTCGGTCGCCTTGCGCGCCTTGGACGAATTGGCGGCGGCCTCGGTCCGCGCCTCGATATCGTCGAGGAACGGCTGGAACATGCGTTGCGAGGCCTCGATGGCGCCCGAAAGCGTCCCCATCCACAAACCGAAGGCATGGTTGGCCAGGCCGACGCTGAGCGCCGACATCGCCGCGGTACCGGCCATGGGATGCGCCATAAGATTGACGGCGCTGGCCATCTCCCTCGGCATCATCTTGGTCAGGTCCTGGTTCATCTTCTCGAGTTGGTCCAAATCAGGCATCAAAGAAAAGGCTATCGAATACGGCGCCATAGACATCTCCTGGTCGTTTCTTCGTATGCCCCGCCCCCTGCTTTCCGTCTCGGGCTTTCGCCCGCATTGCAAAATTCTACTCCGCCGCCACCATCACCGGCTCGACCCGGTGGGCGTTGCGCGAAAACTCGTCGATGCGGCGCTCCACCTCGCCGCGGAAGTGCCGCATCAGGCCCTGGATCGGCCAGGCGGCCGCGTCGCCCAGCGCGCAGATCGTGTGGCCCTCGACCTGCTTGGTGACGTCGAGCAGCATGTCGATCTCGCGCTTCTGCGCCTCGCCCCGTACCAGGCGCTCCATCACCCGCCACATCCAGCCGGTGCCTTCGCGGCACGGCGTGCACTGGCCGCAGCTCTCATGCTTGTAGAAGTAGGAAAGCCTGGCGATCGCCTTCACGATATCGGTCGACTTGTCCATGACGATGACAGCCGCGGTGCCGAGGCCCGATTTCAAATCGCGCAGCCCATCGAAATCCATCGGCGCGTCGACGATCTGCGCCGCCGGCACCAGCGGCACCGAAGCGCCGCCCGGGATGACTGCCAGCAGATTGTCCCAGCCGCCGCGGATGCCGCCGCAATGCGTCTCGATCAGTTCGCGGAACGGGATCGACATCGCCTCTTCGACCGTGCACGGATTGTTGACGTGGCCGGAGACGCAGAAGAGCTTGGTGCCGGCATTGTTCGGCCGGCCGAACGACGAGAACCATGCGGCGCCCCGGCGCAGAATGGTCGGCGCCACCGCGATCGACTCGACGTTGTTGACCGTGGTCGGGCAGCCATAAAGGCCGACATTGGCCGGGAACGGCGGCTTGAGCCGCGGCTGGCCCTTCTTGCCTTCCAGGCTTTCGAGCAGCGCCGTCTCCTCGCCGCAGATATAGGCGCCGGCGCCGTGATGCATGTAGACGTCGAAATCGTAGCCCGACGTATTGCCCTTGCCGATAAGCTTGGCCGCATAGGCCTCGTCGATGGCTCGCTGCAGCGCCTCGCGCTCGCGGATGAACTCGCCGCGCACATAGATGTAGGCGGCAATCGCGCCCATGGCGAAGCCGGCGACCAGCGCACCCTCGACCAGCGTGTGCGGATCGTTGCGCAGGATGTCGCGGTCCTTGCAGGTGCCGGGCTCGGATTCGTCGGCGTTGATGACCAGATAGCTCGGGCGGCCGTCGCTCTGCTTGGGCATGAACGACCATTTCAGCCCGGTCGGGAAACCGGCGCCGCCGCGGCCGCGCAGGCCGGACGCCTTCATCTCGTTGACGATCCAGTCGCGCCCCTTGGCGATSAGSCCRGGCGTGTCGTCCCAGRYRCCGCGCGCCTGCGCGCCGGCCAGCGACTTGTCGAACAGGCCGTAGATGTTGGTGAAGATRCGGTCYTTGTCCTGAAGCATKGTTCGTCCCTCAGACCGGCTTCTTGCCGAAGACGCGGATRTATTCGKCGACSCCGCCCTTGGCGAGCGCCTTGGCCTGCTTCACCCATTCGTCGCGTTCGATGCGGCCRTGGAAGCTGATATAGCCGTCGACCCATTCGCGCTCSGCCTTCTTCCACGAGGCGACCTGCGCGAAGGTGTAGATACCCAACGAATGCAGGATRCCCTCGATCTTTGGCCCGACGCCGGAGATCAGCTTGAGGTCGTCGACCAGCGCCGGCTTGTCGATACCGGCAGGGCGATTCTTGTCCTCCAGCGAAGGTTTGGCCGGCTTGGCGGCGGCCTTGGCCGGAGTTGCCTTCGGTGCGGATTCGGCGGCATTGGTCGTCGGCCCGCTGGCCTTCGGGGCAGCGAGGGGAGCCGGCGCCGGTTGCGAAACAGCGGCGGCAGGAGCCGCGGCTGGCGCCGCTACGGCGGCATCCTTGGCCGCTTTCGCCGCCGCCCTGGCTTCCTTGTCGCGAGTCGACTTCAGGATCGCCTTCTCGCTCGTCAGCGACGTCAGGCCAGAGGCCGGCTCCGATCCGGTGCGGCCGTTCTGCGGGCCAGGCGCCACCGAGGCGCCTTTGCCGGCCTCATAAAGATCGATGATCTCGGCCAGCCGCTCCGGCGTCAGATCCTCGAACGTGTCCTTGAAGATCATGACCATCGGCGCGTTGACGCAGGCGCCGAGGCACTCGACCTCCTCCCACGACAGCGTGCCCTTGTCGTTGGTGTGGAACTGGTCGTGATGTATCTTCGAACGGCAGACATCCATCAGCGCTTCCGAGCCGCGCAGCATGCACGGCGTGGTGCCGCAGACCTGGATATGCGCGCGGGTGCCGACCGGATTGAGCTGGTACTGTGTGTAGAAGGTCGCGACCTCGAGCCCGCGGATGCGCGGCATGCCGAGCATGTCGGATATCGTCTCGATCGCCGACTTGGTCACCCAGCCTTCCTGCTCCTGCGCCAGCATCAGCAATGGGATGATGGCGGACTGCTCGCGCCCTTTCGGATATTTGGCGATCCACTGCTGCGCCGCCGCCGCATTCGCCTTGTTGAAGGCGAAGGACGCTGGCTGGACGCTGGCTTCTGCGAGACGGCGGACTGACATTTAGCGATCGACCTCACCAAACACGATGTCGAGGGAGCCAAGCACGGCGGTGACGTCGGCCAGCATGTGGCCGCGGCACAGGAAGTCCATGGCCTGCAGATGCGCGAAGCCGGGCGCGCGCAGCTTGCAGCGGTACGGCTTGTTGGTGCCGTCGGAAACGAGATAGACGCCGAACTCGCCCTTGGGCGCCTCGACGGCCGCATAGACCTCGCCGGCCGGCACGCGATAACCTTCGGTGTAGAGCTTGAAGTGATGGATCAGCGCTTCCATCGAGCGCTTCATCGCGGCGCGCTTCGGCGGCACCACCTTGCCGTCGAGGTTCGACACCGGACCGGTGCTTTCCTTGCCCAGCAGGAGATCGACGCATTGGCGCATGATCTTCGCCGACTGGCGCATCTCTTCCATGCGCACGAGATAACGGTCGTAGCAGTCGCCGTTCTTGCCGATAGGGATGTCGAAATCCATCTCGGAATAGCACTCGTAGGGCTGTGACTTGCGCAGGTCCCAGGCAGCGCCCGAACCGCGCACCATCACGCCGGAAAAGCCCCAGGCCCAGGCATCGGCGAGCGAAACAGTGCCGATATCGACATTGCGCTGCTTGAAGATGCGGTTCGGCGTGAGCAGCGCGTCGAGGTCGTCGATCGACTTCAGGAACGGGTCGATCCACTTGCCGATGTCCTCGATCAGCTTCTGCGGCAGGTCCTGGTGCACGCCGCCCGGCCGAAAATAGGCCGCGTGCATGCGCGAGCCGGACGCGCGCTCGTAGAACACCATCAGCTTTTCGCGCTCGACGAAGCCCCACAGCGGCGGGGTCAGCGCGCCGACGTCCATCGCCTGCGTCGTCACATTGAGGATGTGCGACATGATGCGGCCCATCTCGGAGTAGAGCACGCGGATAAGCTGGCCACGCTTTGGCACCTCGATGCCGAGCAACCGTTCGGCGGCGAGCGCGAAGGCATGCTCCTGGTTCATCGGCGCGCAATAGTCGAGGCGGTCGAGATAAGGCACGGCCTGAAGATAAGTCTTAGCCTCGATGAGCTTCTCGGTGCCGCGGTGAAGCAGGCCGATATGCGGATCGACGCGGTCGACAACTTCGCCGTCCAGCTCGAGAACCAACCTCAAAACACCGTGCGCTGCAGGGTGTTGAGGCCCAAAGTTAATGTTAAAACTGCGGACGGAGGTTTCAGCCATYGTGGCGCCTCAGTTTGCCTTCGCCTTCTCGTCCCCCGGGAGCACGTAGTCCGTCCCTTCCCAAGGCGAGAGAAAATCGAAATTGCGGAATTCCTGCTTGAGTTCGACCGGCTCATAGATGACCCGCTTGGCCTCGTCGTCGTAACGAACCTCGACAAAGCCGGTCAGCGGGAAGTCCTTGCGCAGCGGGTGCCCCTCAAAGCCGTAGTCGGTGAGGATGCGGCGCAGGTCCGGATGGCCGGAGAACAGCACGCCGTAAAGGTCGTAGGTCTCGCGCTCATACCAGTCGGCGCCGGGATAGACCGGTGTAAGCGAGGGCACCAGCGTCTCCTCGTCGGCCTGGACCTTGAGCCGGATGCGGACATTCTGCTTCGGCGACAACAGGTGGTAGACGACATCGAAGCGCTTCGCGCGCGAGGGATAATCCGCGCCGCTGATGTCGATGATCGAGATGAACTGGCAGCGAGGATCGTCGCGGAGGAAGGTCGCTACGTCGACGAGGTTGCCGGGCTCGACGGAAACCGTCAGCTCGCCATAGGCAAGCACGGCTTCGCCGACACGGCCGGAAAGCTTCTCGCCGAGATAGGTGGAGAGTTCGTTCAACGCCAAGGTCATCGGCTCACCGTTCGATCGTGCCGGTGCGGCGGATCTTCTTCTGCAACAGAAGAATGCCGTAGAGCAGCGCTTCGGCGCTCGGCGGGCAGCCGGGCACATAGATGTCGACCGGCACGATGCGGTCGCAGCCGCGTACCACCGAATAGGAATAGTGGTAATAGCCGCCGCCATTGGCGCAGGAGCCCATCGAGATGACGTAGCGCGGCTCCGGCATCTGGTCGTAGACCTTGCGCAGCGCCGGCGCCATCTTGTTGGTCAACGTGCCGGCGACGATCATGATGTCGGACTGACGCGGAGACGCGCGCGGCGCGACGCCGAAGCGCTCGCTGTCGTAGCGCGGCATCGAGGTGTGGATCATCTCGACCGCGCAACAGGCGAGGCCGAAGGTCATGAACATCAGCGAGCCGCTGCGCGCCCAGGTGACGAGCGCTTCGGTCGAGGTGACAAGGAAGCCCTTGTCGGCCAGTTCGTCATTGATCTGCAGGAAGAAGGGATCGTCCTCCCCCACCGGCCGGCCGGTGTTGGGGTCGATGATGCCTTTGGGCTTCGGCGCGACGAGGGTGCCTGAACTGTCGTTCAATCCCATTCCAGCGCTCCTTTTTTCCACTCATAGGCGAAGCCGATGGTCAGCACCGCCAGAAACACCATCATCGACCAGAAGCCGAGCATGCCGACCTTCGAGAAGGACACTGCCCATGGGAACAGGAAGGCGACCTCGAGATCGAAGATGATGAACAGGATCGACACCAGGTAGAAGCGGATGTCGAACTTCATGCGGGCGTCGTCGAACGAGTTGAACCCGCATTCATAGGCGGAAAGCTTTTCCGGGTCGGGATTGCGGTAGGCCACCAAGAACGGCGCTATGATCAGCGCCAGACCGACGATCATCGCCACGGCGATGAAGAGGACGATGGGCAGATACGAACTCAGGAGTGCGCTCATGCAGCGGCTTTCCCTTGGGGCCAATTTACTTTGATTACAGCAAGGAACTCTAATGCGGAAGCGTGACAGTTTAACCGCTGAACCGTTTTAAGGGCCCATGCTGCAACGCGGCGAGGGTTAGCGCAGCGGTTCCGGCGAAGCAAGTCAAACCTTGTTCAAAACTCGGGCCTGGACGGCATATCGCGGGAAACTGGTCCGATCCGCTCCTGTTTGATTTCCTTCGCTTTTTACTCCACTTTCTCTCCTGACATGTATCCCGCCATTTGCCTGCTAGCATCGCTGGAATCACCGGCTAAAAATCCGGCAAATGGATTGGGGCAAGGGCATCTGGATGAAGGAAAAGATCTCTCTTCGCATGGCCAGGCGCATCGCGCTCGGCGCTCAAGGATTTACGGACCCTCGCCCAAGCGGCACGCCCGACCGCCGGCACCTCGCTCGCGTGCTCGCGCGAACCGGCCTGCTGCAGATCGATTCCGTCAGCGCTGTGGTGCGCGCGCACTACATGCCGCTCTACTCGCGCTTGGGCCCTTACCCGTTGGCGTTGCTCGACAATGCGGCAACGACCCGCAAGCGCACCGTGTTCGAATATTGGGCGCACGAAGCCTCGTTCCTGCCGGTCGAGACCTACCCGCTCCTGCGCTGGCGCATGCGGCGCGCCGAGCAGGGTGAGGAAATGTATCTGGGTCTCGCCAAATGGGGCCGTGAGCGTCCCGAACTCATCAAGGAGATTTACGATCAGGTCGCCGAACGCGGGCCGATCGCCGCATCCGACATCGAGGGCCACAAGGGCAATGGCGGCTGGTGGGGCTGGAGCGAGGCCAAGCACGCCTTCGAATGGCTGTTCTGGGCCGGGCGCATCACCACCGCCTACCGGCGCGGCTTCGAACGCTACTGCGACCTGCCCGAGCGTGTGTTGCCGCAGGCCGTGCTCGACCTGCCGGTGCCGTCGATCGAGGACGCGCACCGCGAACTTCTGCGCATTTCTGCCCGCGCCCACGGCATCGCAACCTATGGCGACCTGCGCGACTATTTTCGTCTGGCGCCGGGCGACACGAAGGACCGCATCGAGGAACTGGTCGAGACGGGCGAGCTGGTGCCGGTAAGCGTCGAGGGCTGGGACAAGACCGCCTACCTCCACAAGGACGCCCGTTTCCCACGCCRGATCGAGGCGCGCGCGCTGCTTGCGCCGTTCGATCCGGTGGTCTTCGAGCGCACCCGCACCGAAAAGCTGTTCGACTTCAGATACCGCATCGAAATCTACACACCCGCTGAGAAACGTCAGTATGGCTACTACGTGCTGCCGTTTCTGCTCGGTGATCGCATCGTTGCCCGCGTCGATCTCCGAGCCGATCGGCCGGCCAGCGTGCTGCGTGTCCACGCGGCCTATGCCGAAGCCGGCGCGCCGGCCGAAACAGCCGCCCAACTCATCGAAGAACTGAAGCAGATGCAGGCATGGCTTGGGCTTGAGGCGATCGAGGTGACGCCGGCCGGCGACCTCGGGCCGACGCTGGCCGACATGAAGGTGTCGTAGCCGCGCGTTGACAGGCGCATACCCGTAAGCCTAAATCCGCAGCAGACGGTCTTCTCCCGGCAAAGGGAGGAGCCAAGAGGGAATGCGGTGCGGGAAAACCCAAATCCGCGGCTGTCCCCGCAACTGTAAGCGACGAGCCTCGGCCGAAAACCACTGGGATGTTCCCGGGAAGGCGGCATCCGAGGCGATGACCCGCGAGCCAGGAGACCTGCCGTCTGAGACTTAAAGTATCCGATCGCCCGGCGGGTTTTCCGGGCAAGGGCTCTGGTTTTGGATCGTAACGGCACTTTCCCGGCAAGTATCGCGGACCTTTCGCCCGAGGCCAACGAGGCCTTGGCGGGCGTCACAGTGATCGTCTGCTCTTCCTGCCGCGACGAGACCGGTTCGGACGCGCATCCGCGCGCCGGCACGCTGCTTGCCGAAGACACGCATCGCGCTGCATCGGGCGAAAACATCCTCATCCGCACCGTCGAGTGTCTCGGCAACTGCAAGCGCCGCCTGAGCGCGGCGCTGCTGCGCGATGGGTGCTGGAGCTACGTCTTCGGCGACCTGGAGACGACCAGCGGCGCCGATCTTGTCGCCGGCGCGAAACTCTTCGCCACCTCGAACGACGGCCTCATCCCCTGGCGCGGACGGCCCGATTCCTTGAAGCGCGGCCTTGTTGCCCGCATCCCTCCCCTCGACATGCTGAAGGACTGACCATGAGCGCTCCAAATTCGTCCTCCAATCTTTCCCGTGTTCCTTGCACCGTCGTCACCGGCTTCCTCGGCGCCGGCAAGACGACGCTGATCCGCAACCTGCTCGAAAACGCCAAAGGCAAGCGGCTGGCGATCATCGTCAATGAGTTTGGCGATGTCGGCATCGACGGCGAAATCCTGAAAGGCTGCGGCATCGACACCTGTCCCGAGGAAAACATCGTCGAGCTCGCCAATGGCTGCATCTGCTGCACCGTCGCCGACGATTTCGTGCCTGCGCTCGACCAGATCCTCTCGCGCACGCCGAAGGTCGACCACATCCTGATCGAAACCTCCGGCCTCGCCTTGCCGAAGCCGCTCGTCCAGGCTTTCCAGTGGCCAAGCGTGAAGAGCCGTGTCACCGTCGACGGCGTCGTTGCCGTGGTCGATGGTCCCGCATTGGCCGACGGCCGCGTCGCCTCCGACATGGACGCCCTGCAGGCACAGCGCGCCGCCGACGGGACGCTCGACCATGACGATCCGGTCGAGGAGGTGTTCGAGGACCAGATCGCCTGCGCCGATCTGATCATCCTGTCGAAGAGCGATCTGATGGATGCGGCAGGCTCGGCTCGCGCCAACGCCGTCATCGGCGAGCATGTGGCGCCCGCCGTCAAGGTCGTACCGACCGCACAGGGCAAGGTCGACCCCTCCGTGCTGCTCGGCCTCGGCCTCGCCGTCGAGGACGATATCGAGAACCGCAAGACACATCACGACGACGAGCTTGATCACGAGCACGACGATTTCGACTCCTTCGTCATCGACATCCCGTCGATCTCGAACCCCGATGAGCTGGCTAAGCGCGTCGCTCTTGCCGCCGAGCAGGAAAACGTGCTGCGCGTGAAAGGTTTTGTCGAGGTCGGCGGCAAGCCGATGCGGCTTCTGCTCCAGGCCGTCGGCCCGCGTGTCAACCACTATTACGACCGCGCCTGGACGGCGGATGACGACCGCCGTTCGCGGCTCGTGGTTATTGGCCTCAAGGGGCTGAATCGGCCGGCGATCGAGCGTATCCTCGCCGACTAAGGCAAATTCCGGACGGCGATGCATATCCTAGCCACGACATCCGCCTCGCTCGACGACATCGCCGAGCCGATCGATCTCAGGCAGACACCTGCGGATGTCGTGGCCTTGTCCTTTACCGATAGCGACCTCGCCGGACTGGCCACTGCCTGGAGGGCCGACGCAGGGCGGCTGCCGTCGATGCGGCTGGCGGCACTTCGCGACCTCCGCCATCCGATGTCGGTCGACCTCTGGATCGACAGCGTCGCCCGTCACGCCAAGGTTGTTCTGGTCCGCATTCTCGGCGGTCACGACTGGTGGCGTTACGGCTGCGACCAGCTCGCGACGGTGGCGCGCGAGCGCGGCATCAAGCTTGCGCTGCTGCCTGGCGAAAGCCATGACGAGGACCAGCGGCTGATCGAAGGCTCGACGCTGCCGCGGGCCGAATTGGACGCTTTGCTCGGTTATTTCCGCGAGGGCGGCCCGGCGAATATGGCAGCGCTGGTGCATAGACTGGCGAGGCTGGCCGGATCGGATGCGGCGGTAACCGAGCCGGTGAGTGTTCCGAAAGCGGGTTACTATCAGCCCGGGCGCGGCGTCGTCCCCCTCCCCCTCGAGGGGAGGGTCCGGCCGCAGGCCGGGGGTGGGGTCCTCCGCGACGCACGCCAACGTAAAGAAACGCCGAGCACGACCGCGACGACCCCTCCCGACCCTTCGGGCCACCCTCCCCTCGAGGGGGAGGGGGACGTTGTGCCCATCCTCTTTTACCGCTCGGTGCTGCTTGCAGCGGACGTAGCGCCCGTAGACGCGCTGGTCGACGCGTTGCGCCAACACGGCCTGTCTCCCGTGCCGATCTTCGTTTCCAGCCTCAAGGATCCGGCATCGCTGGCCTTCGTCGAGAACGCCATCGCCTCGCTGAAGCCTGCGGCAATCGTCACCGCCACTGCCTTTGCTTCCGGCGCCGAGCCCGGTGCGGAGACATTGTTCGACCGCGCAGGCATGCCGGTGTTCCAGGTCATTGTCGCCACGACCAGGCGCGAGGTCTGGGAGAAGAACCAGCGCGGCCTGGCGCCTGCCGACCTTGCCGGCGCGAGGTCTGGGAGAAGAACCAGCGCGGCCTGGCGCCTGCCGACCTTGCCATGCATGTCGTGCTGCCCGAACTCGACGGCCGCATCCTTGCCGGCGCCATTTCCTTCAAGGGCGAAAACGAGACCGACCCGGCGCTCGGCCACCGAGCCTTCGCCAACCGGCCGGAGGCGGATCGCGTCGCGCAAGTCGCCAAGCGCATCGCCGCCTTCATTCGTTTGCAGCGGACGGAGCGAGCCGAGCGCAAGCTGGCGATCCTGATCCCGGATTACCCAAGCGCACCAGGACGCACCGGCTATGCCGTCGGGCTTGATGTGCCGTCCAGCGTGCTCGCCATGCTGCATGACCTGAAGGAACAAGGCTATGCGGTTGAGGGGATTCCGCAATCGCCCCGCGAATTGCTGGAAGCGCTGGAGGTTGGTGGGTCCAGACTTGCCGTGGAGGACTACGCCGCCTTTTCGGCCGGGCTGCCACAAGCCGCGCGCGATGCGGTAAAGGCCGCATGGGGTGACGAGATAGRGCTGCGCGAGGCACCCYCCTCTGTCCTGCCGGACATCTCCCCCTCAAGGGGGGAGATTGAGCCTTCATCACCGCTTTCGCCAATTGCCAAAGCTGGTGAGGGAGCGCCGCCGACGGAACTGCTAATCTCCCCCCTTGAGGGGGAGATGTCCGGCAGGACAGAGGGGGGTGTTCAAGCGCCAACATCTGCGGAAATCCCCTTCCGCGCCGCCACCTTCGGCAAAGTCACAGTCGCCCTCGCTCCCGACCGCGGCCGTTCCGCCGACCGCCGCGCCGACTATCACGATCCAACCCTCCCCCCACGCCACGAACTGATCGCCTTCGGCCTCTGGCTCCAAAGGTCGCTCGGCGCGCATGCCATCGTCCATGTCGGCGCCCATGGCACGCTGGAGTGGCTGCCGGGCAAGACGGTTGCCCTCTCCGATACCTGTTTTCCCGAAATCGTCACCGGCTCGCTGCCGGTCGTCTACCCCTTCATCGTCTCGAACCCCGGCGAGGCGGCGCAGGCCAAGCGCCGCATCTCGGCCGTCACGCTCGGCCACCTGCCGCCGCCGCTGACCGGGGCCGGTCTGGACGAGGCGCAACAGAAGCTCGAACGGCTGGTCGACGAGTATGCCCAGGCCGACGGTCTCGACCGTCGTCGCCGCGATCGCTTAGCAAAGCTTATTGTCGAGACGGCGCGAAAGACCGGCCTGGCCTCCGAGGCCGGCGTGGTTCGAACCGACGCCCCCGACGAGGCGCTGCGCCGCATCGACGCCTGGCTCTGCGACCTCAAGGACTTCGCCGTCAAGGACGGATTGCATGTCTACGGCCGCGCGCCGGAAGGCGAAACCGATCCTCTCCGTACGCAAAGCGCGGAAGCCGAGAAAGCCGGCCTGCTCGCCGCGCTCGACGGCCGCCACGTCAAGGCCGGTCCGGCCGGCGCGCCGGCGCGTGGCCGCTCCGACGTGCTGCCCACGGGGCGCAATCTCTTCACCTCCGACCCGCGCACCATGCCGACGCCGACGGCCTACGATCTCGGCCAGGCGGCCGGCGAAGAAGTGGTGCGAAGCTACATGCAGAGCCACGGCGACTGGCCGCGCTCACTGGTGATCGATCTTTGGGGCTCGGCCTCTCTGCGCACCGGCGGCGAAGAGATCGCGCAAGGCCTGGCGCTGATGGGTTGCCGGCCGCAGTGGGACGCCGCGACCGGCCGCGTCACCGGCATCGAGGTGCTCCCGCCGGCCACGCTCGGCCGTCCGCGCGTCGACGTCACCTGGCGCATTTCCGGCCTGTTCCGCGACATGTTCCCGACCCAGATCGCACTGATCGATGCCGCGGCCAACGCGGTCGCCAGCCGCGATGAGGACGATTCGGAAAACCCCCTTGCCGCCACGACCCGCGCCCAAGGCAAAATCAGCCCGCGCATTTTCGGCACGTCGCCCGGCACCTATGGCGCCGGCGTCGAGGACCTGCTGTCGCGCGGCGAATGGGACGCGCGCGAGGAGATCGGCCGCGCCTATCTCGACGCCACCTCGCATGCCTATGGCGGCGCCGACGGCGAGGCGATTTCTGCGCCAGGCGCCTTTGAAGGCCGTATCGCCGAAGCCGACCTTCTCGTCCACACCGGCGACGATCCCGGCCGCGATATCCTCGAAGGCTCGGCGGACGTCGCCTTCATCGGCGGGTTCTCGGCAGCTCTTGCAGCACTTGGCCGGAATGCCGATGTCATCGTGCTCGACACAACGGACCCAATGAAGCCGAAGCCACGTTCGGTCGGCGAAGCGGTGTCGCGCGTGGTGCGAGCCCGCGCGGTCAATCCACGCTTTATCGCCGGCCAGATGCGCCACGGCCCGCGCGGCGCCTCGGAGTTCGCCGAGACGGTCGACCGCCTGGTCGGCTTCGCCGAGACCACACATGCCATATCGGGCGCGCTGATCGAGGCAGTGCACGATGCCTATCTCGGTGACGAGCAGGTCCGCGCGTTCATTCTGCGCGAAAACCCGGCGGCCGCGAAGGTGATCGCCGAGCGGTTCCTCTCCGCGCGGCGACGCGGCCTCTGGCATCCGCTCCGCAATTCGATTGACGACGATCTCGCCGCTTTGATCGCGGAAGCGCAGGCAAGCGGAGTGGCGGCATGAATGCGTTTTCGCGGCGCGGCGCCTGCCCAGCGCTGAGCGCGCCGATGCAGACCGGCGACGGACTTCTGGTGCGGCTTAACCCGGTCGCTGGAGGACTTTCGCCAAGGGCTTTGATCGGACTCGGTGAATCAGCGCTGCGCCACGGCAATGGCATCATGGAAGTGACCGCGCGCGGCAGCCTGCAGATACGCGGCCTGACGGCGGAAAGCGCCAAGCTGCTGGCTGCCGAAGTGGATGCGCTGGGCATCGCGGTGCGCAGCGGCGTTCCGGTCGAGATCGGGCCGCTGGCGGGCATCGATCCGCGGGAGATTGCCGATCCGAGACCGCTGGCTGAGCGGATCAGGGCGGCGATCGAAGACGTTGGACTGACGCCGAGATTAGGGCCGAAGGTGTCGGTGGTCGTCGATGGCGGCGGACAATTGACGATGGATGCCGTGACGGCTGACGTGAGGCTGAGTGCTGTGCGAGCTGCGGCCGGCGTCCTGTGGGGCATATCCGTTGTCGGCGATGCTCGCAGTGCAAGGCCGCTCGCGACGGTCAATGCGGACGCCGCGCGCGACATTGCTGTCGCTGCGCTCAGGATGGTCGCCGAGAAAGGCCGCGAGGCGCACACGCGCGATTTGTCAGCGCGGCAGTTGGCCTCGCTCGCAGGCTGGCATTCCTTCGCGCCCCCCTCTGTCCTGCCGGACATCTCCCCCACAAGGGGGGAGATTGGCGGTTCGCGCGCCGGCCCTTGTCCGGCAACGTTGAGGATTGGCGAAGCCGCCGGCGACAAGGCGATCTCCCCCCAAGTGGGGGAGATGTCCGGCAGGACAGAGGGGGGCGCCGTGGAGCGCCCTCGTTCTCCTGTCGGCTTCTTCAACCTCAACAACAGTCTCGCCCTCGGCGTCGCCCTGCCCTTCGGCAGCATGCCGGCGCAAAATCTCATCGACCTTGCCACTCAAGCTTCCGAACTCGGCTCGACCGAAATCCGCCTCGCCCTGGGCCGCGCCCTGCTCTTCCTCGGCCTCTCGCCATCTGCCTGCTCGAACCTGCAATCCTCAGCCACAACCCTCGGCTTCGTCACTTCTCCCGCCGACCCGCGAACCCACATCGCCGCCTGTCCCGGCACGCCCGCCTGCGCCTCCGGCCGCATCGCCACCCGCGCCATCGCCGACACTATTGCAGCCGAAAACGCCGATCTCCTCGATGGCTCGCTCACCCTCCACATTTCCGGCTGCGCCAAGGGCTGCGCGCACCCGGGCTCCGCGATACTGACCTTGGTTGGCGACGAAAACGGAGCCGGACTTGTCGTGGACGGGACGGCAAAGGCCCTTCCTGCCGGATACAGGCCGGGCTATGACGCCGCGCGCGGGGTCGCCGGCATTGCGGCGGCGATCCGYCGCGAACGACATCCYGGCGARACYGCYGCCGCCTGCCTGGCAAGGCTTGGCGCRGCYAMCATCGCCGAACTCTATCGACGGAATTGAGAATGGCCGCCTACGACTACATYCATGACGGAATGGCGATCTACGAGCGCTCCTTCGCCATCATCCGCGCCGAAGCGGATCTGTCGCGCTTCTCCGAGGCGGAGGCCGATGTCGCGATCCGCATGATCCATGCCTGCGGCCAGGTCGAAGCCGCCAGCCATTTCGTCTTCTCCGGCAATTTCGTCGATGCGGCCCGCGCGGCGCTTGCTGCCGGCGCACCGATCTTCTGCGACGCCGAGATGGTTGCGCACGGCGTCACCCGCGCCCGCTTGCCGGCGGGCAACGAGGTGGTCTGCACGCTGCGCGACCCGCGCACGGTCGAGATCGCAACAGAGATCGGCAACACGCGTTCGGCCGCGGCCATCGACCTCTGGGGCGAGCGCATGGCCGGATCGGTCGTGGCCATCGGCAACGCGCCGACCGCGCTCTTCTATCTGCTGGAAAAGCTGCGCGATGGCGCACCGAAGCCGGCGGCGATCATCGGCATGCCTGTCGGCTTCGTCGGTGCGGCCGAATCCAAGGATGCGCTGGCCGAGAATTCCTACGGCGTGCCTTATGCCATCGTGCGCGGCAGGCTGGGCGGCAGCGCCATGACCGCCGCCGCACTCAACGCATTGGCGAGGCCCGGCCTGTGAACGCTTTGCCCAAGGGACGACTGGTCGGCGTCGGCACCGGCCCCGGCGATCCGGAACTGCTGACGCTGAAGGCGGCGCGCGCGCTGGCCGAGGCCGACGTCGTCGCCTATTTCGCCAAGCGCGGCAAMAACAGCAATGCGCGCGCCATCGTCGAGGCGCGCTTCCGGCAGGATATGGTCGARTTGCCGTTGCTCTATCCGGTGACGACGGAGATCGACAAGGACCACGACGACTACCGCTCGCAGATCACTGATTTCTACGAGCAGTCGGCCGAACAGGTCGCCGAGCACCTCGGCGCCGGTAAGATGGTGGCGGTGCTGTCGGAGGGCGATCCACTCTTCTACGGCTCCTATATGCATCTGCATGTCCGCCTCGCGCACCGCTTCCCGACCGAGGTCATCCCCGGCATCACCGCCATGTCCGGCTGCTGGTCGCAGACCGGCCTCCCGATCGTGCAGGGCGACGACGTGCTGACCGTGCTGCCGGGCACGATGAGCGAGTTCGAGCTGACGCGCCGCCTTGCCGACACCGACGCCGCCGTCATCATGAAGGTCGGCCGCAACCTGCCGAAGATCCGCCGCGCACTCGAGGCCACCGGCAAGCTGGCGAAGGCCGTCTATGTCGAGCGTGGCACCATGCCGGGCAGCGTCTCGATGCGGCTTGCCGAAAAGCCGGACGACAAGGCGCCTTATTTCGCCATCGTGCTGGTCGCCGGCTGGACAGCGCGGCCCAATGCGGCTGGAGCCAAGCCATGAGCGGTCGCCTCACCGTCATCGGCCTCGGTCCCGGCAATGCCGACCAGGTCACCCCGCAGGCAAGCCACGCCGTGGCCGAGGCTTCCTTCTTCTACGGCTACAAGCCCTATCTCGACCGGCTCGAATTGAGATCGGATCAGACCCGCGTCGCCTCCGACAATCGAGAAGAGCTCGCCCGCTCCAACGAAGCGCTGGCCAAGGCCGCCGAGGGCCACAACGTCGCCGTCGTCTCCGGCGGCGATCCCGGCGTCTTCGCCATGGCGGCGGCCGTTTGCGAGGCGATCGAAGCCGGCCCCGCCGCGTGGCGCGCCATCGACATTTCGGTCGTTCCCGGCGTCACCGCCATGTTGGCGGTCGCCGCCCGCATCGGCGCGCCGCTCGGCCACGATTTCTGCGCCATCTCGCTCTCGGACAACCTGAAGCCCTGGGACCTGATCGAGTTGCGCTTGCTGGCGGCCGCCGGCGCTGGCTTCGTCATCGCGCTTTATAACCCGATCAGCAAGGCCCGCCCCTGGCAGCTCGGCCGCGCTTTCGAATGCCTGAAGGCGATCCTGCCCGGCACCACGCCGGTGATCTTCGGCCGCGCCGCCGGCCGGCCCGACGAGCGCATCGAGGTTTTCCTGCTGGCCGATGCCGATGCGGCCAAGGCCGACATGGCCACCTGCATCATCATCGGCTCGCCCGAGACCCGGATCATCAAGCGCGGCGAGCAGCCTGCGCTGGTCTACACGCCGCGTTCGGCAACAGGGTCGAAAAGATGATCGACCGTTGCGGCCAGCTCTTCGACGGTCTCTCTGGAGGGAACGTCCGGCAGCGGTGGCCGGCGGACCATGACCACCTCGATGCCGAGCGCCCGCGCCGCAGCGATCTTGCCATAGGTCGCCTCTCCGCCGCTATTCTTCGAGACGACCGCGTCGATGCCGTATCTCTCCAGCAGCGCCCTTTCGTCCGCTTCCGGGAACGGCCCGCGCGCCAGCAGATAGACCGCATCGGGCACAGCCAGCTTCGGCTCGACAGGGTCGACGCTGCGGATGAGGTAATGGTGCTGCGGAGCCGCCTCGAAGACGCCGGCCTCCTGCCGGCCGATCGCGAGGAAGACGCGGCGCGGGGCAGCGCCAAGCGCCTTCGCCGCTTCCGCCACGCTTTCCACCAGCGTCCAGCGATCGCCGGCTGCAGGTTCCCAACCGGGGCGCCGCAAGGCGATGGCCGGCACGCCGGCCCGCCTGGCCGCTTCAGCCGCGTTGACCGAAATGCGCGCCGCGTAAGGGTGCGTTGCGTCGAYCAGCAGRTCGACCTGTTGCTGTCCGAGATAGGCRGCCAGCCCATCCGCGCCGCCGAAGCCGCCGACACGCACGGGCACGCCTTGCGGTACAGGGCTTTCGGTTCGGCCGGCCAGCGACAGCGTGATCGCGAAATCCTCGCGACAGGCGAGCTTTCCGGCCAGTTGCCGGGCCTCCGTGGTTCCGCCGAGGATGAGAATACGGTGGGTCATCATGCCTGCTAAGGGTCCGCGCGGCGCCAAGCCCACCCAAAAATGGCTTACGGTGGTCGGCATCGGCGAGGACGGTGTAGCGGGTCTCGGCGACGAGGCCAAGCAGAGGATCGCCAAGGCCGAAGTGGTCTTCGGCGGCAAGCGGCACCTCGCCCTCTTCGCGTCCCTGATTGAAGGCGAACCTCGCCAATGGCCGACGCCATTCGATGCCGAAATGCGCGACGTGCTGGCGCTTGAAGGCAAAAACGTCTGCGTGCTTGCTTCCGGCGACCCCTTCTTTCACGGCGTCGGCGTCACCTTGGCGCGCAAAGTGAAGCCTGAGCAGATGCTTGTCCTGCCAGCACCTTCGTCACTTTCCCTTGCTGCATCGCGCCTTGGTTGGGCGCTGCAGGATGTCGAGACCATCTCGCTCCACGGCCATTCGATCGACCTGATCCGGCCCCTGCTCCATCCGGGCGCGCGTATCCTGGCGTTGACATCCGACGGCGACGCGCCGGCGGCCATTGCCGCGCTGCTCGACGAACTCGGCTTCGGCCCGTCGCGATTGACGATCCTCGAGGCACTCGGTGGTCCTGACGAACAGCATCGAACTGCTCCGGCCGCGGCCTTCGATCTCAAAAACACCAACCCGCTCAACGTGCTGGCGCTCGAAATTGAATCGACGCCCGATGCGCGCGTCCTGCCTTTGACTGCCGGCCTCGCCGATCATCTGTTCGAGCATGACGGCCAGATCACCAAGCGCGAGGTCCGCGCCATCACGCTCTCGGCGCTGGCGCCCAGACGCGGCGAGTTGCTGTGGGACATCGGCGCCGGCTCCGGCTCGATCAGCATCGAATGGATGCTGTCGCATCCTTCCATGCGCGCGATTGCCATCGAGGCCAATAGCGACCGCGCCGCCCGCATCCATCGCAACGCCGCCCATTGCGGCGTGCCGGACCTGGTCGTCATCGAAGGATCGGCGCCCAAGGCATTCGCCAAGTTGCAAACGCCCGACGCCATCTTCATCGGCGGCGGCGGCAGCGACGCCGGCGTGCTGGAGAAGGCGATCGAGGCGCTGCGCCCCGACGGGCGGCTCGTCGCCAACGCCGTGACGCTGGAGATGGAAACGCTGCTGCTCGACCAGCACAACCGGCGCGGCGGCGACCTCATCCGCATTGCGCTCTCCCGCGCCGCGCCCGTAGGGTCGATGCAGGCTTGGCGCCCCGCAATGCCGGTCATGCAATGGAGTTGGGTGAAGCCATGATGGTCGCTGGCATTGGCAGCCGAAAAGGCGTGACGGCAAGCGACGTCCGCGCCGCGGTCGAGACTGCGCTCGATGCGCACGGGCTGGCGATGACCGCGCTTTCGGCACTGGCTACCGGCGAAATCAAACGCAGCGAGGCAGCGATCTTCMTCGCCGGACGAGATCTCGACCTTCCGGTGCTCGTCATYCCCGACGATGTGTTGCACGCCGTCTCGTCCAGCACGATCAGCCAGTCCGAATTGTCGCAGGCCCACGCCGGCACCCCTTCGGTTTCGGAAGCCTCGGCGCTGGCCGCAGCCGGCAAGAATGCAAAACTGCTCGGGCCGCGCATCGTGCTTGGCCCGGTGACCTGTGCCATCGCTCTTGGCGGAGGCGCTGCATGACCGTCCACTTCATCGGCGCCGGTCCGGGTGCCGCCGACCTTATCACCTTGCGTGGCGCCAGGCTGCTGGCCTCCTGTCCGGTCTGCCTCTATGCCGGATCGATCGTCGCGCCCGAGCTTCTCGAACATTGCGCGCCAGGCACGAAGCTGATCGACACCGCGCCGATGTCGCTCGACGAGATCGAAGCCGAATATGTCGCTGCTCACAAGGCAGGCCAGGATGTCGCGCGCCTGCATTCCGGCGACCTCTCGGTGTGGAGCGCTGTGGCCGAGCAGATAAGGCGGCTGGAAAAGCACGGCATCCCCTACACGTTGACGCCGGGTGTCCCGTCCTTTGCCGCCGCGGCGGCTGCGCTGCGCCGCGAGCTCACCATTCCCGAACTCGCCCAGAGCCTGGTGCTGACCCGCGTTTCCGGCCGTGCCTCGAAGATGCCGCCGGGCGAGACGCTGGCCGGTTTCGGCCGCACCGGCGCCACGCTTGCCATTCATCTTGCCATCCACGCCATCGACCGCATCGTCGCCGATCTGACGCCGCTCTATGGCGCCGAATGTCCGGTTGCGGTCGTCTTCCGCGCTTCCTGGCCGGATGAACGCATCCTGACCGGCACGCTCGGCACCATCGAAGCGCAGTTGGCGCAAAACCCGATGGAACGCACGGCGATCATCTTCGTCGGCAGCGCGCTCGCCGCGCAGGATTTTGGCGAAAGCTCACTTTACGACGCCCACTATCAGCGGCGTTTTCGCGGACGGGACGGATTGTGAACGGCAGCGCCAAAAGAAACGGACAAGCMACTGTGGAGCAGGCGCTGGCGCGGCTGAACTTCAGGCCGCGCGCGCTGGAGCCCGGCCATGTCTGGYTGGCCGGCGCCGGCCCCGGCGATCCCGGCTGCCTGACGCTGGARGTGCTGGCCGCGCTCGGACAGTGCGATGCGCTGGTYTATGACGCGCTGGTTTCGACGGATGTCGTCGCGGTCGCTGAAGGCGCGGAGCTGTTCTAYGCGGGGAAACGCGGCGGCCAGCCCTCGATGAAGCAGGACGACATCAACGCCCTGCTCGTACGGCTSGCGCATGAAGGMCGTCGCGTCGTGCGCCTCAAGGGCGGCGATCCCTATATTTTCGGCCGTGGCGGCGAGGAGGCCTTGGCGCTGGCGCGCGAGGGCGTACCGTTCCGCGTGCTTTCCGGCCTGACCTCTGGCCTCAGCGGACTGGCGGCCACCGGCATACCCGCCACCATGCGCGGCATCAACAAGGCCGTCATCCTCGCCACCGGCCACGCCGCCGGCACCGATGACGATATCGACTGGGCCGCGATCGCCCGCACCGGTCAGCCGGTCGTCGTCTATATGGGCATGGCCAATCTACCGGCAATCGCGGCCGCCCTGCTCGAGGGCGGGCTGGCGCCTTCGACGCCGGCTGCGGTGATCGTCGCGGCAACAACTCCACAGGAGCGTATCGTCGTCGCCACGCTGGCAACAATCGCCGGGGAGGCCGCTGCAGCGGGGCTTGCCTCGCCGGCGTTGATCGTCGTCGGCGGCATCGTCGCCATGCGCGCGGCACTGGCCGGCGGCACATGAGCGCGCGCGCGATCATCATCGGCGCGCCGCGCTCCGGCTCGGGCAAGACCAGCGTCACCATCGGCCTGCTGCGCGCGCTTGCCCGGCGGGGACTGAAGGTGCGCGGCGCGAAGTCCGGACCGGACTATATCGACCCTGGCTTCCATACCGCCGCCACCGGCCTTTCCGGCGTCAAYCTGGACAGCTGGGCGATGTCGCCTTCCCTGCTCAACGCGCTGGCTGCGCARGCTGCGGACGACGCCGARTATATCATCCTCGAAAGCGCGATGGGCCTKTTCGAYGGCATTCCCGCKCCSSARGGSCGWTCYGGCTCRGCCGCCGAYCTCGCCCGGCTCTATCGCCTGCCGGTGCTKYTGGTGCTCGACGTYTCCGGGCARTCGACCACGGCRGCCGCYGTCGCCAAGGGKTTYGCCACTTACGAYCCSGATGTGCGCATGGCRGGCGTCGTGCTCAACCGCCTGGGCAGCGAACGGCATCGCCGGCTGTCGGGCGASGCCATMGAGGCGATCGGCCTGCCGGTGGTCGGCGCCATCATGCGCGATCCYACCCTCAATTTGCCGGAGCGGCATCTCGGCCTCGTCCAGGCMGGCGAATACGACAACCTGATGGCYCATCTCGACCGCTTGGCCGACATGGTCGAGAAGTCGCTCGACATCGACGCGATCCTGGCGCTGGCCGCGCCTCTGGAGCCGTCCCCCGGCGCCTTCGGCGACGCGTTGACGCCGCCGGGGCAGCGCATCGCGCTGGCCGAGGACGCCGCCTCCACCTTCCTCTATCCGCACGTCGCCGCGCATTGGCATGGCGCCGGCGCCGAGATCGTGCCTTTCTCGCCGCTCGCCGATGAGGCGCCATCCGAAGACTGCGATGTCTGCTGGCTGCCCGGCGGCTATCCCGAGCTCCACGCCGGCAAGCTTGCAGCCGCCGCGAACTTCCGGTCGGGAATGCAGCGTTTCGCCATGGCGAAGCCGGTCCATGGCGAGTGCGGCGGCTTCATGGTGCTCGGCGAAATGCTGGAGGACGCGGACGGCGAAAGCCACAAAATGCTCGGCCTGCTCGGTCATTCGACCAGCTTCGCCAGACGCAAGATGAATCTCGGCTATCGCGAGGCCCGCCTTCGCGCCGACTGCCCGCTTGGGAGCGAAGGCACGCTCGTCCGCGGCCACGAATTCCACTACGCGCAGACAACAGCGACCGGCAATGACGAGCCGCTGGCGGACCTCGCCGACGGCCAGGGCAATGCGCTTGGTCCATCCGGCTACCGGCGCGGCCATGTCAGCGGCACATTTTTCCACGCCATCGCGAGGAGCCAATGACCGGCCCCTCCGAGCCCCGGCAGTTGCTTGACGACATCGGTCTCAGCCTCGTCTTCTTCACGCGGCTGCGGCTGCCGTCGCGCGACTTCGGCGGCCGCAGCCTTGCCGACGCGATCTGGGCGGCGCCCTTCGCCGGTCTCGCCGTCGCGGTCATTGGCGCGCTCGTCTACGCCATCGTTTCGAAGGCCGGCCTCGCCGCCGGTCCGTCCGCGGCGCTCGCGCTTGTCGCAACGATGCTCGTCACCGGCTGCCTGCATGAAGACGGGCTTTCCGACATCGCCGACGGGTTCGGCGGCGGCAGGACGCGCGAAAAGAAGCTGGAGATCATAGATGTGTATAAGAGACAGCGTCACCGGCTGCCTACATGAAGACGGGCTTTCCGACATCGCCGACGGGTTCGGCGGCGGCAGGACGCGCGAAAAGAAGCTGGAGATCATGCGCGACAGCCGCATCGGCGCTTACGGTGCCGCGGCGCTTGGCGCATCGCTGCTTATCCGCTGGACGGCGTTGTCCGAGTTGGCGGGACCCGGCCATGTCTTCCTGGCGCTGCTCGCCGCGCACGCCGCCTCGCGCGGTCCGTTCGGCGCCTTCATGCACCTCCTGCCGCCGGCCCGCGCGGACGGTCTGTCGGCGAATGCTGGCTCCGTGACTGTCGAAACGGCAGCAATTGGCGCCGCCCTGGGTGCTGTGGCATTGCTGGCGCTAGGCCTCGGCGGCGCGACTGTAGCGCTCATCCTGCTCGGCCTTTTGTTCGCCGCCTTTCGTGCGCTGTGCCTCGGCCAGATCGGCGGCCAGACCGGCGACACGATCGGTGCATTGCAGCAGCTTGGCGAGATCACCGTCCTGCTCGTCGCTTCGGTTTGCTTAACCTGACCCCCTCGGAGACCTTGCCCCCATGTCCCCCCAATCCCCCCAATCAGCTTCCTTCAAATCGCTCGAAGACCTCCGCGCCGCCTGCCTCGCCCTTTCCGCCGGCAGCGACGCCGCAGCCAATGCCGTCGCCCGCCGCCAGGATACGCTGACCAAGCCGCAAGGCAGCCTCGGCCGGCTCGAAGCCATCGCCGCCTGGCTCGCCCGCTGGCAAGGCCGCGACATGCCAAGGCTCGATAACGTGAAGGTCTTCGTCTTTGCCGGCAACCACGGCGTCACCGCGCAGGGCGTGTCGGCTTATCCGTCGGAAGTCACCGTGCAGATGGTGGCGAACTTCGCCGGCGGCGGCGCCGCCATCAATCAGCTGGCGCGCATCGCCGGCGCCAAGCTCGACGTCATACCTCTCGACCTCGAGCATCCGACCGGCGATTTCACGCAAGTGCCTGCGATGGACGAGAAGGCGTTCCTCGCCGCCGTCTCGGCCGGCTATGATGCCGTGTCCAAGGACCTCGACCTCGTCTGCTTCGGCGAGATGGGCATCGGCAACACCACGCCGGCCGCCGCGATCTCGACCGCCCTGTTCGGCGGCGGCGCGGAAAAGTGGACCGGACGCGGCACCGGCGTCGACGATGCCGGCCTGAAGCGCAAGGTCGTGGCCATCGAGGCCGGACTCAAGCGTCATGCCGATTCGCTGTCCGACCCGCTGAAGATCGCCGCAGTACTGGGCGGACGCGAACTCGCCGCAATCTTCGGCGCCACGCTCGCCGCGCGGCATAACAACATCCCGGTCCTGCTCGACGGTTTCGTCTGCACCGCCGCCGTCGCTCCGCTGGCACGGCTGCACCCGACCGGCCTCGCCCACACCGTCGCCGCCCACGTCTCGGCCGAAGCCGGCCACCGCCGCCTGCTGGAAGCGCTCGGCCTGCCGCCCCTGCTCGACCTCGGCATGCGGCTCGGCGAAGGCTCAGGCGCCTGCCTCGCCGTCAACATCGTCCGCTCGGCGCTGGAATGCCATGCCAAGATGGCGAGCTTCGCAGAGGCGGGCGTTTCGGAGAAATAGGCTGCGTCGAAGTTTCAACACCGTTGAAACATTGAAATAACGTCATCCGGTTATTCCATGAGATGAGAATGTCTCATTGGGAGGTCGAGGATGTATTTCAAGATTGCAATCGCGGCTGCCGCTCTTGTTTGCGCGGCCGCGCCCGCCCTGGCGCAGGATCAGTATGTTCGCCCGCTTCGCGGAGATGACGGATCGGCCAGGATCCAGTCCTCTTTCACACTGACCCTTCCGGTCAAGGACGACGAGGACGCCGCCGCGCAGCAGCAGGCGGCCCTTCGCTCCTTCTACAAGGTCGCCGCCGGCAGTTGCGCGATGGTGATCGAAACGGTCGCCGATACCTGCGAGATCGCCGGCATCACAACCAACGTCAATGGCCGGACCCGCAACATCGACGGTTATGGCGGATCGCAGATCATGGTGACCGGCCAGATCACGATGAAGGTCAGGTTCAAGGCCAGCCTCGGCAAGACAGCACCGTAGGCCTGCCTCGCGCATCCGGCCGATTTTTCTGATTTTATGAGAAGAATTTGGTGGGTGTGCACAGGATCGAACTGTGGACCCGCTGATTAAGAGTCAGCTGCTCTACCAACTGAGCTACACACCCACACCGCCGGAAAACTCAGCGTCGGCGGCGCATATAGCCGCCGCTTTCGGCGATGTCCACCCCCTCCTGGATCATTTCCCGACAAATCGCTGAAGCATGATCCCGAAAAGCGGATTCCGGTTCACGCTCGCTCAAAAAAGGCTGCGGGCGTCAGACCGAAAGCCTGCCTTCGGCCACCTTGATCGCGTGGCCRCCGATGCGGGCGGATGCCAATTTTCCRCCGTCGACATTGAGCTCCAGCCGGATTCGCGAAGGCCGCCCCATTTCCAGCCCTTGCTCGATCCACAGCTGCGAAATCCCATCGGTCGGGGCATCGAAATGCATGATGGCGCCGGCAAAGGCGGCCGCCGCCGAACCGGTCGCCGGGTCTTCGTAGGAGGGCGTGCCGGGCACGATCATGCGCACATGGAAGGCGCTGTCGTGGTTCACGGTCTCGCGGCAGTAGACATAGGGACTCGCAAACGCCCAGTCGCTCTTGCGCGGGGCGAGTTCCGACCAGGCCTGGTTGTCCAACCTGATTCGCGCGGCCGCCTTGAGGTCCGCGACCGGAATCGTCACGTAAGGCACCCCCGCCGACCAGAAGGACACGCGATGGTTCTCGAATCCGAGCTCGTGCGGGGCAAGACCGAGCGCGGCGCCGATCGCTTCCGGGTCGGCCTTGAGCTCCAGCGGCTCCGGGAGTTTCGCCAGGTCGAATTCGGCAAAGGTTGCGCCGTCATGCTTGCTCACCGCGCAGCGCACCGGGCCGATATTTTCTTCCAGCACGAAGATGCCTGTCGCCTCGCCCGCCAGCTCCGCAAGGGCGATCGCCGAGCCCACCGTCGGGTGGCCGGCGAACGGCATTTCATAGTCGGGCGTGAAGATGCGGATGCGGTTGCGGTGCTTGGGATTGTCAGGCGGCAGCACGAAAACCGTTTCCGACAGGTTGAACTCGCGCGCGATCGCCTGCATGGCGGCGGTGTCCAGCCCCTGGCTGTCGAGCACGACGGCAAGCGGATTTCCGGCCAGCCGCTCGGTCGTGAAAACATCGTAAAGCAGGTAGTTGCGTGTCATTGAAGAACCTTTTGCCTCGTTCTATAGGGGGCCGGCGTGCACCAGCTTGTCAATCCGCCAATCCGCTGCTTCCGTCGACGGGCGGCGCCAGCGWTTCCATCAAACGCTGAGCTGCTCTAAGAGCATGATGCCGAAAAGTGCGAAGCGGTTTTCGGACGACATCATGCTCTATCTCTTTGATTGAGAGCCGGATTCAGATTTTCAGGTCGACTCGACCTGAAATCATCCGGCTCTAGACGCCGTCGTTGGCAAAATGCCATTCAATCAGCGGCTTCATGTGGCCCATCAGGCCATCCGGCAGATTGTTGGCGTTGCGAATGATCACCGGGCCCTCGATCTCCGGTTCCGTCTCGGCGGCAACGAAGGCTTTTATGCGCCGCGCGATCTCGTCGGCGGATTCAGCAACCCGGTAGCGGCGGAAGATCACCGTGCCGCTGGTTGTCGATAGCGCATGCCAGCGCCGGCCGCGGGCTGCCGTCAACAGGTCGATCCCGGTCTCCTCGCCCACTTCACGGATCATGTTGAAGTCGACATCGACGAGACCGTCTCGGAAATCGATCGGCTCGAAGGAACCCGCGGCGAAATAGACGCGGCCGGCATTGACCGTGTGCGAGCCCATGCGRATCGCTACCAGCGCGTTGTCGCCAGCGACCAGCATGGCATGCCCATAGACATGCTCGGCGCCGCTTTCTTCACGGTTTTGGCGCCACAGCATGAAAGTCGAGTATTTAACGGCATGGCAACGGCCGA
>BFBZ01000478.1_pt1 | contig 38090 bp, 33 predicted proteins | sample 1888401 | NCBI WGS metagenome assembly BFBZ01 (sample SAMD00112614, study PRJDB3348) | symbiont metagenome | host: Chara braunii | reverse complement strand
TTTGAACACAACCGCGTTGCAGTGGTCTTTCGACGTGACGCATTGAGGGAGTTTTCATATGAACAGCTTTGTGCAAGCTCTTTGCTTGTTCTGCGCGGTGACCAGCAGCGCCCCGCAACCGCAGATGCCCCAAGGCGAGGGCGATATCTGGTTTACGCACGAGAAGATGAGCCGGAGCACTCACCTGCTGCGGCTGAGCACCACTGACTTCATTCTGGATGCGGATTTGGTACGTCACGGGCGTCTTCAGGCATTTGCCCATCGCTTCGCTCGCCAGACGTGTCAAGGCGACTACGAATTGGCAATAGCTGCGCGGGACTCTTGGCCGGACACGCGTCCCCTATATGCGAGGCAGTATACCTTTCGCTGCCGATGAGTGGTTTCTCGGCGCGAAGGCTGATGTTGAATGTGGTGCCAGCACTTGGTGATTGACAAACGACATCAGGAGGATCATGCGAACCGTGGCTGCCGACTGACGGCAGTCATTACCGGATCAAGACAACGTATGGACAGCTACCCTAGTCGCTGTCCGGCGGCTGCGAAGAGCAGTCACCGGGCACGGAAACAGTCAACTGGGATTGCTCTCGGCGCGGCCGCCGGGCGAGCATCGGCTGGGCTCTAGCCCATCTCGCTCACCTCCCGGTCCGTCTGGACCGTCTCGGGAGGTGAGCCATGGCAATGAACTTCAGGACTTTGAACTTCAGAATTTTCGTCGGCAATGCATCCGTGCCCGCGCGCCACGCGCGAGTTGGCGGCTCACAACGCATCGGCCGATTTGACACCGTCGGCAGCGTGCCGCGGTACACCGACGTTCGTGGCGTGTTGACTATGCGCTGGCACACGACCCCGGTCGGTAACCTACTTGAATGCCGGTGGATGATCGAGCCCGACGAGGAAGCTGACGAGAGCGCCAGTAGTAGCTGTGGCGAGCCGCAGCGTCGCGCTGCATAGGCCACGGTTTCCGATGTGGGATTGCCGACGCAAGCCGGCAATCCCGACTTGGCGGATCCGCGGGAATTTCTGTTTGAGTTGATTCTGGGCCATATTTCGATCATCGAGGCAAACAGGCGAAAGCCGATGAAACACGAACGGCGGCTCTGGTCACCAGCCCATCGCTCCGTCCTTCCCATCGCGACGGCTACGTTGGCGGTGGCGATCTTTATCTTCGACACTGTCACCGATCTCGAGATCGCCGGCGCCGTTCTTTATGTTGCGGTCGTTCTCATTTCGATAGCCTTTTGCCGCAGGCGCGGGGTGGTGCTGATCGCCATCGCATGCTCGATTTTGACGTTGCTAAGCTTTGCTTTGACACCCACCGGCTCATGGCAACCGGGCTTGGTCAATGGCCTCCTCAGTTTGATCGCCATCGCGGCCACGACATATCTCGCTTTGAAGATCGAATCCGCGGATGTGGCCGCCCATGAGGCGCGCGCGCAGTTGACCCATATGGCTCGCGTCATGACCTTGGGCGAACTCACGGCTTCGATTGCACATGAAGTGAACCAGCCGCTCGCCGCCGTGGTGACGAGCGGCAACGCTTGCCAACGATGGCTCGCCAGTCAGCCGCCGAATATAGAGAGGGCCAGCCAAGCTCTGGATCGGATCGTCAGCAACGCCAACCGGGCCAGTGAGATCATCGGACGCGTGCGCAATCTGGTGAAAAAAGCGCCGTCGCAATTGGGCCTGCTGAGCATCAACGAAGTGGCTGAGGAAGTCATTGCATTGATGCAAAATGAGGCTGAACAGAAGAGCATTGTGCTCTACACGCGGCTCGCCGCAGGTCTCCCAGCGGTTTCCGGCGATCGCATTCAATTGCAACAAGTTCTTCTCAACCTCATGATGAACGCGATCGAAGCCGTCAACGCTTGCATTGAAGGTCCCCGCGAAATTGTTGTCAGTTCGACATGGGAGCAGACCAATGGCGTGGTGTTGGCTGTCTCAGACACCGGGAAAGGACTTGCGGCAGGAATGGGCGACGAAATCTTCGACGCCTTTCAAACAACCAAGCCGGATGGGATGGGAATGGGATTGGCGGTGAGCCGCTCGATTGCAGAGGCGCATGGAGGGCGTTTGTGGGTGACGCCAAACGCGCCTCGCGGGGCGATCTTTCACTTGGCGTTACCTGCCAGCGGAGAACCGGTCTGATGCGACAGGGCGCGCCAAATGCTGCAACTGACAGCGCGATCGTATTCGTGATCGATGACGATCCGGCCATCCGCGAGTCCATTGCGGATCTGTTGGGGTCTGTTGCTATCGCAGTCAAAACATTCGCATCAACGCAGGAGTTTTTGCATAGCGTGCGCCCCGATATTCCCGCATGCCTTGTGCTCGACATTCGAATGCCAGGGCTAGGCGGGCTCGATTTCCAGCGCGAGATGGACAAGTTGGACATTCAATTGCCGGTGATTTTCATCACTGGGCATGGCGATATTCCGATGTCGGTGAAGGCCATGAAAGCTGGAGCCATCGAATTTCTGACCAAGCCTTTTCGCGAGCAGGACCTGCTGGATGCAATTCAGGCGGGGTTGCAGAAAGATAGGATTCGACGCGAAGAGACTGCGGGGCTCACAGAGTTGCGGCGTCGGTACCATGAACTCGGCGTGCGCGAGCGCGATGTCATGGCTCTCGTCGTACAGGGGCTTCTCAACAAACAGGTGGCAGCCGCGCTTGAGGTCAGCGAGATCACTGTCAAGGTGCATCGCAGCCAGGTCATGAAGAAAATGCAGGCGGCTTCATTTGCCGACCTGGTCAGGATGGCAGACAAGCTTGGAATTTCGAGTGCGTCTCAGACGAAACCTGCGACGTGATATACCAAGGTATATTTCTAATACGCCTAGATATAGTCCGTCTCCACCAACGCCTTCGCGCGTAGAGCCTCGTATTTAAGAGTTTTTGGGACACGGTTGCTCTACAACGCCCGTGCTTTACGCGAGGGCTTGTTGTGTTCTCAATCTATCGCCGGAAACGTTTGCCTTTAGCCGCGCGGTTGCTCCGCGACCAGCGAGGGGCGATTGCGATCACCGTCGCGCTGGCCGGTGCGTTATGCGGTCTCCGCCGCATGCTAACAGCATGGCGGTTTGGATGGTGTCTTGCGCACGGCGAGGGCTCGCCATGAACGAACGCAGAGGGCAGCCACGCAAGCGGGTTCTCAAGTCGGGAAAGATTACGACCAATCAACGCGTGTCGGTGTTCGATTGCACCGTTCGGAACCTGTCCCTGCGTGGGGCATGCATTGAAATGGGTAGCACCATCGGCGTCCCTCAGTCGTTCGAGCTGACCATTGAACCGGACGGCGTGTCCCGCGCTTGCAAAGTGATTTGGCGCTCCGAGCGCCGGATCGGCGTGGCGTTCCTCTGAACCGCTTCACTGCAAGCCGGCCTATCACAAACCGGTGGCCTATACCTCAGTATAGGTGCCTATCCTCATGCGTTCTTTGATCTGACGCAGTGAATGCGATGATGGCCTCGCATCACGAGGTGCAAGGACGCCGCCAACCCATGAACAGCGACAGTAGCCAGTTGCGCAAGCCGTTGGCGGCAAGAACGAGCGCCTGACCTCTGTTGGTTCGCTCTGATCGCCGCTGCGGCCGATCACGAGACGAACCATGAGTATCCAAACACGCGCCATCGCGAGCTGCATCCTGCCATCCGGGCCGGCGCCTTTGCGCTCGCCTTTTCAACCCTTCGCTTCCGTCGCACGTGTGGCTGGCCTCACGATCTTTGCGGTCGCTGGGGCATTCCTGCGTGAGGCGGTGTCTTTCTCATTCGCGCAGACAAGGTGTTTGCCATGAACCAACAAATGAAACCTCTGACGAACGGTCGCCGCGAAGGTCTGGCTGACAAAGCGCGTCTGTTGCCGCTGGTGGAGATCTTTGAGTGCCCGCCCGAAGACGTCCTGAAGCGCGTTGATTCGTCGCGAGTCGGGCTGACAGCCGAGCAGGTCGAGCAACGCCGGGAGCGGCATGGCCTCAACGAGGTCACGCACGAACGGCCGCCTCGCTGGTATCAGCAGCTCCTGCATGCGTTCATCACGCCGTTCAACGGCGTTTTACTCGCCGTCAGCATTGTCTCGCTGTTCTCCGACGTCGTCTTCGCCGCACCAGAAGACCGGTCATTTAAAACTATCATCGTGCTGAGCGCGATGGTTTTACTGAGTACCATTCTGCGATTCTGGCAGGAGTTCCGGTCCACCAAAGCGGCGCAAGAGCTGAAAGAACTGGTGACCTCCACGACAGCCGTCCTGCGCACGGAGTTTGACAGGCCGAAGGAGATACCGATCGCCGAGCTTGTTCCCGGCGACATTGTCTATCTTTCGGCAGGCGACATGGTCCCAGCCGATGTGTGCCTGCTGACCGCCAAGGATCTCTTCGTCAGCCAGGCCATTTTGACGGGCGAGTCCATTCCTCTCGAAAAATTTCCAGCTCAACCTCGTCGCGATATGGCCACGCCGGATTTTCGCACGCCGCTTGAGCATGAATCCGCATGCTTCATGGGAACCAACGTCGTGAGCGGAACGGGCACAGCCGTGGTCGTGGCGACGGGGGACGCGACCTATTTCGGCGCGGTGGCAAAAGACATCGTCGGAAGCCGCCCGCTGACAAGCTTCGACAAGGGCATCAACCGGATCAGCTGGATGCTGATCCGCTTTCTGCTGGTGATGACGCCGCTCGTCTTCTTCATCAATGGCATCAGCAAGGGTAATTGGCTCGAAGCCCTGCTTTTCGCCGTGTCGATTGCGGTCGGCCTTACGCCAGAGATGTTGCCGATGGTGGTGACGGCCAACCTCGCCAAGGGCGCGGTGATGATGGCGAAGCGAAAATGCATCGTGAAGCGGCTGAATGCCATCCAGAATTTCGGCGCGATGGACATTCTCTGCACCGACAAGACCGGGACCCTAACCCAGAACAAGGTGATCCTGGAGCGGCATCTCGATATTCACGGCAATGACGACAAACGGGTTCTGGAATACGCCTGGCTCAACAGCTTCCACCAAACAGGCCTCAAGAATCTTCTCGATGTCGCTGTCCTGGAATACGCACAGCAGAACGCAGCCGCGAACGATCTCGAGCAGTATCGCAAGATAGACGAAATTCCGTTCGATTTCCTGCGTCGCCGGATGTCTGTCGTGGTCCGCAAGGGCGACAGGAATTTGCTGATCTGCAAGGGCGCGATCGAAGAAGTTGTCGAGCTTTGCAAGAGCGCTGATGACAGCAGTGTGGCGTCCGGATGCGTTGTCCCGCTTACCACTGAGAGGAGGAGCGACGTTCGCAATCTCACGCGGCGTTTGAACGAGGAAGGCCTCCGTGCGCTTGCCGTCGCCTACAAGTGGCTGCCTCCTGAAGATCGGACCTACACGATTGCCGATGAATGCGATCTGGTCCTTTCCGGCTGTGTCGCCTTTCTCGATCCGCCCAAGGAGACGGCACGAGCGGCGATCACCGCTCTCAAAGAGCATGGGGTCGGGGTTAAGGTCATCACCGGCGACAACGAGGTGGTCACCCGCAAAATCTGTAAGGAGGTGGGGCTTCCGATCGAGAAAGCCCTCGTCGGCAGGGATATCGAAACTCTGTCAGATGCTCAGCTCGCCGAGGTCGCCGAGCGCACCACGATCTTCACGAAGATGTCGCCGTTGCAGAAATCGCGCGTCATTCGCGCACTGCAGAGTAGGGGGCACGCAGTCGGTTATTTGGGAGACGGAATTAACGATGCCGCGGCCTTAAAGGATGCCGATGTTGGCATCTCCGTCGACACTGCCGTGGATATCGCGAAGGAGTCGGCGGACATCATCCTGCTCGAAAAGAGCCTGCTCGTCCTCGAAGAAGCTGTCATCGAAGGTCGCAAGACGTTCGCCAACATCAACAAGTACATCAAGATGACCGCGAGCTCGAACTTCGGAAACGTATTGAGTGTGCTTGTTGCCAGCATCTTCCTACCGTTCCTGCCGATGCTGCCGATCCAGCTCCTGATTCAGAACCTGCTTTACGACATCTCCCAAGTCTCGATTCCCTGGGACGACGTCGATGAAGATTATCTCAAGGAGCCCCGCAAATGGGACGCGGCTGGCCTTGCGCGTTTCATGGTGTGCATTGGCCCGATCAGCTCCATCTTCGATATCACAACCTACGTGGTGATGTGGCACGTGTTTGCCGCCAACACGGTCGAGCATCAATCGCTGTTTCAGTCCGGTTGGTTTGTCGTCGGCTTGCTGACGCAGACGTTGATTGTGCACATGATTCGCACGCAGCACATCCCGTTCATTCAGAGCCGTGCCGCGATGCCGGTAATCCTCCTGACCGCCACCATCATGGCGATCGGAATCTATCTGCCTTTCTCATTGCTCGGCTCTCACGTGGGGCTGGAGCCGCTTCCCCCGTCTTATTTCGCGTGGCTTGTGGGAATTCTGCTCAGCTACTGCGTGCTCGTTCAACTCGTGAAGCGCTTCTACATCCGCCGTTTCGGTCAATGGCTGTGAGGAGGCTGTCATGAGCCTGCGCAACAATTGGGACCGGTTCTGCGACGTGTCGCAGCTTCGGATTGCCGCGACTTCGCTTCGTCTCGCGACGCTTCTGATGATTCTGACTCATCGTTTGTTCCGGATCGGGCTTCTGAAGCTACCTGGAGCCAGAGCTCTCATGCGCGCGGCCGGAATGTTTCGACGCTTAGGCTGGCGGATTGTGAGATCGAGAAGATCGTCGGCCGCCTGAGGTCTGACGCGGCCGTTCCGGCTGACTGCTCAAGACCGAAACCCAATCTGAAATCAAAGTACAGCAGACGCAGGGAGTTCGTGCGTGAAAGTTCAAGATATTTTTGGAGTCATGGTCCTGTTTGCAGTGGTTGTGCCGGTCGATTCCGTGACCCCGTTGTGGGGTGCGGACGAATCCGTGCGTCTTCCGATCAAGGCGCCGCCAAGCAGGCGCCTTGACTGGACAGGCTGGTATGTCGGCGGCCATTTCGGATACGGCACGGGTACCTATGGAGCAGGCACAAATCCAGCCATCAATCAGGCAGTCCTTCTCCCGCCATCGTTGACGGGCTTCATCGGTGGCTTCCAGGCTGGATACAATGTCCACCTTTCGAACAACGTCGTTCTGGGTCTCGAAGCCGATCTGACCGTTCCGAGCCCACCCGACCGGCCGGCAACGGGGATCTTGCCCTACAACACCACGATCGATTATTTCGGGACCGTGCGTTCCCGCATTGGCTACGCGTTCGACGATGTCGTGCCCTATATGACGGCAGGACTCGCATGGGGCCGAACCACCATTCACGCCAACGACGCGGATGGAAATGCGGTCGCATCCCAATCGGCGATGCATGTTGGATGGACCGCTGGCGCCGGTGTCGAGCGGGCATTGATGGGCCGCTGGGCGGCGAAGGCCGAGTACAATTACATCGCTCTCGGGCCGCGGACGTCCGCTTTCGATTTCGCTTCCCCAAACGGAATCGCGGTCGATCCCAGGATTCACGCGTTCAAGCTGGGGCTCAATTACAGGCTATGGGATGGCACGCCCTCGCTTTCCGTCGGCGCCGCGGGCCTCGAAAAGACCTCGGTGCCAGACTCCGACGATTGGAGCATTCACGGACAAACGACGTTCGTTGCGCAGGGGTACGGCCGCATCCGTTCGCCGTATCAGGGTCCTAATAGCCTTCCTGGAAGTGGTCAGGGACGCGAAACCTGGACGGCAACGGCCTTCATCGGCCGGCGGCTTTGGGATGGCGGAGAAATCTACTTCAATCCTGAGCTTGCACAGGGGTTTGGCCTTGCCGGAACGCTGGGCCTCGGCGGCTTCTCCAATGGCGAAGCGCAAAAGGCCGGCGCGACCTATCCCCGCATTCGCGCGCAGCGTTATTTTCTGCGCCAGACCATTGGATTGGGTGGCGAGCAGGAAATCGTCGAAGATGGGCCCAACCAACTCTCAGGTAAACGGGATATCGATCGGATTACGGTCACGGTCGGACGATTTGCGATCGGAGACTTCTTCGACGCCAACACTTATGCTCACGATCCGCGTGCCGATTTCATGAATTGGGCGATCTGGTCGTCCGGCGCTTATGATTTTCCAGCAGACCTTCCCGGCTTCACCCGCGGTGCGGTGGTGGAGTTGAACCGGAAGCAATGGGCGCTGCGCGCAGGCGTCTTCCAGGTCCCGGAAGAGCCGAACAGCGACGTGCTCACCTTCAAGACCGGAGGTGTGATCGCCGAGTTCGAAGGCCGTTATTCGATTTTTGGCCAGCCTGGCAAGACTCGCATTGGCGCATTCGCAAATCGCGGCGGTACCGGCAACTACAGGCAGGCGCTGGCCATCTCGACAGCCAATCCCGCTACCGACATCAACGACGCCATAGTGAGCGTTCGTCGGCAGAACTGGAAGAGCGGCTTCTATGTGAACGCCGAGCAAGCACTCACCGAAGATGTCGGTGTTTTTGCTCGCGCAAGCTGGAACGATGGCCAGAACGAAATCTTGTCGTTCACCGATATCGACCGTAGCGTGTCAGGTGGCGTCTCGATCAAAGGCATTCGATGGGGACGCCCCAGCGACACTGTCGGGATCGCAGGCGCGATCAACGGGCTGTCGGTTGCTCACCGCGATTTCCTTGCCGCGGGCGGAATTGGTCTCTTGATTGGAGACGGTGCGCTCAACTATCGCGAGGAAAAGATCTTCGAGACTTATTATGCGTGGGTCATCAACAAATCGACAACGATGACATTCAACTATCAGTTCGTCACCAATCCAGCCTATAACGCCGATCGAGGACCGGTCTCGATTTTTGCGGGGCGCGTCCACGCGGAATTTTGAAAGGTTGATGGCGCCCGAGCGGGGTGCGGCAGACGCTGGATCGCGGGGAGGGGCCGAATGAAGAGAGCATCGCCTCCGGTCTGGACGGTATCGATGTGGCCGTCGATGAAGGTAAAGTTCAGGATTGCCTGCAATTTTTCGAGATTGGGACCCTGACCCACTCGATGTCATGCTCGGCCGGCAGAGGTTACCGGTTTGTGGTCAAGACCGATTGCGTCTCCAACGCGACCCTGACGGGCAACCGCACGATGAACCGCGCGCCTTCACCTTCCTTGCTGTCGACCGTCATCGTGCCTCGGTGCAGATCGATCACCATCTTGACGAGATACAGACCAACGCCGGTGCCGACGATTCCAGACACGTTGCTGCCGCGGTAATAGCGCTCGAACAGGCGGTCAAGGTCGTCCACCGGAATGCCGATTCCGCGATCCGCGACCACGATGACAACATCATCCGCGCTAACTTCGGCGCCGATCTCGATCGGACCGCCTTCCGGCGAATATTTCACGGCGTTGGACAACAGATTGCTGAACACTTGAAACAGCAATTTTGGATCGCCGCGCATCGGCAATGGCGCCGGACCGAAACGCTCGACGATCCGTGAGCCGGGTGCCATTTCACGGTGGAACTGGCACACTTCGCGCAGCAAGGCACCGAGATCGATGTTGGTTGGCTCGAAATAAAGCCCGGCTCCACCGTCGATCAATCGCGAGAAATTGAGTAGATTGTCCATCAGATGCGTCATTCGCATCACCGCGCTGCGCATCCTGCCGGCGCGCTCGCTGACTTCGCCGGTCGGCATGCGGTCTTTCATCTTGATCAAGCGCTGGGCATGGGCGTCGATGATGGTGAGAGGGGTGCGGAATTCGTGTGAGGCCATTGAAACGAAATTGCGCTGTAGCAACGCGAGGCGCTGCTCCTGCTCGAGCTGCTCCTCCAGCTTGATGGCTTGCTGCGCAAGCACACGCTGACTGCGCATCAACTCGACCGCGTTGTTGCGGAACACCACAGCGGCGCGCGCCATGTCGCCGATTTCGTCTTGCCGCTCTGTGTCGGGGATGTCGATCGTGGTGTCGTTGACAGCAAGGTGATGCATGCATGTGGTCAATCGGAGTAATGGTTCCGAAATGAAGCGGCTGATGTACATCACCGCGATAGCTACCATTCCGCCGGCAATTGCGATCGCCACGCTGATCAGCCAGAACGCCTGCCAATAAGCGCTCGCTAGACGGTCACGCGCTGCCTCTGCGTTCGTGACGGTACGGCCGGTCAGTTGGCTGAGCGTATCGCCCGCCGCATTGTAGGCCGCGCGCGAGCTGGTCATGTAAATTGCGGTGGCCTCTGGCTTGCGGTTGATGCGTGACAGAGCCAGAATTTGGTTGACGTTTTTTCGATAGTCGTTCCATTGCTCCTTGAATTTTGCGTAGAGCTCATTCTCGGCGTTGTCATGCTGAATTCGCTCGAAAGAGCGTTCGGCCTGCGCAATGGAGCGGTCGAGTTCTGCCAGCTCCTGCTCGGTCGCTGCGATTTCGGCTAGGTTTGTCGTTAGCAGATTGCGGCCTTCGGTGGCGCGGAAATCCGAGGTGAAATTGTTTAGGTCGCCGAGCGCGTGGACGTTCGGCAGCCAGACCTGCGCCACGTCGGCGGAAAGGCGGTTAAAGTTGTTCAGGCGCGAAATGCTGAAACTGCCTAACACCACGACCAGCAGGAAGAAGAACAGAAACACCAGCGCGAGATGAAAGCGGATTGAACGCAGCTGCCGCATGGGGTTGATCAGTCGGTTCGTGAAACCTAGGGCGTTGCCCAGAACGATGAACTCCCGGGGCAAAATCCTGCCCGTAAACATATATACTGCGCTATCGTAGGGTTCAATTTGAGCCGCGGTCCCGTTCCATGACCCAAGAACGCAAGAAAATTCTCTGTATCGAAGACGACCGTGAGACCGCGGCCTTAATCGCCGAAGAGCTGGTGGACCGTGGCTATGAGGTCAGCCTTGCACACGATGGCCGCGAGGGCTTCGCAGCGATCCTGAAATATCGACCGGACTTGGTGTTGTCCGACATCAGCATGCCGGTCATGTCGGGCTTTGAGCTGCTGGAGCGACTCGTCGCGCTCGCGCCGCGGTTTTCCAGAATGCCGTTCGTTTTTCTGACTGCGTTGTCAGATCGCGACAACCAGCTCAAGGGGCGGAGGCTCGGCGCCGACGACTATATTACCAAACCGATCGATTTCGACATGCTGGAGACGATCATCACGGCACGTGTGGCTGGTGTGGCGCGGACTGAGATTTGGCCGAAGTTCGTGGACCTTAACGAGCGCGAAGTAGAGGCACTGACTTGGGTGGCGCGTGGCAAAACCTCGGCCGAGATCGCACAGATACTAGGCCTCACCAAGCGTACGGTCGATTTCCACATCGACAATGCAAGGGTCAAGCTCGGCGCAGCGACGCGGACCGAGGCGGTCATCAAGGCGGCGACGGGACGGCTCATCGAGCCGTAGAGAGCGGCCGCCTCACCAGATCGCAATCGCCAGGATCAAAACAAAAGGCACAGCGGCCATGCCGAAATAAAGCCAAGTGCGATATTCTTGTTCGTCTTCTGGTGGCTTGAACACATGGAAGACGATCCAGACACAAATGACAAAACCGAGCCCCAGCCGGATCAAATCGCCCGGCGTCTCGTATACCGACCAGATGCGCTCGCTCTGGGGAATACTGACGCGCGCAGTTACCACCAAGAGGGCTGCGATGAACAACGCTCGAAGGACAAAGCCTGCAATTCGCAGACGTGCGGGGATTTGATGACGCGGCACGTTGCCGCCGGGCTCTGCGGGGGTGGTCCACTGATGCTGCGAATCGGCAGCCATAGCGTCACCGTCTCGATCTGGCCGCCTCGCACTTGAATAGCCGAGAATCGACCTAGACTCTGAAGCTAATATAAGCGGCGAAGGAGCGATAGCCAGTACGGCCGCTCAGGATAGTTGGCGTCTTTAGTCTGAGAAAAACGATTTAGAACGGCCAAATTCAACCCTTCCGTCGCATGGGACGGGTGCAGAGGCTTGGTTGATCGCTGGCTTAATGCTTGGGCCGTAGACTCGTTCCGTTGATTGTCCCGCCTGCCGGTCGAGCCAGACCGCCGACCGTGGCGGGACTTTGGCCGGGGCGGGTCATGCCGGTTCCGGTAACGGCCGAGCGATTGATGGCTCCGGCAGGCGGGCTCGGTCGTTGCTGGGATGGCTGTGGGCTGCCAGCGGGGGAGACAGAGAGCGGCGTGGGTGGTGTCGCTTGCGGCAATGTCGGATTGGCCGCATGCGAACCGCGTCTTTCGATCGCTACGCCAATCGCATTGGTGGCGACACCGTCGCGTCCCGCAGGCGACGAAGACTTTTGAACCACGGACGCGGGCGGAACGCCTCCGGTTCGTTCAATCGACTTGCGGTCGCCCATGTTGGGCGGCCCTTTGCTTGGCCGGTTCGCCTGCCCAGGCATACTGGTGTCGATGGGATTGGCTTTTTCGCCGCTGGCGGTTGCAGCCGATGCGGCATCGCCACCTGCCTCCTGGGCAATCGCGGGTGCCGTCGCCAGTCCGATCGCCATCATTGAAGCAAGAAGCACGGAACGCATGTCAGGTCTCGCCTTCAGCCGGTGCTGGGCCGGGCTCGTCCCGCGTCAACAACGTCTGCAGGGCCGGGACGACCACCAGCAGGATGATTGGCCCAATGAACATGCCGCCGACGACGACCGCTGCGAGCGGCCGCTGCACTTGGCTGCCAATACCGCTCGAAACCGCCGCCGGCAGGAGTCCGATACAGGCCGAGAGCGCAGTCATCAGCATCGGTCGCATCCGTTGCGACGCGGCATGGAACATTGCGTCGATCGTGCTTACGCCACTGGCTCGCACCTCGTTGTAATAGGTGGTGATCAAGATGCCGTTCATCACGGAAACCCCGAACAATGAAATGAAGCCAACGGCCGCCGAGATGCTGAATTCCAGGCCGAAGAGATAAAGCGCGATGATGCCGCCGCCTGCTGCAAAGGGAATGCCGGCCAGCGCCATCAGGCTGTCGCGCAAAGAATTGAACAGGCCGTAGAGCAGCACGAGGATCATGAACAGGGTGACCGGCACGATGATCGCGAGCCGGGCCTTGGCTTGCTGCAGCGAATCGAACTCGCCGGCCCAAGCGATCCGATAGCCGGTCGGCAGCTTCACGTTCCGTTCGATCAACCCCTGCGCTTCGGCCACGGTGCTGCCGAGATCGCGGCCGCGCACGCTGAACTTGATCGGGATATAGCGCTCGTTGCGCTCGTGATAAATATAGGACGCGCCGGTATCGAGTGTGATGGTTGCGAGCTCGCTCAACGGCACATAGGCATTGACGCCTGCCGGCGTCTGAAATCCAACCTTGATAAGGCCGACCGAGTCGACTTTATCGCGGTATTCCGGCGCGAGTCTGACCGTGACATTAAATTGCCGTTCCAGCTCAAGCAGGGTCGTGGCGACGGTTCCACCGAGCGCAGCTTGAACGACGTTGTTCACATCGCCCGCGTTGAGGCCGTAACGGGCCGCCCGCTCGCGATCAACCTTGATGTTCAGATAGGGCTGCCCCAGAACCGGGAATATCCCAAGATCAGCCACGCCCCTGACCTTGGCCATTTCCTTCATGACGACGTCAGCAAGCCGCTCCAGCTCATTCAGATCACGCCCAATGATTTTGATCGAGTTGGCGCCCTTCACGCCCGAGACCGCCTCCTCGATATTGTCTTGGATGTATTGCGAAAAGTTGAGGCCAATCCCAGTAAACTCGTTAGCGAACTCGGCCTGCAATTGCTCGATCAGCTTCTCTTTGGTCAGCCCGGCCGGCCATTCGTCGAACGGCTTGAGTGGTGCAAACAGCTCGACGTTGTTGAAACCGGCGGCGTCGCTGCCGTCGTCCGGGCGGCCGTGCTGTGAAACCACCGTAATGATCTCGGGGTTACGTTTCAGAATCTCGCGCATCTTGTTGACGATCGGCATGCCCGCTTCGAGCGAGATCGTCGACGGCAGAGTTGCGCGAATCCAGAGATTGCCTTCTTCAAGGTGGGGTAGGAATTCGGTGCCGAGGCGCGGAATCAGAACCGCGATGATGGCCAGAAAGCCCGCACCGACCCCGAGCATGGCCTTGCGATGCGACAGCGACCAATGCAGGACCGGCGTGTAAATTTTGCGGAGCGCACGCACCACAATGGTCTCGGCTTCATGGACGTGCTCGGGAAGAAGGTATGAGGCCAGCACTGGCGTGATTGTGAAGGTCGCGATCAGCGCGCCAACCAGTGCGTACCCGTAGGTCTTCGCCATTGGGTTGAAAATCTGGCCTTCGACGCCTTGCATCGTGAACAACGGTACAAAGGCTGCCACTGTCACCGCGGTAGAGAACAGAACTGCCTTATCGACCTGCAATGCACTGGCAAAAATTACACGGAGGCGATCAGTCCAGGCGCCTGTGCCATCGGTCGGGTGGGTCGGATCGCCGCCGAGGCGTCCCTGCGCCAGTTGTTGCAGCATCTGTGCCCGCTCCGCAGGTGACGCCTGAAAATTGCGGAACACGTTTTCGACCAGGATGACGGCAGAGTCGACAATGATGCCGAAGTCGACGGCGCCAATCGACAAGAGGTTGGCGTCCTCGCCGCGCATCACCAGAATGATGATGCTGAAGAACAATGCAAATGGGATATTGACGCCGACGATGATGGCGCTGCGGAGATCACCCAGGAAGAGCCACTGCACAAAGAAGACGAGCAGACAGCCGAAGATCAGATTGTGCAACACGGTGCGGGTGGTGACCGAAACAAGCGCCCCGCGGTCATAATAGGGAACGAGCTTCACCCCCGGCGGCAAACTCCCATCTGTGTTGATCTTCTCGATCTCCGCATGAACCCGATCGATCATGTCGTTGGTCGGCAGCGTCCGATTCTTGACCACAATCGACAGAACAACGTCGTCCTGATCGTCGCGCCCCGCTTTGCCGAGCCTCGGCACGTTGCCCACATAGACTTTTGCGACGTTTCTGATCTGCACAGGCACGCCATTCGACTGAGCTAAAACGATGCTCTCAATGTCGCCAACCTTCCAGCCTTGAGTCAGATCAGTCGTGCCGCCACTGTCCAGCAGGCCGACGCCGCGAATGTTGACGGACTGCTGGCCGAAGTTGATCGTGCGTCCGCCGACGTTGACGTTGGCGTTGCCGATCGCCGCCAGCACTTGCGGCAGGGTGACGCCGTAGGCATCGAGCTTGTGCAGGTCGACCTCGACCTCGAATTCTTTGATCGTGCCGCCCCAGGTCACAACTTGAACCATACCGGGGACCGCCAGCAGGCGGCGCTGCAGCACCCAGTCCTGCAGGGTGCGAAGGTTGGTCAATCCGAAGTTCGGCGGGCCGACCAGCTGATAACGGTAGATCTCGCCGACCAAACTGCCGCCCTGGATTTGCGCCTGCACGTTGTTGGGCAGGCTGACTTGCTGCAGCCGGTTGGAGGTCTGATTGAGGGCAAAGTAATAATCAGTGCCGTATTGGAATACGACGCGAACGAAAGTCAGGCCGTAGAACGAGGTCGAACGTATGACGTCAACGTTTGGCGTGGCTGCAAGCCCGACCTCAAGCGGGATGGTGTAGTAGCGCTCCATCTCTTCGGCCGAAAGGCCGGGGGCCTGCGCAGTGATCTCAAGGATGATCGGCGCTGGATTCGGATAGGCCTCAATGTTGAGCTTGCTGAACGCGATCAGCCCGCCGCCGATGAAGACCAGCAACGCGAGCAGGATGATCGGGCGCCGGGTCAGTACGAAAGCGAGCACGCCTCTCAGCATCGGTTGTCTCTCAATCCGGTCCCAACGATCAGCGGGCAGCGGTGGCGAGCGTATTGCTCAAGAACAGCGCGCCTTCAGTGGCGACCAGTTCGCCTGGCTGCACGCCTTCGAGGATTTGCCGGTATCCATCGCGCTGCTGCCCGATCTTTACCGTTCGCCGCGAGAAGCGGCGGCGATCGGCCGTAACCCATACCGTCATCGTGGCATCGCCTTCGCGCACCACTCCGTCGATCGGAATTGCGGGCGAGCGGACGGGCTCGCCGGTACGGATCACGAAGTTAGCAAACATGCCCGATCGCAACTCGTGCTGCGGATCGCTGATCTCGGAGCGGACGAGCACGCGGCGGGTGCTAGGATCCACCACGGACCCGACAGTGACGATCTTGCCGTCGAACGTGCGGTCGGGGAAAGCGGTGACCTTGACCTTCACCTCCTGACCGACACGAAATGCCGGGCTGTCGGTTTCGGCTACGTTGGCCAGCATCCACATCGTGTTGATATCGGCGAGCGAGTAGGGAGCCGGCGCATTGCCTGGCTGCACATAGAGGCCTGGTGCGGCGTTGCGGGCGGTGATCCTCCCGCTGATTGGGCTCGGCACCACGAGAGTAGGGTCGGCGACCCGCCGGGCGATGATGCTATCGATTTCAGCATCGGTCTTGCCAAAGAGCCGGACCGAGTCGCGCGCCGCGCGCAGGTTGCCTTCGGCAGTCTGGTGATCAGAAGTCGCCTGCTCCAAATCTTTTTGCGAGACTGCGCGCGTTGCGTAGAGCTCGCGAAGGCGAGCGAGGCTGCGGGTGGTCAGCTCCAACACGCCTGCCGTAGCGATAAGGGTGGATACGGCTTGCAGCAGGTCCGGGCTGTCGATGGTGAAGAGGGTCTGCCCTTTCTGCACGTCATCTCCGACCTTGGCGAACAGCCCGATGATCCTACCGGGATAGGGCGTGAACACCTGGACCGACATCTCTTCGTTGAATGCAATGCTGCCGACTGATTCCCGCTCGGTCGGAAACTCGCGTTCGATCGCGAGCTCGACCTTCACCCAGCTCAGCTGAGTATCCGACAGATCGACCGTGTTCGAGGCGCGAGATACGGATCCCTGGTCGCTCGCCGTGACGGCCTTCGCAGATGTGGGTTCGGCGGACCAATAAATCTGACGCGCGACGAGATAGAGCGCGATTGCGGCAAACGCCGCCAATGCGGTGACCACTCGTAGCCGGCGGTTTGCCCAAGAGAAAGCCATGAATTGACTGCGTTCGAAGGTGTCTAAATCCCAGGAACGATGGCCACCGCCTTACGGCAGGGTCTACTGTTACAAATCACACTGGTGCGACTGTTTTTTGGGAACTAGAGCAAACGGGTCATAGCCAAGAACCGCCGAACTCGAAATAATTGGCCGCGATACCCGCCCAGCAAGACTCACCGGGTCGGTCATAATAGTGTGCCCCGCACGTGTTGAATATGTTTGTAAGGCGTTTTCCCGTAGTTGGGGCCGCGTTGGCGGCCGTGGTGTTATTGACAAGCTGCGCCGTTGGCCCCGATTTCGCCGTCCCGGCGTCTCCACCTGTTGAGGGCTACACCAAGGAGAAACTCGCGCCGGCCACGTCCTCGACCGACGCTCCGACCGGCCAGTCGCAGCGCTTCGTGCAGGGCCGGGACATACCGCAGGAGTGGTGGCGGCTGTTTCGATCGCGCCGGCTCAATACCCTGATCGAGCGATCGTTGCAGGCCAATCCAAATCTACAGGCTACGATGGCTGCGCTGCGCGCTGCGAACGAAGCCGTCTACGCGCAGAAGGGGCAGTTCTTTCCTCAAGTGCAGGCCAATTTTACCCCGCAGCGCCAGCAGGTCCCCAACAACCCGCTGGGTTCACCGCCGACGGTGGGGACCGATGCAGACGGAAATCCGATTACCAAGAACCCGTTCAACGTCGTGACCGCCCAGGTGCAGGTGTCCTACACGTTCGACGTCTGGGGTCGGAACCGGAGGGCCGTTGAGCAGCTCAGGGCGCAGGCGGATTCACAGCGTTTCCAGGTCGAGGCCGGCTATTTGACGCTGACAGCCAATGTGGCGATTGCGGCGATCCAGGAAGCCTCGCTGCGCGCACAGATCGACGCCACGAATGAGCTCATCGCCATCAACACCCGGATGCTCGACATTTTGCGCCGCCAGCTTGAGAGCGGCTATTCCAACCGCAGCGACGTCGCTGTGCAGGAAGCGGCGCTCGCGCAAGTACAGGCGACGCTGCCGCCGCTGCGGCGGGCGCTCGCTCAGCAGCGCAATTTGCTAGCGGCGTTGTCCGGTGGCTATCCAAGCCAAGCGCCGCTTGAAATATTCACGCTTGCGGCGCTGCAATTGCCGCGCGATCTGCCGGTCAGTCTGCCGTCCGAGTTGATCCGGCAGCGTCCCGATGTGCGCGCAGCCGAAGAGCAGCTGCACGCGGCGAGCGCTGCTGTTGGTGTTGCCACAGCCAACATGCTGCCGAATTTTACGGTCAACGCCAACGGCGGCTACACCAATTTGGCGCTCGCTGGGTTAATCAATCCAGCCAGCGCCTTTTGGCTCGTGGCTGGCAATGCCACGCAGACGCTGCTTGACGGTGGCACTCTGCTGCATCAGTTGCGGGGAACAGAGGCCGCCTACGATCAGGCGGCTTGGCTCTACAAAGCCGCTGTCGTCGGCGCGCTGCAAAATGTCGCCGACGCTTTGCGCGCGTTGCAGAATGACGCTGACAGCCTGAAAGCGGCGCGCGACTTCGAGCGCGCAGCCAAAGTGAGCTTCGATCTGGCGCGCCAGCAAGTCGAAGCCGGCAACGCCAACATTCTGTTGCTGCTCAACGCGCAACAGACCTATCTGCAGGCAACACTGCAGGTGGTGCAGGCGCGTGCAGCGCGGCTTTCCGATACGGCGGCGCTCTTCCAGGCGCTCGGCGGGGGATGGTGGAATCGGGTCGAGCCTCCAACCGCAAAACTGCTCAACGTCGGCACCGGAGCGACGACCGAACTGGGCGAGGATTGCAAGGCAACGTTCTTCAGCGTCTTCATGCCGCGCAAATGTTTTGCCCGTTGGGCCCCCTAGTTTCGCTGAAGTTTTTTTGAGCCATGTGCGAATCGATCAGATGGCGATGATCGAGCGGAGAATGGCGAGCGCGAACGCCTATGAAAGCACTTTGGACTGAGGCTGCAGGATCGAAGTGTCAAAGCGGCTTGATCACCCGAGCCCTTCCACGCTTACCAAACGCGCAGAGATGCAAGCGTCTCTTACGCTTCTGAGCCCTTGGTGCGTCGCGCCGTAACTCGGTATCGCTCATGGGCCAAAGACTATGTCTGCCCAGAATTACGTGGCGATGGCCGCCGGCCGTTTGGTCGATATCGCATAGGGGAGTTGGCTTGCTTATCTTGGAAATAAATAAGTCTGGCAATTGTTGATATTGGACATGAATGTTTTCGTCCGTAAACGTGGGCTCGTACCGGGCGTAGCCGTTCGCGGCGTTGGTCGGATTGCGGCATCTACGCAAACGATCACAAAAGAGGGCCGAGCATGTCGAAGGATACAAACATTATCTATCGGGACGAGGTCGCCGATCTCCTTGCCAAGTTCACGGTCCTCGTATCGGGCAAACTGAACGAGAAGACGAAGCGTGCGGCCAAACGCGCGCTGAGCGATTCCATCGCCGTAGCCTTGGGTGCGCTCGACCATCCTGCCGCACACGTCGCCCGCAAGTTTGCCGTTCCCTTCGCGACCCAGACAGGAAGCGTCATATGGGGTACGTCGCTGCGCGCCAATCCGGACCTGGCCGCCTTTGCGAATGGATCCCTGTTGCGCTGTTTCGACTACAACGACTTCTTTGTCGGTGAGCGCAACAGCGGTCATCCAAGCGACATCGTTGCGGGAGTCGTTGCCGCAGCCGAATGGCACAATGCCTCCGGACACGAATTGCTCGTCGGCCTCGCAGTCGGCTACGAGGTCGTGGCGGCTGTATTCGACGCCTTCTCGACTGCGCCCGGTGGCTGGGACTACACGAATCTCACGGCGATCGGCGCCTGTGCTGGCGTGGCCCGCATCCTCGGCTTGAGTGAGGACCAGGCGCGGGAGGCATTCGGCATGACCGTCACGCCGCATCTTGCCTCCGACGAGGTCGAATCTTGCGAGCTCAACCGCCGCGGCGACCTGACGATGTGGAAGCGGTTCAACGGCAGCGATGCGGTGCGCAACGCTCTTCAAGCGTGCTTCCTGGCCAAGGCCGGGGCAGAGGGCGCGGTGCGGCCCTTTACCGGCAAAAACGGTTTCATCGCCAAGCTTGCCAACAAGCACGATCCGCTGCCCGTGCTGCAGAATCGTCTTAGGAAAGAAATCGAGCTGTCGCGTATCGCCGACACGTTTATGAAGCTCTGGCCGGTCGGTTCCGTTGGCCAAAGCGCGATCCGTGCAGCGCTGGAGGCCAGGGAAAAGGTCAGCGACATCTCTCAAATCAAGGAGGTGCGTGTCCGTTCAGAGGAGGGCGCTTTCGAGCATCTGGTCAAGATCCGCCAGGATCCTTACCGGCCGATCTCGCGTGAGACCGCTGATCATTCGATGCCCTATATCGTCGGAGCAGCCGTCCTCGATGGCTTTATCCGCACCGAAAGCTTCGATCTCGAACGGGTGCTTGCGCCGGAACGACGCAAATTTGTCGCTGAGAAGGTGAAGGTCACGCCGGCGCCCGAACTCGGCACGATTGCCGGTGGTAAGCTGGCGCGCGCCAAGGCTGGTTATCTCTCGAGCGTGGAGATTGAGCTGAAGGATGGCACTGTCGTGCGTGGAGAGGCCCGCCCATTCCCCGGTCATCCCGACGCGCCCTTCTCGGATGCGGAAATTGCAGAGAAGGTGGCAGTCAATGCCCTGCCTTTTGCCGGCCGAGAGACCACCGACAAGATCAACGCGACCCTCAGCGCATTCGAGCAGGTGAAAAACGTCCGCGAATTCACCGAGCTCCTAGCCTTCGATTGGGCCGGTCAGCGAGGCGTGGTCGCAGCCTGATCAGCGCAGCCGGGGTGCTTGAAGAACGCGGTCAATAAGGTGGCCATGATACCGAATGCAGATGTGCTGCTAAGGCTTTGCGATGTTTTGGATGTGACCGAGGACGAGCCTTTCCATGCAGCAACTGATGGCTTCGACTACGCCATCTTTCAGGTAGGCACCAACTACTACGTCACGGCCGATCTCTGTTCACACGGGCCCGGCCGCCTCTCCGAAGGATTTGTGACCGGGTGTGAAGTCGAATGTCCCTTTCATCAGGGCAGGTTTGACCTTCGCACCGGCAAGCCGACGGCGCCTCCATGCGAGATGCCTGTCAAGGTATGGACGCCCATCGTTCGCGACGGCGCGATTTTTATCGCACTCGATTCGTGCGATAGAACATAAGACTTACGGCACTTTGGTTTCCTAGTGCGCCGAGCGAGCCTGCCGATGAACTCGGACGGGAGCGGCGCTTGGAGCCGTCTGCATAAGCCCCGCGATGAACTGATCGCGCAATGGATTGGTGTTTTTCTCGTTGTAGATCAGCAGCACGCGGCTGTCAGTGTCTGCGCCTGCCAACTCCCGCCACGCCACGTTGGTGACTTTGATGGCTTGCAAAGCCTGCGGCGCGATGGTCACGCCTACACCCGAAGCCACGAGGCCGAGGATCGTCGTGGTCTCAGCGGCTTCCTGTACGACGTTGGGAGCGAAGCCGGCTTCCGCGCACATGGCGAAGGCCTGCTCGTAAAATGCGGCTCCCGTTCCCCGCGGCCGCAGCACAAACCGCTCCGACTTGAGGCTGGAGATTGGTATTGGTCCCGTTTTCTTTTCCTTGCTCAATGGGTGATCCAGAGGCAGGACCAACATGAGCCTGTCGCGATGCACCTCGATCGCTTTGATGCTTGTCGGCAATACCGCGTGCTTCGCAGGGCGCGTCAATCCAAGATCAATCGCATCGAGGAGGAGGTCATCGATAATTTCGAACGAGTGTCTGATCTTGAGTTCGAGGCGCACATCCGGCATCGCCGATCGGAAAGAGCGAATGGCTCTCGTAAAAACTTCGATGAGCGGAGCCGATGTGATGAAGCTCAGGCGAAGCGTCCCTATTTCGCCGCGCGCGGCCCGCTTGGCCGTTTCGACGGCGCGCGAAGCCTGCATCAACGCCAATCGGGCTTCCTGCAGGAACAGTTCGCCCGCTGGAGTGAGCTCTACCTTTCGTCGCGTGCGCTTCAGTAGCGTGACGCCGAGTTCGCGTTCGATGGTCTGAATTTGAAGGCTGAGCGGGGGCTGCCCAATGTGCAGCCGCTGGGCGGCTCGCGTGAAATGCAGCTCTTCCGCGACCGCGATGAAATAACGGAATTGGCGCAATTCCATTTATATATCTAACCCTATAACTCCGCCCATCTTTCATATTGGACGCGATATTTAAGGGATGTCAACGTCCGCTGCAGAAGCGGCGGGCGCCACTGCACGCCGCTGCGAAAACGGAGTTGCAGAGGAACGATCCTATGATCTCTGCCGAGCAGAACGAATACTTGAGCCGCACGGGACCAGGCACGCCAGTAGGCCAACTGTTCCGGCGCTATTGGCTTCCGGCGCTGCTGGTCTCGGAACTACCCGAGCCCGATTGCCCTCCGGTCCGCGTGTCCTTGCTGTCGGAGCGTCTGATCGCCTTTCGCGATACCAGCGGAAAAATCGGGTTCATGGACGAGTTCTGCGCTCATCGCGGCGTCTCGCTCTGGTTCGGACGCAACGAGGAAGGCGGACTGCGCTGCCCCTATCACGGCTGGAAATACGACGTTGCCGGCCAGTGCGTTGAGGTGCCATCCGAGCCCGTGTCGAGCGGATTCTGCCAGAAGATCAAACTCAAATCTTATCCCTGCGTGGAGCTGGGCGGCATCATCTGGGTCTACATGGGGCCCGAGGCGGAAAAGCCCGCGCTGCCGGCTTTCGAATGGACGCAGGTCGCGGCCAACCAACGCTATCTGTCCAAGCGTTGGCAGCAGAGCAACTACCTTCAGGCGATGGAGGGCGGGATCGACTCGAGCCACGTTTCCTTCTTGCACAGCGGCGATCTCAATCGCGATCCGCTGCATCGTGGCACGGAGGGAGCCAAATATGCGCGCAGCACCAACACCACCTTTGACATCCATGAAACCGCGGTCGGCCTGTTGATCGGTGCGCGCCGGAATGCGGAGCCGGGCTTCCACTATTGGCGTGTGACTCAGTGGATGATGCCCTTCTACACGCTGATCCCTCCTTACAAAGGCAATGCGCTCAATGGCCACGCCTGGGTGCCGATGGACGACGAGAATTGCATGGCTTGGACCATGACCTTCCATCCGACGCGGCCCTTAAGCCCGCAGGAGCTCGAGGCGATGGAAAACGGCCACGGTGTCCATTGCGAGCTTATCCCCGGCACATTCAGGCCGGTGGCCAATATGGATAACGACTACCTGATGGATCGGGCGGCGCAGAAGTCGAAGATCTACTACAGCGGCATCAAAGGGATCGCGATACAGGATGCCTCGCTGCAGGAGAGCATGGGAGCAATCGCCGATCGGACCAAGGAGAACCTCGTCTCGACCGACAACGCGATCATCATGGCGCGAATGCTTCTCCGCAAGAACGCCAGGGCGCTCGAGGCTGGAATCTCTCCACCCGGGCTTGATCCTCAATCGCAGCAGGTGCGCTCCGCCTCCTTCATTCTGCCACAGGACGGCCCGTTCAAAGAGACCGCCCTCGAAGCATCAAAGGTGCGCTTGGGAGAACCCTTCGTTGCCGTTTGAGGCAGACGCGTTGGAGACCGCCCCCAATACGGTTGTGATCGTCGGCGCGGGCCAAGCTGGAGCGTGGGTTGCGATCACGCTTCGTGCCCTCGATCCGCACCGGCGGATCATCCTGATCGGTGACGAGGCTCATCCGCCGTATGAGCGTCCACCCCTTTCCAAAGCTGTTCTCGCCGGCAAGGCCGAAATTGAAAGCGCATATATCAAACCACGTGACTTTTACGCAGCCGCCAGGATCGAGCTGATACTCGGTCAGCACGTCGAGCGTGTCGAGCGGGCGCGGAGCCAGGTTGAAATCAGTGATGGCAGCCGCCTCGGCTACGGCGCGCTCGTGCTTGCCACCGGAGCCAAGGCGCGGAAGCTTTCCGTGCCCGGAGGGGACCTGCCGCAACTTCATGTGCTGCGCGGTGCGGCTGACGTGGAAAGGATCAGGCCCGAACTGGTCGCCGGCAAACGCGTCCTCGCCATCGGGGCTGGATTTATTGGGCTTGAGTTCGCTGCGGTTGCCGTTGGTCTTGGGTGCCGCGTTACGGTGATCGATGCGGCAAGCCACGCAATGGGGCGGGTTGTGGATCCCGAAGTGGCTCGGACCCTCACTGCCAATCATGAACGCCGCGGTGTGGTGTTTCGCTTCTCAACGGGCGTTTCTGCAATTCGCGAAGCCGGAACCCAAATTGAGATCGAAATTGATTCAGGCGAAACGCTGTCGGCCGATCTGGTGGTTGTTGGGGTGGGGGCCATCCCAAACACAGACCTCGCACGCGAAGCAGGGTTGGAATGCGATGGCGGTGTGATCGTGGATGCCTTTGGGCGCACGAGCGATCCGCGGATTTTTGCGGCGGGCGATGTGTCGCGTCATTTCAATCCGCTGCTCGGTCGCGCGCTACGGCTGGAGAGTTGGCAAAACGCTCAAAACCAAGGAATTGCAATCGGGAAGATAATCGCTGGCAGCCGTGAACCGTATGCTGAAATTCCCTGGTTCTGGACCGATCAATACGAGAGCAATTTTCAGATCGTCGGCGCCCCGGCGGCCTGGGACCGCATCGTTTGGCGTGGCGATCCTGACGGTCGCGCATTTACCGCGGTGTATCTGCACGGAGATCGCGTTGTGGCGGGCAACACCATGAACAATGCGCGCGATATCAGATTCCTGAAGCAGTTGATCCTGAGCGGCAAACCCGTCGAACCAGCCACGCTTGCCGACTCTGCCATCAGTCTTGCCCAACTGGCGAAAGGATAGGATCGTGGTCAACAGTTCAAACCAGCAAAGGCCAGGCATCGGGACGGATCTTTCCGGTCAGCGCGCCGTCGTGATCGGTGCAGGGTATGGCGTCGGCCCAACCGTTGTCGCAGCGCTTCGGGGCGCCGGTGCGCGCGTCATTGCCGATGCCCCGGATCTTGGGGCGGAGTACGTCCCTGAGCATAGCAATGCTTGCGAATACTTCGATCGTTGCGCCAACGAGCTCGGCGGGTTCGATCTGCTCGTGATCTCGTCCCGGCCGGTTAAAAGCAAGCCTGTCCTCGACATGACCAAAGAGGAAATGCAGAGCATCGCTGAAAGTGAGCTGGTGTTGCCCGCGCTACAGATGCAGGAGGCCGCGCGGCGGATGGTCAGAGCAGGCCACGGGCGGATCATTGTGTTTGCCAGCATGTCCGCAAAGACCGGCGTTCATCACAATGTGGCTCCCTATGCCGCGGCAAAGGGCGGTCTCTTGGCCTTTGCGAGGGTGCTGGCGGCGGAGGTTGCCGAGCACGGCGTGACGGTCAACGGCATCGCCACAGCGCTGTTCGAGCCTCAAGTGGCAAGCATGAGCGAGGAAAAGCGCGCCACCTTGAAGAGGGGCATTCCCGTCGGGCGCTTCGGCCGCAGTGAGGAGGCGGCGCACGCCGTTCTGTTCCTGGCGTCTTCGAACGCTGGCTTCGTCACCGGAGAGTGTCTCAATCTCTCTGGCGGCCGCTTTATGGATTGAGATCGGATGTAGGAGGTTCTCCGTGGTCGCAAAAACAGTTCTCGGCGGACACCCAGGCAAGCGAATCGAGGGCTACCGCAATTCGGTTCCGCGCTGCGTAAAGGTTCTTGGAATCGGCGAAAGTGCACGCAGGATCGTCAGTGGCGTCAATCGCGCGCATTTGAAGAATGTCATCACGGCGCAGAAGGCCGCGGGGCCGCGCCTGCATGCGATCGATGAACCGGTCGATGGCTTGCAGCCGAACGCGGTGATCATTGTCTATCGGAAGGGCGAAGACGCATCGTTTCCGTTCCTCATTGATCGCACAGCATCGATGCTTTCGCTCGTCATCATCGACGGCGACACATCAAGCGCGGAAACCAGTCCGAGAATTCGGCAGCTTCAGGCGATTGCGGATCTTTACGTCACCACGTCGGATAACGAGTTCGTCGCCGAGCTTGTCGAGAACCTTGCCAACTAACAACAGCGGACAATGGCGCGGTCTCATTCGCTGGGATGAATAACTTTCGCCAAAACTCAAATTGGACGGGGTGCGTTGCCTCCCGTATCCAATGTTGACCTTCAGCTCGACATTCGCGGGATCGATCATGGCATTTGCAGATTCGTTACGTTCGAAATGGCAAAGCGGCGGCGTCGCGTTCGGTGCATGGGCTGCGCTTCCAAGCGCGTTCTCGGCTGAACTCATGTGCGTGAAGAACGTCGACTACGTATGCGTCGATCAGCAGCACGGATTGATCGATTACGCCGTGGCGGTGGAGATGTTGCGCGCTATTGAAGGCCGCGGGACGGTGCCGCTGACGCGCGTTCCGGCCAACCAGGGATGGATGATCGGCAAGGCGCTCGATGCAGGTTTTCAGGGCGTCGTCGTCCCGATGGTCAACTCTGGAGCGGAGGCCCGCGCGGCGGTTGAGGCCGTTCGCTATTGCCCGAATGGCAATCGATCATTTGGACCGGTGCGCGCATCGATGGTCATGGACACCCGCGATATGGTCGTGATGGGCGGCATGCTCTGCTTCGTCATGGTCGAGACTCGGGAAGGTGTCGAGCGGATCGATGAAATCGCAGCGACGTCCGGTCTCGATGGCATCTATGTCGGTCCGGCCGATTTGGCGCTCGGGCTCGGGTTGCCTCCTAATCTGGATAAAGAAGAGCCTGAGCACGTCGCTGCCGTTGAGAAGATCCTGGCGGCATGCCGTCGCCACGGGGTTATCGCCGGGATTCAGTGCGGATCTGGCAAGTCTGCGCGGAAGTTTGCCGAGAAGGGCTTCCAGCTCGTGACCTTCACCAAGGACAGTTCGCTGCTTCCTGCGAGCACGGAGAAGGAGATCGCCTCCGCCCTTGGGGCAGATGCAGGCAAAGTCAAAGAACGCGGCTATACGTAAGGCAAATTCTGGATGCGGAATTTTACGAGGGGTGGCTCCGATGTGTGCACGCCGGCAGCCGGCGTGCACATCCTTTCTAGCTTTCGTTGGCTACCGCGGTTCAGTCGATCGATACGCCGGCGCTCTTTAACGGCGCGCCGTTTTTCTCGATTTCGGGGCCAAGAAAGCTTCTGAAATATTCCGCAGAGCGCTGCTCCGGCGGTACGACATAGATTCCATTCTTGGCGAGTTGGTTTTGCACTTCAGGTGTTTCCATAGCCGCGACGCTCGCCTCGCTTAGCTTCTTGATAATTTCGCGCGGCGTGCCTTTTGGTGCAAAAAATCCCCACCAGCTCGAAGCTTCAAAGTTGAAACCCTGCTCATTCGCCGTAGGCAGATTGGGCAGTGAAGCCATGCGCTCGCGATCGAAGACCGCAATGCCTTTGACGAGGCCACTCTGTAGCGGAGCCACCGCCGAACCGCTGATCGTGCAGAAGTGATCGAATTGGCCCGTAATCAGATCCTGCATCGCGGGGCCGCTGCCTCGATACGGTATTGGCGGGACATTGACCCCGATCATTGAATTGAAAATGGCGCAGTCGATGCTGCCGGTAGCGCCGAGCCCCGCTGCTCCCATCTTTATGGTCGCTGCGTTCTGCTTCAGATACGCGATGAAGTTCTGCAGGCCGTCGACCGGCAGGTCTTTCCGCCCCACCAAAATCGTCGGCTGGTAACCAACGAGTGCGATAGGCTCCGCATCATCCCTCAGGCTGTAAGGCGGTCTCTTATAGAGTGTCATGGCAATCGCGTCTGACCGGCCGCCAAACACGAATGTATAACCGTCGGGGGCCGCTCTAATGACTCGGGTAAAGCCGACCCGCCCGCCGCCGCCAGGCACGTTCTCGACGATCACCGGCTGGCCCAGAATTTCCGACATGCGGCGAGCCATGATCCGGCCCATCACGTCAGTGCCGCCGCCGGCAGCAAACGGAACAACCATGGTCAGGGTTTGCTTCGGCCAGTCCATCGCGGTGGCCGGTTCACCCAAGTAAGTTCCTGCCAGCAGCGCCCCGATCATCGCACCGAGCATGCGCACCATTCGAACCCGCTTTCTACCGGCAACAGATTTCAAGGCAACCCAGATTGATCCTGCGCAATGCAAGCCAATCTGATTTGTAAGTACGCGAACAGGATGCGGGGAGACCGAATGACGGTCAAATTTGTTTTGCGGTCGGATTTATTACAGGGCCGAATATCTATCAGTACTTCCACGAATGCCGCTTGCGTGAGCGCGACCTGCTTCTACTCTCAACATTGCCCGGCCGACATGCTCAAGTTTTAGTCGATCGTGGCGGTGTCTTTGAGTGCGCTGGGTCATAGAAGAACAACGCTGTGCGGGCACTTTGAAAGGGGTAGGCATTGTGAGCACCAAGAGGAGCGCAATTGTTCCGTCTGTGCCGGCCTGTTCTAAGATCGGAACCGATAATTTCCAAGCATCGTCTTGGGTCGGCTCTTGTGCCCACGAAAACGAACGATGCAATCGTTGAAAAGCTCAATGTGACGATTAGTGAAATTATCGTGGATGCGATTGTTCAGGACCGCCTCGCTGATGCACCACCCGAGCTAGAGAGCTTCGCAAACGCTTCAGCTTGGCGTCGACGTTGGCGCTGCTAAACGGCGCTATCGCCTCGCGATGTCGGCTTGCCGAATGATGGTGCTCCACCGATCGATATCTTTCTGCAGAAGCCGCGCCAGTTCGTCCGGACTCGATGCTGCTGGAATCAACGCCAACGAACTCAAACGTTCCTGGACACTGGGCATTGCAGCGATTGCCCTGATCTCGTCGTTGAGAATCTTCACGATCGCCTGCGGTGTGCCTGCCGGCGCAAAAAGTCCATACCAAAGGTCGACGTTGAAATCCGGATCGCCGATCTGTGTAGCGATGGTCGGAAGATGGGCGATCAAGGGAAGCGGAACCGGGCTCGAAATGCCGAGCGCCCGAATGCGGCCATCTCCAATGTTGGGAAGTGCGGACTGGGCGGCGGCGAACATCATGTCGTTTTCGCCGCGGACCATGCCGATCATTGCATCGCCGGCTCCCTTATAGGGAACGTGCAGCACGTCGATGCCGCTCGTGGACTTGAAGAGCTCCATCGCCAGATGCTGTGGGGTTCCGAGGCCCGGTGACCCGTAGTTCAGCTTGCCTGGCGATGTTTTTGCGAGCGCGATCAGTTCGGCTGTGGTGCTGGCTTTGACGTCGCGATTGACGACGAGCACCATCGCCCCTTTCAGAAACAGCCCTATCGGGACAAAACTTGTGACGGGGTCATAGGAAAGATCGTAAAGGCTCGGACTCATCGCCAACGTATTTGCGACCAGTAGCAGCGTATATCCGTCCGGTTTTGCCTTCGCCACGAAGGTCGAACCGATATTGCCGCCAGCCCCGACTCTGTTTTCGACGATCACCGGCTGCTTCAGCCGTTGCTGCATTCTTTCGGCGAGCAGGCGCGCCGCGATGTCGATTCCTGTTCCTGCGCTATAGGGCAGGACGAGCGTAACGACCTGTGTGGGATAGGGTTCTGCGGCTGCCGTCCGTACGGCCCACGACGCCAATAGAAACAGCGCCGCTGTTGCGAGAGCCTGCAGCACTCGGGCTGTTCTGATTTTCGTCGTCATCATGGATGTCTTCGCCAAAAATAGCACCAAAGGATATACGAGGCGGTGGCGATGCCTCGGATGAGGTCTTAGCGGATTGCGGCGGACGGCAGCAGGAGCGGCCTAGACTGGGAATACCAGCGTTTCCACGCTAGGCGTCATTTCTCCGGCGGGGGCTCGGCGGTGTTCCAGCTTTTGCGCGGCAAACGCGGCGGCAATTCGGCGCCGGATGCGCGTCATGTCGCGATCCGGAGATAGCAACAACTCGTTTGCGCGCGACTCGACGAGGTCTCCGCCGACGGCTGCCATCATCCGGTCTTCGGCGGACGTCTTGAGCTGACGGGGTCGCACGACCGTTTCGAAATGCCGCTTCAGCTTGGTGCGCTCTTCGTCGGTTTCCGCCCGCCAGGCAGCGTATCGGAACATGCGCGTCTGCTGATAGTTGATTGGAACCTGGAATAGGCGAGATACATAAGGCGCTGCGTTTTCGACCGGCCGCAACGCGTTGGTCACGAGTCCAGGAAGGTTGAAGCGCTCGCCCCGGAGTGGCGCCAGCTTGTGGCCGTGTTCGAGGTGATTGCCTTCGAGATCGACGGAAATGCCGCGCAGGCCATGACCGTCGGTTTCCACGATCCGGACCCGCCGGTCGGCCAACGGAATCGATGAAGGTGCGGTCTGTTCCTTCTTGCCGTCAAGTTGCGTGAGCGCGTCGTGGTCGAGATATTTCAGGACGGCATCATGTTGCTGTGATTCAACATGCAAGGTGACCGCGTGATAGGCGTCGCTTCCGTCGATGACGAGAAGCCAGTTCGCGTCCCAGACTTCGGTCGGGAGCAGAAAGTGTACGAACTTATCTGGCTGGAACAGCTCCTCGGGCAGGCAGTGTTCGATCGGCGGCGCGGGAAACTGCTTTTCGTCGCCGAGGTAAGCCCACACGACGCCGCCGACCTCCGCTGCCTTATAGGCCCGCACGCGGAGCTTCTGCTGCAGCGCGGGGGTCGACTCCTGTTCCCAGGGAATCAAGGTGCAGTTGCCGGTGCCCTTGAAGCGCAGCCCGTGATAGGAGCACTGCAATTCGTCGCCGAGCACCCGTCCGACTGACAGCTTGACGTAACGATGCGGGCATCGGTCGAATAGGACCTGCGGGTTGTTCTTGGAGTCGCGGAACACAACCAAATCTTCGCCGAGGCAGGTGAGGGCGACGGGAGATCCCGCCGGCAACTCATTGCTCTGGATGATGGGATACCAGTAATTCCGCAGGCCCATTTCGAGACCCGCAGGCACTCCGCGAACGATTTCAGGCAATGTCTTGGTTTCGCGTTGCGTGTTGGCCACGTCGGGCATTTGTAACCTCCGGAAGCGTATTTGATGTGCGGGCGGCAATCGCGGCTGCCCGTTTAGAACAAGAACAAGCCTAATCGTCGCTGCGCGGAAACCTCAAATCGGTGGCCTGCATAATTATTATGTTGGGCGCTCATGACCCGAGCGGTTCGTGAGCGTGGCAAGTTGGCGCTCGAACAACTCGACAGTCGATAGGGCAGGCGTCAGCGGCTTCTCGAATGATGAAGGGTGATGCGGAAGATTCGCCCGCTCGTGGGAGCAGGAGGCGGAATGCGAGCGATCGCCTGTTAGAGATCAGCGGGATTTGGCGCGCGTGCTTTTCCGGCTGCTGCTGAAGCCCGAAGTCCAGACTTTGGCGGCATCATTGCTGCGGAACAGTCGGACAAAGGCTTGCCGGAACCACCTATTCGCAGGATCACGATGAAAGCGCTCATGCCAATAGACTTTCAGATCGTATTTCGGCAGTGGCGTTGGTGGCGGCAAAACCTTGAGAGGCAGGCGCGTGGCGAATGCGTTGGCAAGACCCGCCGGCATGATGACGAGCAGATCGGACTCCGCAATCAGCATGGGTAGCACCACGAAATCCGGCACGTTGAGCTGCACCGTGCGCTGGATGGAATTCTTTAGCAGTGCGCGCTCCACCACGGCATGCGCCATGCCGCTCGGGTCGGCGACGGCGTGCGAGGCTTTCAAGAAGCCTTCCATCGTCATGCCATCGCGAAACAAGGGATGGTTCTTGCGGACGACGCACACATATTGCGCGCGATAGAGCAGGCTCTGATGGAATCCGGACGTCAGATTTGTAAAGAACCCGACTGCCAGGTCGACCTCGCCGGAGGCAAGTGCGTCGCGGGTATGCTCCGTCGGGATCTGATGGACCTTGAGGGTCGTTTGTGGTGCCTCGCGTTTCAACAGCGCGACGAGCTGCGGCAGGAATGCAAGCTGGCCGATATTGTTCAGGTAGATGTTGAAGCGCCGCGCAGCGCTCGCGGGGTCGAACTGGTGGTCGGTGGCGAGGCCTTCCCGCAGCGTATTCAGAGCCGTATGGGCCGCCTGACAGAGGCGGGTGCCGTAGGGCGTCGGCGTCATGCCGCTTGCGCTCCGCACGAACAATGCATCGCCGACCTGCTGTCGGAGCTTGGCCAGCGCGTGGCTCGCGGCCGATTGGGTAATGCCGATCTTCGCTGCCGCCGCGGAAAGACTGTTGGTCTCCGCCAGAGAAGCGAGCAATTTCCATTGCGTCATGTCGATGCCGTCGGGCCGCATGACGATGAAGCTATACCGCAATTCCTTCCCCCGCAAAGCAGCCCATGAGGCCGGAGACCATGACACAACCAGATCTGTGGCGGTTCAGCGCACGCGAACTCGGAGAGATGCTCGCGCGCGGCGATATTTCGGCGGCTGCGCTGCTGGAGTCATGTCTGCGACAAATTGATCGGTTGAACCCTGCGGTGAACGCGGTGGTGACGCTCGATGTGGACGGTGCGCGTGAGGCGGCGCGACGGGCGGATCAGCGCCACCGCCGTGGCGAGCGGCTCGGGCCGTTGGACGGCCTGCCAGTCACGATCAAGGACAACATCTTCGTCGGCGGAATGCGGACGACGTGGGGCAGCTTGCTCTATGAAGATTTTATTCCGCCGGACGACGACAATTCCGTCGCTCGGTTGCGCGCGGCCGGTGCGGTGATCGTCGGAAAGACCAACACACCGGAGCTTGCCTTGAGCGCGGTGACCGACAACCGGATTTTCGGACCGACGCGCAATCCTTGGAATCTGCAATTCACGCCGGGCGGTTCGAGCGGGGGAGCCGTCGCTGCGGTGGCGACCGGAATGGCTCCGTTAGCGCTCGCGACGGATGCCGGCGGCTCGATCCGGCGGCCGTGCGCGTATGCAGGCACCGTCGGGCTGAAGCCGACCAATGGGAGAATTCCCAAGATCGGTGGTTTCCCCCGCACCGCGTTCGATTTCCAGTGCGTCGGCCCCATCGCGCGATCGGTGGATGATGTCGCGATGATGTTTGACGTGATCGCGGGGCGTGCCGAGCATCAGGACACGCCGCCGGGAGCGCGGCTGCGGATTCGCAGCGTCCTCCGGTTGCCCGGCCAGCCGATCGATCCCGCCGTGGTCGAGAGCGTGTCGCGTGTTGCCGTCCGCCTTGCTGGGCTCGGCCACGAGGTGGAAGAGGAATCGTTGCCAGTCGACCTCGCCGAGGTGGACGAACTGTGGTCGGTCTTCACCGCGGCTGGCGTTGCGCATGCGGTTGCACAGCATGACGGCTGGACGGTTCGTGTCGGCGATGGAATTCGGAAGATGGCGCAGGCTGGCCAAACGCTCTCCGCCAGCGCGTATGTTCGGGCGCTCGAACGCCTCGTTTCGCTGCGAGCGCGGATGGTCGAGGCAATGGCGGAAATCGATCTCCTGCTGCTGCCCTGTTCCCCCGCGCTTCCGTGGATCATCGGCGATCCGTTCCCGAAGTTGATAGGCGGCGAGACCGCCGGCCCGCGTGCCGCCGCGACGTTTGTGACCTTCGTTAATGCAACCGGCCAGCCCGCGATCGCGCTTCCGGCCGATCCGACGCCCGACGGCCTGCCGGTCGGATTCCAACTGGTCGGACGTGCTGGCGCCGACGAACTCCTGTTGGTGGTCGCCAAGGAATATGAAAGCGCTCATCCATTCAGCGACCGGTGGCCGACTCTGAGCGGTCCGAATGGCGACAGGGCTGTTTGAGCAGCATGAACGACCTGCATGTCGAATATGATGTACGCCAATTTGCTGGCATTCCGCGGCGCTCATAGAGTCGCGCTGCTTGGAACGCGCCGATTTCGCCGGTTGCGTGGCAGCAGAACCTGAAGGCGCCTCGAGTCAGCGCGCTTCTGATGTTCGATCAGCGCGCGGAGTCACACGCGGATGAGCATTTTCGGCACACAGAAGTTCATCTTCCAACTCAAGAAAGACAAGATGCTGCAGAGTCAGTTCCGTAGCGATGCTGACAATGCGCTCGCTGTCTTTCCGCTTTCCGACGATGAAAGACAGGCGTTGAAAGCCGGCGATTTGGCATCGCTCTATCGCATGGGCGTTCATCCACTTTTGCTTGCGCCTTACGCGCGCTTCATGGGGATTTCGCGCCCCAGCTATCAAGAGACATTGAGCCCGTTTCGCGGTCAGTTCGTCTTGCGCAGTTGAAGACACCGCGCCAGCCGGCCACGGCGGCGCCGACGCAGCCTTGCAGAGATTATAGAGGGACTAGGATTATGGGTGATCTTGTCTTCGCGGGCGCCATCAGTCATGCGCCGGGTATTGCAGCGTTCGAGCGCGCGGCAAACGACAAGCAGCGCCGGACGTTTTTCGCAGCCGCCGATGTTCTCAAACGGCGTCTCGAGGAAGCCAGGCCAGATGTCCTCGTCGTCATTGCACCTGACCATTTCTCGAACTTCTTCATCGAGAACATGCCGGCGGCGTGTGTCACGTTGAACCAGGTCTACACGGGTCCGGTCGAAGACTGGCTGGGAATTCCAAAAGTGTCGATCGACGGCAATCCTGAGTTTGCCCGTTCCATCCTCGCGCGAGCATTCGAAGATGATATCGAACCCTCTTTTTCCGAAGGCATGGCGTTGGAGCATGGCGTTGTTGTCGCGCTGAAACTTGTGACGCCGGAATTCAACGTGCCGATCGTTTGGATCATGCAGAACTGTCAAGTCCCGCCGATGCTTTCGCTGCGCCGATGCTACGCATTCGGCCGCTCGATCCGTCATGCCATCGATAGAAGCGATCTTCGCGTCGGCGTATTGGGAACCGGCGGATTGTCCCACTCGCCGGGCGCACCGGAAGCGGACGAGCTTGATCCGGAGTTCGACCGCCATTTCATGGGGCTGCTCGACCGCAATGCGATCGACGAAATCGTCAATCTTCCGAGCGACCGCATCGATGCGGCGGGTTTCGGAACCTGGGAAATCCGGCAATGGATCACCGCGCTCGGCATCGCGCATGACCGCAAGCCGCGCGCACTGGCCTACGAGCCGATTGTCGAGTGGGATACCGGCTGCGGCGCGGCCATCTACGAGTAGGCATCCGCACGATCGAATGGCTGGAGGCGCCATGATGAAGGCAACGCTGGCTCTTGGTCTCCGGTCGACGCCGCAAAGCCTCGGCGTCATCGGCCGCGCGCTGGGCGCTTTCGCCGAGCAAGGTGTCGATCTGTCGATCGTTCGTGAGGAGACTGCGGGTCCAGAGGGCATTCGTGGGCTCCTCGCAGGCGAATATGATTTCGCCGAGTTCGGCGCTGTTCCGGTGGTGCAGGCGGCGCTGGAGGGGCACGATCCGCTAATCCTGCTCGCTGCCGAACCGGTTTCGGCGCTCTATGTGCTCGGCCGCAAGGAAATTCCGGAGCCGTCGAAGCTTGCAGGCGGCCGGATCGGCGTTCTCTCCGAGACCGGGCAGACTGGGTACTCCGCGCGTTGCATGATTTCGCGCTGGGGCCTTGAGGGCTCCGCGCAACTTATGCCGCTGGGCACATATCCCGCTATTTATCGCGCGCTGGCGTCCGGCAGTGTCGAGGCTGGTGTGTTGACCGCAGATTACAGGCTGGCCGGAGAGATTGCTTTTGGCTTCCGCGCGCTGGCCGATCTCGGACAGGAATTCGGTTTCCAGGGACCGGTGGTCGCCACCACTCGTCGCTTCAAGCAGCAGCATGCGGACACCGTTGCCAGGGTGGTCAAAGGCTATGTCCGCGCGATTCAACTGTTCCGCCAGCAATCGGACGAGGTGGTGTCGATCCTGCGTCGGCATCTGGGTTTTGTTGATGACCCACAGGCGCGCGCGATCTGCGCCTTCTACGCAGAGCGGTTTCGAAGTGAGCCGTTCGCCTCGGAGGCCGGCGTGCAGAACGTGATCCGCTCGCTGCAGGGGGACAAAACCGGCTTGACGGCAGCGTGCGTGTTGGATCGGGCCACTTTGGCTGCGGCACTGAAGGTGTGAGGCAATATGGAATTGGGGATTCGCGGCAAGACCGCTCTTGTCACGGCGTCGAGTAGCGGCATAGGCAAGCAGTGCGCGCTGATGCTTGCGGGCGAGGGCGCGCGCGTTGTGATGTGCGCTCGTGGCGCAGATCGTCTGGAGAGTGCGGCGGCCGAAGTGGCTGCGGTCGGTGGCGCGGACCAGGTCCTGGCTGTTCCAACGGACCTGTCAAAATCGGATCAGATCACAGCGCTTTGCCGGCAGGCGCGCGATCGCTTCGGCGGGGCCGATATCCTCATCTTCATCGGAGGTTCGCCGAAGCGGGTCGGCTTTGAAGCGTTGACGGAAGCGGATTTGCAGGACGCATTCGAGATCACGGTCATGGCCGCCTTTCGTCTGTTGAAGGACGTGCTTCCCGGAATGAAAGAGAGAAAGTGGGGACGCGTTGTCACAGTTCAATCGCGCGCAGTGCGCGAGCCGATTCAGGATCTGGTCACGTCAGTGGCGACGCGACCCGGCGTCGCCGGATTGTTCAAGTATCTTGCCAATGAAGCCGCGCCGTATGGCGTGAACATCAACACCATCGTGCCGGGGCGGATCGATACCGACCGTTTCCAGCAAGGCGTCAACCGCGAACAAGAGGGCGCAGGCCAGTATCTGGCTGGAAAGATTTCCGGCATTCCGGTCGGCCGGCTCGGCTACGCACACGAAATCGCCAGCGCAGCGTGCTTTCTCGCTTCGGAGCGCGCGTCCTACATCACTGGTGCTGCACTCCAGGTCGATGGCGGCGTCATCAGAGCGATATGACTGTTCAAACCATGGCTGGATTCGATTCAAGCTTGCCGGACGGCGCCGACGAAGCGCGGCGGCTGATCGACGTACGGCTAGCCGCGGCGCGTGTCGCGGCGCGGGACATCAATCTCTTCGAATTCGCGCGCGTGGATGGCGGTAGTCTCCCGCCAGCCGAGGCGGGGGCTCATATTGATCTGCATCTGCCGAACGGCCTCGTGCGTCAGTACTCCTTGATTCCCTCCAATTCCGCGCCAGCCACCTATTGCATCGGCGTGAAGCACGACCGCGGCGGGCGCGGTGGCTCCCGTTTCATGCATCAGGCGTTGGCGGTTGGCACGCAGCTCAGAATCGGTGGCCCACGCAATCATTTTCCCTTGGTCGAAACAGCCGACCCAGTGGTGCTGATCGCGGGCGGCATCGGCATCACGCCAATCTGGGCCATGGTCCAGAGGCTCCGCCTTACCCGGAGACCCTGGCAGATGTTCTATAGCGTCCGGGCGCGGCTCGACGCATTGTTCGCCCGGGATCTTTCAGAACTCGAACAGGTTCACCTGCACATCGATGAAGACAACGGCAACCAGCTGATGGATATTGCAGCCATTGTCGCCCGCGCTCCGAAGACGGCCCATTTGTACTGCTGTGGGCCGGCTCCGATGCTGGACGCGTTTGCTGCTGCGACCCGCGGATGGCCCCCTAGCCAAATCCACGTGGAGCATTTTTCGGGGGCATCGCCGGAGATTGCGCACGACGCGTTCGTCGTCGAGCTGTCGCGCTCCGGTCGTGAGGTGAGCATTCCGTCAGGAGTGACGATCTTGCAGGCGTTGCGCGCCGCCGGACTGGATGTCGAGTCTTCCTGCGAGGCAGGTGTCTGCGGCGCTTGTGAAACACGCGTTCTTTTGGGGATTCCCGACCATCGCGATGTCGTTCTTACCGATGCCGAGCATGCCGCCAACGATCGGATGATGATCTGCTGCTCCGGCAGTAAATCCAGCCGGCTTGTGCTCGACCTTTGAAAGCTGCGCCGGCTCACCGGGCTTGTCCAGAAATATTGCTCCTCCGAATGCAGAATGAAGGAAGGTATTGGGGTCAGATCTTCGCCCATCCAGGCGGGGGCTTCTTGCCGGGGTGGATGGCGCCGCACTTCTTGCAGGTGCGGGCCTTCTCGTCGTTGAAGAAGGCTTCGTAGATCGGCGGCAGGTCGCGCACGAGGTGCTCGACCTTCAGCTCGACGCGGTGCACGAGGTTGCCGCACTCGAAGCAGTACCACTCGAAGGCGTCGTTCGGATCGTCGTCGTAGCGCTTCGGCTCGACCACGAGGCCGATCGAGCCGGCCGGCCGCTGAGGCGCGTGCCGCACGTGCGGCGGCAGCAGGAACACCTCGCCCTCCTTGATCGGCACGTCATAGAAATTGCCGTTGTCGCCGACCTTCAGAACCATGTTGCCCTTGAGCTGGTAGAAGAACTCCTCCACCGGATCGTCATGGTAGTCCGCGCGCTCGTTCGGGCCGCCGACGATCTGCACCGTCATCTCGCCGTCCTCGAACACCTTCTTGTTGCCGACCGGCGGCTTCAGGAGATGCTCGTTCTCAGCGATCCATTT
>BFBZ01000018.1_pt81 | contig 38150 bp, 32 predicted proteins | sample 1888401 | NCBI WGS metagenome assembly BFBZ01 (sample SAMD00112614, study PRJDB3348) | symbiont metagenome | host: Chara braunii | reverse complement strand
CTAGTCGTCTGCCAGGAACCGCGCAAAGATCGGGGCGGCGCGCTCGCCCATGCGCTGCGCTCCTGCCACGGTGAAGTGACCGGCATCCTGAAACAGCCACACGCCGTCCTGCACGACCGGACAGTCCCGGTCGCAATAAACCTCGGACGGCCTGAGCAGCGCCACCTTGGCCAATGGCCTGATCGCCTGCGACAGCACGGCATCGATGGTGCGATTGGCGGCGACGGCTTCGGCCTTCGGCACGGGATCGCACGGCTTGGCCGGCGCATGCCAGCGCGGTCCCGGCAGCATGCGCAGCTGATCGAAGCCGCAATTCACCGGCCTGACCTGGCCGCCGATGACCAGGAAATGCCGGCCCGGCCGGTCGAGCAGACGGATCGTCTCGACCAGATCGGCCGCGACCTCGGCGTTGCGGGCCTCGGCCGCTGGGCCGTCACCGAGATCCAGATAGTTCTGCCAAGCTTGGCCGATCACGACGTAATCGGCTTGCGATTGCCGGACCCGCGGCAGTTCGCTGTCGCGCAGCTCCGCGCAGACCCGTGCGCGCGCTCCTTCGGCGCTCAGACCCGACAGAACCGGACAGCCGCTCATCGTCGAGACATGTCCGATCATGCCGCGGGTCTTGAGGGTCGTATCGAGTGCGGCGACATATTGCTGCACATAGGAATCGCCCAGCAGCTCGACGCCGCGCGTGCCCGCGAGGTCGCCAAATACGCAGATGCGATCGACCGCGCGGCCGCATTTGTTGAGACCGAAGCCCTGCAATTGGAACAGCGCAAGCTGATCTGCCGGCAGCCGCGAGACGACCCCATGGGCGCGGAACGTCAGATGGGTGACCGCGGTGACGGCGAGCAGAACGGAGGCGAAGCCGGCCACCTGCGTCCAGCGCGGCCAGCGCAGCCGGCGCATCGGCTGCTCGACCGCGACGAACATGAGCGCCGCCAGTGCCGCCATCAGCGCAAGCTGTGCGACAAGTCCCGCGAATGTCTGCGCGGCGTCGCCGAAGATGAAGCCGGCGAAAAAGATCACCGGCCAATGCACGAGATAGAGCGAGTAGGACGCCGCGCCGATGGCACGGACCGGACCAGCCATCATCAGCGATGTCGGCGCGTTGGCTGCGATGATGATCATGGCCGCGAGGCACGGCAGGATCGCGGCCACGCCTGCATAGGCCTGATAGCGTCCGATCACCGCGAGGCTGCCGAGCAGGACGACATCGCCGCAGGCCGCCGCGACGGCGCGGGCCCGCGGCGCCGATGCGAGACGCGCCTCCAGCGGAATGGCGAGCGCCCCGAGCGCGAACTCGAACACCCGGAATGGCGTCAGGAAGAACACGGCGTCGGAATCATAAGGCAAGTACAGGATCGCCAGACGAAGGACGCCAATCCGACGGCCGCGATGGCGCGAAACACCGCCCGGCCATGGCCGATCCACATCAGGAGCAGCGGCGCCAACGCATAGAACTGCACTTCCAGCGACAGCGACCACAGATGCAACAGCGGCAGCTGGTCCGCATTCGGCGCGAAATAGGCGCTCGCCTCGCGCCAATATTGCACGTTGGCGATCGACAGCAGCCCGTGCGTCGCCTCCTTCGCCAGCTGGCGCAGGGCTTCGGGCGACAGGAACAGCCAGCCGACCGCAAAGCTCGCGGCAATCGTCGTGATCAGCGCCGGCAGGATGCGCCGCGCGCGCCGCAGATAGAACTCCGACAGCGCGAACCGTCCGGCCCTGAGATCGCGCAGGATCTGGCCGGTGATGAGATAGCCGGAGATGACGAAGAAGATGTCGACGCCGGCGAAGCCCGCCTCGAAGCCCGCAATTCTCAGGTGGAAGAGAATGACGATGATGACGGCGATGGCCCGGAGGCCATCGATGTCAGCACGATGATTGCGTTGCAATGTGGTCCACCCCGTGCATCCTTCGAGGCGGACGAGATGCGCAGACACGAATGGCAACAGCGGGAAACAGTCGTGACGCGATCGGACCAATGTGGTGTCGGACAACAGGCGGGCCTGAGGCAGAGCCGCCGCGTATAAGAGCGGCCTTGGACACCAGAAAGGCTGTGGCGATCGGCGGCCGCAGCTCCGCGCGACGGCCGGCGATCGTCAGCTAGGGTTGCGACACGCCGGACAAGACATGGGAGATCTGGGCGACCGCCCGTTGGCCCATCAGTTGCGCGCCCGCCACGGTGAAGTGGCCGGCATCGAGGAACAGCCACACGCCATCGTCACGGACGATGGGACAGCTCTCGCCGCAATAGATCTCGGCCGGCCGCAGCAGCTCGGCATTGCTGCGTTGCTCGAGCGCCGCCGCCAGCACAGCATCGATCTCGCGGCTGTCGGCACGCGCGCTGGCTGCTGCCAACGGCCGACAGGGCGCCGGCGGCGCGTGCCACAACGGGCCGGGTTGCATGCGCACCGAGTCGAAGCTGCAGTCCGTTGGCCGCACCTGGCCGCCGATGATCAGGAAGCGCCGCCCCGGCCGATCGAGCAGGCGCAGCAGGGCCTGTAGCCCGTCGCGAATCTCTGCCGCCTGTCGCGCCTTGTCGGCGTCGGTGCCGTCCAGATACAGGTGCCAAGCCTGCCCGACCACGACGACATCGGCGGACGACGCTCTGACGCGTGACAGCTCGCGGTCGCGCAGGGCCACGCATTCGGCGACACGGGGCGGACGCGGAGCAACGCCGGGAAGCATCGGGCAGCCGCCGACGGTCGAGGTCGTGCCGCGGATGGCGCGCCGCTTGAGTGCGTCATCCAGCGCGGCCACGTAGTGGTGAACGTAGGAATCGCCCAGAAGCTCCAGCYGGCCYGCYCCTGCGGGATCGCCGAACTGGCAGAAATCGCTYGTCCGCGTACACGGGCTCATGCCGAAGCGTTGCAGCTCGAGCCGGGCGCGCTGCTCCGCGGGCAAGCGCCAGGTCACGCCATCGGCCTTGAACGTCGCATGGGTGGCCGCGGCGCACATCACGATCACTGCCGCGAAGGCGCAGGCCTGCTTCCACTGTACGCCCCGCATCTGCCGAACCGGCTGTTCGACGAGAAAAAACATCGCGGCCGTGAGCGCCGCCATGACCAGCAATTGCGTCACCACGCCGAGAGCGCTGCCTGTCGGCTCGCCGAAGATGAAGTGGGCGAAATAGATCACCGGCCAATGCACGAGATAGAGCGAGTAGGACGAGCGCCCGACGGCCAGAACGGCGCGATTGGCGAACAGCCCTGTCGGCCGGTTGGCGGCGATGATGACCGCGGTCGCGAGGCTCGGGGGCAAGGCGCCGAGCCCGGCCTCGCGCTGGAACCGCTCGATGACCAGGAGGCTTCCGCAGAGCACGGCATAGCCGAGCCAGGCGGCGACGGTGCGCGCCGTCGGCCTGGTCGCGATCCGCCGCTCCAACACGATCGCCAGCGCGCCGAGCACGAATTCGAACGCGCGGAACGGCGTGAGGAAGAACACGGCCTCGGGATCTCTCGGCAGCCACAGGATCGCCGCCGCGAGCGACACCGCTCCTGCCAGCGCGATGCCCGCAAACACGTGCCGGGTCCGGTTCAACAGCACCAGCATCAGGGGACTGACGAGATAGAACTGCTCCTCGGCCGACAGCGACCACAGATGCAGCAGGCCGAGCTGGTCCGAGCTCGGGGCGAAATATTGGTTGGCCTCGCGCCAATATTGGATGTTGGCGATCGACAACAGGCCGTGCGTCGCCTCCTTGGCCAGCTGACGCAACGCGTCGGGCGGAAGCCACAGCCAGCCGATCGCGACGCTGAGCATGATGGTGGCGATGAGGGCCGGCARAATGCGGCRCGCGCGGCGGGTGTAGAATGCGGCAAATGAGAAGCTGCCGCGGTCGAGGTCACGCAGGATGTGTCCGGTGATCAGATATCCGGAGATGACGAAAAAAATGTCGACCCCGGCGAATCCGCCRCCGAAGCCGCTCACTTTGAGGTGAAACAACACGACGACGGCGACGGCGATGGCGCGCAGACCGTCAATATCGGCGCGATACGCGCCAGAGCTSTTKACGGCCATATCAAGATCGATCGAACAACCGACGCCGCAGCGCTGGCTGAGCCTTCAGCCGGGAGRGCATCACGAGATCGACCCGATCGGCCCGCATCATTGGTGTCGCRAGGCAGGACATTGGCCGGGCGRTGCTGACAAGATGGCGGGAACGGCTATGTTTGGCCCAACGTCCAGACGTCATGGGGCCGGCCGCAGCCGAAGGATGGTCGAACCAGGACGTGAAGCCACGAAGCCATGACGGCGGATTTCAAGACCGCGGATGTCATGCGGGCGGGTTTGCCGTCGGTCCATGTCGCAATTCTCAGCATCCTGMTKCACKGTCCTGRGAAGCTGACTTCGTTGAGCTTCTCCCGGAGTAGCGGCCATCTACCACGGATTCCGTGGATTGAGGAGGCCGGAAAGTCCGTCCCCCGGCCGATGCGCAGGTGCCGCTTGCGCCGGACCGCGCAGGCATGCAGTCGACTAGGCKGTGCGCGCAGCGTCCTCCAGGATCACCTTTGCACAATCGCGCGCAGTGCGCACGGCTCCGTCATCCTGATAGATCAGGATCTGAGCGAGCGCGCCGTCATACAGCAGATTGAGCCGCGCAGAGACCTTGTCGCGGTGCGACCAGGTAACCGGAAGAAGACCCGAGAAGATCGCCCGCACCGCGTCCTTGTGCTCGCGCGCGATCTTCCGCACCGTCTCCGAGCCACCGCTCTCCGCGGTGGCGATCATGAATGCGCAGCCGCGGAACGTGTCGGCTCGCGCCTTGACCGCGAGCAGGTCGAAGATCGTGAGGACCTTGTCGATCCCCTTGGCACGCGAGCGACGCAACCCGTCCTGGAGCGCCGCGACGACGGCGGCATGGCGGCGGGTCAGGCAGGCCGCGATCAGATCGTCCTTGCTCTCGAAATGGCGGTACATCGTCGCCTTGGCCACATCCGCTTCGCGGATAATGCGATCGATGCCGACGGCGTTGATGCCCTCGCGATAGAACAGGCCGCCAGCGACGTCGATGATGTGCTCGGCGATCGGAGGCAAAATGTCTSGGGGCATGAGCGAATCCAATCGTAACGAAGCTAGCCTCTCAGGACGGGTTCGGGCGCGGACGCCAGCAAGGTYCGCGTATACGCCATCCGCGGCGTGTCGAGAACAGCACTTGCCGGYCCGGATTCCACGATCKTTCCCTGRTGCATSACGGCAATCCGGTCGGCAAGATAGGACACAACCGAGATGTCGTGRGTGATGAACAGAATGGCGAGGCCGCGGCGCAGCAGCAGATCGGCGAGGAGATTGAGGATCTGCGCCTGCACCGACAAATCGAGCGCGGAGACCGCCTCATCGCAGATCAGGACCTCGGGATTGCCCGCGAGTGCGCGGGCGATCCCGACGCGCTGGCGCTGGCCGCCGGAGAGTTCATGCGGACGCCGCCCCAGCAATGCGCCGGACAGACCGACCGCGTCGAGCAGTTCCTCCGCCGCGCCCTTGCCCGCGTCGCCGCCGAGCAACCGGATCGGYTCGTTGAGGATCCGTGCCACCGAGAACCGCGGATTGAAGGCGGCACCGCTATCCTGAAACACCATGCCGAGTTTGCGACGCTGAACCCTGCTGCGTGCGGTRACGGCRAGCGGCACCCGTTCGCCRTCCAGCCGCAGCGTCCCGCTGTGCGGCGGGGTCAACCCGAGGATGGCGCGGGCCAGTGTCGACTTGCCGGATCCGGATTCGCCGATCACGGCYAGAACCTCGCCCCGATGCACCGCGAGCGACACGCCGCGGACGGCCTCGACGCGCCGCCCGGCCGTGGCGAAGGTRACCGACAGATCGTCCGCCTGCAGCAGCGGCTCGCTGCGCGCCAGCGCCAGGGTCATGGCAGGGCAACCTCCCGCCTCGGTGCAAACGGATGGTGGCAGGMRACACCGGCATCGCCGAGGCGCTGCGTTTCCGGCGCTTGCCGGCGGCACAAGGCGGTCATGGCRGCGCAACGGTCCGCGAAGGCGCAGCCGCTGATCACCTCTCCGGGAAGCGGCACGCGGCCGGTGATCTCCGCAAGACGCKGCCGCGGGCCACGCAGCGGACGGCGGCGTGGCCGGGCCGCCAGCAGCGCGCGGGTGTAGGGATGCGCGGCGTCGGCAAGCGTCGCGGCCGACCGGGTTTCCACGGCGCGGCCGGCATACATCACCGCGAYCCGGTCGGCCCAGCGCGAGACGAGGCCGAGATCATGGGTGATCAGGACCAGTGCCATGCCGCTGTCGCGGCGCAATTCGTCGAGCAGCGCCAGAATCTCGGCCTGGACGGTGGCGTCGAGTGCCGTGGTYGGYTCGTCSGCGATCAGCAYRTCAGGCCGGTTGGCGATCGCGATCGCGATCAGGATCCGCTGTCGCATCCCGCCCGACAGCTGATGCGGAAAGGCCTGCAACAATTGCGCGCCCTCGCGGAGCCGCACCCGTGCGAGCAGGCTCTCCGCCTCGCTGCGCGCCTGCGCGCGCGAGACGCTGCGATGCGCACGGATCGCCTCGACGATCTGTTCGCCAATGGTCAGCACCGGATTGAGCGCCGCCATGGGATCCTGAAACACCATGCCGACGCGCTGCCCGCGCAGACGGCGAAGCCGCCGCTCCGGCAGCCCTTCGATGCTGACGCCGCCGAGCACGATCCTGCCGGACCTGATCCGCGCACCGTCAGGCAGCAGGCCTGCGAGCGCGAGCGCCGTCAACGATTTGCCGCAACCGGACTCGCCGACCAGCGCCAGCGTCTCGCCGCGGGCGACGTCGAGATCGAGACCACGCACAGCGTCGACCTCRCCGCGGGCGCTGCGCACGCCGACSTTCAGATCGCGCACGCTGAGAACCGGAGCCGCGTTCACGCGCCGTCTCCGCGGCGCAGCAACGCGGTCAAGCCGTCGCCGATCAGGCTGAGCGCCATGACGGTCACGACGATGGCGAGCCCCGGAATCAGTGTCATATAGGGTGCCGTCAGCAGCGCGTCGCGCGACGCGCCGATCATCCCTCCCCAACTGATGTGATTGCTGTCGCTGAGACCGAAGAACGCAAGTCCGGCCTCGGTCAGCACRGCGAGCGCCGTGAGGATGGAGGCCGCCACGATGATCGGCGGCAGCACGTTGGGCAAAATATGCGTGAGCATCACGCGCACCGGGCCGCCGCCCATCGCCACGCAGATGCGGACATAGTCGAGTTCGCGAAGCGCCAGCGTCTCCGCCCGCACCAGCCGCGCCACCATCGACCAGCTCGTCAGGCCGATCGCCAGAACGATGAATTCGATCCGCGCCCCGAGGATCGCGACCAGGATGATCGCGAGCAGAAAATGCGGGATCACCTGGAAGAGCTCCGTCACGCGCATCAGGACATGATCCACCCAGCCGCCGAGATAGCCGGACAGCAGCCCGACGGTCGTCCCGACCGTCACCGCCAGCGCCGTGGCGGAAAAGCCGACGATCAGCGAGATCCGCGCCCCGTGCACCAGCCCCGCCGCAATGTCGCGCCCGAGAATGTCGGTGCCCAGCGGAAACTGCGGATCGTCGCCCGGCGCAAGGAACGGCGCACCAGCAAGATCGAACGGATCGCCGGGATAGAGCCAATTGGCCAGGACGGCGATCACGACCTCGGCGGTGAGAATGACGAGACCTGAACGCAGCGCGAATGGCAGCCGCCGCAGCGTATCGAGGCGCAGCAGCGTCCGTGGCGCAGCGATGTCGGAGATCAGCGTCATCGCAGGCGCACACGAGGATCGAGCGTGGCGTACAACAGATCGACGATCAGGTTCGTGATCACGACCAGCGCGCCGGTGCATAGAACGAGACCGGACAGCAGGTTATAGTCGCGCTGCTGCACAGCCTCGAATGCCAGACGTCCCAGACCGGGCCAGGCGAACACGGTTTCCACCACGATCGCGCCGCTGAGCAGCGAGCCCGCCTGCAGTCCAATGATCGTCACCAACGGCAACAGCGCATTGCGCACGCCGTGCCGCCACGCGATGCGGGCGGGCGCGAGGCCTTTTGCGCGCGCGGTCCGGATGTAGTCCTGGGCATAGATCTCGATCATCGCGCTGCGGGTGAACCGGCTGTAGATCGCCGCATACAGCATCCCGAGCGTGACCACGGGRAGCACCAGGTGRCGCRCCACGCTCCCCGCATGRGCCCATCCCTCCGCGGCTCCGTTCGCGTCGGCATAGCCGCCGGTCGGCAGCCACAACAGCACGACGCCGAACAGGATCATCAGGCCGATGCCGAGCAGGAARCCAGGCGTCGCATAGAGCAGCAAGGCGATCGCTCCGATCAGCCTGTCGGCAAGCCGGCCCCGTGTCAGCGCCGCGGTCACGCCGCCGGCGACGCCGAGCAGAACGGCGACCAACAATGCGAGCCCGGTCAGCAGCAGCGTCGGCACCACCCGCGCGGCGATCAACTCGGCAACCGGCATGTTGTTGCGGAACGAGAACCCCAATTCGCCCGTCAGCACATTGCGCGCGTACAGCAGGAGCTGGATCGCGATCGGCTGGTCGAGCCCGAAGCGCTGGCGCAGGGTCGCGATATAGGCAGCGTCGCCGCCGCCGCTGTCTCCCGCCAGCACCTGAGCCGCATCGCCCGGCGCGAGCTTGAGCAACAGGAACGCCGTGACCAGGATCAGCAGCAATGTCGGCACCATCTGCAGCAGACGCAGGCCGACATAGCGGCCAGTCGAATGCGGCCGTGCCGACGGTCCCGTCGCTGCCGGTGCTGCGGATGTCATGGCGCCAGCCACGTGTTCTTGAGCGAATCATAGATGCCGATGACCCCGGTATCGAGGTCCCGGACCCGGGCCGACACGATGGTGTACTGCCGGTTTTCCGCCAGCGTGAACCGCGGAACGTCAAGCTGGGCCTGCGCCTGCACCTGCTTGTAGAGCGCGACGCGCTGGTCTTCCGTCGCGGCGATGTGCGCGGCCTCGATCAGCCGATCCATGGCCGGGCTGGCATAACCCGATCCGTTCGACCACGGCACGTCCTTCAGGATGGCCTTCGACCAGAACACGCGATCGAGCCCAATCTGCGGATCCGCGAAACCAGAATGGTGCGTGACGATGAAATCGAAATCGTTGAGCGAATAGACCCTGCGGAAGAACTGCGGCAGATCCTGGCTCCGCAGCGTCGCTTCGATGCCGACCGCCTTCAGCGACTGCTTCAGGAATTCGCCGAAGCGCTGGAAGCTTTCGCCGAACGGCAGCCAGTCGAGCGTGATCTCCAGGCGCTTGCCGTCGGCCTTGCGCGGATACCCGGCTTCGTCCAGCAGCGCCTCGGCCTTGGCGCGGTCGAACGGATAGCTCGCAAGGCCGCTCTCGACGAAGAACTTGGTCTGCGACGACAGCACGGGCGACGTACCCGGCTTGCCGATGCCACGCATCGTCACGCGCGAGAAGGCCTGCAGATCGATCGCGTGTACCACAGCCCGGCGGACCCGGACGTCGTCGAACGGCGGACGGCGCACGTTGAACTCGCCGACGATCGACGAACCCAGCCACTCATAGCCGCGAAACTCGACGCGCAGGGCCGGGTTCTTCTCGGCCCGCGCCAGATCGTTGATCGAGATCGGCGAATGGACCCCGAGATGCACCGCCCCGGATTCGAACGCGGCGTAGCGCGCGGTCGCGTCCGGAATCATGCGATAGATGACACGATCGAGATACGGCTTGCCGGTGTCCCAATAATCGGGGTTGCGCTCCAGCACGATGCGTTCGCCGCGCACCCATTCGACGAACCGGAACGGGCCGGTGCCGACCGGTTTGACGTTGTACGGATTGGTGAGGATGTCGGTGCCTTCGTAGAGATGTTTCGGCAGCACCGTGGACTCGGTGCTGTTGAGCGCACTGAGGATCACGCCRGACGGATTGCGGAGCTTGAACACCACGGTCAGCGGGTCGGGCGTTTCGACCGCTTCGACCGCGGCAAAGGTCGCGCGTGCACGCGGATGGACCTTCATCCACACCTGCTCGAARCTGAACTTCACATCGGCAGACGTGAACGGAGCGCCGTCGTGCCAACGCACGTTCGGCCGCAAGGTGAAGCGGATTTCCTTGCCGTCSGCGCTGGTCACCCAGGCGGTCGCAAGTTCGGGTTCGAGTGCGAAGTTCTCGCCGTAGCGGAGCAGCCCGTCGAAGATCTTMGAGGACACTGCGAGGACCGCTCCCGCCTGGCCCACGCCGGTGGTCAGGACATTCGGCTCGCCGGGATTCGACACCGCGACAAGGGTGCCTCCCSTGACRGGMGTCTCCGCGCGCGCCAAKCCKGGSGCGAGCGCGAYGCCGATCAGCATCGCACACACGGTTCGCCGATCCGTCCACGCGGGAAAGGCAGTCAAGGCCATGATGGGTCTCTCTGGAGATGAAGCGGARTATCAGGCCGCCAAGGCGGCGCGTCCGGCATTGGTGAGGATGGAATCGGATTGCGGCGCATGCACACGCCCGCACAGCGCGTCGCGGTAGTGCCGTTCCAGCGGATTGGCGCGGTCAAGGCCGTGATTGCCGGTGATGCTGAGCGCGAGYTCGAGCGCGCGCACGACATTGTTGGTGACCACATGCTTGACCAGCTGCGCGCGAAGCTGATCGGGCTCCGATGCGCCCTCCGCGCGCARGATCGCGTCGTCGATCAGCGAGCGATTGATCAGCAGCAGCGACTCGATCTCTCCGACGACGCCCTGCAGGCGCGGCACGGTGGCGAGCGGCTGGCCGAGATTGCTGGGAACGCGGGAATGCAGGAAATGCAGCAGCCAGTCCCGCCCCGCCCTCGCGATGCCGTCGTACAAGGCCGCCGTCAGGAGGCAGAACCATTCGTCGACCAGCGCGCGACCGGCGACCTGTTCCGGCGAACCGGCCGGCAGCAGCGCCTGATCGGCGCCCGCGGGCAGGACGACATTGTCGAACCGCAATTCGTGGCTGGCGGTGGCGCGCAGGCCGGCGTGATTCCAGCTCGGCACCACGCTGATGCCYGGCGAAGCTGCGGGCACGATGACGGTGCCGACGCGCGGCGTATCCTCGTCGGTGCGCACCAATGTCAGCCACCATCCGACGATCGGACTGCCGGTCGCATAGGATTTGCGGCCATTGATCCGCCACGTCCCATCGGCGGATCGCGACGCAACGGTCCCGGGCAGTCCGCCGCGGACCACCGAGCCGAGGTCCGGCTCGGCCTGAAGCGCGTTCACCGTGCCGGTGCCTGCGACGGCCGCGCGCGCGATCGCGTCGTAGCCGGGCGGCTGACGCCGCCCGAGCAGATAATGCATCATGCAGTTCATCTGCAGCACGAGCCCTGTGGAAGCCTCGCCGGCCCCGACCGCGGCGACCAAGCGCGCGGCCTCGGAAATTCCGCCGCCGAGCCCGCCGAAGCKCTTGGGCACGGTCAGTGCCAGCAGCCYGGCTTCGGCCAGCYTCTTGAAATTGGCGAACGGAAAACTTCCATCCGCGTCGTGCTGGGCGGCGGTCGCGGCAAACTCCTGACGCAGTTCGGACAGCAACTGATCGGTCAGGATCGGGTCGGACGACGTGCSGGATAAAGAYAGCATGGGTGTATTCTTTCGGAGCTGAGCTGAAGACGTCAAATCGTCAGGCTGCGGGGACCTGAGCTACGCGATCGCCGAGCGACGGGTAGTCGATGTAGCCTTCGGGCCCGTTGGTGTAGTAGGTCGCGGTGTCCGGCTCGGTGAGCGGCGCGTTCAGCCGGAAGCGCTCCGGAAGGTCGGGATTGGAGATGTAGAGGCGGCCGAACGAAATCGCGTCCGCGGCGCCACTGCGCACGGCCTGCTCCGCGCTGTCACGCGTATAGCCGCTGTTCAGGATCAGCGCCCCCCGGAACAGTGGCCGCAGGATGGGCGCCAGGAACGGCTCGCCGCTGCGCGGCCCTGCCCCGCCGCCGCCTGCCGACGGTTTCTTCACCAGTCGCTGATACAACGGAATATCACCGGAATTGTCGTAGCTGGTACCTTCCAGCAGATGGATGAAGGCGATGCCGCGCCGGTCCAGCTCCGACACGACATAGGAGAACGTGCCGACCGGATCGGAGTCGTCGATATGATCCGCGCGGAAATGCGGTGACAGACGGACGCCGACACGATCGGCGCCCAGCTCGGCGATCGCCGCATCCACCACTTCGAACAGGAAGCGGGCGCGGTTCTCTTTCGAACCGCCGTAGCTGTCGGTGCGCTTGTTGGTGGAGTCGCGCAAGAACTGATCGATCAGGAAGCCATTGCCCGCGAGGATCTCCACGCCATCGAAGCCCGCCTCACCGGCTCGCCGCACCGCCTGTCGATGATCCTCGACGATCGGTGCGATCTCATGCAGTGCGAGCGCGCGCGGCACAGGAAATTCTTCGAGCCCATCCTCCTTCATGATCCCGCCGTAAGCGGCAATGGCCGATGGCGCCACGGGCACCTGCCCATTCGGCATTCCGGACAGCAGTGATTTCCGCCCGACGTGATAGATCTGCTGGAAGATGACCCCTCCCGCCGCATGGACGGCGTCGACGACCTGCTTCCAGGCCAGCGTCTGATGGGCGTCGTGGTTCGCGGTGGCGCGCGCACGGGTGGCGCTCGTCGGCGAGACGTGACAGGCCTCGGTGACGATCAGCCCGGCGGTCGCCCGCTGACTGTAATACGTGCCGACAATGTCTTTCGGCGCGCGACGCTCGTCTCCCCGCGCTCGGGCGAGCGGCGCCATCACAATGCGGTTTTTCAGCAGATGCCGGCCGATCCGGACGGGTTCAAGCAGCTTCACGAGGCCCTCCAAAAGTAGACAGACCATTCTTTCTCTTTCGGACGGCTTCTGGAAGTGGAGGAGGATTTTTATTTGCGAGACGCCTGCAGAAGATATGACCTCCGACACCCGGCCCGAGCGACGAGTTCTCTCTCCATGCAGGCCGCACGATGAGCAGAGCACCCAAATGGCCCGCCCTGCGATTCCCCCGAGATCTCTCCAACAAGTTCTGATCGACGAGGTCACCGGCCGAACGCCCGACGGGAACAGACGGCCGGCCGGACTTCGCCGCCGCGCTCTTCAGAGAGCCCGCCAGTCCTGACGACGATRCAGCTTCAGGGCCCCGCCCTCCGACCCGGCGGCCGTGCCGRCGYGGGTCGCATGCCTGACCTGGCCCTCCCTGAGACGACTCCGCGAGGCCGTCTTGCTGGCATGTTGCGCGGCGCCGGGACGCGCTCCCCGCCCTYTTCAGTTCATRACGTCTTCAATTCATATCGAGAGCGCCGACGTCCCCGCCTGACGCTCCACGCCACCCTCGCATTCGCGGGCGGCGYGGAGCAACGCGTGTCGGCCGGCGCGAGGCCGCGGACGCTATGCCGCCAGCCGAAGAATCTCGACGACGTCGTCCGGYCCCTTGATCGGCCGCGGGTTGGCGGGCGTGAAGACCGAGAGCATCGCGTTGTTTCCGATCAGGCCGAAGCGATCCTCCGTGACGCCGACATCGGCCAGCCGCGTCGGCAATCCGAGGCGGGCGATGAAGCGTGCGAASASYTCGCTGGCGTCGGCCTCCGGKTCGTGCCACGCCTCGGCCAGCAGCTTCTGCGCGGCGCCGGTCGCCGGTTTGTTGTACTTCAGCACGCTCGGCATCATCACTGCCGTGCACAGATAATGCGGCACGTCGCAGGTCCCGCCGAGGACGTGCCCGATCGCGTGGCTGGCGCCCATCGGCACGCGGCATTGCAGCCCGAAGGCCGACAGCCAGGATCCGAGCTGGCACATCTGGCGGGCTTCGAGACTGTCCGCGTTGTCGGCATAGGCCAGCAGACCATCATAGAGATAGCGGAGACCGCGCAGGCAGACGCTCTCGACCAGCGGATTGCCGCGGGGCGAGCAAACCGCCTCGATGCCGTGATCCATCGCTCGCGTGCCCGAGCCGAGCCACAGGGTTCTCGGCGTGTGCACGGTGATGGCCGGATCCAGAATGATCGAGATCGGCATCATCAGCGGATGCACGAAGATCTGYTTGAGCTTGCGACGTGTATCGGTCACCAGCGTGCCGGCATTGTACTCTCCGCCGGACAGAGTGCTCGGGATGGCGATCATCCTCACCTTGGGATTGCGGAATGGCCCCGGACGCGGTCCTTGGGGCGTCGAGACCAGYTCGAAACCATCGAGCCCGGACGCATCCGTGATGCTGTGCTCGAGGCACATCAGCACGATCTTGGCGGCGTCGACCACCGAGCCGCCGCCGATCGCGACGACGAGATCGGCCTTCGCCTGCGCGGCATGGCCGGCGGCCTCGACCACCGAATCCCGCGTGGTGTGCTGCGGCACCTGATCGAACGTGCCCGCATAGCGTTCGCCCAGCGCCGACCTGATCTTGTCGATCTCGTCCGTCGTCGTGTTCAGCGTCCGGCTTGCGATCAGGAAGACGCGCTGCGCGCCCTTCCGCTCGGCCTCCTCGCGCAACGCGAGGCCCGCCGGCTTGCCGAAAATGACCTGCTCCATCGGAGGATATTGATGCAGTCCCACCTTGGTCATGGACGTTTCCTTGTTTGTTATCGTTTGTAGGAGCGAGCGTGCCCCGTYGCTTCCGACGGACCTTCGCCGATCTCCAAGCGGCAGCCCCAGCRGAGCCTTGCCGATYTCGGCGCACCACCGACCAACCGCCYCCTGATCGCCGCCAGGCATTTAAAGTTCTTTTTTCGAACTCGTCAAGCAAGCATCATTCGAACGGACCAACCGGCGGAGGTGACGCTATGGCGCCGGATCTMTCCGGCAGCAGCGATGCGGGCTCGCATTGATGATCGTCGGAGAGATGATTATTGGCGGGAAAATMATGTTACCCTGCTTGTGGAAGCCGGCGGATCATTTGCGGAGCCACAATCCACGCCTGAAAGCCAAGATATTCCGCCCACGCGGTGCGCGGCGGGATCACGTTCGTTCTAAAACTGGACTRTCTACGATCGTTGCGCATCTTGCGCSCACGCGTCAGCGCAACGCGGCAAACCACTCCCACCGCCCGACCSGGAGCGAGATGGACGTTGTTGCGGCCAACCKCGGTGATCAGTTCGCGGWTATGMGGATCRCGGCGATTTGGGACGACGGCGCGGCTCGCCGGCAGATTTCGGCAGGTCGATCAGACATTGCTGCGTCTCKGTCRCAAGCAGTTCGCGCCGGAGATCGCTCGACGCCGGCATGGCGCGGGCCAGCATCAGCGCCCCGACCATGCGGCAGATCAGGTCCACCGCCTCCTCMCGCGCCATGGGCGTCGCTGACGACGCGTTCTGCATCCAGTCGATCATGCGTTCGATGCCTTCGGCAAAGACCTCCTTGATGGCGTCCGGCTGCCGCGCGATATCGCCAGCCAGCGAGGCGGCCGGACAYGTCGCTCCGGGCGCGTCGCGGGCCGCGTCCGACATATAGGATTTCACAAAGGCCTCGCGCCCCGGCATGGTTTCGCGGACCCGCTCCATCTCGTGGAACGCATGCGCGAGCGCCTCGCCGGCCAGCGCGCTCTTGGACTCGAAATGATTGTAGAAGCCGCCATGGGTGAAGCCGGCGGCCTTCATCAGTGCCCCCACTGAAATATTTTCGAAACCGCGCTCTCGAAACAGCCGGGCCGCCTTCGCGACCACCTTCTGCCTGTTCTTCAGCGTCTGGCTCTCGGTAATCCGCACCGATCATCCCTCCAATTACCATTCCCACAACGATGATAGACGTCATCAATGGAGATTGACAACCGCYGARACAATGATGATGATYGTCATCATWGAGAGGCCRCCACGGGCCACGAGGGAGGWGTCATGCCGTTCTGGAAGATCTATCATCCGGTGGGAGCGTTCACCGCCGAGGATAAGCGCGCTCTCTCGGAGCGCATCACCGGCTGCTATCGCGGGCTACCGAAGTTCTACGTCATCGTCGTGTTTCAGGAGGTTGCGCCGGACTCGTTCTACAAGGGCGGCGAAGAGGCGAGCAATTTCGTTCGGATCTGGGTCGACCATATCGCCCGGTCCTTCCCGCCTGATGCCAAGGAGCGGAAAGCCAAATGGCTGAGCTGGGCTGAAGCGGCTCTCGCGCCCTACATCAAGGACAGGGGCTACGATTGGGAAATCCACATCGACGAAACCCCATTCGATCTCTGGCAGATCCAGGGCATCGCGCCGCCACCGCCGCATTCCGACCACGAGAAGCTGTGGGTTCAGGAGAACAAGCCGGTGCCCTACCCCATTCAAGACCCGGCTCCAGCCGCTCAATCGGAGAATTGATCAATGAGTGATCACCAGCGTTTCGCAGTTGTCACCGGCGCGTCGTCGGGGATCGGCGTCGCCTATGCGGAGCGGCTCGCCGCCCGCGGCTATCATCTGATCCTCGTCGCGCGCCGCCGCGAGCGTCTCGAAGAGACCGCGCGCAACATTCGCGCCAAGACCAATGTCACGGTCGAGATCGTGACGGCCGACCTCGGCGACAGCAACGACCTGTCGCGCGTCGCCACGCTGATCGAGGGGCGCGAGGACATCGATCTTCTCGTCAACAATGCCGGCCTCGGCGCGCTCGGCCTGACCGCTCAGGTGTCCGCCGCGGCACTCGACAATCTGATCAAGATCAACGTTCAGGCGCTGACGCGCCTGACCCATGCGGCGCTGCCTGGTTTCCTGCGCCGCGACCGCGGCACGATCATCAACATCGCCTCGATCATCGCGCTGATGCCGACCCCGACCGGCGCGGGCTATTCAGGTTCGAAGGCGTATGTGCTGAACTTCACCCGATCGCTGCAGATGGAGCTGGCAAACACCAAGGTGAAGGTCCAGGCCGTCCTTCCCGGCCCGGTCCGCACCGAGTTCTTCGAAGCCTCCGGCCTGAAGCAGGCGCCCTTCCCCGACGAATTGTTCATGACGYCCGAGGAACTGGTCGACACGGCGCTCACGGCGCTGGATCAGGACGAACTCATCTGCCTCCCCGCGCTGCARGACCTGTCGGCGTGGACAGCCTACGAAGCCGCTCGCGGCGAGCTGATCCGCGCGCTGACGCAGTCCGGCCGGCCGGCCGCGCGCTACGCCAAGCGGGTCGGCTGACAGAGCGGYGAGYTGGCTCCTCGTAGCCCGGATAAGCGCCAGCYGACGCCGCTTCGGCGTCGGCGAGAGCGACATCCGGGTTCACCGGCGACAGCGCGTGAGAACCCGGATGTCGCGTCCGCCTCCGCCCTCCGGGCGCAGTCGTTCGCTCATCCAGGCTACGATCCGTTCATGGTCAATGCTCAGCACCAGTCCGGCACCAACCCCTGATGCGGGTTGGCGAACCCCGAACATGCGAACGCCCCGCCGGATTGCCTCGGCGGGGCGTCTTGCATGTCCTGATGAGCTCAGCGCTTACGCGACCTTCCGCGCGCCCGAAATGTCACCGTCCAGGAAGCCGGTCAGCCGGCTGCGGATCAGGCGCTCGGCTTCCGCCATGATCCGGTCGATCAGTTCCTTGACGGTCGGAATGTCGTGGATCAGGCCGACCACCAGCCCGCAGCTCCAGGCGCCCGCGTCCATGTCACCGTCGACCATCACCTTCGGATAGACGCCGGCGACTTCGTCGTGAATGTCCTGGATGGTGAGGTTCTTGCCCTTCTCGCGTTCGATCTCGATCAGACGCTCGACGCCCTTGTTGGTCAGCACGCGTTCGGTGTTACGCAGCGCCCGCATGACCAGCCTGGTGTCGAGTTCGGTGGCTTTCAACAGGGCGTCCTTGACGTTCTGGTGCACCGGCGCCTCCTTGGTCGCAATGAAGCGCGTGCCCATGTTGACGCCGGCCGCGCCGAGCGCCAGCGCAGCCACCAGGCTGCGTCCGTCCGCCATCCCACCGGACGCGATGAACGGAATCGTCAGCTCGTCGGCGGCGCGCGGCAGCAGGATCATGTTCGGCATGTCGTCCTCGCCGGGATGACCACCGCACTCGAAACCATCGACGCTCACCGCGTCGCAGCCGATCTGCTGGGCCTTCAGCGAGTGCCGCACCGAAGTGCATTTGTGGATCACCTTGATGCCTGCCGCCTTCAGCGCCGGCATGTACTGCTCCGGACTGCGGCCCGCCGTCTCGACGACGCGGACGCCGCCTTCCTTGATGGCGGCGATGTATTCCCGATAAGGCGGCGCGGTGAACGTCGGCAGGAACGTCAGATTGACGCCGAACGGCTTGTCGGTCACGTCGCGGCAGCGCGCGATTTCCTTGGCGAGCAGTTCGGGCGTGCGCTGCGTCAGGCCGGTGATGATGCCGAGCCCGCCGGCATTCGATACCGCGGCGGCGAGTTCGGCGAAGCCGACATAGTGCATTCCGCCCTGGACGATCGGATGTTCAATCCCAAGCATTTCGGTGATGGCCGTCTTCACGCGCGTTTCTCCAATGTCTGTTGTTGTCGATGAGCCCTGGGGCGGCCCTTAGTGCACGATTTCGAGCAGACCCGCGGCCCCCATGCCGCCGCCGACGCACATCGTCACGACGGCGTATTTCGCCTTGCGCCGCCGTCCCTCGATCAGCGCGTGGCCCACSAGCCGCGCGCCGGTCATGCCGTAGGGATGGCCGAGCGCGATCGAGCCGCCATTCACGTTCAGCCTCTCCGGGTCGATGCCGAGCTTGTCCCGACAATACACCACCTGCACCGCAAAGGCTTCGTTGAGCTCCCACAGATCGATGTCGTCGACCTTCAGCCCGTGGCGCGCCAGCAGCCGCGGTACGGCGAGGACCGGGCCGATTCCCATCTCGTTCGGCTCGCAGCCCGCCGAGACGAAGCCGCGGAAGATGCCGAGCGGCTTCAGGCCCTTTTGCGCGGCCAGCGTGTCGCTCATGATCACGGCCGCGCTGGCGCCGTCGGACAATTGGCTGGCGTTGCCGGCGGACACGGTGAAGCCGGGTCCCTTGGCCGGCTTGAGCCCGGCGAGCCCCGCAGCCGTCGTGTCCGGACGCGGCCCCTCATCGGTCGACAGCGTCACCGGCTGATAGGAGATGGTGCCGGTCGCCTTGTCGGCGACCGCCATGGTGGTGCTGATCGGCGCAAGTTCGTCATTGAAGCGACCGGCCTGCTGCGCCGCCGCGGTGCGCCGCTGGCTCTCGAGGCTGTATTCATCCTGCCGCTCCCGCGAGATACCATAGCGCTCGGCGACCACCTCCGCGGTGTCCAGCATGGCGATATAGGCGTCCGCCTTCATCGCGTGAAGCTCCGGATCGACAGCATGGAACGCGTTCATCTTGTCGTTCTGAACCAGGCTGATCGATTCACCGCCGCCGGCGATCGCCACCGTGACGCCGTCGAACAGGACCGAACGCGCCGCCAGCGCGATCGCCTGCAGGCCGGAGGCGCATTGGCGATCGATCGTCGTCGCGGCGACGCTCACCGGCAGGCCAGCCCGCAGCAGCGCCTTGCGGGCGATGTTGGAGCCCGTCGTCCCCTGCTGCATCGCGCAGCCCATCACCACATCCTCGACCTCGGCGCCATCGACCCCGGAGCGGGACAACGCCGCCGAGATCGCGTGGCCGAGCAACGTCGCGCCGCCGGTGTGGTTGAGTGCTCCCTTATAGGCCTTCCCGATCGGGGTGCGGGCCGTCGAAACGATCACAGCTTCGGTCACTTGTAGTTCTCCGGTTGAGGCCAGGCCTTGGGGTCGATGAGGCAAGCTCAGCTCTGCTGGGCGTAACGCATCAGATGAAATGCAGGATCGCCGAACTGGATGTTGATCGCGCTGATCCGCTTGAAGTAATGGCCCACATTGAGCTCATCGCTCATGCCCATGCCGCCATGCAGCTGGACCGACTGATCGGCGACGAAGCGCGCGGCTGTTCCGACCTTGGACTTGGCTCCCGACGCCAACCGCGAGAGGTGCGGTTCGTTCGACGCAAGACTGAGGTTCAGGTGCTGGGTGAGCGAGATCGACTCCTCGAGCGCGATGAACATGTCCACCATCCGGTGCTGCAGCACCTGAAACGTTCCGAGCGTCACGCCGAACTGCTTGCGGGTCTTGCTGTACGCCAAGGTCGCGGCGTTCAGCTCGGTCATCGCCCCGACGGCCTCGGCGCATTGGGCGGCGATCGCACGGTCGCGGCAGGCTTCGAGCGCGGCCGTCCCCTCGCCTTCGGCGCCCAGCCTGTCGTCCGCCGGAACCCTGACATCCATCAGCACGAGTTCGGCGGCGCGCCGTCCGTCGATGGTCCGAAAGCTCTGCAGATGCAGATTAGCGGCATGACGGTCGACCACGAACAGGCTGAGCCCGGTGCCGTCGCCGCTGTCACCCACGGTCCGCGCCGAGACGATCAGCTTGTCGGCCCAGGGCGCGGCTGTCACGGCGACCTTCTTGCCGCTCAGAACGTAATGCTCTCCATCGCGCCGGGCAGTGGTCTCGACCTTGTCGAAATCGTAGCGCGACGGCCGCTCGGCCCAGCCCAGGGTCCAGATCGTGCTGCCGTCCATGATCTTCGGCAAGTAGGCGGCGCGCTGCGCGGCGCTGCCKACGGCGGCGATCAGGCCGCCGGCGAGCACCACCGTTTCGAAATAGGGCTCGACCACCAAATGGCGGCCGAACTCCTGCATCACGATCATGGTGGCGAGCGCGCCGCCGCCCAGGCCGCCGACACTCTCGTCGAATGGCGCGGCGCAGAGTCCGAGGTCTGCGAGTGCCGTCCAATGCCTCCGGCTGAAGCCTTCATCGCTTGCCACGATCTTGCGGCGCGCGTCGAAGGCGTACTGATCGTGCAGCAGCCGCTGGATGCTGGCGCGCAGCAGCTCTTGTTCTTCGGTGAATTGAATGTCCATCGGAGCCTCGTGCGAACCGGTCAGAGACCGAGGACCGCTTTCGCGATAATGTTGTGCTGGATCTCGTTCGATCCGCCGTAGATGCTGAGCTTGCGCGCGTTGAGATATTTCTCGGTCGCGGTGTGGCCGTAGTCAGGCCCGGGCATAAACCGGTTGGCGCTGGACGGCTGCTCGCGCAGCGCCAGCCCGTCATTGCCGATCGCCTGATGCGTCAATTCGGTGATGCGCTGGAAAATCTCGGTGCCCCGGATCTTGAACAGCGACGCCGCAGGGCCAGGATCGATGCCGCGCGCCATCTGCGCGACGATGCGCAGCTCGGTCGCCTCCAGCGCGAGCAGATCGAGCTCGACCCGCGCGATCTCCCTGATGAAATCTCGATATGTGGGATCGTCTTCGGCGATCTCGCTTTTGACGATCTGCTTCAGCCGCTGCAGGTAGCGGGTCGAGCGGCCGATGCCGGCCATGCTGGTGCGCTCATTGCCCAGCAGGAACTTGGCATAGGTCCAGCCCTTGTTTTCCTCGCCGATCAGGTTCTCCACGGGGACGCGGACATCCTCGAGAAAGACGTCGTTGACCTCGTGCGAACCGTCGATGGTGATGATCGGACGGACGGTCACGCCGGGCGTCTTCATGTCGATCAGCAGAAACGAAATGCCCGCCTGCGGCTTGGCGGCGGGATCCGTCCGCACCAGGCAGAAGATCCAGTCGGCATGCTGCGCCAGCGTGGTCCAGGTCTTGTGACCGTTGACGACGTAATGATCGCCGTCGCGCACCGCCCTTGTGCGCACCGCGGCAAGATCGGAGCCGGCCCCCGGCTCCGAATAGCCCTGGCACCACCAGTCCTCGCCGGAGAGAATGCGCGGCAGAAACCTGGCCTTCTGTGCCGCATTGCCGAAGGTGTAGATCACCGGTCCGACCATGGTGAAGCTGAAAGCGAGCGGCGGCAGCGTGCCGGCGCGCGAGGTCTCCTGCTCGAAGATGAAGCGCTGCGTGATCGACCAGCCCGGACCGCCATATTCCTTCGGCCAGAGCGGTGCAATCCATCCCTTGCGATACAGGATGCGATGCCACAGCAGCGACTGCTCCTTGGTGAGATCCGTCTCCGGATTCGGCACGCGCATCTCGGCCGGATAGTTTTCCGCGATGAAGGCGCGAACCTCATCGCGGAACGCCGCGTCTTCCTTCGACAGCTTCAGCTCCATCGCTCCGGCTCCCCGTCACCATTTCTCGCCGAAGGGGCGGATTTCCAGCTCGAAGGTCCAGGCGCTGCGCGGCTGCTGATAGAGCTGCCAGTACGAACTGGCGACCGACGACGGCGGCATCAAGAGATCGGGATTGTCGAGCGCGGTCGGTCCGAGTGCCTCGAGCCGGCGCTGCCGCACCCATTCGGTATCGACGCCGGAATCGATGATGAGATGCGCGACGTGAATGTTCTTCGGCCCGAGTTCGCGGGCCATCGCCTGCGCCACGGCGCGCAGACCGAACTTGGCGCTGGCGAACGCCGCATAGCCCGCACCGCCGCGCAGGCTGGCGGTCGCACCGGTGAAGAAGATGTTGCCCTGCCCGCGCGGCACCATCAGGCGCGCAGCCTCGCGTCCGGCGAGGAAGCCGGAATAGCACGCCATCTCCCAGACCTTGCGGAAGACCCGCTCGGTGGTGTCGAGGATCGGAAAATTGACGTTCGCGCCGATGTTGAAAATACAGACATCGAGCGGAGCGTGCTTGTCGGCGTCCTGCAGAAACGCGACGACCTCCTCTTCCTTGCGGGCGTCGAGCGACCGCGCGTGGATTTCGCCGCCGGCCTGCTCGATCTCCTTGACGAGAGGCTCGAGCTTGGCGCCGTTGCGGCGCCCGGCGAACACCGTGAACCCTTCCGCGGCGAACTTCTTGGCGATCTCGCCGCCGATATAGTCGCCGGCGCCGATCACGGCGACAGTTGCGTTCCTCTTCTGCAAGGGTCTTCTCCCGCTGGGTTAAATGGATGGGCAAAGGCAGTGCGCCGCGCTCAGCCGGCGCGGCATTGGACGCCGCGCCGGATCATCGGAATGGATGCGAGCGTCGCTGCGGCTGAAACTCCCGGCATGGCAACCTCCCGACCGACACGCGCCAAATTCCTGACCGGCGCGCTTGTGGAGCTACATCATTCTTTTTCAGAACCCATCATCATGTGGATCGTGACGGGCTCCCTGCTGTCCGCGACAGCCACCGACTGCGAGATACCGCTCGCGCGGCCGCGCCTCAGGCCGTCTGCGACACCGGCTGCCGGGTCTGCTCGACGATCGATTCCTCGACGTCGCGAAGCTGATCCTTGCCGAAGAACATTTCGTTGCCGACGAAAAAGGTCGGCGAACCGAACGCACCACGACGGACCGCATTTTCGGTAAGCTCGATCAACTTCTTCTTGACGTCGTCCTGCTGCGCCCGGGCAGCGAGCCTGTCGATGTCGATCCCCGACGACAGGAAGGCGCTGCGGAAGATCGCGGGATCATCCATCTTTTTGGGCTCTTCCCACATGTGGTGATAGGCGGCCCGGAAATACGGTTCGAACACACCTTCAAACTGCGCCGCGACAGCGCCCCGCATCAGCATCAGGGTGTTGACCGGGAAGAACGGATTGGAGCGGAATYTGACGATGCCGTGGCGACGGATGAAGCGCTGGGTTTCGAGCGCCTGATACTCCGGCTTGTTCTTGATGCCGCGAAGCGATTCGAACGGCGACATGTTGCCGGTGGCCTTGTAGATGCCGCCAAGCAGCACCGGCACGTAGTCGAACTTCACGCCGGTGCGCTGCTCGATACCGGCTATGGCAACCTCCGCCAGATAGGCATTAGGGCTACCGAAATCGAACAGGAACTCGACCTTCACAGTCATGACCGCCTTCTCCCCGACCGCGTTTATGGCCTGGCGCAGATGCCCGACCGATTATCTGGCCGTCATTCTTATGGTTCTAAAATAGAACTGTCAAACTCATTATGACAGGATTTTTCACGCCTGCGCGATCGGGCCGTCGAACGCGAGGTCCTCTCGGGCCACTTGCTTTCATAGCTTTGCTCAGGCCGCGCTTTCCGCGCGCCATCAGAACAGGCCGGCCCCTCGGCTGACAGCACCGGGGTTGTCCGGGGCTCAGTACCGTTCTAGAATGGATGATCCGGGGGAAGCCGATGCGGCTCGGTCCCTCCGGCGGGGTCGGCTGGAGACGTGCATGAAGTGGAAGGAACTCGAGGAAGAACCGTGCTCGATGGCGCGGACGATCGCGGTGATCGGTGATCGCTGGACTCTGCTGATCCTGCGCGAGTGCTTTCTGCGCAAGCGACGCTTCGAGGCGTTTCAGTCCTCACTCGGCATCACGCGCCACCTGCTCGCCGAACGGCTGAAGAAGCTGGTGCGCCAGGGCATTCTGCGCCGCGTCCCCTATCAGGAGTCGCCGAAGCGCCACGAATACATTCTGACGCAAAAGGGCCTCGATCTCTACCCGATCATGATGGCGATCGTGCATTGGGGCGACACCCATATGGTCGACGAGCGCGGCCGGCCCGTGCTGCACGAGCACAAGAAATGCGGCAAGCTCTTCGAGCCGGTCATGATCTGCTCGGAATGCGGCGAGCCGCTSCTGGCCAAGGAAGTCCACACCCATCCGGGCCCGGGTGGCTGGGCCGCTTCGGTACCGCCGCCGGCCGATTTGCCCTCCGAGCCATCAACCGGCGGCCCCAAAGCCGCCCGCTCCAAGACCGTCCAGCCCAAGGCGAAGTCGCGCACCCGGGCGGCCTGAGCCGGCCCGGGGCAGTTCTCACGCCCAGTGCCGGCTTAGCCTCACAACCGGACCACCTCGCGAGCYGGCTCGGCAGCGTATAGTCGTTCGACATGCTCGCCGCGATGCTTGAGCACCGCGCGCTGGTTGACATAGGCCTTGTCGGTGATCTCTCCCGCGGCCATCGACGCCGGCTCCTTCAAGAGCAGGAACGCGCACACCCGCTCGCTGCTGCCGACCGTGGCGTTGTACTCGCTGAGCCTGTCTTTGAGGAATGCGGCCACGCCGGGGTCGGCGGTCAGGTCGGAGTCGGGATCCATCGCCACGCGCTTCGCTTCGGCCGGATTGAGCCAGCACAAAAGGGTGCAGGAGTCGCGGTTCTCTCCGGCGACGACGATGTCCAGCAGCACGCCGCGCGTCGCCGCCAGGATCGAGGCGCGCATCGCGCCGATCGAGACCCAGGTGCCGTTCGCCAGCTTGAAGTTCTCCGAGATGCGCCCGGTGAAGCGCAGCCCGCGCTCCGGCCGGTCCGGATCGATGAACGAGACCGTATCGCCGATGCGATAGAACCCCTCCTCRTCGAACGCCATCGCGGTGAGATCGGGCCGACCGAGATAGCCCGGCGTGACGTTCGGCCCCTTCACCCGCACCTCGTAAGTGTCGGACACCGGGATCAGCTTCAGCTGCAGCCCGGGCGCCGGCAGGCCGATCTCGCCCGGYTGATCGGTCGCCCAGTGCGTCGTGCTGATCGTCGGCGCGGTCTCGGTCGTGCCATAGCCCGACATCACCGGAATCTGGCGTCCAGTGATCGACGAGGTCAGCCRATAAAGCTTCTCSAGCGTCCCCTCGGAGATGGCGGCTCCGGCGTAGCTCAGCCGGTCCATGCGTTTGAACACCCGCGCACCGATGTCCGCATCCCGCTCGATCGCCTCGCACAACAGATTGTAGCCGGCGGGCACGTTGAACATCGCCGTCGGCGAGATCTCGGTGAGATTGGCGATCGTCTTGTGGAAGAGTTGCGGCAAAGGCCGGCCATCGTCGATATAGAGCGTCCCACCATTCTTGAGAATGCCGTGAAGAATGACGTTGCCGCCCATGGTATGATGCCAGGGCAGCCATTCGACCTGGATCGGATGCGGCGAAGGCGAAACCAGCAGGATGCCCATCTGCAGCGCGCTGGCCATCATGCGGTGGGTATTCAGGACGCCCTTCGGCAGGCCGGTCGAGCCCGAGGTGAACAGGAYCTTGGCGACGGCGTCGCAGGACAATGCTGCGGCAGCCTGGGCGAACCCGTCTCCAGGCGCCTTGACGGCGAGCGCGCGGAAGGGGATCGTCTCRGGTGCACCGTCGACGCTGATCCACGTCGCTGCGGCCAATTCTGGAATGGCGCGCCCTGCAGAGAATTGCGRGCCGCTCTGCACGAACACGAAGCGCGGCTGCAGCACCTCGGCGATGTCCTTCAAGCGCGCCAGCCCGCCCGGCATCATCGAGTAGTTCGGCGACACCGGCGCCACAATCACGCCGATCGACATTGCGGCGAACGCCACGATTGCATGCTCGATCGAGTTGCCGGACAGAATCGCCAGCCGGTCGCCGGTCGTGGCGCCCAGGTCGATCAGGCTTTGGCCGACCGCCTGTACCTGCAGCCAGGCTTCGCCGTAGCTGATCTCGTCCCACCCGCCTGCCTGGTTGCGTTGCGCGAGAAAGACGCGGTCCGAAGCCRCGCCGGCCCAGTGCGGAAGAAAATCGGTGATCCGCCATTCGCACGGACTCCATGCGATCGGCGAGCGCAGAATCAGCGTTCCATCGGACCGAGTGTCGATCGACAGCTCCCTCGGCGCAAATGTCAGCKTATGTGTCGACATTGAGATCTCCCACCCGGATTGCAGCAAAACACAAAAASCACGGCCGGGCGCGGCGACGGCCGCAAGCAAGGATGCACACCGTCGCAATCAGGCGGCACACGTCCCACCGGCACGGATGCCGCCTCGGCGGCACCCGACTTGTGCGAAGGATCGGTCGGACTTGTCAGCTCAGACTCATCAGTCAGACTTGGCGTCCAGAACGTCGCCGAAGGCTTCCCAGGCCGAACCRGTCCAGCGTTGCAGACGCATCTGGGTCCAGATCATGTTCTCCGTCTCGCTCGTGTTGACCTTGACTCCCGGAAGCGCCGTCGGCACGACGAAGTCGCGCAGGCTCTTGGCCTGGGCGAGGATGTTCTTGCGCGACAGGTCGTCGCCGCATTGCTTGAGAATCTGTTCCAGCACCAGGCCCTGCTGATAGCCGGTCAGATAACTGCCGTTGGACAGGTCCGCGCCCTGCAGATATTTGTCGAAAAAGGCCCGGTAGGCCTGCACGCCCGGATCGCTCTTCCAGGACTCGTCGAGMGCRTCCTTGTTGGTGCTGCCGACGATCACSCCGACCGACTTGTCGAGCCCAGCAGGCGCCAGCGTCCCGCCGACYGATCCGGAGGGAAAGTTGACGATCACCGTGGCCTTCCAGCCGATCAAATAGGCCTGCCGGATCGCCTGCGCGGCGAATTTCGGCGTGCCGGCGATCACCAGCGCCTCGGCGCCCGAGCTCTTCAGGTTGGTGACYTGCGAATCGATGGTCGGCTCGCTGACCTCGTAGGASGCGCTGACGACCTTGCYGTCGAAGTYCTTGCCGAGATAGGACTTGAAGGCGTTGACGTARTCTTTCCCAAGATCATCGTTCTGATAAAGAATGGCGTAYTTGGCGTTCGGCAGCGCCTTCGTCAGGTACTTCGCGTAGATCTTTCCTTCCGTGTCGTAGCTGACGAGCCCGGTGGTGATCAGCGGATAGTCCGAGACATTCGTGAACTTGGCCGAGCCGCTGATGATGGCGAYGCTGGGCACCCCCTTCGTCCGCAGATACTTCGCCGTGGCCGAGATTCCTGCGGTCCCGAGCTGGCCATACATGAAGGCGACCTCGTCGCTCTCGACCAGCTTGCGGACGTGCTCGACCGTCTTGGGCGGGCTGTAGCCGTCATCATACGTGATGTAGTTGATCTTGCGCCCATTAATGCCGCCGCGATCGTTGAGCGACTGGATATAGGCGATCAGCCCGCGACCAACGAGACCGAGCGACGACGCCGGCCCGCTGAAGGGGAATACGCCGCCGATCTTGATTTCTGTCGCCGTGACGCCGGGCGTGTCTGCGGCGACGGCCACCTGCCCGGCGACGAGCGACAGCGCCGCGGCGAGAATCCACTGTGTCTTCATTCGTTGTCCTCCCAAACCCGCACCTTTTGGCGCGTGGTACACGATTGTTCTTGGCTCGCCGGCGTCTCCCCACGAGGGAGCGCGCACAGCGAAACAGCATGGCCATCGCGTTCGACCTGGACGAGAGCCTACAGTTCTATTTTTGAACCCGTCAAGAGACAATCGGGCTCGGGCCCTGCCGCTCTGCACTCGACGACTCCGGCCGGCTTCGGGGAAAGGCGCTCATGTCCGCCGAATTTGACGTGGAGTCCCGGCGGTCTTCCCGACGCAAGCGGCCCTTATTGCCGCGGATATTCGTTCTGATTTCGAACCGAGGACTTTTGTCTCGCCAATGGCTGCGGCTCTTGATGATTTCGCTGGTGGGGCTCGCGATGAGCTCGCAGCGGCAATCCGACGCAACCGTCACCACCAGGGATCACCGACAGGGCGGCACTGCGCTTGAAGACCTCGACCAGCCCGTTCAARGCATGCGGGGCGAGCCGGCCACCATGCCCTCCCCCTCCTGGTCGCGAATCATCCTTCGGGACATCGGGGAGCGACGGGCCTTTGTCGCAAGTTGGGGATATGGTCCTCGCCGGAAGCTTACGGCGGACACTGGCTGATCCCGCCCGAGACCCGGATGCGATTTAGTCAGCACGCTGCCGTCTTTCGGCGGCTTCTCGATCAGCTCGATCTTTAGGAGGCATTGGATGGTGGGGGAGGCAGGACTCGAACCTGCGAAGCCATGAGGCGGCTGATTTACAGTCAGCTACCACCCAAAAACAGACCCTAACATTCCATCTCAGCGAGAGACTTATTCTCCTTTATTTTCAACGAATTGATTGCTAGTGTTAGGAAAAGTGACCAGCGCTTCCGACCGTACCCTATCGCGCATTTCCCGTACCCCTGCCCGTACCCCAGAAGCAATCAGATGCCCGTTAAGCTCTCGGCGAAAGCCATTGAACATGCCCCGCCCCGCGCAACCCGATACGAGATCGCAGACAGTGAGCAACCAGGGCTTCGCCTTGTCGTCCAGCCATCCGGGGTAAAGTCCTGGGTTTACCGCTACGAACGCGAAGACAGGAAGAGCGTGAAGATCACCTTGGGGCGCGCCGGCGGTCCCGGGGCGCTGAGCTTGTCCGAGGCCCGCAATGCGGCGAACGACGCGCGGCGCCTGCGCTCGACCGGAGGAGACCCGGCGGATCGGCGCAAGGCCGAGAAGCGGGCCGAGGCAGCCAGAATCGCTGAGGAGGAACGAGAGGCACGGCGGAAGGACGACACGATCGAGAATGTCTTGGGCCGGTATTACGCGGACCACGTTGACCACCTCAAATCCGGTCGGGAAGTCCGCCGTGTCTTGGACAAGGAGCTGAAGGGCTGGTCCAAGCGGCGGGTGGACGACATCCAGCGCGGCGATGCGATACGGCTGTTGGACGCGGTGAAGCTTCGCGCGCCAGTCCAATCAAAACGGCTACGGGCTTATGGCCGGCATTTCTTCGCCTGGTGCGCGACCAAGGAGTTGACGAGCATCAATCCATTCATCGGCACGGCGGTGGTCAAGGAAGTGCCACGTGAGCGAGTTCTGAGCGATGACGAACTGCGGCTATTGCTGCGCGCGATCGACCGCCTGGAATGGCCACGGCAGCAGTTCGTCCACCTGCTTTTGCTCACGGCACAGCGCCTGAATGAGGTGGGCGAAATGGAATGGTCCGAACTGGATTTGAACGAAACCGCGCCAGTTTGGATCATGCCGGGTGCCCGGGTGAAGAACAACACGTCGCACGCGGTTCCCCTTGCCCCGGCGGCGGTAGAGATCTTGAAGAAGATGGATCGTCTCGCGGATACACCCCGCGTGTTTGCATCATTCTCGGAAGCTCACGCGAAAAACAGGATCGACCGCGCCATGATGGAGCTTGCACGGGAAGACGCTGCTTCACGCGGCGAAGATCCCGAGACCGTTACGATTGTGCCTTGGCGTTTCCACGACCTGCGGCGTACCGCCGCGACCACGATGCCCCGCCTTGGCGTGGACGTGACCGTGGTCGAGCGCGTCTTGAATCACACAATGCGAGGCGTGATGGCCGTTTATCAGCGTCACACGTTCGATCGCGAGAAGCGCCATGCACTTGAGGTCTGGAGCAACTTTCTCACGAGCCTGAGCGCGACCACGGCGACGAACGTCGTTCCATTCAGGGCTGACATTCCTGCATCTGTCGGCTAACCGAGGCCGCAGGCTTGTTCGATTGCAGTAAAAAGGTTGCGCTATGGAATCCTCGTGGAGGCAACGGTTGAAGGCTGGAAAGCCAATAGGCGATTTTGGCGAGGCTCGAGCAAGAGGCGAACTTGCCGCATTGTCTTCGTTCTTCGCTGAAACCAAAAACACTTCGGCGGCATGGCTTTGCTGGTACCTGGCTCGGAAGTGGCATCTCACCCCACCAGAGGCGGTCTGCCAGGAGGTCGATCGCTTTGCGGCCGCGATCGCCGAAATTGCAGCGGCCGCGTTAGACGGCGACACCAAGTCGACCATCAATGACAAGCTTGTGGCGAGGCTCTGGTCACCGAGGAACCCGAGCGGCCGGTTCTCTGAAAAGCTTTTACATTGGCGGCGTGATGTTGACGTTGCGCAGCGCGTCTACGAGCTGCGCGACAAAGGCGACATCACCTTGAAACAGGCATCTGAACAAGTCGCCGATGCGATGAATATGCAGGTCGAGAACGTCAAGGCCATCTACAACAAGTATAGAGGCGCATTTATTGCGGCAGAAGCTGAATTGAACGAGGACTGACCCTCAATCAAAAATAAGCTTTAAGGAACTTATACAACTATAAATTGGATGTTGAAATTGACAAGTTCAGCATCTCGTCCTGAATGTTTGGGTTCGATAGCTTCAATGCATCACTTAACTGAGGTGCCGAAAAATGAAGAAGCTGTTGCCCACCAAAGCCGTCCGTGAAATCTGCGGCATTTCCGAGATGACGCTCTGGCGCTGGCTGCACGATGACGGACTTGGCTTTCCGAAGCCGGTCGTTATTCGCAATCGGCGCTATTGGGACGCCGATCATATCGAGGCGTTCCGGGCTCGCGTCTTCCGCACTGCGTTGCATGGCGCGCAAGACGCGGGACGTCGCGCTGCATCCTAAGCGCGATCCGTCCGAGCGCGCACAGACGCGCGGACTGGTTAAAGCCTCCCGCTCGGCGAGAGAGAACCTCACGTTAATTTCGCTCGGTGCGGGCGCGCCGCCACCGGTTCAACGGTGGCAGCGTAGCCCTCGGCGGCGCCGGCTAACCTCTACACCGCATAACAGAAGAGACAGTCGCCGCTGCCGCGGTGGAGCACGCAGATTTTAGAGAGATGAACCGTGTCAAAGAGCTATAGGACCGTCCCTAAACCGCGCAATTTTGAAGCAGTGCCCTTGGTCGCCGATGAAATTCTTGCTGAGGCAAGGCGCCAAGCCCGTACGCGTAAAGCGCCGCAGGGCTATCAAATGCGCGTTCTTGACGATGGCAGCGTCTTTTTTCGCAACACTGATACTCCCGGCTTCGAGCGGCTGATCTCTTTCGCCGATATCGTGAAGGCGTCGCGCCGGGACTTCTGGATCAGTCCGCACCGCTCCCTTTGGCAGCACGTCCTTAACATGTGGATCTAAGACAATGGATTCTGCATTCGCGACGGCCGCACCGGCGCTGATCGTCGGCGGCTATTCGCCCTTGCCGATTGCGCCTGCTGGAGACAACGCCTGGAGCCCGAAAGGCAAGGAGCCGGGCCTAGAACTCCGCAGCGGCGGTAACGCAGAGTGGATCCGCATGAGGAGCTGGCAGATCTTCTGTGCCCGGCAGCCTCACGCCAAAACGATCGCAGTCTGGTCAAAGTACCCGGACGCTGGGGTCGGCGTGGCATGCGGATTCGGTGGCCTCGTTGCCGTCGACATCGACGATGAAGCCCTTGTCGAGCCGCTGCTTGCCGTTCTGCCTCGCGTCTTGGTCGCGAAGCGGGGTCGGAAGGGCCTGACGGCGTTCTTTCGCGCGACCGAGACGCTGCCGTCAAAAAACTACCGCTCCACCGACAAGCGCGGCCTGCTCGACTTCCTTTCGGGCGGCAAACAGACCGTATTGCCGCCCACCAAGCATCCGGTCACCGGTAGGCCCTACGAGTGGACTACGGAGCGGACGTTGCTGGATACGCCGATCGCCGAGCTTCCGGCGCTCACCAGCGCACATCACGCGGCATTGGAAGACGTGCTGGCTGTTTACGGCTGGTCTCCCCCAGAGGGTCCTGAATCACGCTCTGACACCTTCCAGAACGTTCGGAGCCCACAGGATCGCGCTCCCTATGATGGGGCATTTCTCTCTGCGGTGAGGATTGCGCGTGCCCAATGGCTTCGCGAACTCAAATTGGAGAACCTGCATCGGCAAAAATCGGGCTGGCGCTCTGTCGCAAGTTTCCGTTCATCCGGCAGTACCAAAAAGAAGCTGCCCGGCCTTCGCGGGTTGAATCTGGCCATCTATGATAATGGCCCGATCAAAGATTGGGCCACAGGGCAAGGGTACAACGACATCAGCCTCGTCGCAGAGTGCCTCTTCGAGGGCAACAAGTCGAAGGCCATCGCGTGGCTTAGGGACGCGATAGGGTGGCAGGACGAACGCACTGCCGCTGCCCCCTGCCCCTCCCCGGTTCGCCAGCCAACATATCCTGACCGCCGCGTTTCGCTTGTTGAGGCAGTCGATGCCACCAAGCAGGGCGTCGATACGTTCTTCAACGAAATCCTCCCTGAGGCAGAAGCAGAGCGTGCCACCTACCTTGCTCGGCTTGAAGCCGCACGGGCTGGTCAGGGCCGCTACCCGCTTTTCCCACCAAGCGCCCCCGTGACCGTGCTCGCCCCTGAAACCGGAATTGGAAAATCTACAGCGATCGAAATGCCCGTGGTTGAGCAGGCGCGCCGTCACGGGCGTAGCATAGTGATCGCAGTGCAGACGATCAAGCTTGCCGAAGAACGCGCGGCGGCGCTTCGCGCGCGCGGTCTCCGCGTCGAAATCTACCGTGGATACGAAAAGGAAGATCCCCAGGACCCAAGCCATTCGATGTGCCGGAACATCGACGCTTACCATGCCGCACGCGAGCTGGGAGGCAATATCCGCGCGTCGATCTGCGAACGGCTTGTAGACGGCAAACTCGTTCTTTGCCCTTTCAGCAGGGAATGCGGCAGGGAGCGCCAGCGCGCCGCGAAGCCCGACGTCTGGGTGGTGACGTCGGCATTGCTCATGCTTGATCGACCCGACTTCATCCCCGAGCCTGACGCGCTGGTGATTGACGAGGCCTTCCACTCCCACTGTCTCGGTGAACAAATAAAGGTGCGGGTAAAAGACCTCCTGACCGCGAAAATCGAGGGCTTGACCGACGCCGAACGCTCGTTCCTTGCTCCACACCGCGAGGCCCTGCATGCCGCGATCAAAGACAACGGTGCAGGACCTTTGTCGTGCAGCGTGCTACGTGCGCAAGGCATCACCGCCAATTCCGCCTTTCGGGCAGCGGGGCTCGAAGGCCGTCGCTTTCGGGCAAAACTTCTGAGACCCGATATGGCCGAAGCCGAGCGCCGCACTGTCGTGGGTCGTCATGGTGCGGCTCAGGCGGTCGCTCGCGGCCTCGAAGCCTTGTGGCAAGAAGTGGCCACGTTCCTCGCCGAAGGTGACACCGGTTTGCACGGTGATCGGGCTCGCTCCTCGCGCGTCGTCGCAGAAGGCAGCACTGTGACAGTGAAGCCGCTACGGCCGGTCCATTCATCGTGGCGCGTACCAACGCTGTACCTCGATGCGACAGCGGCGCCAGCCGATTTTTTGAACATCCTTTTCGGCGAAAACCGCGTCGGCGCCCCGGTGGTCGCCACGCCAGCCCATATTGTCGCGCATTGGTCGCCACACATGACCGTCCGGCAGATCGTAGGGGCTCCGGTCGCAATGCATAAGGTCGGCCTCAGTGGCGAAGCCAAGCCGCGCAACGTTGCCGAGATTATCCGCTACATCCAATGGCGTGCAGCGTTAGAGGCCCCCGGCAGGGTCGGCCTGATTACTTACGCGGGGTTGCTTGAGCAGATTCAGCGGCAGCTACCGGCGAACGTTATCACCGCGCACTTCGGTGCGGTGGCAGGCCTGAACAGCATGCAGAACGTCGACGGCATGATAGTGATTGGCCGGCCCTATGTGGTCCCGGAGGCGGTCGAATCGGTGGCGTCGGTTGTGGCCGGCCACCCGATTGATCCAATTGGCGCATTCTTCAACACGCGTGATGGCGGCATTCGGATGGCTGACGGAACTGTCTATGCCCGCCGCGTTGACGAGCACCCTCACCCGTTCGCGGAGGCCTATCGTTGGCTCGTGACGGAGGCCAACCTTTTGCAAGCCATCGGCCGTATTCGCCCTCACCGGCGCGCCCGACCGGCTTGGCTCGATATCGTGTGCGACGTATCGCTTCCGATCACCGTTGATGAGTGCATCGAGTGGCGTGCGCCCGGCGGCGAGGCCTTCATGGCTGCCGAGGGTCTCGTCTTATCGAACCGCCGGGATGCAGCGGCGGTCTTCGCTCTGTCCGATTGGGGCGCACGAGGTTGGGTTGGTTTCTCTTCTATAGAGTCCATAGAAGAGAAACCAACCCAACCTCGGCGGCTTCGCAAAGTCCGCTATCGGAAGGCTGGTCCCGGGATGAAGCCCAACGAGGGGGTTTACCTACCCGGAGTGCTCCCGGGAGGACCGACAGCGGTTCGTGCGAAGCTTGAAGGTCAGCTTGGTCCCCTTGCCGAGCTTGAGGTCGAGACTGCCAAAACGAAGGACAGCTCTTACGCCCAAGCGGTGCTGGCCAGGGGCTGGTCCAACTTCCAAGACCGTTTCAGCGCCCTGCTCCGCGCGCTCCATGAGATCGCGGAACAGGACGAGGAGCGTGAGGCGGCAATCGAGCCCACCTGACCACCACAGCTGGGCGAACCGACCTCGCCGTGGGCGCGTCGAGGAGGTCCGGTCTCGGCAGGTAACCGGAAGGTCGGTGATCACATGGCCAGAGCCGCTTCTGACCCATTGCGGACGTCGAGGCTCGGTACCGCCAATTGCATTTTAAGATTACGAAGCCGACTCCAGAAGACGCCGTAAGGCTTCCTTGCCGCCCTCAACCGCCTCGTCGCCGCGAAAGCGGCTGATTTCCAAATGGTCGTCTTCAAAGATTTCGATCTCCAATCTCTCGCCGACCAATGTGACGCACAGCCGAATAGAATCGGGTCTCGTTCTTTCAATGTAAAAGTGGAGACCGGCGCCTTCCAGCAAGCGCATGGTCTCAAATACTGCTGACGCCATCGACGGCCCCTCCCGAGGAAATCTTCGTGGCTCTCCCGGTCGTCTGGCGCGTCATCGATTGGTCTTCTTGATGCAAACCGGATCACCATTGGGAATACTCTTGCAGTCCCAGTCCGGACCAAAACCAGTCGCCTGATGAATGGACGGAAACCGCAGGAGAACGATTGCACAGATGCATATGAATACGAGTGCGATGAAGATACTCAACACATCAGCGCGCGTCAGATGCCAGTGAGGCCATCTCATTTATTCGATCCAAAGGCGGAGCATCAGACTCTCCGGGTTTCGATCCATTAAGGACGATCTGACCATATTCATAAAGATAGAACAATTAGCGCGATGTCCGAGTATGGCCCGTTCCGGACCTTCGGGAGCGGCACTGAGATCGTCCGCTCTCAGGGGCTGACCGGAAGTTGGTTGTGTGAGTGCCTCAGGGCAGCTTTTGACCCAACTCGGACATCCGCTCCCTTGGACCTGCACTAAAAAACGCTTACGCTCGGGCTGAGAGTATCGGGAGGGCCGGATTGGCAATGAAGCAATGCGAGTTCATGGCCGTTCGTTCAGGACGGCTAAGTGGGTCCGGTCCCTTAGGGCGAAAAGCTCACCTTCGCGCTGTTCTGGCGATGACGGCTTCCCTCGCCGCAGCTTCGGGGCAAGCGCAGGAGAAAGGGCATGTGGTAAATGACGCTCCCGATTATGTAGCGACAAGAGAGTACAGCGGGCCGCCCTCGCGGCAGGTGAATCTGCGGCATCATGGTGGATGGCTGCGAGTTGATGACGAACGAACCAGCTATTTCGAGGGTCCAGGACGTCGTGTCTGGTTCACGCGCGCGCTGGATGGCGACCGTTACGATTCGTTCGAGATCAGACAAGAGGGGGGCACTAATTCGACGCGGCTGGAAAGTGTAAAGACTGAGAAGCTGCAGACTTATCTCGGCGAGACCTGCACGATTTGGGACCTTGTTGTTCCGGCGGCCCCCGTGGGACGGACGGGCGTGTCGCTCCGCGATTGCATCACGCGCGACGGCATTCAGATTGCGCATGGCTGGGCGGCCGATGACGGCACAATTAGGCAGCCGCCTGATTGGCGGCTGACGAGCTTGACACGCACGCCAGTCTCCGAGGAAGAGACCTCGCCACCTGCGGAGTTGTCTGATTGGAGGAACTACACGGGTTTTGCCGCACTAACTCCGTCAGTGGCGGCTAGAACTGCACCGGATTTCGCCGCGACAATGCATGGGAATTTCTCCTCCTACGGTGCCGGCATTCGGCACAGAAAGCGACATTTTCCGTGGTTGAGAACGGACACGAAGTTCGCAAATGGGATTTGGACGATCGAAATCGTCAACGAACAAAGCCATGCCGCGCTCCGGTTCCGTGCCAATGCGCTCGGCGCGTTCGAAAGCCTGTCGATCAACGCTCCTCAGATATGGTCGGAGGACTCGCGGAGCGACGCTGAACAAAAGAACGTCATTGTCAAGTTCGGGATATTGCGGGGGGAAGTATGCAAGATCACGACGGACATGAGGAGCGAGCGCATACGCACCGAATGGCGCACGGATGACGGCATTGTTCTGAAAGAAGAGGCGGATGGCGGTCGCGCGCCCAATCCCGAAGATTGGACCGTGGTCGAATTGCAGCGACGCGCCGTCGAGCTTTCCGAAGTCATGCCGCCGGCGGAGATCTTCGAGCGGGCGCGGTGGGGCCTATCTCGCTAAAGCCGACCGCGTGATCTTGGCCTTCGCGAATGCCGCAAGGTTCGCACAGGTTGGACGCGCAACTACCGTTCAAAAAGTTCCGCAGTCGCCAGCAACCAAGAAAACCGTGCCATTTGGCGGCGCCACAGTCCCGCTGGCGGCGCGTTATCCGCATTCTTGTGATTTCCGCTGCTGGCCCCACTCGGACGTTCGGCTCATCGCTCCCGTCGTCCGCTCTCTGGGTTCAACTGGAAGTCAGCCGTCGGACACCCGGTAGACCGCCTTTATCGGAAGCGGGCCTGGCTCCCCCAGCGCGTTTCTCGCAAGATCAAGAAGCCGGTGGTCAATCCAAATTCAAAGTCTAGCACACCGTCGCCAAAGTCATCCTGCGCTCCCAAGGCCACAATGCCAACGACACAAGGCGCACCTACCGCTCTGAGAGTCGCGACCTCTGAGCACGACTACGTAGCGTTTTGCGCACTCGATACAAAAGAGATCTCGACAACTCTTGAAATGTATCAAAACGCTCGATTTTCATCGCCTTCCGAGGGTTTTCCGAAACCCAAAACAAGCGACCGTTTGAAACAATAGAACTCGATGGCACCAGCAAGTAGTCGCGGATCCGCTGATTATCCTCTCCCAATCTCATTGCAACCACCCAGCCCTGCTGCGATCGCGACCGGCGCATTATCGTCCAGCGTGCCGGCCGTCCTGCGTAACGCCGCCACTTAGCGATCCGAAAGCAGATGTTCACGCCACCTTCTAAACAAAGACACTCGCCCGACCGATCAAGGACTACCCGCAACCCAATCGCCTCAAATGCACGGTGATCTTCCCCCGAAAAAATGGACAGGGTTAAGCTGCTTTTAGCTCCATCGCGATCGGGCTGATATAGCCGATGGCGGAATGGCGCCGAGTTCGATTGTAGAAGCCTTCGATGTAAGCAAAGATGTCACGTGTGGCTTCTGCCCGTGTTGCATATTTCCGGTGATGGACGAGTTCGGTTTTGAGCGTGTGGAAGAAGCTCTCCATCGGGGCATTGTCGTAGCAGTCGCCCTTGCGGCTCATGGATGCCTGGAATCCGGCGGACTGGACTACTTTGCGATACTCCGCCGAGGCATATTGGACACCGCGATCGGAATGGTGGATCAGGCCTGCGTCCGGCCGCTGCGCCGAGATGGCCATCCGCAAGGCTGCCAACGGCAGGTCGGCACGCAAGTGATCGCACATGGCCCAGCCGACGATCTTTCGGCTGTAGAGGTCCAGGACCGTGGCCAGATAGAGCCAGCCCTGATCGGTCTCGACATAGGTGATGTCGGCGAGCCAGATCCGGTTCGGCGCAGTAGCTGTGAAGTTCCGCTCGAGCAGGTTCGGAGCAATCGGGAAGTCGTGGCGGCTATCGGTGG
>BFBZ01000476.1_pt1 | contig 38358 bp, 25 predicted proteins | sample 1888401 | NCBI WGS metagenome assembly BFBZ01 (sample SAMD00112614, study PRJDB3348) | symbiont metagenome | host: Chara braunii | reverse complement strand
GATTCGGAATCGGCGAGCTGGAACAGCTGATCGTCGAGCGAGCCCAGCGGATGCAGCCAGGTGATGGCGAGCCGCGACAGCTGCGCCGCCGTGCCGGCGCACCAGGCATCGGCGCGGTTCGCGCTGAGGAACGCGACGCGTGTTCCCGGCGGCAGGCCGAGCCGCATGAACACGGACTGCATGCGGCCGATCAGGTCGATCGCGCCCTGATAGGTCAGCGATCCGTCCGGCCAGCTGAAGGCGGTGCGCGACGGATGACGCGACAGCGTGAGCAGGGTCTGCTCGCAGACGACCGGAAACGAATGAAGCTGTGGGCTCATGGACGATCCTCCCGAGATGCCGCGATCGTTATGGCGTCGCGGGGCTTGTTGCCGACGCTATCAGAAAGCCCATCATGCTCAAGGCGCGCTTGTCGTCCTCGGAACATCGCTGCGCGCGCCGCGTTGCCCGGCCGAACAATAGCGGAGCAAGGCCATGCGCACCTCGACAGCTTTTTTTGCGGGAGCCGGAACGGTCGCCATCGCCGTCGCGGCCGGTCTCGGCGGCGGGCTCATGATCGCGGAGGGCATGCATCCGAGTTCGCAGGTGTTCGAGCAGGCCAAGCTCGCGCGTTCCGTGCCGGAGACGCCGTCGCCAAGTCCGACGACCACCTCGTATCTTGCGGCAACGCAGGCGGCCGCGACCACGCCGATCAAGGTGGCGCCCGCAGCAGCGGAGACGGGGCCGGCGACGCCGGTATCGCCCAATCCCTCGCCCTCGCCGCAGGCTGCCGTGCCGGACGCGACGGCTGTGCCCGCCGCCTCTTCGGCGCCGGCCAGCACGCAGGCCGGTACCGCCGAGGACGTTCAGGAGAAGGGACAGGACAAGGCCGCAGCGAAGGCCGAGGACGCGGATCTCAAGGCGCGCGGGGCGGAGCGCAAGCGCGTCGCGGAGCAGCGCCGCACCGAGCGGCACCGGCAATATGTCGAGCGCCGGCGCCAGCGCCGCGAGCAGGATCTGCGCGCGGTCGAGCAGGCCGTGCGTGAGGATACGACGCCGCGTGCCTATGCGGCGCAGCCGGTCGGCATGGAGGGGCCGCGCTTCAGCTTCTTCGGCGACGATTGATCGCACGCGGCGGCGCCGTTATCCCTGAGCCCAACAAGGATCGGGGAGGGACGCGCCGTGCAGGACACTCGATGGGACGGGCTGCGGGCGCGGCTGCGCCTGCCGCTGATCGCAGCGCCGATGTTCCTGGTGTCGGGAATCGAGCTGGTGAGCACGGCCTGCACCAACGGCGTGATCGGCGCGTTCCCGACGGTCAATTGTCGAACCCCCGACGAGCTCGACGCCTGGCTGCTCCAGATTGCCGATCGGCTTGCGCGCAGCAGCGATGCGAGCGGGGCGGCGGCCGCGCCGGTCTGCCCGAATCTGATCGTGCATCACTCCAACGCGCGGCTGCAGGACGATCTCGCGGTGCTGTTGCGGCGCCGCCCGGAGATCGTGATTACCTCGGTCGGCTCGCCGGCAAAGGTTGTTGCGCCCTTGCATGATGCGGGCGCGCTGGTGTTCGCTGACGTCGCCTCGATCCGTCATGCAGAGCGCGCGGTCGAGGCCGGCGCAGATGGCCTGGTGCTGCTCACGGCCGGGGCGGGCGGCCAGACCGGCTGGCTCAATCCATTCGCCTTCGTGCGCGCGATCAGGGCGTTCTTCGCCGGGCCGATCGTGCTCGCCGGCGGCATCAGCGACGGCGTGGCGTTGCGGGCGGCCGAGGTGCTCGGCTGCGATCTCGCCTACATGGGCACGAAGTTCATCGCCACGCGCGAAAGCCTTGCCGATGACCGGTACAAGTCGATGCTGGTCGCGAGCTCGGCCGACGACGTGCTGCTCACCTCGGCCTTCACCGGCCTGCCGACCAGCATGCTCCGGCCGTCGATCGTCGCGGCCGGGCTCGATCCCGAAGCCTTGCCGGCGCGCGGCGCGATCGAGATCGGCAGTGACATCGACATCGCTGCGCGCGAGGCGCGGCCGAAACGCTGGCGCGACATCTGGAGCGCCGGGCACGCGACCTCGGGGGTCACCGACATCCCGTCGGTCGCCGTGCTGGTGGCGCGCACGGCTGATGAGTACGGCGGCGCGGGTGGCCTCCGGCCATGAGAAAACGTGATGTGTGTCCTTAAGGCACCATTAACCATCGGGTCCCACAATCCGCGGAGCTTGAACTTGGCGGAATCGTGCGATGGGCATCGGGCTACGGCAGGACAAAGAGCGGGTGACGCTCGAGGAGATCCGGATCCGCGTCGGGCATGCTCTGCAGCGGCATCCGCTATGCCGCAACGTCCAGTTCGACATCATGAGCGTTCCCCGCACCGCCCGCGGCGGGAACTGGACCATCAGCTTGCATTCGGTGGAACCGGCCGCGCTTTGGGAAGCCTCCGACATCGTTGCCGACATCCAGGCCGCGTACGATCTGCTGATGCCGGCCGAGCTGTCTTCGGCGGCGTGAAAAAAAATGTCCGTCATGTTCACAGGGCAGAATGGTGGCCTCTGTGTTTCTGTGGCATCGTAAAGCCTTAATTAACTCCCACTTTTCGGCAAAGTGCGGCTTTCCGCCGGGATACGGAGAATTGCGTGACGAAGTCGATCGCTTTTGTCGCTTTGCTGGGCGTGCTGATTGCAGGCGCGGCCGTGACGAGCGTCCTGATGCAGGACAGCGTGCCTTCGGCCGGTGCGATGATGCCGCCGGTGGTGGCGAAGAGCCCGCTCTCCAATCGTGAAGCCAAGGGCGACCGCCTGGCGATGGTCACACTTGCGACCCCCGAGGTGCAGCAGCCGAGTGCCCCGTCGAAGGCGACGCTGCGTCAGGCCTATGCCTATGCGCCGTCCGAGCCGGAGATGGCAAAGGCGTCGGCTGCCGCGGTCGTCGCTGCCGAGCCGATGGTGCCGAAGTCCAAGATTCTCGCCAGGAGCGAGCCGGCCCCGGCGCCGCTGAAGCCGGAGGTGCAGAAGGCCTATTCGTTGCTGTCGGACGGCCAGATCGCAGGCATCAAGGAGCGGCTGCGGCTCTCGTCGAGCCAGGAATATTATTGGCCGGCGGTCGAGACGGCGCTGCGCGCCGTCGCCCGCAAGATCCACGCCGGACGCCAGGGCGCGGCGAAGCCGGGCGCGGTGGCGCTCGATCCGGATTCGGATGAGGTGCAACAGCTGAAGTCAGCCGCGATGCCGCTGCTATGGCAGTTGCGCGAGGATCAGAAGGACGAAGTGCGGCGGCTTGCGCGCACCATCGGCCTCGACAAGGTCGCAGCCGCGATCTGATCGGGGGGGGGATCCTCCCGGCGTGAACATCAAACTTGGAGTGAACATCAAGAAGGCCGCGCATTGCGCGGCCTTCTTGCTTTCGAGAGGCGCTTTTTCACCTCGCCGGGGGATTGGCCTCCGGATGCCCGCCGCTCTCGGGGCCGGCTCCCGTCGGCGACGATGCGGGCGCGGTACGCAGGTCCGGGCCGGGCCGTGCCGGCTGGGTCATGGTCGGGGCTTCCGGCGGGGTGATCGCGGCGCCGGCGCCGACCGTGGTGCCGCGGTCGGTGTTGGTCGGCGCTGACGGCACTGGCGTCGGCTTGTCGCCGCCGGCGAAGCGCGTCGCGCCGCCGCTCTGATAGCCGGCAACCAGCAGGCCGGCGACCACCAGCGCGAGCACGAACAGGCCGCCGAGCTCGGGCAGGGCGCCTGACGGGGCCACGCCGCGGCCCCGGCCGTCTCCCTCGAGCGCCACCGCCGCGATCTCTCGGTTGTGCCGCGACCGCAGGAAGGCCAGGAACGCGCCGGCGGCGATGATGATCGCGGCCGCGAGCGTGAAGAACATCAGCCAGCTGATGGGTTGATCGCCTTGCATGTCGAACATCCTTTGATCCGTGAGGGCTGCGCGACGTGCAGCCGCGTCAAACCCGCATGACAATCTCTGTTCGCTGCAATCGTCAGTGGCGTGAAAGGTTTCCCGCCCGGCGGCGGAAATCTCGCGTCAGCGCCCTTCGCCGGCGGCCCATAGCGCCTCGAGCCCGGCGCGATAGGTCGGGTAGGCGAAGCCGACGCCGAGCTCCTGCCTGGCGCGGATATTCCGGATGCGCCGGTTGCTGGCATAGAAGCTGCGCGCCATCGGCGACAGCTCGGCGCGGTCGAACGGAAGTTCCGGCGGCGGGGCGATGCCCATCAACGCAGCGGCATAGGCGATGACGTCCTGCGGCGGCGCAGGCTCGTCGTCGACGATGTTCCAGGCGCCGCCTGACCCGCGCTGGATCGCGCCCATGATCGCGCTGGCCGCGTCATCGACATGGATACGGTTGAACACCTGTCCCGGCTTGACGATGCGCCGCGCCCGCCCGGCCCGCAGCTCGACCAGCGCGTTGCGGCCCGGCCCGTAGATGCCGCCGAGCCGGAGCACCGCGAGCCGGTCACCGATCCGCGCGCGCCAGTCCTGCTCGACGCGGACCCGGGCCTGCACCCGGTCGTGCTCGGGCGCCAGCGGCGTGTCCTCATCGATCCAGCCGCCCTGATGGTCGCCATAGACGCCGACGGTCGAGAGGTAGACCACGTGCCGCGCGCGCCCCGCCGTGATGGCGTCGCCGAATGCGGCCAGCGCCGGGTCGCCGCCTCCTCCAGGCGGCACCGAGATCAGCACGACGTCGGCCTGCGCCGCCTTCGCCAGCGTCGCGGCCGCGGGGGCCGTGCCGTCGAACAGGTCGATGTCATCATGCGCCAGTCGCGCGCGCTTGTCGGCGCTGCGGACCGTGCCGCCGATGCGGGCGAACGCGCCACGGTGCAGCTCGACGAAGCGCTGGGCGGTGTAGCCGAAGCCGATGATGAAGAGGTTCATGGATGCCGTTCACCTGGACTTGCGCGAAGGAGCGAGCCTTCGAGTTACCCGGCACCGGGTGGCCCGCGCAATTCAAATGACGCGCGCGGAGTCACCCTGCGGACGGGGCGGTGCTGACCTGCCGCGCTTGTTATGGCTCCCGTCATGGTCCATGTCGTATGATCAGGCGACAGGAGATGGACTGCCACGATGAATTTCCATTTGATCTACCGCCACGGCTTTGCCCGCGTCGCTGCCTGCGTCACCGCCTCGAGCGTCGCCAACCCGACCGCCAATGCGGCGGCGATCCTGGCCGCGGCGCGCGCCTGCCATGACCAGGGCGCGGCGGTCGCGGTGTTTCCGGAGCTCTGTCTGTCCGGCTACGCGATCGAGGACCTCGTCAAGCAGGACCCGCTGCTCGACGCCGTCCAGCGCGGGCTGCTCACCCTCGTCGAAGCCTCGCACGACCTGATGCCCGTCCTGATCGTCGGTGCGCCGCTGCGCTTTGCGCATCGTGTCTATAATTGCGCCGTCGTGATCCACCGCGGCGAGGTGCTCGGCGTTATTCCCAAGAGCTACCTGCCGACCTATCGCGAATTCTACGAAGGCCGCCACTTCGCCTCCGGCGCCGGCATCCGCGGCGAGATGATCGAGGTCGCCGAGACCATGGCGCCGTTCGGCACCGACCTTCTGTTCGCCGCCGCGGATGTCGCCGGCCTCGTCATCGGCGTCGAGATCTGCGAGGACATGTGGATCCCGGTGACGCCGGCGTCCGAGCTCGCGCTCGCCGGCGCCACCGTGCTCGCCAATCTCTCGGGCAGCCCGATCACGGTCGGCCGTGCCGAGTCCCGCTCACTGTTGTGCCGCTCGACCTCGGCGCGCTGCCTCGCGGCCTATGTCTATGCGGCGGCGGGCGTCGGCGAATCCACCACGGATCTTGCCTGGGACGGCCAGACCTCGATCTTCGAGAATGGCGTGCTGCTCGCCGAGAGCGAGCGCTTCCGCCAGACCGGACAGACCATCTTCGCCGACGTCGATCTCGATCTGCTGCGCCAGGAGCGGGCGCTGATGGGCACGTTCGACGACAATGCGCGCGCGCAAGGCGCCGGCATGCACTGGCGCCGCATCGGCTTCGAGCTGCAGCCGGCCGAGGGCGACATCGGCTTCATGCGCAGCATCGAGCGCTTTCCGTTCGTGCCGAGCGATGCCGCGCGGCTCGATCAGGACTGCTACGAGGCCTACAACATCCAGGTCGCCGGCCTGACGCAGCGGCTGCGCGCCACCGGCACCAAGCGCATCGTGATGGGCGTCTCCGGCGGGCTCGATTCCACGCATGCGCTGATCGTCGCGGCGAAGGCGATCGACCTGCTCGGCCTTCCCCGCACCAACATCCTGGCCTATACGATGCCCGGCTTCGCCACGGGCGCGCAGAGCAAGTCCTACGCGCATGCGCTGATGTCGTCGCTTCAAGTCAGCGCCGCCGAACTCGACATCCGCCCCGCGGCGACGCAGATGCTGAAGGACATCGGCCATCCCTTCGGCCGCGGCGAACAGGTCTACGACGTCACCTTCGAGAACGTGCAGGCCGGGCTGCGCACCGACTATCTGTTCCGCCTCGCCAACGACCGCGGCGGCCTCGTGCTCGGCACCGGCGATCTCTCCGAGCTGGCGCTGGGCTGGTGCACCTATGGCGTCGGCGATCAGATGGCGCACTACAACGTCAATGCCGGCGTGCCGAAGACCCTGATCCAGCATCTCATCCGCTGGGTCATCGCCTCGCATCAGTTCTCGGCCGATGTCGACCGCACGCTCGAGGCAGTGCTGTCGGCCGAGATTTCGCCGGAGCTGGTCCCGGTGAAGGAGGGCGAGACGCCGCAGAGCACCCAGGCCACGATCGGCCCCTATGAGCTGCAGGACTTCAATTTGTTCTACACGCTGCGCTACGGCATGCGCCCGTCGAAGATCGCCTTCATGGCGCATCACGCCTGGAAGAATGTCGGCGACGGCGCCTGGCCGCCGCATTTCCCTGCCGACAAGCGCCACGCCTATACACTTCCCGAGATCAGGAAGTGGCTGGAGGTGTTCCTCAAGCGCTTCTTCGCTTTCAGCCAGTTCAAGCGTTCGGCGATGCCGAACGGCCCGAAGGTGGTGGCCGGCGGCGCCCTGTCGCCGCGCGGCGACTGGCGCGCCCCGTCCGACGGCAACGCCACCGCGTGGCTGGAGGACCTGGAGCGCAACGTGCCGAAGTGACGACCATCTTGCTCCGCCGCCGCGCTTGCCATATCCGAGACGTGCGCGTCCGCCTTTGCGGCGTCGTCATCGACATCGTTGAACGGAGCAGATCATGAGCGTGACCGCCGCCGGCATTTCCTCGATGGCGACGAGGCAGATCCTCGCTGAGCTCGCCGCCGCCTATGAGGAGGCGACCGGCGAGGTGATCACGATCGAATCCGTCGGCGGCGTCGATGCCGCCAAGCGCATCCGCGCCGGCGAAGCGTTCGACTTCGCCGTGCTCGCCTCCGATGCGCTGCAGAAGCTTGAAAGCGACGGCCATCTCGTTCCCGGCAGCATCATCGAAATCGCGGAATCGCCGATGGCGATGGCGGTGCGCGCCGGCAGCCCCAAGCCCGATCCGCTCGACGAGGCCGCCGTGCGCAGGGTGATGGAGAACGCCAGGGCGATCGGCATCTCCACCGGCCCGAGCGGCACGTATGTGCAGAAGCTCGCCCGCGACTGGGGCCTGGAGAGCGAGGGCACTTCGCGCCTGGTCCAGGCCAAGCCCGGCATTCCCGTCGCCAGGCTGCTCGCCGATGGCGAGGTCGACGTCGGCTTCCAGCAGCTCAGCGAGATGCTCGGCGCGCCCGGCATCGATATCGTCGGCCTGCTGCCCGCGTCGCTGCAGCCCGGCACCGTGTTCGCGGCGGCGTTGTGCAAGGCCGGCGCGCATACCGAGGCGGCGCGGGCCTTCATCGAATATCTGGTCTCGGAGGAGACCGCCGAGACCAAGCGCCAGCACGGCATGACGCCGGTGTGAGGCGCCGGCTCCACAGCCCGCGAAAAATCCGATCGCCGCGTGTCGTCTCGGCCTTGTCCCGATCGTCTTCCAACCGAACAATCGGGAAGGAGACGGCGGATGAGCACATCGTACTATCGCTGGGTGATCGTGGCGGCCGGGGGCGTGCTCGGCTGCGTCGCCGTCGGCGGCCTGTTCTCGCTGCCGGTGTTCCTCAAGCCGATGGCCGCCGAGACCGGATGGTCGGTCGCGGGGATCTCCACCGCGATGACGATCGGCTTCCTGGCGATGGCCGTCACCAGCATGGGCTGGGGCACGCTGTCCGACCGCATCGGCCCGCGTCCCGTGCTGCTGATCGGATCGATCCTGCTCGCCGTCAGCCTGCTGCTGGCAAGCCTGACATCCTCGCTGTTGGCGTTCCAACTGCTGTTCGGCCTGATCGCAGGCATCGCGACGGCGGCGATCTTCCCGCCGGTCATGGCGACCGTCACCGGCTGGTTCGACACCCATCGCAGCCTCGCGGTGTCGCTGGTCTCGGCCGGCATGGGCGTGGCGCCGATGACGATGTCGCCGCTCGCGGCCTGGCTCGTCTCCAGCTACGACTGGCGGACCGCGATGCAGTGCATCGCCGCGATCGTGGCCGCCATCATGATTCCCACGTCGCTGCTCGTGGGCCGTCCGCCATCGTCCGCGCCCGGCGACGCCGTCGCGTCGGGTCCCGCCGCCGGGCCGGCCGAGATGACGCGATCGGCAGCGCTGCGCTCGCCGCAGTTCCTGATCCTGCTCGCCACCAACTTCTTCTGCTGCGCCACGCATTCCGGCCCCATCATCCACACCGTGAGCTACGCCGTCACCTGCGGCATCCCGCTGATGGCGGCGGTGACGATCTACAGCATCGAGGGGCTCGCCGGGCTCGGCGGCCGCATCGCCTTCGGCCTGCTCGGCGACCGCTTCGGCGCCAAGCGCGTGCTCGTTCTCGGCCTGCTCGCGCAGGCGTTCGGCGCGCTCTCCTACGTGGTCGTGCGCGACCTCGCCGCGTTCTATGCGGTTGCGGCCACCTTCGGCTTCCTCTATGCCGGCACCATGCCGCTCTACGCCGCGATCGCGCGTGACAATTTTCCGCAAGGCATCATGGGCACGGTGATCGGCGGCACGGCGATGGCCGGCAGCCTCGGCATGGCGACCGGCCCGCTGGCCGGCGGCCTGATCTACGACAGCTTTGCGAGCTACACTTGGCTCTATGTCGGCTCGTGGGTGATGGGCCTCGGCGCTGTCATGATGATGATGACCTTCCGGCCGTTTCCCAAGCCTGTGTCGCAGCCTGGCGCCGTGCCCATGCAAGCGCCGGCCTGACGCTGCTGCATCGCACCTTCACGCGCGCCGTCGGAATCGAACAACAACGCTTGATCCCCCGGCAGGAACTGTGATGTCGCAGCCGGGTTGGGCGGCGTGGAGTTCAACCGGATGGAGATCGGATCCATGAAGAAGACCCAGCTTGCCATTGCCACCCTCGTCGCCGCCACCCTCGCCGCCGTCCCGCTCGCCGCGCAAGCGAAGCACCACAAGAAGCACAACGCCGCGACGTCGACCACCTCGTCGCAGACCACCGGCAGCAACATGAAGTCCGGCCGCGATTCCACCTCGTCGAGCCAGGGCAATGTCGGCCCGGGCACGAACCAGGCGGGAAGCATGGGGAAGTAACAAGCCGGGCACTTTCGTTCAGCGACGGGAAAGCAGCGCTGGCCTTCCCGTCGCCGCTGGACAGCATTCTTTTCCAGACGGCGTGTTGCAGACCTTGCTGCCATCGTTGGCGCTTGATGCTAAACGAACGTTCAGTGACGTCAGCGATCGCCGTGTTGCGAATTCGTGCGGTGGAGGTGCATCGTCGATGTTGGCGAGGGGGCGAGATTATTATCTCGGGCTGAGACGCCGCTATGAGCCGGACGTCGCCAAGCTTGTCATCGTCGCGGAATCGCCGCCGGCCTCAGGAAAATACTTCTATGACTCGGCCGGCTCGATCAGCGAGCCGTTGTTCACGGCCCTCATGCGCCAGATGGGAGCCACCCCTGCGACGAAAGAAGAGGGGCTGCGACAATTTCAGCGCAAGGGATGGGTGCTGGTCGATGCGACCTACCAGCAAGTGGACAAGCTGCCGAAAGACGCGAGTCAGGATAGGAATGCGTTGATCGAAGACGATTACCCGCTGCTCGTCGCGGACCTATCCAGCCTTGTGTCGGATCGCGGCGTTCCCCTGATCTTGATCAAGGCAAACGTCTGCCGGATTCTGGAGCCTCGACTGACAAAGGACGGCTTCAACGTGATCAACGCCGGCCGCCCGGTCTATTTTCCGAGCACGGGACAGCAGAAAAGGTTCGAGCAGCAGTTCGCCGACGTCCTGAGGTCGGCTGACTGAGGTTTGACGGTCAAGGGCGAGGCACTGGTCGGCGATGTGCCGTCAGTCTCGGTCAGCATCCCCCATCTTGCGTGGGTCCAGCAGGTGACGGCAACGTGCGATGCACGCTGCCGATCATTTCGACGCCTCCTTGATCTTGTGCTCCAGATGCCCGGTGCCGTGATCCCTACGCAGCTGGCTCAGCGAGGTCTCGTTGAGCTGCAGCAGCACGTCGCTGAGTTTGGTCGAATCCGGATAACCGGCCGCGAACGACTTTCCGTAGATCTTGCGCAACGTGCCGACCAGCGTGTTGCCATGCTTCCTGCTGATCTCGCCATCCTTGTCGCGGTGGCGGCCGTCGAGGCCCGGTTCCTTCATGCGTCTCTCCCCTGATGCGGCTGGTGCCGTAATGCGACTTGCGCGCTTAGGAAGGGGAGCCTGCGCTCAATCGATGAGATTGGCAATGCTGCGGCGTGATACACGGGGTTCACGCGCGGTGCACCAAGAGAATCTGCGAATGAGTTGCTTGTCATACCGGGCTCCGTCCTTCCTGCGCGGCCGCAACCGCCTCGACTCGGCGAAGGCTCGGGCATGCACGTCGTTCAATCATGTTGGTCGAAGTGAATGGCCGGGACGGAGCCAGGCTATGACGGTGGAAAGATATCTGGGCGGAAACCCGGGTTCTTGGATGCGATCGCCGGGCCGCTCGACGCTGGCCAAAAATCCCTCGTTCTTTTTATCGGAAATCATGCTTTACTCCGTTCATCCCGCCTCATGCAGAGGGCGTACGCGTCGTCACGATACGTGGAGGTGGGCTGCGATGGACGTGGATGCTGCGCCAGACGAGCGCTTGCGTCGCGGACGGCGAAGTCGTGTGGTCCCGGCCTCCCGATGCTGAGGTCAAGCCTGCTGTTGATGCGCAAGCGTCACGCGGGCGATGGGGGCAAGAAAGCCCGGTCCCCAAGGAGAGCACGAAGGACACCGTTAAAACTGATCGCGCAGGGAGGGCCGGGTCGTCCGGCTGGACCTGTGGTACCTGCCGCCTGCATTTTTTTTCGCAGGCGGGCCACGGGCCTCAGTCGAGGTCCGGTTCTCCCTGCGCCTCTCGTGTTTCGAGACGCGCGCGACCAACGCATTCCTCGGACTCATCGAGCCGCGAGACCGCGCGCGCACGCCTGAACCGACCGCAAGTGGCTGTTTGACATCTGAGTGACGTGACGATGCCTGTCGGCGCCCGTGACAACGCCGAGCAGCGTCGGGCCGAACCCATGGATAGGAGACGCGGTCAGTCGCAGTGCGTCTCAAGAGGCGTGACGCGGTCAGAAACCGGGTCACGCATCGGTCTCGTACCCCCGCGGGGACAGCGACGAACCCAGCGCCTTCCAATCGCTTCTCATCGGAAACCACGGAGCGTTCGTGTTCATCTGTGAACGATGACAACGAGATGCTCTACGCCGCCGGCATATGCAGCAGGATTGGCCCCAGTGATGGAGAGCTCCACTCGGCAAACGACGATTGCAGAAGGATATCGAAACAATATCACGTTGAGGTTGTATTGAGAAGGCTTGGGTGTACAATCTTCGTGATGCCAGATTTCCGATGGGAACGACGGGCTTCCCAATAGTTCTGCTGGCTGAGAGGGTTGTGCCGGCATGCCTCTCATCGTCTATCCGCATTGCGACATGCACGTCGCGCTGAAGAAGCCCGCGACCAAGGTGCTGCCGTTCCGCGTGTTCGACCAGGATCTGCCGAACGGCTCGACGACCTACACGCTGACCGACGTCACCGCGGACTGCAATTTTCGAATCCTGGCGCCGTACAACCCGGTCGGGTCCCGGCTGACCAGCTTCGTGACGATCGATCCTGCGGCGCGCACCATCACCGGCGACGACGTCGGCACCAACCTCGTGGTGATCGAATACGGCCCCGGCTACATCGTCGCGCGTATCCAGGTGCACGACGATGTGCTCGGCTGGTGGTTCGGCAACTCCTCGATCACCACGGCGCTGCATCCGACGGTCGCCCACAGCCAGCCGACGCTGTGCGCGCTGTTCAGCGACGATCCGACCGGGACCGATCTCGTCGGCGACATCACCGGGCACGGCTTCGTCACGCTCAGCTCGGCAAGTCCCGGTACCTTCGTGGTGGCAAATACGAACAGTGAGGGACGGTTGAGGGGCGTGAGCGAGGGGGCGGCCCAGCTCGACGGCAGCTTCCTCGGTGTCAACCAGAGCCTGCCGGTGAAGGTGGTCGACTACGCCAAGATCCGCGACAACATCTCAACGGTGCGCGCCGGCGACCTCGCCAATGCCGCCGAGATGCACAACATCCTGTTCCTCGCCGAAGGCTTTCGCGCGTCCGAGAAGGACAAGTTCGACAAGATCGTGCAGGAAGCGGCGGACGGTCTGTTCTCGCAGAAGCGCCACGAGCCCTACGGCACGCTCGCGGGCAGTTTCAACGTATTCAAGGCGTTCCAGGCGTCGGAAGAGCAGGCGGTGACCTGCGGCTGGCGCGTCAACGACGAGGAGACCTCGGAGCTTAGCAGGGGCGGACCGATTCCGTGGAATTACAGCGTTTCGGACGACAAGAGCATCTACGAGGTCGGCGAGCTCGTGGCCCGCGTCGGCCTGCCGCTCCGCAACGAGACTGCGACGCCGGCGCAATTGAAGGCGCGCTGGGCGGGTCAGTCGCTGCCCAACTACGATGCGGCGAAGGTCAACGACACCCTGATCGAAGCGTGGAGGAAGCAGAAATCGCTCGGCATCCTGGAGGCACGTGACACTTTCTACGGCCTGATGCTCGGCTCCCGCTGGGGCGACCGGTCGGCAAAGTCCGGGGCCGCTTTGACGATGCCGGCGGCGGATGCGGCGGGCGATGCCAACCTCGCGCCACTGATCGCCCGCGCCTATCAGTTCTTCAAGCCGGCCAGCGTCACCCGGCACCTTGCCCCGGATCCGCGCCGGCATCCGCCGGAGCTCGCTCGGAACGGCCGCGCGAACGTTGCGGCGCCGATCATGGCCTACCTGTCCGGACTGCGGCTCGGGTCGTCGCCGCATACCGCGCTCGGCGCCGAGTGGATACCGGACGGCACCTTCAAGCGCAGCCGCGGCCTGATCGCCATGATCACCAACGAGGACATGATCGGCGGCACCAATTTCAACCAGTCGACCGTGACCGCCAATTCGTTGCAGAGCCTGAAGACGCTCGACTTCGAATATCCTGCGACCAACACGGCGACGAAGAAGGTGATGCGGCGCAAGCCTGCCAGCGACATCGACGCCGACCTCACCGATATCATCGACACGGTCGCGCACGAATTCGGCCATTCCTTCAATCTCGGCGACGAATACGAGACGAGCGCCGAAGACAATGCGACCGCTTCGAGCGAGCAGGACAACATCGTCGCGCTCGCCGACATCTTTCAGGATCCGAGCTACGCCGCCAATCACTCCCGTCTGGTCGATCCGTCCAAGGTGAAATGGTTCGAACTTCTCAGGGTCCAGCTTTCGGCCAGGCTGACCCAGGCTTCGACCCAGCAGGGTGGCTCGATCGAGGTCAGGATCGACCCGCGCCAGATCCCGCGCTGGGTGCAGGCGAAGGCGGCCGGCCGCCAGGCGTTTCTCCGCCGCATCCAGATCACGGAGATCGGCCGGCAACTGCCGCTCACGTTCACCGATTCCGATTACCTCGTCAGACTCGACATCGGCGACATCGACCAGAACCTCGGCTCGATCCGGCTCGGCGGGCTGGAATTGCCGCCGGCGCCGTTTCCCGTGTTTCCGAAAGGCTCGCTGCTGTTCGTGCCGCGCCGCGACGATGCGGACGCGCTGGTCTATGTGGTGGAAAAGAAGGTGCGCGACTTCATCGCAGGCAACCATCTGCCGCTCAACAAGGATCCCGACTTCGCTCATGTGAACGACGAGGGCGACGACCCGAAGGACATCCCGAATTTCAAGCCGCCATGCAAGGCGCAGCGGCTGGTCGGCCTGTACGAAGGCGCATACAACTTCACCGGGCTGGTCTATCGTCCGGCTGGCGACTGCAAGATGCGGAACAACAGCGGCACCTTTTGCCATGTCTGCAAATGGCTGATCACCAACCGCGTCGATCCCGCGCTGCACGACGTCGTCGACCGCGAATTCTATCCGGAGGCCAAGAAAAATGGCTGAACCGGGTGCCCTCGAAACGATCGTCGCCGAGATCGGCAAGCTGCTGCTGCCGCTGCGGGCGGCGGTGGAGTCGCCGGCCGCGTTCCAGGGCCTGCTGCTCAAGCTGGGCTGGGATTCCGACGTGATTCCGAAGCCGATCGCCGATCTCGCGGTCGACTTGCAGCTGCTGTTCGATCGGCTCCAGGCGCTGGTCGGCGGCGGGCTGTCGCTCGACGGCGAAGTGGCGTCCGACGGCGAGGCGACGGTCGTGTCCGGCTCGCTCGAAGACGCCTTCAAGACCATCGAGGCGATCGCCGGCGTCGTGCAGGCGATCGACGACCTCGTCTCGGCGCCCGGCGGTGCATTTTCGGCGACGCTGAACGCCGATAATTTCAAGGGCGAGTTTCCGGGGCAGCTCGTCGGCTATCTCTTCATCACCTATCTGCGCAACCATCATCCGGGCATCGGTTTCGCGCTGCAGGCGCTCGGCGTCATCCGCACCCGCTATACCGCGCCCGCCGGTAACCGCCCGGACTACATCGACTACAGGTTCAGCTTCCCGGACCTGCCGAAGATCGTCTCCGACCCGGTGACACTGTTCGAGAACGCCTTCGGCTGGGGCACCGACAGCTTCGACTTCTCCAGCTTCGCGCGGCAGATCGACAGCCTCGCGGCCGGGCTCGGGCTCGACGTCCGGATGGTGGAGGTGCCGGATCGGGTCGCGCGCGCGCTCGAAGGCGGCCCTCCGATCGGGCGTGCCGCCGTGCGCAAGCGGCTCCGCTTGGTGTTCTTCGAGCGGGCGCGCGACGCGGGACGGCTATCGGCCGAGCTCGGACTGTTCCCGCTGCCAAAGTCCGGGAGCAAGAAGCCGGGCTTCGCGCTGCTGCCGTCGTTCAGCGGGCTGCTGTCGGTGCGGATGCAGCTCGGTCCGACGATCGCGGTGACGATCTCGAGCGACCTCGATCTCACCGGCGGTGTCGGCCTGATGGTGCGGCCGGGCAGCGGCATCGACATGGTGATCGGCTTCGCAGGCAGCGGCGCGCCGACGTCGGCCAAGGGCACCGCGCGCGTCGAAGTGGAATACTCCGCCATCTCCGGCAGCCCGACCATCGTTCTTGGCACCGGCGAGGGCACGCGGCTCGAATACCAATCGGTGAGCGGTGCCGGCGGTTTCACACTGGTGGCGGGCAAGGACGTCGAGGTGTTCGCCGAGGCGGACCTCAAGGGCCTCGCTTTCGTCCTCGACGCGTCCGGCTCGGACGGCTTCATCTCGACCATCCTGTCGGGCATCTCGACGCGGTTCGAGTTCGATCTCGGCCTCGGCGTCGCCTATCCGCGCGGCGTGTATTTCCGCGGCACCTCGCATCTCGAGATCCAGATCCCAGCGCATATCGACCTCGGTCCGATCCAGGTGCAGGGACTGACGCTCGCGGTGACACCGTCGGCTGACGGCCTCCCGATCGATATCGGCGCGACGCTGAAGGCGGCGCTCGGTCCGCTGGTCGCGGTGGTGGAAAACATCGGGCTGCGGACCGATCTCGCTTTTCCGGGGAGCGGCGGCAACCTCGGCCCGATCGATCTATCCTTCGGCTTCAAGCCACCGAACGGCGTCGGGCTGTCGATCGATGCCGGGGCGGTGAAGGGCGGCGGCTATCTCTTCATCGATCCGGACCGCGGCGAATATGCCGGCGCGCTGGAACTGAAGATCCTCGACTTCCTCTCGGTGACGGCAATCGGCGTCATCACCACCAAGATGCCGGACGGGTCAAAGGGCTTTTCCTTCATCGCCATCATCACGGTCGAGTTCAATCCCGGATTGCAGCTCGGTTTCGGCTTCACCCTGCTGGGAGTCGGCGGACTGGTCGGGCTCAACCGCTCGATGGACCTCGACGCGCTAGTCAACGGCGTGCGCGCCGGCTCGCTGGACTCGGTGCTGTTCCCGCACGACGTCGTCGCCAACGCGCACCGGATCATCTCCGACCTCCGCACCTTCTTCCCGCCAGAGCAGGGGACATTCCTCATCGGCCCGATGGCAAAGTTCGGCTGGGGCACGCCGACGCTGATCAGTCTGTCGCTCGGGATCATCATCGAGATTCCCGGCAACATAGCCATCATCGGCAAGCTGACGGTGGCGATCCCGGACGAGCGGCTGCCGCTCATCATCATCCAGGTCGCCTTCATGGGCGCCATCGAATTCGACAAGAAGCGCGGCTGGTTCTTCGCCATCCTGTACGAATCCCGCGTGATCTTCATGCCGCTCGACGGCGGAATGGGCGTGCTCGCGTCGTTCGGCGGCGACGCCACTTTCATCGTCTCCGTCGGCGGCTTCCACCCGGCCTACAATCCACCGGCGCTGCCGTTCCCGCCGATCCCCCGGATCGCGATCAACATTCTCAACACGCCGGTGGCCCGCATCCGGGTCGACGCCTATTTCGCGGTGACGTCGAACACCGTGCAGTTCGGCGCACATGCGGAGCTGTATTTCGGCGTCTCGATCGCCAACATCGAGGGCCATCTCGCCTTCGACGCGCTGTTCCAGTTCTCGCCGTTCTATTTCATCATCACGATCTCTGCCTCGCTGTCGGTGAAGCTGTTCGGCGCGGGGCTGTTCAGTATCCGCTTCCGCGGCTCGCTCGAAGGCACATCGCCCTGGCACGTCGAGGGCACCGGGAGCATCTCGCTGCTGTTCTGGGACGTCGACGTCGACTTCTCCCACACCTGGGGCGACAAGGAGGACACCAGCCTGCCGCCGGTCTCCGTGCTGCCCCTGCTGGTGGCGGAATACTCGAAGGCGGAGAATTGGACTGCCGCGCTGCAGAACAGCAGCAGGCTGTTGGTGACGCTCAAGACCGTGGACGCGGGCTCCGATCTTGTCCTGCATCCGGTCGGTTCGCTCAAGATCACCCAGCGTGCGATCCCGCTCGGCATCACCCTCGACAAGATCGGCGCGCAGCGCCCGGACGACGCCAATTACTTCTCGGTCGCGACCGCGACGTCGGGCATCGAGAAGCGCGCCACCATCCGGGAGTCGTTCGCGATCGCCCAGTTCAAGGACCTCAAGGACGGCGAGAAGCTCAGCGCTTCCGACTACGAGGCCGAGGAGGCGGGGCTGGAGCTGTCGGTCACTGGCAACCAGGCAAAGACCAGCTATGTCACCAAGCGCATTGCCCGCTACGAAGAGATCATCGTCGACAACAATTTCAAGCGGGCACGCCGGCGCTTCGTCACGCTCATCTCCGGGCTGTTCACGCACTTCCTGGCCAACAACGCCGTGGCGCGGTCCGAGATCTCGGCGAAGTCGCGCGATCTGAAGCACGTATTCGACGACAAGATCGCGGTCGATCAGGCGTCCTATGTGGTGGTGAGCCTGGCCGACAATTCGCCGATCGCCGGCGCGCCTGCGTCGTTCCAATCGCGCGCCAGCGCCGGCGAATTCATGGCGGCGGAGACGCGGCGCAATCCGAACTTCGCAAGCGAGGTCCATATCGTGCGCCCGCACGAGATGAAGCGCGCAGCGTAGCGGAGGCACGATGATGGCGGGCGATCCGGCGAGGCGGCGGGGAGGAGCGGGATGAGCGACACGATCGGCACCTATTCCTTCCTGCCCTGGCTGCGGCTCGGCGTGGCGAACAGCATCACGGCGTCCGACAACGACCACTCGGTGGCGCTGCGCGCGACGATCAAGGTCGACTTGTCGCTGGCCGGGCGACCGGTCCAGGGCGACACGGATCTGACGGCGACGATTTCGCGCGATGTCGCGCTCTATGGTCCCGGGGACATCGTCGGCATCGATCCGATGGCGGTGGTGAAGGTGGAGCCGCGCGACTGGATCACCAATTTCGAGCCGAACTACCTGCCCTTCGTTGAGTTCTACGACGAGGATTTTCCGTGGCGCTACACGCCAGCGGCGCCGGACGAGTCGCGCCACCGGCTGCGCCCGTGGCTCGCACTCCTGGTGCTCGAGGTGGAGGAGTTCAAGGAAGTCGCGGTGTCGTCGGCGCGGCCGCTGCCGGCGATCGAGGTGACGGGCGATCCGGTCTCGGTATTTCCGCCCGCCGACCAGCTTTGGGCCTGGGCGCACGTCCACGTCAACCGCGACCTGATCCAGCAGGACGGCGTGGTGGAATCGACCAATGCGGACCAGGCGAGGGCGCGACTGGAGAGCCTGCTGGCCAGCAATCCGGACTACGCCTATTCGCGCGTCCTGTCGCCACGTCAGTTGAAGCCGAATACGTCCTACCATGCGTTCGTGGTGCCGACCTTCGAGAGCGGCCGTCTCGCCGGCCTCGGAATCGCGCCGGCGGCGAATCCCGCACTCTTCGCCACCCTGTCGGCCTGGGTGGACTATACCGACCGGCCGTTCCCGACGCTGCATCCGGTGTACAAGCGGTGGTACTTCAAGACTGGGACGGTGGGCGATTTCGAGTACCTCGTCCGCCTGTTGAAGCCGCGTCCGCCGGACTCGCGGCTCGGCCGCCGCGACATGGACACGCAGACGCCCGGCTCCGGGATGCCCCCCATCGCGGTCGCCGGGCTCCACGGGGTGCTGCGGCTCGGCGGCGCGCTCAAGGTACCGGACGAGGCGCTGATCGGCGCGCAGGAGGCGGAAGCTTCGGCCTACGAGGGCTGGGACGAACCCTACGCGCACGAATTCGAGAAGGCGCTGGCGGGCTTCGTCAACCTGACCGACGACTATGCCCGCGAAGGCGCGCCCGACCCGGTGATCACGCCGCCGCTGTACGGCCGCTGGCACGCGCTCACCGAACGGCTGCTTGAGGAGGCGGACGGCAGCGACGCGCCGCAGCCGCGCAACTGGGTGCACGAGCTCAATCTGGACCCGCGGTTTCGCGTTCCCGCCGCGTTCGGCACGGCGGTCGTGCAGAAGAATCAGGAGGCCTATATGGACGCCGCCTGGGACCAGGTCGGCGACATCCTTGCGGCGAACCGGCGGATCAGGCTGGCGCAATTCGCCAAGGCCGCGGCCGCGATCTGGCATGCGCGCCATCTCGGGCCGCTGAAGGATCTCAGTGCGGAACGCGGGCTGACAATGATGGCGCCGGTGCAGCGCCGGGTGATCGCCGACGGCTTCACGCTGCGCCATCGGCTCAAGGAAAGCACGGTGCCCCGCGCGGCGCTGTCCGCGCCGTTCCGGCGCGCGGTCCGGCCGCGCGACCAGCTCGCGGCGACGCTCGGCTTCGACTCGCCGAAAGGCGCCGAAGAGCTGCTGGAGAAGATCAATCGCGGCGAGGTCAGCGCGGCGCCGCCGCGGGTCACCCCGGAAGCCTTGCCGGTGGTGGAGGATGTCGCCGCGCAGCTTCAGCCGAAGTCGCTGCCCGCGGAGCTGACCAACTGGCTCACCAAGCACCGCTGGGCGAAGTGGGTCCTACTGGTCGTTCTGCTGCTGCTCGCCGTGCTGCTGCTGGCCGTCGCCGTCCCGCTCGCGATCGTGGTCGCGGCAGCGGCGCTGGCGCTGTTCCGATGGCTGGTGCGGCTGGAGAAGCAGGCCGGCATCGCGACCGGCGTGTTGCCGCAAGGGGCTTCGCCCGAGATCATCGACGCGCTGCCGGGCTTTCCGTCGTTCACCATCCGCGATCCCGATCCCGCCGCGCCTGAGCCTGTCGGCGGCGCTTCGTCCGCCGACAGCCCGGAGGCGGCGCGCTTCAAACTGGCCCTCAAGGATCTCAACCGGCTGCTCACGGTCAGCGCCGATCTCGGCAAGCCGCCGTTGCGCAAGCCGATCGACATCGCCGCGCTCGGAGCGTCGACCTTCGCTGCGATTGATCCCGACAAGACGGTGCCCGCCTTCACCTTCTCCTCGATCACCATTCCGCCGCGAGTGCTGGCCATCAACGGGATCGCGACGCTGCTGCAGCCGGAAGTGTTCAAGCCTGTGATGGCATATCCGGAAATCGACCTGCCGATGTACAAGCCGCTTCTCGGTCTGTCCGACGAGCACTTCCTGCCGAACATCGACAAGATTCCGCAGAACACGATCACGCTGCTCGAGACCAATCAGCGTTTCATCGAGGCCTACATGGTCGGCCTCAACCATGAATTCGCCCGCGAGCTGCTGTGGCGCGAATATCCCACCGACCAGCGCGGCAGCTGCTTCCGCCAGTTCTGGGACCCGAGCGGCGTGATCGACCGGGAGGGCCTGTCGAAGGACGAACTGCGCGAAAAGCTCCGCGATATTCCGCCGCTCCACACCTGGTCGCTGTTCTCCAAGCTCGGCGATCACGACCATCGCGAGAAGCCGGGCGAGAACGAGGAGGAAGTCGTCCTCGTCATCCGCGGCGAGCTGCTGAAGAAATATCCCACCGCGGTGATCTACGCCCAGAAGGCGCGCTGGCAGCGCGACGACGGCGGCGCGATCAATCCCCGCGTCGAGCGGGTGCTGGAGACCGACGGTCCGGTGGAAGACCGCCTGCGCACACCGCTCTACGAAGCCAAGGTCGATCCCGACATCACCTTCATTGGCTTCGACCTGACCTCGAAGGAGGCAAAGGGAGGCACCGGCCGCGGCAATTCGACGGCGCCGGGCTGGTTCTTCGTCATCAAGGAGCGGCCCGGCGAGCCGCGCTTCGGCCTCGATATTTCTCGCGACGGGCCGCTCAACGTCTGGAACGACCTCGCCTGGCCTGACGTGCTGTCCGACGCCGACAAGGGCTTTCTGCAGATCAGGCCGGGCGGGCCGACCCTCACCCTGGACGATCCGGTGGCGCCGGAGCTGCAGGAGAAGAAACAACAGTACGACGAGGACAAGGCGCTACGCTGGCATCCGGACAGCAACTCCGCGGAGCTCGCCTACATCCTCTACCAGGTTCCCGTGCTGGTCGCGGTGCACGGCAGCGAGATGCTGCCGAACTGATCGCGCAGCGGACACGACAGGGGGCGGCGGAGGCGAAATGTCCGAGTTCGATGATATCCGCAAGGAGCTGGAAGCGTCGCGCGCCGCGGCCGATGCGACGTCGCGCGAGATCGGCCGACTTCGCCACACCCGCGCGCGGCTGATCCGCGACCGCGCACGGGCCGCGCGCGTCAGCAAGGGCGCCGATGATCCGGCGCTGGCGGCGATCGACAAGGAGACCAAGGCGGCGGCCTCCGAGATCGAGCGGCTGGGCGGCGCGCTGAAGGCGGCGAAGGACGAAGTGGTCCGCAATATCGGGCTGTTTGCGAACTTCACCGACCCACGCCGCAACATCGGCCTGCTGTCCGATCAGACGCCGATCCTGCTGATGCCGCTGCGGATCGAAACGCGCTTCAAGCAGGTGGCGGAATTCGGCGGCGACCGCGACGAGCTGTGGGTCCGGGTTTATCCGGACGACATCGCCGTCGACAGCTTCGAGGAAGCGTTGTCGGAAGACGAGGTGAAGCGCGTCCAGGCCTATTGGGCCGACGTCTGGCGGGCGAACCACGACACCGCCGGGGAGCGGGCCGCCTGGCGAACGCTCGTGAGCGGACAGGGCTCGGGGCGGTCCTACTACGTGACCCAGACTCATCGTCCGCTCAACGAGGCGGCGCGACCGGCCAGGGTGGAAGGCGTGCCGACCGTGATCCTGACGGTGGTGACCAGCGCGCCGCTGGCCGATCCCGAGCGAGGTACGGTCAGCGCATTCTGGATCGCGCTGTGGCGCGCCGGCACGGACGTGGCCGCGCAGACGGACGCGATCGCCGCGCTCGACAACGCGCTCGGGGCCGAGCGCGCCGCGGCGGTCCGTGAGGCGTACCGGCCGCGGAATCTCGCCGACGCGCCGCCCGAGGGCGCGGACCGCGCGACCACCACGGTCATCGCCGCGTATCTGGAGTTTCCCGCCGCGGACGCCACGCCGATGCGCGAGACCGGCTGGTCGCAGCCGGCGACCGCGCGGACCTTGCCTGATCGTCTCGTCCTGCTCGGCTACAACGGCGGAACGCTCGAACTCGAGCAACTCGGAAAACCGATTCCGTCGCCGCTGCCGGTCACGCCGTCGCCGACCGGAACGGACGACGCGTCGGTCGCGCACGACGGCGACGACATCACGTTCGGTCCGGAGCTCGAATGGGTGCGCAACTTCGACCGCGCCGTCGAGATCGGCATGGGATTCCGGGTGCCGCTAACGCCGCTCGCCTTCCGCCGCGGCTTCGATCAGTTGATGGTGCTCGGTGTACGGCTCGGGGCCGATGCAGACGCCGGCCGGGTCGCGCTGGAGCAGTTGTTCGCCCATCATCATCAGTCGAAGGCCGGGTTCTCGATCCTGCCGCAGGGCCAGCCGACCAACAACGTCGAGGGCGAGGGCGCCGCCTACAGCTGGCGCGAGGAGTCCGACGTCAGCTTCGATCACTACTTCGGCACTCCGCCCCTGGACCCCGACGGATGGTTCGAGCGGACAGACGGACGCTGCCTCGCCGCGACGCTCGGTCTCGATCCGGCCGCGCTGGCGGCGATCCCCTTCTACCATCGCCACGACGTCAACGACGCCCGCGCCATGAACACGGCACTGTGGCCGGCCACGCTCGGTTACTTCATGGAGAGCGTGCTCCATCCGATCTTCGACGATTCGACGGTGGAGCGGACCCGCGACTTCTTCGTCCGGCACGTGTCGGCACGCGGGCCGATGCCCACGATCCGCGTCGGTCGTCAGCCCTACGGCATCCTGCCGGCGACGCCGCGTTCGCGCATCCAGTGGATCTTCGCGGGGTCGAACGTCGCAGTCGGGGCCGCGCACGCGCCGGACGATCCGGAATTGCGGTTCCTGACGCGGTTGTATCAGTTGCTGCGCAAGGTCGAGGCCGATCTGGAGCCGCTGATGTCGCGGGTGTCCTACATCGGCAAGCCGGGCGGCGACCGTCATCAGATATTGCTCGATGTCCTCGGCCTGCACGCCGGATCGGTGGAATTCCAGCAACGCTTCGCCGAAAGCTTCAAGGAACTGTACAACCGCCTCGCGATGCAGGGGGCAGGCGGCGCCTTGGTCGCGCTCCTGCTCGCCGCGGGCTATGTCGGAAGCGGGCTCGATCTGCTGAAGCAGCTCGGCTACACGCCGCCCGAGGGGATCGAGGTGCCGGACATCCTCGAGAAACTCTTTCTCAATGCGCCCAACCAGCTCAAGGGCCCGCTGATCGACGACCGTCCGTTGTCGGAGACCGAGCAGATCCGCGCCTACACCGCCGGCGGCGACAACTACATCGGCTGGCTGATCAAGGCTGCGGCGACCTCACACGATGCGCTGCGGCTGCAGCAGGGCTTCACCCAGCGCCCGAACGCGCTGCTGTATCTCATGCTGCATCACGCGCTCGACCTGAGCTTCGTCGAGACCAGCATCCGCCTGTTCTTCAATGCCGGGCTGATCGGCGAGACCGAGTTGAAGGCGGCGCGGCGCGAGCCGAAGTTCTTTCAGGTCGAGGAGGCGAGCCTCGCCGTGCCGGCTGCGGCCGGCGGCAGCCGCTGGCGCTACCTCCACCGCAGCGACGCCGCGGTCACCGGAACGGGACTGAGGACGGTCGGCGAGTTCATCCCGACGGTGCTGACCTCGATGGTCGCCACCGCGTATCTCAAGCGCCAGCTCGATGCGCTCGAACGGCTGAAGAGGTCCCCGACAGCGGTTCTGGAACGGGTGTTCGCCGAGCATCTCGACCTCTGCACCTACCGGTTCGACGCCTGGTACGGCGGCATCATGAGCCGCCAATTGGAACGGATGCGCTATCCGCACGGTGCCGGCCGGGGGACCGCTCAGCCGGGCGCACCGGCCGGCGAGGCGAAGACCGGAATCTATCTCGGCGCCTATGGCTGGCTCGAGAACGTCAAGCCGGAGTTCAAGAAGCTGACGGCGGTCGAACTGCCGGCAAACCTCGCGGCGATCTTCGCCGATCCGGATGCGCCGCCGCTGATGCGCGACCGCAGCAACCAGGGCTACATCCACGCGCCGTCGCTGAACCAAGCGGTGACCGCCGCGGTGCTGCGCAACGGCTATCTGTCCAACGCCACGCCCGACAATCCCGGCAGCCTCGCCGTCAATCTCAGCTCGGAACGAGTCCGCATCGCGCTGTCGATCATCGAGGGAATGAAGGGCGAGCAGAGCCTCGGCGCGCTGCTCGGCTACCAGTTCGAGCGCGGCCTGCACGATCGCCACGACGTCGAAGTGGACGGGTTCATCTACGACCTCCGCAAGGTGTTCCCGCTGGTCGGCGACCGGCTGGCTCCGACGCTTACCGGCCGGCTCGACGCGTTCGGTCGGCGACTGCGGATCAACCGGGTGGAGGCGCGCAACGTCATCGACGGCCTTGCTTTGGTCGAACACATCAAGACCAGCGGCGTGAGCAGCTACCCGTTCGGCCACGATGCCGACCTGCCGGCGGCGAGCCCGCAGCAGGCCGCAGCGATCACCGCCGAGGCCGCGCGGATTGCCGACATCGCCGACGCGGTCGCCGACCTCGCGATGGCAGAGAGCGTGCATCAGGTGGTGCAGGGCAATTACGACCGCGCCGGCGCCGTGCTCGACACCTACTCCAAGGGAAAATTCCCGGCGACCCCCGACGTGGTGCGCACGCCGCGGTCGGGGGTGACGCTGACCCATCGGGTGGCGCTGCATCTCAAGGCCGGGCTCGACCCGAACGACGGCGCGCTGACATCGCCGCGGGCGAAGGCGGAGCCCGCGCTCAACGCCTGGCTCGCGGGCATTCTGCCGCCGCCGGCAGCGGTCGCCTGCTCGGTGACGGTCACCGACCCGCTCGATCTCTCCTCCGTCACCTACAACGTGACGCAGGCCGATCTCGGCCTGCTGCCGATCGACCTGCTGTATCTGCTCGATCCGGACAACGATCCAGCCGCCAAGGCGCTCGACGATCTGATCGAAGCGCATGTGATCGCCGTCCATGCACCGCGCCCGGACGCAATGCTGACGATCGCCTACCGCGAGAGGATTGCGGCGATCGCCGGGCATGTGCCGCTGTTCGAACTGTCGGCGTTGGTGCGGCATCTCAGAAGCCTGCTACTGCGTTCACGTCCGCTCAAGGCGAGCGACATGGCGATGGCCGGCGAGGCGAACGAGGCGGTCGATCTCGACGCGGCGCTCGCGCGCGAGCGGGCAACGCTGCCGCGCGATCTGCTCGCCGCGCGGCTTGCGGATCTCGACGCCTTCCGTACGGCGCTGCAGGCCCGCCTCGACGCCAAGCAGGAGGCCCAGATCGCCACGGAGATCGAGCAGACGATCACCGGCTTCGTATCGGTGATGCAGGGTCTCGGTCCATTCGCGGCGTTGCAGACCGGTACCGGTGCCGTCTACGCCGACCGGCGGCGGATCTTCTCCCAGTTGCACGCCGTACTCGCCGGCTACATCGCTCGATGGACCAGGCAACTCGCCGAGTTCGACGCACGCATACTCGCCTACGACGCTGATTCCGGCGCGCCGGACGCGGCGAAGTTCCTGGCGCTGCGGGTGGCCGAAAAGCTGATCGCGACCACGGCGACCGACCCTCTACCGGCGCAGCCGGACGATTTCCGCGACGATCTCATGAGCGGCAAGCGCGCCGCCTTCGTTGGACAGCGCGCCGTTCTTATCATGCTCTACGACAATGCGTCCGATCTCGCCGCCTTGCATGACGGCATCGAGGCGTCGAAGGCTGCGAACGCCGCGTTCGACGCGGCGGCGATCGACATCGCGGCACAGCGCACGGCGATCGTCGCCCTCGCAGAGGACATGGCGAAGCGCACCGCCGCGCTCGCGCTCGAACTGACGACGCGGCTGCCGGCGATCCAGGCCCGGCTCGATCAATACGATGCCGCGGCGGAGGCGAAGAACAAGATCGAGGCGTTGACCGCGGCGGCGAAGCTGCTGTTCGGCGACGATTTCAAGATCGTTCCGGATTTCGGTCTGCCAGCGGCGCAGGCCGGTGAATGGAGCAACGCCTGGGGCGCGGGGGCGCAGGCGGACGAGGCCATTCTCGGGTTCCTCAAGACGACGATCGGACGCCGCTTTCCGCTCGACGACTGGTTCACGGGCGTCGCGCGGGTGCGGTCGAAGCTGCACGATCTGGAAGCTTCGCAGCACCTCGCCGACGCGTTCACGGGGGCGGGCGTCGCGCTGCAGGCGCTGCAATTTCCGCATCGCCCCGAGTTGCCGTGGCTCGGACTCGAATTCCCGGAGACCGATGCCGACGGAAAGCCGTTCGTGATCGACGAGGACAAGCTGCTCTATACCGCGCATTTCGCCGAAAGCTTCGATCCGGCGCGGCGGCAACTCGGGCTGTTGCTCGACGAGTGGACCGAAGTGATCCCGCGCCCGACCGAGGATACCGGTCTGGCGTTCCACTTCGACCGGCCAAACGCCGAACCGCCGCAGACTCTGCTGCTGGCGCTGCCGCCGAAATTTGTCGGCTCGTGGCAGTGGCAGGATCTCGTCGACACGGTACGCGAGACGATGGACCTCGCCAAGAAGCGCGCGATCGAGCCCGACCACGTCGACACGACCGCCTATGCCCGCTTCCTGCCGGCGCTGGTGTCCGCCGTGGCCTTCCATCCGATCACGGCCTCGCTCAACTTCGCTTTCAACAACAACCTCGCCGCGGTGCTGGCCGAGACGGAGACGGGCAATGGCTGACTATGTCGCGGTTCAGAACCTCTCCGCCGTGTTCTCCGGCAAGGTGAAGCTGCCCACCATCACGTTGTGGAACAGGCTCGAGGGCCGTCCACGCACGCACGATTTCGACCGCGCGCTCAAGGCCGAGGTCCGTGATCCGCTGTGGCTGCTGACGAAGCAGTGGCAGATGGGCGAGTTTCAGGGCGACGACGCCGGCTCGCCCGTCGTCGCCAAGGTGCACATCGAGACCACCGAACTGACGAAATACCGCGCGGCCGGCAATCCGCCGGAAGCGTTCGCCGACGACGTGCCGCTCGAAGCCAAGGTCGAGCGGCGGCCGATCCCGTTCCGTCTCGCCGGCCAGAAGATCGCGTTCGATCTCCGCATCGCCCTGGGCCGGCGCTGGCTGAAGCTCGTCGCCGGCATCGAGCCGGGGCTTGCCCAGCAATTCATCGCGGCGCTGCCGGTCGCCATGCCAGATCCGGCGCTCAAGGCCGATGCGCCGGTCGCCGCCCATCGCGAAGCCTGGCAGACGATGGCGGCGCTGGCCGGACGGTCGATGGACGGCTACGACCTCGTCGAGCATCTGACGGCCGCGCCCGGCAATCACGCGCACGACCTCGTCGTGCTCGGCAATCCGGCCAGCGCCGCTGCGATCGAGACGGCGGAGGCGGAATTCCTTGGGTGGTACCGGGAGGCGTTCTACCAGCCCGCCGCGGGTGCCGCCGATGCCTGGCTGCCCGATCGCCTCGAATACGCCTTTGCAGCGTCGGCGCCCAAGGCGGGCGGCGAGAAGCTCGTGGTCGCCGACGAATACTTCCAGGGGCATCTCGACTGGTACAACTTCGACGTCGACGCCTCCGGCGCAGGACTCGGTGACCTCGCGGACGCGCCGCCGCCGGCCGCCGTCGAGACGACCTTTACGGCGTCGTTCATCCCGGCGCCGATCCAGTTCGACGGGATGCCGAACACACGCTGGTGGACCTTTGAGGAGGGACGAACGAATTTCGGCGACATCGATCCGGAGACGACGGACGTCAACAAGCTGCTGCTGATCGAATTCGGCCTCGTCTACGCCAACGATTGGTTCCTGATGCCGTTCACCGTGCCGGCCGGGGCGATCACCCGGGTCGCCGGCATGAGCGTGACCAACGTCTTCGGCGAGCGGATCTGGGTTGAAGCCGCGGGCAAGGGCACGGACGCCGATTGGCAACGCTGGTCGATGTTTACACTGGCGACGAAGGGGAGCGACGACATTCCCGCCGATCTCAGCCTGTTCATCGTGCCCAGCGTGCCGAAGATCCAGGAGAGCGAGCCGCTGGAGTCGGTGGAACTGTTCCGCGACGAGATGGCCAACATGGTGTGGGGTGTCGAGTCGCGGGTGATGTTGGCTTCGGGCGACAGCAAGAGCGGGCGCAGCGCTGCGCTCGACACCCGCCGCTATTTCCGTCGCCTGGTGGAGGAGAGCCTGCCGCCGGACCCACCACCTGCGCCGCCGATCGAGAACGACGCCGCGATCCGCTATCGGCTGATGAGCGAGATGCCGGAGAACTGGATCCCATTCATCCCGGTGCACATCGACAACGACAGCCGCGAGATCCAGCTGCGTCGCGCCGCAATGCTGCGGGTCATCGACCGTGACCCGGATCCGCCGGTGCGCGTCGAACCTCGCACCGATCTGCTGCGCCACGGTCTCGACCTCCCGCAGCAGCAGGGCTACAATCTCCATGAGGAGGAGGTGCCGCGCGCGGGCATTCGTGTCACCCAGAGCTTCCAGCGCACGCGCTGGTACAACGGCCGCACTTTCGTCTGGCTCGGCATCCGCAAGGAGACCGATCGCGGCGAGCGGTCGAGCAAGCTCGCTTTCGACGCGATCCTTCCGAAGCGGAAGGCATGAACGCATGAAACGTCACCGTCGATATGGCGTGGCGCGGCCGCCGGCGGTGGAGGGGTGAACGGGCGCGCGTCATTCCCAAGTCGGCAATTTCTCGCGCGACGGCAGACGCCCGGCACCCCAAGATTACGTAGCGGCCAGCAAGTGTGAATATCCGAAGACCCGTTCTCAACCTCAGCGCTTCCTTCACGACATAGGAGCAACGGAGAGCGAGCACGAGGAACGGCGTTCAAGATTGAGCGCGGAGAAGTTCGCCTTGATTGTGCCGAATCGAGGGTTACTGCGTTATCGTACGTTGCGGCTTCAGCAGCTTCGGCAGAAGCCCTTAGCCATAAGGGCAGAGATCACGCGGGATCGCTTATAGCATGGGCAACCGCAGGCTCTGCTCAAAGCTGGTGATGGGTAGTCCCACCGCAGGCCGTCTCAGCCGGGCTCGTGAATTCTGTGCAGCCCAGTCACCAAGGCGGTAATCACGCTTATCACGGCGCTCGTACCATGGTCATTCAAGAACGAATCTCTGCGTCATGGTTGTCATGGCACCCCAGTCTGCCACGTGGAGCGCGACGATGGTGCTGGTTGGTGACACCGTCGCACTTAAGGGGAGAACGGTGATCGACACTCCGAAGTTTGGATCCCTTGAAGCCGTCGAATCCGCTAAAGCTCGACAAAGATTCGCAGGCTTGCCTCGCATTCGTCAATTCAGCACGAGAATTCAGTGACCACTGCTCTTCGTACGCCCCGTGGCTCAACGCCGCGCAAGAACACATCAGCAAAGCGCTCCGCGTCACCAAAGGCCGCCCCGCGGAAGAAGACATCTGTTGCGGCAACAACGAAGGCTCCGATCCGGACTGGCATTTCCTCCTCGTCGCCGCTGGGCATGTTGGCGCTGTATCTTACGGCGCAATGGCGCGCTTCGGGCCGGGGCGGACTTGTGTTTCTCGCCGAAAATGAGAGCCGAGCCGAGCTGTTGGGTTCGATCATCCCAGTTATCGAGCCGGCCTGTGATGTGCTCGTCTATCCCCGTTTGAACACGCTTCCGTTCGATCAGCTTGAGCCTTCACGTGATATCGCGGGCCGGCGGAGCTCCGTCTTGAGACGCCTTGCCAGGGCAAAGAAGCCGATCCTGCTGATCGCGACGGCGGAGGCCATAATGGAGCTCCTGCCGTTGCCTGCGAACTGGTCTCGTATCGGATTTCTCCTTCGGACCGGGGCCGTCTTTTCCGAGGAAGACCTCGAGGCCCGTCTGAAAGCTCTCGGGTACGACCTGGACGACAGTCCGGATTATCCCGGTGGAGTTTTGTTTCACGGCAACACCTTCGAGATCTTCCCGGCCGGCGCGTTCGGACCTTTTAGGATAGAGCATTCCGGAGGGAGAATCCGACGTATTGCAGCGATCAATCCGATAGACCAGGAGGTGATTTCCGAAACGAAGGAACTCCTGATTGACCCGATGTCCGAGCGGCTGGCGTTCACGGGCCGGGCTCGAAGAAGGTCCAGCCTATTGGACTATTGTGCACGCGCCAAATGGATCGCCGACAGCACCGTGCCCAGGCACGCCGACACCTGGTTGAGCACGATCGAGGATGCGGCCGCCCGCAGTGAGCGTGACCGTGCCTATCTCAGCCGACGCGAATGGGAGCTGGCGGCCAAGAAGATCACTGTATTGCCGCCAACCACTCCGTATCGTGCGACGCCAGAGTTCTACAAGGCAGCCTCTCCGCGGAAGGCGCTCCGTGCATTTATCGAGGAAGCCCAGCGCGGTAGCGCACGTGTGCTTTTCGTCGCTGCCGTCGAAGCGGATTTGCGTGTGATGGCCCGGATGAGCGCTATCAAGGCCGAATGCGTGCCCGATTGGACGCAGGCGACCGCAAGGGGCAGGCAGCAGGCCGCATTGTTGGCAGGCTTCGATGCGGGCTTTGTCGTTCCTGGAAAGAAGCCCCTCGTGGTCATCACTGCTGCCGACGTGCTCGGCAGCAGGGCACACCAACCGCAACCGATGAACTGGGCATGGACGCCCGGCTTCGATTCGGGAGATCTCCCCGAACTCGGATCCGTGGTCGTTCATCTGCAACGTGGACTCGCACGCCTTGGCGGCCTGAGATCCATGGGCACGGGAGATCTTTCGGCGCGCGAGATGGTCAGGTTGGTATTTGCCGGAAACGACGCCGTTCTCGTCCCTCTCGCAGAATTGGCGCTGATCTGGCCCTACGCCGCTGAGCTCGGAGACACCTCGCTGGACAAGGCCGACGGCAGCTCGTGGCGGCCGCGGCGAGCTGCTGCCGAGACGGAGATTCACGTGGTCGCAAAGGAGCTGGCCAAGCAGATGAGTCAGCGCCGGCGGCGCCCGGCTCCGAAGCTCGTGCCGCGCCCTGCTGTCTATGAGAAGTTCGTCGCGCGGTTTCCCTATTTCACCACCTCCGATCAGGCGAAGGCCATCCGCGACGTTCTGGATGATCTTGCATCGGGGCACCCGATGGACCGGATCGTCTGTGGAGACGTCGGCTTTGGCAAAACCGAGGTGGCGCTGCGCGCAGCGGCAGCCGCCGTGCTGGCCGGAAAGCAGGTCGCTATCGTCGTGCCGACGACAGTGCTGGCACGACAGCATGTCGAAACCTTCCGCAAGCGCTTTGCGCCTCTTGGCATCGATGTTGGAAACCTGTCGCGGGTTGCCTCGACCGCCGAAGCGCGAGAGGTAAGGGAGCGCCTCAAGAGCGGAGAACTCAGGGTCGTCGTCGGGACCCTCGCGCTCGCATCCAAGGAAGTGAGATTTGCCGAACTTGGCCTGATCATCATTGACGAGGAGCAGCATTTCGGCGCTGCCGAGAAAGCCATGCTGTCGGGCCTCAATAAGAATGGCCACCGGCTCTGGATGAGTGCGACGCCGATCCCCCGCACACTTGCGGCCGGATTGACGGGCTTGAGGGATCTCAGCGTGATCGCAACCCCGCCGGTCCATCGTGTTCCGGTTGCCACCAAGGTGGCACCGCTTTCGGACATAGCTATCGCCGCTGCGCTGGTTCGTGAGCACAGACGTAACGGTCAGAGTTTTGTCGTTTGTCCGCGGATCCAGGATCTCGATCCCATGCTCGCCAGGATCCATGCGCTGGCGCCGGAACTACGTATCATTGCTATTCACGGCAAGATGCCGACGGACGAGATTGACGAGAGATTGATGGGGTTCGTCGAAGGCCGTGCCGATGTACTACTTGCGACCAACATCGTGGAAAGTGGCCTCGATATCCCACGTGCGAACACCATCGTTGTGTGCTGGCCCGAAAAATTCGGCCTGGCACAATTACATCAGCTGAGGGGGCGAGTAGGACGGGGCGGCATCCGGGCGTTTGCACATTTCCTGACGGAAGGCGGCTCCGAACGCTCGGAAAAGCGGCTTTCCGTTCTCGAGGAATTGAGCCGTCCGGGCGCTGGCTTCGCGATCAGCGCTCGCGACCTCGATCTTCGCGGCGGCGGCGACCTGCGCTCCGATCGACAATCCGGCCACATGCAGGTGTTCGGACCGACGCTCTATGGCCACCTTCTCACGCTTGCCCTGGAGGGAGACCGCGATGGAATGTCCGCGCTGTGGATCCCTGAGTTGAATCTTCCCATCCCTGAGCTGCTTCCCTCGAGCTATGTGCAATCGGAGGCGGTCAGGCTGGAGATCTACGCTCGAGCCGCCCGGTGCCGGAGTGATGACGAGCTGGAGGAGCTCGAGGATGAAACGCACCGCCGATTCGGCAAGCTGCCCTCCGAGGCCAGCAATTTCTTTGCTGTCGCCAAGCTCAGGATAAGTTGCAGGCAACGGGGGATCATGCGTCTCGATGTCGGCCCGGATGCGATTGCTGCAACAATGCTCGCAGGGAGGATCGGTAAATTACGCTCGCGGTCACTGCAGCGCGAGGGCGATCGCGTCGTCTATCCCGGGCGCAGCGATGAACCTGCTTTACGACGGGTCGAACAGTTCTTGGATCTGCTGGACGAATGACGAGGGATGCGCCACTCAACTTGAAGCGGTCTTGTGTGACCTCCTCAGGCCCCGAAATGAAAGCGATGGCGCTTGACCCTTGGCAAGGACGATTGAGAGAACCCGTGTTGCGCTGACGCAGAGACGATCGTTCGAGGCTGTTCTGAAGCAGCTCGTCGGATGCCGTGGATCGTTCGAGTTCAGAGCTGCGCTGGCGGCCGACCCAGCCCGGACCCAACAAACGAATGCGCCAGTGATAGAACCAGCTTCACCTTCTGCGGCTTTGATGGTCGCCAACTCATACTATGCAAAAGAACGCTATTTTGGTTTTGATCCAATCAGCCCCATCTGAGCGGATGTCGCCGGCTCATCTGTTCGAGTCCCTGTTGCTGAACGGGTGCACGCGTCGACTCGCGCCTTAGCGCGTCCGCGGCGAAACCGGAGACGCGCGCCGGGCGGATAGGCTCGCGCCAACTGATTGTGCTCGATCCGGTGTTGCATCATGTCCCGTCGGGTCTGGCGCTCGTCGAGCATCAGGACCAGATCCGAGCAGGGCTTGGTCGAACACAGCAGCAGAAAGCCGGCTTCAGCGTCCTGAGGGTAGACCGTCAGCGCATCGGAGCGGTCGACGTTGCCCGACACCAAGCGCGCGGCGCATGCGAGGCACCAGCCCTGCTCGCAGATGTAGGGCGTCTCGATGCCGGCGTCGATCATGCTGTACAGCAGATATTCGTCGGATCTGGCGTCGAATGTGAACGTCCCCTCCGGACGTTCCAGCCGTATGCGAAACCGCCTGATGTCGCCTTCATTGGTCATGGCCTAGAGCTCCGTCATCGCTCACCACCGGCTGTCGGGCAATGCGACGTCGCCGATGCGGCCGCTCGCGTAGCAGTGCGCGGCCGCGATGATCCGCGCCGCAACCGCCAGCTCGCTTTGATTGCGCGGCGCGTAGACCACGAGGCTCTGCGGCGGCACGGCGCCCGCCATGTAGCGTGCGAACGGATGCACCGTGCCCCAGCCCTTGGCAGCCACCTTCTGCGCCCATTCCGGCCGCAAGGTCAGGTGCAGCGACCCGTCGGGGCGAGCGATGAGCCACACCGGCGCGAACACGAAGGCCTCCGGCTGTCCCATGGCATGGATGTCATCGAGCGCGAAGGCGCGGCCTGCGGCGTTCATCGGCGCCGGCACCTCTTCGACGCCAGCCAGCGCGCAGGCGCAGGACATGAGCTGTGCGGCGTATCCGGCGGGCGAGGTGTCGCCGACCTGGTGGCAGGGCCATGTTGGTGCGAGCCGCGGCGCGCTGCCGGGACGTGTGGCGAGACGGCGCAGTCCAGGCGCCATCGCCCAGACGGGTGCAGCACCGCGCACGCCTGCTCTAGCCGAAGCTGTCATGATGAACCTGCGTGATCGGAACATCGGCGGCGCGCAGCAGCGATCTGACCGCGTTCACCATGACCGGCGGGCCGGCGACGTAGAACTCGGCCGCCGCGGGATCCAGGACTGCGCCCTGGATGACATCGGTGACGAAGCCGGCCGCATGCGGCCAGCCGGACGGCGCGTGCTCGACCACGGGCAGGTAGCGCGCCCGGGGAGTTTGCGTGATCGCCGCCGCCAGCATGTCATCAGCGGCGAGATCCGCCGGTGTACGGGCGCCGTAGATGACGTCCGCGGGCGATCCGAAATCGAGGCGCGCATCCGCGGCCTCGCGCAGCATCGCCAGGATCGGCGCGATGCCGGTGCCTCCCGCCACGAACACCTTGCGGCCCGGCTGTCGACGCAGCGTGCAGGCGCCGAACGGCGCCTCGATGGTGATCTGCGCGCCTGGGATCAACGCGGCGAGCGCGTTGCTGCCCGTGCCGCCATCGTAGCGCTTGGCAATGAACTGCAGGACGTTGCTGCCCGGCAGGTTGCACATCGAGTAACAGCGCCGCAGCCCTTCGCCGAGATGCAGGATCGCATACTGACCCGGCCGGAAGTCGATCGGCTCGGCCGTCTCGAAGCTGAATTGGCGGATCTCCGGCGCGAGATCGTCGATTCCGCGTAGGATCGCCTGTTGCTCGACGCATCGCGGCGTCGGCGCGGACCAGTCGCCGGGACCGCGGGCGATCGTGACGTCCGAGATCGCGCGTGATTGACAGGCCAGGATGCGGCTGCGTCGTGCGTCGCGCGGATTGATCGCTGGCGCGCCGGGAAAGACCAGATCGACCTGGCCGTCGACGAGCGTCACCTTGCAGGCGCCGCAACTGCCCCAGCCGCATTCGTAAGGCAGCGCGACGCCCCCGCGTCGTGCTGCCTGCAGGATGGTGTCATGGCCGGCCGCGTCGATCGCGACACCGTCGGGCTCGATGCGGAGTTGCCGGGTCATCCACGCCATCCTTTCGGCTTGGGCGGTCGGCGCAGCACGCCGATCGCGTCCGCCAGACTACAAGCCACAATCCGCGATCAGCCTTGCCTGGGCCGTCATGGTCCGCTCCAGGATCGCCTGCGCCCCGTCTGCGCCCGGCGCGGCGGACAGCGCCTCGCTGAGACCGCGCGCGGCGCGTTCGCCGAGCGGCATCCACTTCGCGATCCACTCCCGCAGCAGAACCGCATGCTCGGGCACCTTGCCGGTGGCGTAGCGCACCAGGGCCTTGGTGGTCTCGACCGCATAGGCTTCGTCGTAGTTGCGGAAGTCGTCGTGCAGCAGCGCCAGCAGGTCGTCGTCGTTCGTGCGCGCCAGATCGGCGATCTCGCGATTGAAGACGTGATCGAAGATCGGCCGCAGCACCAGATTGCGGGACACGAACGCTTCGCCCCAATCGTAGGCGATCAGCTGCTTCTCGATCAGCTCGCGCAGGCCCTGCCATTGCGGCGCCTGCGTCCAGACGGTACGAGCGATGTTGCTGTCGGCGAGCTCCGGGCGTCCGGTGTCGAGCGCGAGCGCCTTGGCCAGATAGGCCTGGCGCTGCACCCGGCGCATCTCGTTGCCCATCTGGAAGTAGAAGGTGTTGGTCACGAACGCCGACGGCGCCATCTGCGCGACATAGGCCGCGCTCATCTGCATCGCGTGTCCCGGGAAACGCACCGGCAGATAGGCCTGGCCGAGGAAGTCGAGCCACGGCGCAGACAGCTTGCGATAGCTGTCCTGGCGCTCGAACTCGTCGATCAGGTTGTCGCAATAGACCTCGCGATCCTTCTGGTCGGTGACATAGCGGCGATAGGTGTAGGTGAGGGGATCGCGATAGCCCTCCCAGTCGTCCAGCGTGAGCCTCGAGCCTTCGCGATTCCTGAGATAGAATTGGTTGATCGACCAGTTCTCGGACAGCTCGAACGGTGCCGGCGCGCGGCGGAAGTGGCTGTGGAACTTGTAGGTGACGGCCTCGTATTCCGACGGCAGCCGGCGCTCGGTCCACAGGCTCCAGGTCTTCTTCTGCTTGCGCGCAGCCGGCTTCGCGGTCATCGCGGTCATGACGTATCCTCCCGGAATTTGTTATGTGTGGATGGTCCAGACCCATTCGTCGTCCATCGACTCGAGCCGTCCGCCGAACGACACCAGGCTCGGCTCGATCTCGGCGAGCCGGAATGGCCGCCCCAGCGCCGCCTGCATGCTCTTCTGCGTCAGGCGGAAATTCCGGTCGGCCTGGACGCGGACATAGCCGCCGCGGTCCTCGATGACGATCTCGACGTCCGGATTGTCCTGCTCGCTCGCCGCGATCACGGCGTCGATGATGTCCTCGTCGACGCCCCTGATGACGGGGCCGACCAGTTTCGGTGCTGCTGTCGTGGTCATGGGCTTGTCCTATGCGTCCTGCTCGGTCTTGTGGCGCAGGCGGCGCAGCCGTCCGTCGTTGGGCACGCCGACCCAAATGGCGTCGCCGTCCTTCTTCACCGCGTAGCGGAAGAGGCGGCAGTCGCGCGGGTTGAGGCCGCGGCCGTCATCCATGCTGAACTCCCACTGATGGGCCGAGCAGGTGATGGTGCCGGCTTCGAAATCGACCTTGCCGTCCGCCAGCAGGATCTCCTGGTGCGGGCACATGCCCTGGAAGCAGCGCAGCTCGCCGCCAGGAAGGTGCATCACGATCACTTCCTCGCCGTCGACCTCGACGCCGATGAAATCACCTTCCCAAAGGTCGTCCAAGGTCGCGACCTGCCTCCACGTCACGCCGGCATCGTCAGACATAGGCCACCTCGATCCAATCCATCGGCTGGATTCCGGACTGTGCCACCGTCATCGCGGACGGCAGCTCGCGGCCGTTGTAGTAGACGCATTTCGACGCGTTCTTCTCGGCGACGCGCAGTCCGACCGCGTGCTGGGCGACCTTGTCGGCCACGATGCTCATGCTATCGCCGTCGTCGACGGGGATCAGCAGGACGACGAAGTCGCCGCGGAAGTTGGCTTGGAGCGGGAACAGGGCCACGCTTACCTCCCAGATGTGTTGTTATATCTGTGGTCGTGTCGGGTGGGGGGCATCGCTCGTAAGCGGCGCCTGTCAATTCATGCTGGGCGGATCATTCGGCCGCGAGGCGAGACGCGCCATTCCAGGCGTAGCTCTGCGCGTCATTGCCGGCGACATCGGGCGTGATGCCCATATATTGCAGCGCGCCTTCCAGGGTCGGCGGCTGGATGTGTCCGGCCAGGAAGCGGTCGACGATCGAGAGGTGGGTGTCGTAGCGCTCGGGCTGGCTCTTCCACACCCATTCGCAGACTTCGCAGCAGAAGTTCAGCTTGCGGCCGTTGTGCGTGGTGATCCGCGGCGCCTGGCCGATGCTCGGGCTGCAGATCGGAATGTGGCAGCAGTTGCAGACGACGGGCAGCGTCGCCGGATAGGTCTTCTCGATCTGGCCGGTGCGGACATTGTCGCCGATCACGTCCCACAGCTTGCCGAAGCGATCGTTCCAGCCGGGATATTTCTGCTCGAGCCAGTCGCGCTCGGCCGCGGACACGCCCGCGTCGGGATTCCACCACACCGTCGGCCGCCAGAACCAGACGCCCATGTGATAGGCGTGATGGACCCAGTCGAGCTCGGGCAGGAAGTGCTTTTCCCAGTACCATGGCACGTTCATGCCGAGGTCCTTGAACTGGTCCATGAACTGCCGGCAGATCCAGTCCTGCATGAACTCCTTGAACGACATCGTCCGGCTTTCCAGTGGCGTGTAGTAGTCCATGGAGATGCCGGTCAGCAGCGCGAACAGCTTCCACGACCGCCAGAACATCTGGTCGACCATGTTCTGTGCCTCGGCCTTCTTGCCGTTGTTGATCATGATCTTCAAGGTCGGCTCGCCCTGCTGCGAATGCCGCGCCTCGTCGGTCTGGATCGAGGAAATCAGCGCACCGAACTCGATGTCGCCGACATGCAGCGCATCCGAGGCCATGCCGAGGAACTGCAGGTTGGTGAAGCCGGTCTCGAAGGTGAAGGTCAGCTGGATCGCCGTCGACACCGCATCATTGGCGGTGAACATGTCGTCGAACAGGCTGCGCGCCGCGATCACGCCCCACTCGTTGGTGTGCATCGCCTTGTGGGCCCAGTCGAATTGCGGGTCCTTTCCGAGCAGGCAATAGGGGAAGTAGATCTGCGCCTGGCCGTGGCGGCA
>BFBZ01000474.1_pt1 | contig 38493 bp, 31 predicted proteins | sample 1888401 | NCBI WGS metagenome assembly BFBZ01 (sample SAMD00112614, study PRJDB3348) | symbiont metagenome | host: Chara braunii | reverse complement strand
TCGTGATACTCCTTCACCACCTGGCGCAGCGACATGCCGCGATGTTGCGCCGCAAAAGGAATCACGGTCGTGGTGCCGCCGAAGGCAGCGGAGACGGTGCCGCTGTAGAAATCGTCGGCGCACATGATGCCGAAGCCCGATTTCTGCTCGATGTGGCAGTGGCTGTCGACGCCACCCGGCAGCACGAACTTGCCGCCGGCATCGATCTCCCGAGCTCCCTTGCCCTTGATATCGGGGCCGATCTCGACGACCTGGCCGTCTCGGACCGCAATGTCGCCCTCGGTCTGGCGTTCGGCAGTGACGATACGGGCATTGCGGACGATCAAATCGAAGTCGGTCATATCTCTACTCCGCCGCCGTTCGATGACGGCCGGCCAACGCGAGGCGATTGCGTGGAGGTGGGAACAGCCGCCCCAACTTCCTGCACTCGTTCAATGGTGGTGGTGATGGTGGTGACCGCCGAACCGATCGATATGAAGGGGCTGCTTTGCCAACCCGGGGCAGAAGGTTCCCACGACTTCTTCCAGCTTCTCGTAGAGCACCTTGGCAGGCGCTCGGCTCTCCTCGAGCCGTTGCCGTGACAGCTCGACCTTGCGCGCCAAGCTGCTCATATCGACGGTCAGGAGCCTTCGATTCTCGACAACCATGCGGCCGCCGATCATGACGGAATGAACGGCCGTACCATCCTCGGTGTGAACGATCTGATTTGTCGGATCGTTGAACGGCATCCAGTTCACATGCTCCAAATCCAGAAACACGATGTCGGCCTTGTAGCCGACCGCCAGATTGCCGATCTTGTCCCCAAGCCCCAAGGCACGGGCACTTCCGGAGGTCGCCGCTTCCAGGACTTCGTCGGTCTTGATCCAACGCTGCCAGTCCGGCCCTTGGACCTTTGACACAAGCGACGCCAGCCTCATGTTTTCATACATGTTCTGATTGTCAGAGCAGTTGGCGCCGTCGGTCCCGATGCCGACATTCACCTTGGCATCGAGCATCGCCCGCATGTCGGCGAGACCGTTGCCCAGCCGCATGTTGGAGCCTGGATTGTGCGATACCGACGCTCCCTTGTCGCCGAGCCGCTTCATGTCATCGGCATCCAGCCATACGCCGTGCGCCACCGTGAAGTTCGGACCTACCAGGCCCAGCGAATCCAGGTAGGTCGTGAGCGACGTGCCGTAGTGCTTGTAGCCCGCGATGACTTGTACCTTCGACTCGGCGACATGGCTGTGCAGACCGGTGGCGAAGTCCTTCGAAAGCTTCAGGCATTCGAGCAGGAACTCACGACTGCAGTGATGCGGAATGGTCGGTGCGACAGCCAGGTGCACGCCTTTGCCGGCGAGCTTCCAGCCCTGCAATGCCGCCCTGATCTGGCGTACGCTGGCCTCATGAGGCGCCAGCCGGAAGGCCTCGACCTCCTTCTGCAGCACTGCCGGCAAACGATCCATCAGCCCGGGAATCGCCTCGAAAAAGCTGATATCCGCCACCATGGGCGCCAAGACAGCGCGCATTCCCACATCGGCGTAGGCCTGTCCGATGGCCGCAAGCCCCTCCGTTGTCGGCATCGGAAATTCGGCAGAGAGGTCGTACGCTGCCGTACATCCCTTCAGGACCATCTCCGCCGCGCCGAGAAGGCTCGACAGGTATTTGTCCTCGAGAGTCCGAGCGCCGCTCATGTAGGGGCCCGCCGTCAGCAGCAATTCAAGCGTTATGCGATCGGCCATACCCTTGGCGAGATTGCCATGACTGTGGGTGTGACCGTTGATGAGACCGGGATGAAGGAGCTTGTTGCGGGCGTCGATAATGGTCGCCGAAGGCGGCGCCGCCAATCCCGGCGGTCCGATCTCGGCGATGGCATCTCCGCTCACTAGGACGTCGGCCAGCGGTGCCGCGTGGGCTCTTATGTCCAGAACCCGCCCGCCGCGGATCACGGCCGTAGGTACCCCAGTCATCGCGCGTCCTCCTCCTTGCTGCCTAGACGGCTGCAGCCGCATTGCCGGTCGACCAGGGGAAGAACACCCTCTCGACGATGACGACCAGTTGGAACAACACCACGCCCATGATGGAGAGAATGATGAGCGCCCCGAAGGCGACCGGTACCTTGAAGAACGCCGTCGAGGTCTGGATCAGAAATCCAAGCCCCTGGTCGGAGTTGACGAACTCCGCGACGACGGCACCCACGACCGCAAGGGAAATCGCCACCTTCAGGCCCGCGAAAATGAAAGGAATGGCGTAGGGAAGGCGGATGCGCCAGAGCTCGCTCAGCTTCGAGGCGCGACAGGCCTTGCTCAGCTCGAGAAGCTCCGGGGGCACCGACATGAGGCCGGTCGCGATGGAAATCACCAGCGGAAAGAACGCCACCAGCATCGTGATCGTGACGCGCGGCAGCTCATTCGTGCCGAGCAGCACCACGAGGATCGGCGCCAACGCGACTTTGGGAATGGATTGGATCCACACCAGCAACGGATAGATGGCGGCCGATACGGCTGGCGACGCCGTCAACAGGACGGCAAGAGGCAGGCTGACAAGTATGGAGACAATGAACCCCAGCATCACGGTCTTCAGCGTCGCCATTGTATGGCCGGCGACCGCCGGCCCGATCGCTATCGTCTCGCGCCAGATCTCGCTGGGCGTGGGGATCAGGAAGCTCGGCACCTCGAACACACGACAGACAACCTCCCACAAGCCGAAGGCGGCAATCGTCGTCAGAAGCGGCACCACGACTTCATGGTACGTGGCGCCGCGCCGCTTGCGCGGCTTGCTAGCCGACGTTTTGTGCTGAACCGACATTGCGCTTTCCATAGATCAGCTGGCGAATTCGGTGGGCGGCTTCGTGAAAAGCCGGCGTCGCTTCCGACTCGAACGTACGCGGTCGCCCCAGCTTTACGTCGATCACCTCGGCCACGCGGCCGGGACGCGGCGACATGACGACCACCCGATCCGCCAGCACCACGGCTTCCGTGATCGAATGCGTGACGAACAGCACGGTCTTGGGCTTCTCGCTCCAGATCCGCAGCAGTTCCAGCGTCATCTCCTCGCGCGTCAAGGCATCGAGCGCACCGAAGGGCTCGTCCATCAGGAGAATGTCGGGGTCATGAACCAGCGCCCGGCATATCGCCACGCGCTGCTGCATGCCGCCCGACAGTTCCCGCGGCGACTTGCCCTCGAAGCCCGCGAGTCCGACCAGCTTCAGGAGCGCAACGGCCCTGTCAGCGCTTGTCGAGTCGTACCGGTGCATCATGCGCAGCGGGAACAGGACATTGTCGAGAACGCTCGCCCACGGCAGCAGCGTCGGCGCCTGAAACACGATTCCGGTTTCCGATCGCGGCTCGGAGATCGGCTCCCCGTCGATCGAGGCGCTGCCGGCCGTCGGCAGGATAAGGCCCGCCACGATCCGCAACAAGGTGGACTTGCCGCAGCCTGAGGGGCCAACGAGAGTGATGAATTCGTCGCGCTTGATGTCGAGCGAAACGTCCTGCAGTGCGACGACGCTCTCGCCGTCGCGGCTGTTGAATATGCGGGTGACTCGATCCAGCGATATCATTTGTCCGTCGAAGCCCTCGTCCGAAGCCTACGTCACTTCGGCGGCAGTGCGCTGGTGTCGATCGCCTGCTTGTAATCGAAATTCTTGTTCAGCTCGTTGGCGGTAGAGATCACGTCCCAGGAGAAGGTGAGCCGCTCGTCGCTCTCCCGCCCCCAGCCAAACTGCTTGCTGTGGTCGTTGAAGACGAAGGGCATGGTCGCCTTCAGGCTGTTCAGGCAGTCGTCCATTTCGATCTCCGGGAAGCGTGCGACATGCGCCTTGCAGGCTTCTTCCGGATTGTCTCGGGCCCATTCGAAGGCTTCCTTGGTCGCCGCCAGGAATCGCTTCACCAGGTCCGGCTTCTCCTTCAGCATCTTGTCGGTCGTGATCAGGCTCGCCGCGTAGATCTTGAATCCGACCGAGACGAACGGAAGCGGCACGATCTCTTCGCCCGCCTTCTTGGCCGCCTTGTTGATGAAGTACCAATGCATCGAATAGAAGGGCGCGGCGACGATGTTCTTGGCGATGAGCTGTGTGGCCATCGCGGCCCCGTCCATGTTCACCCAGACGAGCTTGTTGGGATCGGTGCCGGCCCGCTTGGCCACCTCGGGAAAGTAGAACCGGTGGCTGTTGCCCGGGGTGATTCCGATCTTCTTGCCCTCGAGGCCTTGAAAGTTGGTGATACCCGAGCTCTTGAGCACGAACAGCGAATGCGGCGACTCGTTGTAGAGCACGGCAATCGTCTTGACCGGCAGGTTGGTCCTGGCTCGCGCCGTCAGAACAGCGGCGATGTCGGCCACGCCGAAGTCGGCTGCACCGGCACCCACCTTGCTCACCGTGTCGCCCGATCCGTACCCCCTCGATACGGTGATATCGATGCCGTGCTTGGCATAGATGCCCTTGGTCCATCCGCCGTAGTACATGGCGTGCTCACCGGACGGGATGAAGTCCGTTTGCAGACGCACCTTGTCCTGAGCGAATGCACCCTGGTTCATCAGCATGGGCAGCGCCAGCGCCAGAGCGCCCAAGGTGAACCGCCGTGACCACAGATTGAGCATTGGTTCCTCCCGTTGGATCGGCGGTTGACGTGACCGTGTCGTCGTTCAACCGCGTCGCCACACCCGTTCTCTATTGGCGGCCGTTCATGTCCGCCGCGAAACGATAAGTCCTACGACCAATGACTGACATATCCCATAATCTGTACAGGCTATGTCTTTGGCTCTAGGTTGCGCCGATGAACCTCGGCTCCCTGATGATCGCTCACTGGGTTCTCAAGTCCGGCGGCGTCCGTCAGGCGGCGCGCGCTCTCGACTGTTCGCCGTCCACCGTGTCGGCGGCGATGCGGCGCCTTCAGTCGGAAATCGCAATTCCCTTGGTGGCCAGGTCCGGCGAGGGTACGCAGCCAACCCTCGAGGGCATCAGGCTGATGCGTGACCTGGCAACGGCAGCTGCCATAATCCTGCGCCTGTCGAAATTGGCGCCCGGCACCGACGGCAGTCCCGAGCGTCGGGCCGCCCGGATATCGACGTCACTGTCGACACTCGGGCGATTTGCGAGGGTCGCTCGCGAGGGAAGCATTCGCAAGGCGGCGCAGCAAGTCGGCATCGGTCAGCCGCAGCTCACCCGGCAACTCCGAACGATGGAGCGCGATCTCGGGGTGACCGTCTTCAGACGCCACACGCACGGCATAACTCTCCTGGAGAAGGGGCGCACCGTACTGGCCCAGGCAGAGGCCCTGGAACGCATATGGTCGAGGCTCTCCAAGCACGCGGAACGTCGGTTTCGCGAGAGCCTTGTGGTCGCCAAATGCGGTTCGATCATTCCCTTTGGCCCGGAAAGCATCACGGCAAAGGTCCTCGCCCTCCTGGCCGCCGAATGGCACAGAAGGACGCCGGATGACCCCTTGTTTATTTCCAGCGCGATCTCCGAGGAGCTGATCGCAAGCCTGCAGAGCCGCGCTCTGGACGTCATCCTGCTCGACACGGACGCCATCCCGCCAGGGCTGCGCTATCGAACGATCGTGAAATCGCGAATGGTACTCGTCGCGGCCCCGTCTGCCGCCGCCACCAAGGCCAGCATTCGCGACCTCCTTCTCAGCACGCCGGTCGCGCTGCTCAGCCTGAAAAGCGGCCTCCGACAAAAGTTCGTGTCACTTATGGAAGCCGTTCTGTCCGAAAGCGAGCGCGAGCGGCTTTCCATCGTCGAGGCCGATTCGATGCCGGTGATCGCCAACCTGGTTCGTGACCATGGGTTCTTGACCCTGCTGCCGGAGCTTTCCCTGGGCGCCTCGGCGAGTACGTTCGATTGCACCTATGCGCCCGCGAGCTTCAGCGTGCATCTGTCTCTAGTCTGGCGCCCTGCCCCCTCTTCGGAAAAGGTGGCGAGGCGGATCTTCGACATCCTTGGCGACGCCGGGCTGCCGGGTGGCAGCCCGAGCGCGAGAGGTCGCGGTCAACAGGCGCTTTGGAAGTCAGGCCCGCTGTCGGCCCTTTCCGCCCGACGCGGAAAACTCGGTTCGAACCTGCTCTAGCAACGTCGGGGCGACAATGAGATCGATTGCCGTCATCGCCATGGCTTTCGCCGAGTCCAGAATGCAGGCCTCGGCGGCGGGTCCGACCGATGCCGCATGGAACTCGTGGCTGTGGGGAGGCACGTCGCGTGCCGTCATGGCAATCTGGGGCTGAATTGCCGGGACAACCCAACTGACGTTGCCCGTGTCACCCGACCAGGCCCCCGACAACTCGTCGCGCGGACGGGTCTCGCGACCGAGCGCCCGCAGATTGCGATCGAAGCTGGTGGCCATCGCCAAGTTGCTCAGCAACTCCCGGCCCGGGGTCTCCGGCCATGACCGTTCGAGGCGAGCTCCCGTGCTCTGTGCCGCCGCAACGAGGCACGCGTCCACGCGCGCGATGGCCCGCTGCAGGGTTTGGGGGGTGTTGGCCCGAACGGTTATCACGGCCGACGCATGATCCGGGACGACCTGCGGAACAACGCCTCCCTTCGTCACGATATAGTGCACCCGCACATCCGAGGGTAAGTGCTGGCGCAGCGCGTTGATGCCGGTGAACGCCTGAAGCAAGGCATCCAGGGCATTGATGCCGAGTTCGGGTCGAGCTGCGGCATGCGCTGCCTTGCCATGGTACTCGACCGACACCCGCGCCGCACCGACGGTTCGCGAATGGGCGATGTTGTCCATCCCGGGATAGATCAGCATCATCGCGTCGATGCCGTGAAAGAACCCTTCGCGCAGAAGAATGTTCTTGCCGCCGCCGCCCTCCTCGCCGGGCGTGCCGAGCGCAACGACCGTACCGCCGATCTGCTCGATCACCCGGGACAAGCCGATCGCAGCCCCGACGCCCGCCGCAGCGACCACGTTATGGCCGCAGCTCTGGCCATAGACTGGCAGACCGTCATACTCGCAGAGAAAGGCGATACGAGGACCTAGGCTGGGGCCCGGCCTGCCGGCACTGGCGGTGGCCCGAAAGGCGGTCTTCAAGGACCCAAGACCGTCTTCGACCTCGAACCCGGCCTTGCGAAGCGTCGCGCACTGCCAGGCCTGCGCCTTCACTTCGGCAAAGGACAGCTCGACCTCGGCATGCATGCGGCCGCTGAGCTCGAACAGCTCGGCCGATGCCTGGTCGATCGCCTTGCATGCCGCTTCCTTCACGGCCTCGACCGCGCTCACTGGTGATGCTCCCGCCAATGCTGGGCGATCTCGAAGCGACGGGCGAACCACACCTCCGGAAACGACTTCGCGTACTCGATGAACTTGGCCACGGCCTGCGCCCGCGCGGGTTGGCCGGCGACGCGCATATGCAGGCCAATGGACATCATCTTGGGCTGGTGGGCGCCTTCCTTGTAGAGCCTGTCGAACGTATAGCGAAGATGCTCTTCGAAGGCCTCGGGCGACCCCATATGCCCGTGCGTGAAGCGCGTATCGTTGTTCACCTGCGTGTAGGGGATCACGAGGTGCTTGCGGTCGCCGACCATGGTCCAGTAAGGCAGATCGTCGTCGTAGGCGTCGCAGTCGAAGTCGAAGCCGCCCTCTTCCACGACCAGTTCGCGCGTGTGCACGCTCGGTCCGTAGCGACAGTACCATCCTGTCGGGCGCTCCCCGGTGGTCTCGGCGATAGACTCCACTGCCAGTCGGATGTGCTCCCGCTCCTGCTCGCGGGTCAGCAGCGACACGTCTTCCCATCGATAGCCGTGGCAAACGACGTCGTGGCCCTTTTCGCGGATGACCCGCGCCGCCGTGCGATTGCGCTCCAGCGCCACAGCGCAGGCGTAGAAGGTGCTCTTGACCTGGAACTGGTCGAAAATGTCCATCAGGCGCCAGAACCCCGCCCGGGCGCCGTACTCGTACATGCTCTCCATCGCAAGATCGCGCCGCCCCTCGGGCCAAGGCATCGGGGCGACTTCGGACAGGGTGCGCTCCGTCCTTGTGTCTCCATCGCCGACCGCCAGCTCCGAGCCTTCCTCGTAGTTGACGACCAGAGAGACGGCGACTCGGGCGCCGTTGGGCCAGGTCACCTTGGGGTACTGACCGCCATATCCGACCACGTCGCGACGCGGGCCGGGAATTTCAGTGTGGGACATGGCTGCTCCTATCGGGGGTGCCGCGCCAGCCAATGGCGCGCGATTTCGATGCGTCGGGCAAACCAGACGTCCGGGAAGCTCTTCGCGTACTCGATGAAGTTGGCGATGGCCTGCGCACGGGCGGGATGGCCGGAAATGCGCAAATGCAACCCGACGGACATCATCTTCGGACGCACTTCTCCTTCCTGATACAGGCGATCGAAGTCCGCCTTCAGGTATCGTTCGAAATCGAGTGGAGACTCGAAAGAGCCCCAGCCGAACTTGTTGTCGTTGCTTGCCAGCGAGTAGGGAACCACCAGGTGCTCCTTCGCGCCGACGGTGGTCCAATAGGGCAGGTCGTCATTGTAGGCATCCGAGTCGTAGAGGAAGCCTCCCTCTTCGACCAGCAGCTCTCGGGTATGGACGCTCGGCGCATAGCGGCAACGCCAGCCGAGCGGCCGCTCGCCCGTCGTCTTCATGATCGATTCGACCGTCAGGCGAATGCGCTCCCGCTCCTGGTCGCGCGTCAGGAGGTTTGCATCCTCCCAGCGATAGCCATGAGCCACCAGCTCGTGGCCCCGCCTGCCGATCTCGCGCGCCGCCGCAGGATTGCGCTCGAGGGAGACGGCACACGCAAAGAAGGTGCCTTTGACCTTCTGCTCGTCGAAGACGTCGAGCAGACGCCAGAAGCCGGCGCGGGTTCCGTACGCGAAGGCGCCTTCCTGTGCCAGATCGCGTCGGCTGAGCGGCCAGCTCGCCGGCCCGCTGGGCTCTCTCACGGGGTCGCCATCGCCGATGGCAGGCTCCGATCCTTCCTCGACATTGACGATCAGGGAGATTGCAATTCGTGCCCGTCCGGGCCAATCGGCAAAGGGTGGACGACCTTCATAACCAACCAGGTCGCGGGTTGGCCCCGCTGTAGCCGTCTTTGCCGTCGTCAATTGCTAACCTCCTTGCTTCACACTGAACTGCTCTTGCAGCCAGGCCACGACACCGTCTCGCCGGCGGTCAACCGACCGCGGAAACGGTCTCGGCGCAGCTTTCCAAAGGCTCGTAGAGGTGACACGCCGTGCGTTGCTTAGGCGCGACTGCGCGTAGGGACGGCGCCTCGCTGAAACACCGCGCAAAGGCTTTCGGGCATCGCGCCGCGAAGCTGCATCCGCTCTTGGTCGGCAGTGCCGCGTCTGCGGTGTCGTCGCTCTCGGCTTCGGTGCCGGGCTGGACAAAGCGCGCCGCCTCGAAGAGCGCCTGGGTGTAAGGATGCATCGGCGTCTCGAAAACGGTCTCAGAGGGCCCGTCTTCGACGATCGCGCCGCGATACATGACGGCGATGTCGTTGGCCTGGTAGCGCACCGTCGCCAGATCATGGGAGATCAGCAGATAGCTCATTCCCAGTCTTTTCTGGGCCTCGACCAGCAGATTGACCACCTGAAGCCGTACGGACACGTCGAGTGCCGACACCGGCTCATCGAGCACGATAAGGGCGGGGCGCAGGATGATGGCACGGGCGATTGCAATGCGTTGCCGCTGGCCGCCGCTGAACTCGTGCGGAAAATTTCGCGCCATGGCCGGATCAAGTCCGACATCGCGGAGGACTTCGGCCACCCGCTTGGCGATGGCGCCGCGGTCCAGGCTGGTGTTCAGGCGAAGAGGCTCGGCAATGGCCTCGCCCACCCGCATGCGGGGATTGAGGGCACTCCACGGATCCTGAAAGACAGCCTGGACCTTTTCCCGATATCGGCGGGCCATGTTCCTGTCCTTCAGATCGAGCGGCCGTCCCTCGAACAGCAACTCTCCCTGGTCTGCGGTCACGAGCTGCAGGATCATCCTGGCCGTGGTCGTCTTGCCGCAACCGGACTCACCCACGAGAGCAAGGGTGCGCCCGCTGCCGATCTCGAACGAGACCCTGTCCACCACTTTCGTGGGAGGCGCCGGCTTGGTGAACCATCCCGTCGTCCTGGGGGCATAGCTCTTGGTCAGCCCGCGCACCTCCAGGATGGGTGTTTCAGCGTCGGTCATGGTTGGCGAGCCCAGCAATGGACGAAGTGGCCCTCAGCGACGGACGATTGAGGTGGTTCGAGCTCCCGGCACCGGGCCTGCACCTCCGGGCACCGGTCGGCAAACAGGCATCCCTTGCGCGCCGCAAAGACCGACGGTGGCTGTCCCGGGATGGGCTCCAACCGCTCGGGGGGCTTGGACACGTCCGGAAGCGACCGCAGAAGGGCCCGGGAGTACGGATGGGCGGCGCCGGAAAAGAACGTGGCCGTGGTCGCGCTCTCGACAATGCGCCCGCCATACATGACGGCCACACGGTCGCAGATCCGAGCGACGGCCCCAAGGTCATGCGTGACGAAGAGGATGGCCAGCCCCTCCTCCCGCTGCAGCTTGCGGAGGAGCGCGAGATAGGCCGCCTGAACCGTCACGTCGAGCGCCGTGGTTGGCTCGTCGGCGATCAGCAGGCGCGGCCGGCCGGCCAGCGCAATCGCCCCCACAACGCGCTGGCGCATGCCGCCACTCAGCTCGTGCGGATAGCTCCTCAGGACCCGGTGCGGCTCCGGCACCCGCAATCGCGCGAGCAGGTCCTCGGCGACACGGGTCTCGTCGGCCCGCGACAGGCCGCGATGCAGCTTCAAGGCCTCGCGAATCTGGTCCCCGATCGTCAGCACGGGATTCAGGGACGTCATGGGATCCTGAAGGATCATGGCGATTTCCCGCCCGCGATAGGCGCGCAACCCTTCCGCGTCGAGCTCGAGCAGCTCGCGGCCGTCAAATCGGATCGAACCCGACGCGATCCGGCTCGCAGGCTTCGGATTGAGGCGAATGACCGACAGGCAGGTCAGTGACTTGCCGGAGCCGCTTTCGCCCACGACGCCCAACGTCTCGCCGGCGGATATGCCGAACGAAACCCCGTCGACGGCTCGGCCGACACCACGGGCGCCCTTCACTTCAACCGTGAGGTCGTTGACCTGCAACAAGGTGTCTGCGCTGGTCATGTCGGTCACACGCTGCGCAGCTGGGGATCGAGCTTGTCGCGCAGCCAATCGCCGAGGACGTTGAAGGCGAACACGACCAGCAGAATCGCGACGCCCGGCATGAGGGAAATCCACCAGGCGCTCTCGATGAAGTCCAAGCCTTCTGCCACCATGCCGCCCCATGTCGGGGTCGGCGGCGGAACGCCCGCGCCGAGAAAGGTCAGCGATGCCTCGACCACGATGGCCCAGCCCACCTGCAACGTCGCCAGCACGACGAGGCTATTGGCGACATTCGGCAGGAGATGGCGGATCATGATGTAGCGGCCCGTCGCCCCGGACACGCGCGCCAGGGCGACGAAGTCCCGCTCCTTCCAGGTCAGCACTTCACCCCGAATAAGGCGGGCAAACCGCGCCCAGAGCACCAGGCCAAGGACCAGGGCCACGAGCTCCATTCGCGCGCCGATCGTCACCGCGAGGACCAGGGCGATCAGCACGCTGGGAAACGCCAGGAAGCTGTCGGCCAGGCGCATGATGACGACGTCGACCCAGCCCCCGCGGTAGCCGGCAATCATGCCGAGGACGACCCCGACAATGCCGCCGAACGCCAGCGCCATGGCCGCGATCGACAGGGAAATTCTCGTGCCGAGCATGACACGGCTCAGGATGTCGCGGCCCAGGCGGTCGGTCCCGAGGGGGTATTCGAGCAGCCCCCCCTCGAACAGCACCGGGGGAAGCAGCGCATTCGCGGGGTCGACGGCTTCCGGGTCGTGGAGCACGAGCTGATTGGCGAAGACGGCGACCACCATCGTCAACGCGACAATGCCGAGCGCGATCCAGGGCTTTCCCCGCTGTTTCGGGAAGGCCGGGTCGTACCGGTTCGCGGTCATGTGCGAACTCTCGGGTCGGCGATCCCGTATCCGAGATCGACCAGGAAGTTGATGCTGACAATGATCGCCGTGTAGACGAGCACGGCGCACTGGAGCACCGGGAAGTCCCGCCACAGGGTCGATTCGTAGGCGAGGTATCCAAGGCCCGGCCAGCCAAAGACCACTTCGACGACGACGGCCGAGGCGATGATGACGCCATACATGAAGCCCACGAACGTCAGCACGGGAATGAGCGCGTTGCGCAGCCCGTGCTTCCAGACGACGGTCGTCTCCGACAGCCCCTTCGACCGAGCCAGCTTGACGAACTCGGCCCCGAGCGCTTCGAGCATGCTCGACCGCAGAAGACGCACGATTCCCGCGCTGATGCTCCATCCCAGGACCACCGCCGGCAGAATGTAGTTCCGCCAGTCGCCGATGCCGGACGACGGAAGCCAGCGCAGATGGATGGAGAAGACGAGGATCAGGACGATCCCGAGCAGGAACGACGGAATCGACTGGCCCAGCAGGGCAAAGCCCTGTCCCACCCGGTCCCATGCTCCCTCTCGATGGGTCGCCGACAGGACGCCGATGGGGACACTGACGACGAGCGCGATCACCAGTCCCAGCGTCGCGAGGGCCAGGGTGCGGCCAAGCCGCGACATGACCAGATCCAGCGCCGGCTGCCGCGTGCGCAATGACGTCCCGAAGTCGCCCTGGAGCGCATTGACGAGAAAGACCCCGTACTGCACGGGCAGCGGCCGATCGAGACCGTTTCTCTCGATATAGGCCTGCCGTTCGGCCGCGGTGGCTTCCGACGGCAGCACCAGGTCGACGGGGCTGCCCGACGTGCGCGCCAGCACGAAGACGATCACGCTTGTCATCAGAAGCGTGAGCAGCCCCTGCAGAAGCCTGGAGAGCGCGACGCGAAGCACTGCTACTCGCTCGCGTTCTGACGGTAGAAGGGCGTCCCGCGCTTTGCCGAAAGATAGTCGGCATACACATCGCGGGCGTACTTCACCAATCCCAGGCCGAGCTTGCGATTGCGCTGCTCGATGGCGGTCTCGGGCCGGGAAAGCGTCTTGGACAGTTCCTGCAGCGCGGCAGCCCTGTCCACGCGCCGGAACTGGCCATGGTCGACCACGATGTCGCCGCCCACCATGACATAGGCGATGTTTTCCGACTTTGCTCTTTGCACCAAGGCGTCTACGACTCCCACATCGTCGCTCAGGTAGGGAAAGGAGACCTGATCCCAGTCGAAAATGACCAGATCGGCGGCCCTGCCCTCTTCGAGCTGGCCGATCCGGGCCTTGAAGGCCGTCGTCGCAGCACCGCCGGATGTCGCCATTTGCAGGATCTCGGCGGGGGTCGGAACGTCCGCCTCTTCCAGGCCAGGGACTCTATGAAGTCTGAGCGCCAGCCGCATCTCGACCAGCATGTCCCGGTCGTCGTTGAGTCCCGCTTCATCGATGCCGAGGGCCGTGACGACCTTATGACGTCGATAGGCATTGATCGGCGCAATGCCGCTGCGAAGCCTGAGATTGGACGAGCAGTTGTGGCATAGGCAGGTTTGCGTCGCCGCAAGAAGCTCGATGTCGCTCTCGGTCGCCCAGACGCCATGGCCTATCGTCATGTCGGGCCCGAGAGCCCCCAAACGCCGCAGATGCTCGACCGCCGAGACGCCCGTCCGGCGACGTGCGTATTCGCGCTGCAATGCTGTTTCCAGGACATGCATGTGCATCGGCACGCCGTGAGCCCGTGCCGCCTCTACCGTGCGCTGGATCGCTTCGTCGGAGCACCAGTGGAGATTGACGGGCGCCAGCTGGATCGCGACGTTTGCCTTTCCGTGATGCTGTGCGAACAGCGTCTTGAACACCGACAGCGTCGCATCGATGTCGAGCGTTTGTTCGGCCAGGAACTCCCGTGTCGGGCCGGCCAGGTCGGGAGGCAGCCGGCGCACGAACTCATCGTCGGCCTCGTAGACAATCCGATTCTGGTCGCGCAGTCCGTAGGAGTAGGAGACGCGCATGCCGAGATCGGTGTAGGCGCGGATCACCTCATTCGCATGGTGGACGATGTTCGTAACCGGCAACGGGGCACGCCCGTGCAGGTGCTGCACGGTGGTCACCCCGGAAGCGAGCAACTCGAAGGCCGAGTACAGCGTGTCGAGGTAAGGGGGAACCGCGCGGCCGGCGAGGCGCCGCACGATCCATAGCTCCAGCGGCAGGTCGGGCGACCCAAGCTGAAGCGGCGTCAAGCCGACATGGTGGTGGCCGTTCACGAATCCCGGGCAGACGACATGCCGGCCGGACCCGACGACGACCTCATGCTCGCTGCGACGACGCAGCTTCTCGAAGTCGTCGACGGCGAGAATGACGCCGTCCCGCTGCAGGATCGCTCCGTTCTCGAGGATATCGGGACGACCCTCCGCATCGACGCCGCGGATGATCGCCCGACCATGAACAAGACTGGTAACCAACTGACCGACCCTTCGTACTGGGGAACGCCTACTTGGGAACGCCTACTTGGGAGCGCCTACTGGGGAACGCCTACTTGGCGCGCGTGACGGTCTCGAGGTTCCAGGCGAAACCATAGCGTCCGGGCGACCAGGTCCCCACGCGAGGGCCTGCGGCGGCAATGACGGCGCGGGCGGCAATGGGAATCAGATTGTACTCGCCGTAAGTCTGATGGTTCAGCTCGCGGAGCTGCTTGTCGAGCTCGTCGAGGTTGGTGATGGCCCGCAGCTTCTTGTAAGCCGCGTCGATGGCCGGCAGGTCCGCGTAGCCTTGGATGTTGCCGCCGGCGGCCTTGCTGATCCAGGAAATCGTCAGGTTTGGCAGGACCATCGGCCGCGCACCGGACGAGTCGATATAGAGATGGGCGGCGTACGACGTCTCGAAATTCTGCGGGTTGTTGGCGTAGCGCGGCCGGAACGCGCCGATCTCCATCGGCGTGATTTCCGTCTGGAAGCCGGCGGCGCGCAGATAGCCTTCGATCAGCTGGATGATCTCGGGCGACTCCGGGCTCGAGTTGGTCTGCACCGACCAGAGGCGGACCTTGCGACCGTCATAGTTGATCGACTTGAGCAGCTCGCGCGCGCGCTGGGGGTTGTAGGCGTAGGGCTTGATCGCCGGGTCGTAGCCCAAGGCCGCTTCCGTCCAGAAGGCATTGGAGATCGGCTTGCCCGTGCCCTCCGGATAATACCTCTTGATGATCGCCTGCATGTCGATCGCGCTGGCAATCGCCTCGCGGATCGGCTTGTTGTGGCACAGCATTTCAGGCTGCCAGCACCCGAGCAGGGCGAGCAGGCTGAGCGTCGACCCATCGAGCATCAGCACTTTGAGACCGGCCTTCTTGACGTCCGGCGCCTGGCGCGGATCGATAAAGGCCATGTCCGCTTCGCCGGACCGCACCATGGCAAGCCGCGTGCTCGGCTGTGCGCGCGGGATCAGCCGCATGGCCTTGAACGCGGGAATGCGCTCTTTGTCCCAGTAGTCCTCGTTTGCCGCCATCTGAATGGCGACGCCGCGTTCGAACGAAACGTACTTCCACGGCCCGGTGCCGATCGGCGTGCCGGCCAACTCGTATCCGCCCGACGTCTTCTTGAAGTTGTGCCGGGCCAGCATGCGGACGTCACCGTCCCGCGAGCTGAGAACGCTCGGGAAGGTGACGTCGGCGTCCCGCAGCGTCACGACGACCGTATTGGCATCGGGCGCCTCGACCTTCTCGATGTTCCGGCGCAGGTATCCGCAATAGGAACAGACGGCATCCGGCGCCACCAGGCGTTCGCCGAGCGTGAACACCACGTCGTCGGACGTGAAGGGCTTGCCGTCGTGCCAGCGCACGCCCTCGCGCAGCTTGGCGGTGAACTGCTTGGCATCGGGGCTCATCGACCACGACGTGGTGAGCGCCCGTTTGCTGGTGAGCTGACCGTTCTCGTCGCCCGCAATCAACGGATCGTTCATATGGCCGGTGTATTGCAGGTCTTGCGTCGAGGTGAGCCCCATATCGAAGACCTCGCGGCCGAAATTGGCCACGGTGACACGCAACTCGTCAGCGCTTTGCGCGCTGCTCATCGGAACATTGACGGCCATGCTCAGCGCGGTGACGCCGGCTAGTAGAATGTGACGCACGATCCCCTCCCTCCCCGCATTCTCTTGGCACAAAAAGGCGCGTTCAGTGTGCGCTCGACGACGATTGTGACAATGCGCATTTCTCGTCATAAACTGTCCGGAAACAGACAATCCATTGTCCATTGAACGTCAAAATGGCCAACCTTCGATGGGATGAGCTGCGCTTTCTTGTGGCGATCGACGACGCCGGCACGCTGCTGGGCGCAGCCCGGACGTTGAAGGTGAGCCACAGCACCGTTGCCCGCCATCTGGAGCGGGCCGAGCGCGTCGTGGGGAGCCGGATATTCCATCGTCGCGGCAATGTACTGGTCGCCAGCGAGCGCGCGGAACTGTTGCTCAAGGAAGCGCGCCGGATATCCCAGGAAATTCAATCCCTCACCCAGTTCGCAGGCAGCGCGAAGACGGAACTGGAAGGCACGGTAAGGATTGCCGCCCCTCTCACGATAGCCTCTCACATCCTGGCGCCCCATTTGAAAGCCATGGAACGGGCTTTTCCGTCGATCAGGCTCGCCTTTCGCACCGAACTCACCTCGCACGCGATGCTGCGCGGCGAGGCGGACATCGCGATCCGCATAAGCCGGCCGGTCGCTGAGGGCCTCATCATTCAGCGCCTGGTGCCGTGCGAGTTCGGCCTCTATGGAACGCCCCGGCTCGCCAGGATCCAGCGCATGGCGCTGGAGAAAGGGCACCCTATGCCCGGGCCCTATCTGACATTCACGGACGACTATGCACTTGTGCCCGAGACGAACTGGCTGAGAAGCCTGTTTCCCGGGCGGGAGCCGGTGTTCAAGGCGAATGCCTCCCTGGCCCTGATGGCTGCCGCGCAAGCGGGGCTCGGCGTCGTCGCGCTGGGCGGCTACATAGGGCGAACCGCCTCGCGACTGCAGCTCATCGACACGCCGATCGCGCCCCCCAACGAGAGCATCTATCTCGTCACCCATCGCGATCAACGAGACATCAAACGGATCCGCGTCGTGGTTCAATTTCTTGCGGATCTGATCAAGCGCAATCCACAGTGGTTTCACCGCAACGACCGTGGGGCATCACAGTGAGGATCGTCAGTTCTCCCGATCTGGGTTTGAACTGGAATGCAGCGTCAACCGGCGTCGCTCGTTTCCTGCTATGCGCTGCCAGGCGTGCGACGAACGTCAGAATCGGCGAGATAACGCACTACGGCACGTCTTTTCTCTGATGGCGAGGTGAGAACTCCCGGCGATTGATTGGGTGTCCACGAGCGTTGTGACTCGCGTCTCGGAACAGAGCTACACAGGCCCATCGCCAGATGGCGCTGCAAACCTACGGAGTCCCAATAACGACAAATGGAGCCCAATGTGCTGGATGGGCATACTCCGGCGGACCGGCCTCACGGCTCAATTTTACCATGGCCACGCGGTGGGCTTCGGACCAGTTGGATAATCGATTGGCTCGGCTTTGGCGTATCATTTCGCTCATGAGGAGACTTGCTGAATCCGACGATACGGACCAATGCGAGGCCACCACGCGGCGAGCCCCGGCGGCGATAAACGCACGAGCGAGGCCGGAAAGACCTTCCGCCTGGGGTTTTCCGTCGCTGCCTGCCGTGTTGCAAGCCGACAGAATGACGACTTCCGCATCTAGTTTCAGGGCCGCAATCTCACTTGCCATCAGCACGCCATCATCTGAGCGGCTGGCCATCTGTGGTGGTGTCAGTACCAGTGCCGGTTCGACCAGTCCGTCGAGCTCGCCAGCCAGCAGGCCATGGGTTGCGAAGGCAATAACGCGATACCGATCAAGTGACAGCCGCCGTATCCCCGTTTCGGTCGCCCCTTGCTGCAACAGGAGATCCTCGCTTTTGCTGTCCATCGCCTTCGCCATCGACAGCAGCTCGATCTTCGAATCCGGCAGTTGAGACAGCTGGCTTAGCGCGGCAAGGCTTACCCGGCCCGACTTGTCCAATATCTCGGTCGCCGCAACGCCGCGCTTGGCGGAGGCAGCGCCTTTCAAGAGCGGATCCCCAATTCCTAGAAAGGCTTCCTGCGCCGCGCTTGCCGGCATCCGCCGCAGGGCCGCCAAACTTTGGACGCTGGGAAGAATGCTGATCGCCGGGCCCAGCAGGAGCCAAGGCAAGTTCGCCGACCTGATAGCAGAGGCGCCCTCCGGCGCTGAGACCTTTTCAGTCAGCAGAAGATGCAACGGCAGACTGAGCAAGGGGCCGTCCGGAACAAAATACAGATGCTTAGCCGACAGGATATCGGTCTTGAAGCCTCCAAAGAGGTCCTCGAAGAGTTTCGCGGCGACCTGGTAGGGAAACGGTGGAAGCATGCCGTCCTGGATCTCTACCCCCGCACGCAGGGACGCGACCGCCTCCGCAAGAGACGCTTTGGACAGGGGCGCCCGACGGATGCTCATTTTGCCTTGCGTCATTGCGACCACAACAGTCGCCTCGTCCGCGCTCACGGTCGTTAGCAGAAGCTCGTTGGATCGGAGCTGAACGGAGGCGCTTTTCGAACCGACAGGCGTAACCGCTGCAATATCCGAATTCGGGCTCGCACCCGACCGCAGTTGGGGCTCCCTGTTGCGAAGTAGCCTGCTTGCCCGCTCTGCCTCTTCGTCTGATACGTAGGCAATAAAGGCTGCTCTGAGCGCAGCTATGCGGCGCAAGGCGACCTCGATGTCTTCCCTGGTCGACAACGCTTGTCGGGACTGACTTCCGTCGCTCTCCAGTAGCCGTTGCTGAGCTTGCGCAAGCACGGCCAGGGCCGCATCGGTAATATGAGGCAGCTGAGCAGCCTCGAACGCGGCCTCGCGCGCCCGCGCCTGCTCCTGCGGGGTCCCGGTCGTGGCTAGCGCGGCCCGTACATCCGCGGCACGGCGGAGGTGTGACCGCAAGCTCGCCAGGGTACTCGCAGCGGCGACATTGCCGGAACGCCATTCCCGCGTGATGCGCGACCTCGAGAGACCATCGGCCTCGTCCAGGAACCGGACCGCGTCAACCCGACGTCCAGCGCGCAATGCGTCGGCGCCAAGCCAGACAAGCATCGGCAACGCCTGCTGTATATGGCGCTGATGAAACTCCGGCGCAGTCGCCCCAACCTCCTCCCTGACTCGCGCAAACCACTCTTGAGCGAAAAGCCGCGCCAGCCCGCGATCCCCCATCGCCCGGGTTACCAGATGCGCTTGGTAGATTTCTGCTGCGTAGAAAGAAATGTCGCCTGACTGACCAAGGCCCATTCCCTCGTCAATCTTCTTCCTTATCAGTAGCCGAAATGCTTCCGCTCTCCGCGTTTCATCGGACGAATAGAGTAGTATCGCAAACTCGGCATACCCCGTCCGATACGCATTAAAGAGCCGGTCATACAGCAACGCCATGGACTCGACGTAGAATTCGTCGCGCCTGGGAAAGAACTGCTCAGCGAGATTATTGGAGCGAGCAAGAACATCGGCACGCACGGTGTCGGCGGCTTCACGTCTCAACGCAGACGAAAAGTACTTGGCTCCTTCGTGAAGAATGAGACCCGTGATGTACGCCGACGTGTTGCCGATGTTTCTGGCGAGTTCTTCTTTCATGCGCCGAGACAGCGCGCTTTCCAGAATCTCCCGATCTGCGAACAGCTCGTCGCGCGAGTATAGAAACTCCATGTTGCGAGCGATGAAGTCGCGAACCTTAAAGAGCTGTGTGTATGGTTCACCGTCCGGCCCCTTTTGGCTCATTGACATGAACGCAATTGACCCTCTCAGCGCCGCAATAAGCCCCACTTTCTCTTCCAATGCCTCAGGATCGAAAGTCGCCGGGGTGAAGGCTTGGCCGTACGTCTCCGCCTCGAGCCGAATGGCCCGACCGACGAAGCCGGCTCTCCGTTCGTAGGCGGCCAATTCCTGGTTGACTCGGGACCGCTCTTCTTCAGGTAACCCGGCGGCCGCATCGGCGAACTCCTTGGCCGCGCGCGCATACTCCCAGGCAAGGTCGACGAGGCCCAGCTGCTCGAGTTCTCGCCCGAGGTCGAGTGTGCAGAAGACTCGGTGACTTCGCTTGCACTCGCCCTCACGAACTTCCGTGATTCTGCCGATCGTCGGGAAGAACTTTTCGGGCTCGCGTTCGCGAACCCTGAGCGCGTGCAGGAATATCCAGTGAACTGCGATGTACTCGGTGCCAAAAGTGCCAGGCTCGAGCTGCCTGGCGAATTTCAATGACTCCAGGGCGTAGTAGGAATCGATGTCGCGGGCATCGAAGAATATCGTCAATGCCCCATCTATCGACCGACTGCCGAACTTCGGACCCACATCCCTCGCGCGCGCCTGTTGCGCTGCAACGGCCTTTGCCAGTGCCATGGCTTCTCCTTGCCTGGCCGGCTGCTTACGGAGCAACTCAAGAAGTGCGCCCTGCGCATAGTCGACATCTTCCGGAAAATCATACCTGGTCGCGAAGGCAAGAAGTCGACGGCCGTATTTCTCAAGAGTCGCGGGATCGCCTTGATATCCGGCCCTCTCGGCAAGCCGCATCGCGAGGAAAAGCAGACCCCGTTGCTTGGGGCTGGTGCCGAAGGCATCCCGATGGACTTCAAAGGCGCGCTCAACTGCAGCCAATTGCTGAGAAACACTCAAATCTGAGCTGGCCGACTGCAAGCAGTGGGCTAGCGCCAGGCGCTCGGCCGCAAGCGCGACGGCCTCCTGGTCGCCGGCCTGGGTGCTACGTCTAACGTCCAGAATGTTCTTAAGATTGCTCGCAAGAGCCTGTCTCTTGTTCGCCGCCGCTTGCAATCGCGCCATATCGACACTGGCCACAAGTACAGCAAGTGATGCGTCGCCGTATCTGCGCCGCACCTCTTCGACAACTGCCGTCATCGTCGGAAGCTGCGCTTCGGCGGCCACAAAAACGGGCTTGTCCTGGAGAGCACGTACCGCGGCGCGGTGAGCGTCGGAATAGAATATCGGTGTCAGATCCACGCACTGGAACTGGTCGGCCAACTGGCCACGTGCAGTCGTCGGAACCGAAGCAACGGCCAGCCACAGCAGGATCCTTGCCAACTTGTTCCGCCAGGTGGCGTGAAAAGCGTTCACGGCCGTTGGCCTGCAGCCAAGCCACGTCGCATCAGTTCCGCAACCGGGCTCCGATCGGCAATGGAATCGAGGCGCTGGAAGGCTTCGAGCCGCCACGCTCCAGCGCTTTGGATCATAAGCCACCCTGCTTCCAGAAGCAGGCGATGATCGTCGTTTACGGCCGACGTCGAAAGATCGGGCATCGAAGAAGACGCCGTCACGATGATCTGCAACCGCGCGACGCTCTTGGCGTCATCCTCGACCACCAAGTCAACGGCGCCGCCAAGGAACTCCACCGCCGGGAACCTGAGCACATGGTCGCGTGACGTTATCTCGGCGACTTCTCTGTTCGCTTGAACAAGCTTGGCCTTGAAGGGAGGGCTGCCGTCGCTTACCGGCACGTGCAGGGGGCGCCGTCCGGCTACAAGTCTTTGCGGCACACCGGCACTTACAGGGAACTTCGGCGGAACGCCGGCACGGGTGACCAGATTTCTGGGAGAACTCTTCACCCAGCCAGCCATCGCGACACTACGGCTCCACCAATCAGCGACTGGATTGAGCGAAGGCGCCGTCGCAAGCCATCGGCAATCGAGCGGCGTTTTCTGGATGCACACCGTTACGGGGCCGGATCGAGTATCGACTCGCACCGTATGGGGCGGCAACACCTGTATGATGTCCCCTTGCTGAATGAACTCGCCGAGTTGGAGCTCCCGTTCCCTACCATCCCGGATGATCAAAGCCTTTCCGTCAATGCTGGCAACGTAGCCGACTGGATCGGCCGCAAGGGCAGGAAGCGCACACAGCAGACCAATGAGCCACAAGGTCAGACGGGCACGATTGAGACCGATGGCGCGGATCATTTCCGGACCCCGAGAAGTCTTTGCCCGTACTCGGATAGGACAGATGCCCTGATGCTACGCCGCGGGCCTGTCGCGAGCTCGCGGACCAGGTCGTAAACTTGTTGCAGGAAACAGAACGCAGCCAGCATGACGAGGCTGATGAACACCCCGCCCTGTATGGTTGAAGCATCAACGCCGCTCGCGAGACCAGCGACAACTGCCAGCACGGTGACGGCTGTGACCGTTATCGTGAGCAGCAGGCCGTGCAGGATAACCGTAGCCAAAGCGGCGACGGCGAAGAATGGCAAGGCGTACAGCATGCTCCTTGTCCACGGGGAGAGGCTTGATCCGAAGACTCCTTTGGCGCCGACGATCGTGTTCGCCAGGATGTGGGAGCCAGGCATGAGCCCCAGGGGAGTGCGATGAATGTCCTGGCTGTCGGCGTGGCTCGCGCCAATGACGACGATCCGGTTCTCTAGCGCTTCCGCTGCAATCTCTCGTGCCGCCTCGACGTCACCAGCCGCCAACCGCATCAGGATTGGTCGGCGGCCCGTGCTGGTATTGGTGGTAGCGAGAGCTGCCGTGCCCGGAAGAGGCCAGCCAAAGAAGTAGGGGATCATTGCGGGCTCGGAGGTCAGTTTGAGCCCGGCCTTCCTTTCTGCCGAGCTGCCTGCCTCACCGATACACTCTCTCTTGGAAGCTGCTCCGACATCCAGATCGAGGTCGCGCAAGCTTTGGCGACCGCGCTCGTGGATCACATAGGCCGCGAGCGCGATGGACGGAATTCCACGTGAAGGATTGTCGGTGCAAAGGGGGTTGAAGGCCGACCAACGGTCGAAGATTCCAACTTCGTTGGGCTCCAGAAGCGCCGAAACCCAGGCAATGGTCTGCGATTTGGCCACTACCGCCTCGACCTCGCCGTCCCTCACTGTCAGGTAAGCAGAATTGCCTTGCGCGTGTTTCGGGTCGGCGCGGAGTTTCCGAACGAGCAACAGCGGAACCTCTTTGCTCGAACCTTCCGACTGAACGTACCTTTGAAGAAATTCCTGAACCTCTGCCCACGGTTGCGGCTCGGAAGACGCAAGGTCAATGTCGACGACAATCGCCAGCGGCCGCTCTTTTGCGACTTTGGTGATGATCCCGAAGAGTTTGAGGCGTGGTATCAGGGCTGGCTCGCCCCAAGTTCGATAGGTCGAGTCATCGATATCGATCAGCGTAACCGGTATCGCCTCGGAATAGTGACCTCTCAAATTCACCGCAAGCCGGACCGCCAAGTCATGGCCGGCAATATCTCGAATGCTGGCACTGTAGATCAGCGTGAGCGGAGCGACTGAAAGCAGACTCACCACAAATATGAAAAGATGACCTACGCCGGTTGCGCCACCTTGTTTATCGACCAGCCATTTCAATAGTCGCTTTCTCATCAGTCACCCTTGCGAACGTCAGGGCTACCAACACTAGTTGTAATACTAAAACGGAAAAACCACTTATCGGCCTGCCATGCACGCACACGACACCCCCGTCGTGTTCTATTGACGCCGAAATCTGAAATTTGGCCCCAGCAACGCTATCACGCGCGAGAGGCCGCGTTCCTGTTACAACTTTGGGACCGTGCAGGGCGGCTGGCGCCAGGCCACCTATCGATCGCCTGGTTGAACTCGCCGCCCCTCATGCACCTCACCCTGCAGGGTGAAGCGTCGGCTCACCCATTTGGGGGATGCCGCCCTTCTTTGAATGATGCGCCGCAGCTGTCTCCTGGCTCGCGCCAGGAGGTCGTCACCGAATGGCAACGAGCAAAGGTCGGCTCGTCCCGGCAAGGGTAGCCGGTGCAAGCGGCGTTGCCTACAACGGAACGGCATCCTTGTTGACAGAACTTTGATGCGCTGCCAGCGTTCACTCCCACTGCGAGGAATTTCATGGCAGCCACCACCTTCACGGCCAGCGACGGCAACAAGATCGCCTATTACATCGACGATCACACCGATCCGTGGAAACCCGCGGCGACCCTGCTGTTGCTGCATGCCGCAATGGGCCATTCGCGCCGCTTCTATTCCTGGGTGCCGGGTCTCTCGCGCCACTATCGCGTCGTGCGCATGGACCTCCGGGGGCACGGCGACTCCGACGTGCAGCCAGAAACGCCGGCACTTACCATGGACAGGCTGGTCGCCGACGTCGCGGAACTGCTGGACCATCTCGATTGCAAGGCAGCGCACATCGTCGGCAACTCGGCGGGCGGCTATGTGGCGCAGAACCTGGCCATGAAGTCGCCCGACAGGGTGAGCAGCCTGATGTTATTCGGTTCGACGCCCGGCCTGAAGAACAGCCAGGCGGCGACCTGGCTGCCGCGCGTCGCCAAGGAAGGGCTTCGCAACTTTCTCGCCGACACGATTTCCGACCGCTTCCCGATCGGCAAGGTTCCCGAGGGCCTGGTCACCTGGTTCCTCGACGAGGCCGCCAAGAACGACACTGCCTATATCGGGCGCTTCATCGGCCTGATGACGACGCTCGACTGGAGCGACCGGCTCGATGGCATCAAATGCCCGACCCTGATCGTCATGCCGGGCGGTGAGACCGTGGGATCGATCAAGAACTATGATGTCATGATCGAGCGCATCCCCGATTCGCAGGCAATCGCCTACGAGCACATGCCGCACAATATCTGCGACGCCGCTCCGGACCGCTGCGTGGCCGACGTGCTGAGCTTCCTGCGCTGGCGCTTCGGAGCGCCGGCATGATCCGCCTCTTAGCCCTGCTCGCCCTGGCGATCGTCGGTCTGGGCAGCCTCGCGCAGGCCCAGACCTTCCCAAGCAAGCCGATCCGCCTCGTGGTTCCCTTCGCACCCGGTGGCGGCACCGACAATCTGGTGCGCCTGCTCGCGGCCGATGCCTCGGCGAGCCTGGGGCAGCAGATCACGATCGACAACAAGCCCGGCGGCGCCACGGTCGGCGGCACCGACATGGTCGCCAAGGCGCCGGCCGACGGCTACACGATCCTCGCTTCCGACAGCGCCTTCCTGACCAATCCCGGTCTGATGAAGAACCTGCCGTACCAGACGACGCGGGATTTCACGGGCATCACCATGATGGCGCGTGCGCCGGTGATCCTGATCGTGCACCCGTCGGTGCCTGCCCATTCCGTGGGCGAACTGATTGCGCTCGCCAAAGCCAAGCCGGGGACGATCAACTACGCATCGGGCGGCAATGGCTCCTCGACCCATCTGGCCGGCGAGTTGTTGAAGCAGGTGGCCGGCGTCAACATCGTTCACGTGCCCTATCGAGGATCGGGGCCCGCCATGAACGACCTGATCGCCGGACAGGTCCAGATGTCGTTCTCCGGGATCAGCTCGGCCCGGCAATATATCGACGGCGGCCAGCTCCGGGTTCTCGCCCTCACCGGCGACAGTCGCAATCCTGCGCTGCCCAATGTGCCCACCTTCCGCGAAGCCGGCCTGGCAGGCGTGAATGCCGAAAGTTACTGGGGCCTCTACGCGCCCGCCGCGACGCCGCCGGCGGTCGTGAAGGTCCTCAACCAGCATTTCACCCGGGCGCTGAAGAATCCTCAGCTTGCCCAGCGGCTGGCCGAGCTCGGTTACGAGCCCATCGCCAACACGCCGGAGGAACATACGGCACAAATGAAGCAGATGATCGGCGACTGGACGGCGATCATCGAGAAGGCAGGAATTCGCGTCGAATGAACCTCTCGCCCTCACCGTGTCGACGAAGCGCGCCGTGCGAGTGCCTTGCGCGGCGCGTAGTGATGCAAGTCGCCCCCGACCAGAGTGGTGAGGCGCTGGCAAGCCTCGAGCAGGACGTCCCCCATGGCTTGCGCGGCCTTGCGCCCGAAGCGGCTGTCCAGGCCGGTCAAGCAGATGACACCGACCAGCTCGTCTTGCGGGCCGAAGATGCCGCAGGCGATCGACGCGAGCTCGGGCTCGTATTCGCCATGGGTGACGATCGGCAAGGGCCGCGACGAATTGGTCCTGTATTCCACCGGGACTTCACCACGGGCCAGACCGGATTGTTCGACACCGGAATCGAAATACAGGAAGACGCGTCCTGGTGCGCCGATGGTGAGCGGCAGCAGATCGCCTTCGCGGACATGGTCGCGCAGGGCCCGCTGGGAATCGACGCGGCGCAGGCAGAAGCGCTGATCGCCCTTGCGAACATAGAGCGTCGCACTCTCGCCGGTGGCTTCGACCAGCTTCTGCAAGACCGGCAGAACATGGTCGTCTATGCGGGTCGACCGCTTGCTGATCTCGCCCAGCCGGATCAGGGCGGCGCCGAGCTGGTATCGCCCGCTCTCCAGCCGGACGAGGTAGTTGGCGCGCTGCAGCGATTGGGCGAGGCGCAGGATCGTGCTCTTGTAGTAGCCCGTGCGCTCGGCCAGCTCGGCGAGCGAGAGCGACCGGTCACCGGTCCGGAAGCTGTCGAGCACGGCCAGTGCCCGTCCCACCGAGGTCTGCAGTTCTGTGGCCATGGTTCTGTGTACCAGAATGATCTTCTGAACAACAGAACGGCGGCCTCGCCATGACGGCCGATCGGAAAGGCCGTCTGGCTGGCAAAGTCGTGTTGATCGCCGGGGCTGGGCCGGGTGGCATCGGCGGTGCGGCCGTCCGGCTCTTCGCCCAGGAAGGGGCTCGACTGCTGATCGCGGAGCTCGACCCGGCGAAGGGCAAGGCCAGCGCCGGGGAAGCCGCTGCCGTCGGCGTCGACGCGCTTTTCGTGCCGACCGATGTCACCGACGAGGCGAGCGTGCGCGACGCCGTGGCGCGCGGGATCGCCCGTTTCGGGGCGCTCAATGTGTTGTTCAATACGGCAGGCGGCTCGCTTCCCGAAGACAGCCTCGTGACCGACGTCGATCTTGCCGTATGGGACAGGACCATGCGCGTCGACCTGCTCGGCACCATCCATACCTGCCGCCATGCCATTCCCCAGATCGTGGCCTCCGGGGGTGGCGCGGTGATCAACATGTCATCGGGCGCAGCTCTGCGCGGCGGCAGCCCCTCGCATATCTACACCGCCGCGAAGGGCGCCATCCTTTCGCTCACCCGCGCCCTTGCCGGCACTCACGCTCGCGACAATGTACGGGTCAACGCGATCTGCTCGGGCCGCATCCTCAGTGACCGCATCGTCGATACCTACGGCGCACCGGGCGCGTCCGGCCCCGTCGTCGATCGCCAGGCGTCGGCCGAACGCGCGAAGGACTATCCCTTCTGGATCGGCGAACCGATCGACATTGCCAACATTGCGCTTTTTCTCGCTTCGGACGAATCGCGCATGGTCACCGGCGCCACCATCGCGGCCGATGGTGGACGTTCGGCCTATTGACCATGGCGCACATCTTGCACGCAAAGGAGATGCTCATGGATCTGTCGACCTCCTCTCCCATCGCCGCAACCGCCCCGCCCGTCATGATCGGTGACGCCATTCCGTTGATCGACGTATCGGACTATCTCGCCGGCACGCCGGGCGCGGCCGAGAAGACCGCCGCCCAGCTGCGCTTCGCTTTCGAGAATGTCGGCTTCTACTATCTTGCCGGCCACGGTGTGCCGCAGAAGCTGATCGACGATACCTACGCTGCCGCCGCGCGCTTTCATGCGCAGCCGATGGAAGCCAAGCTCGCCGTCAAGGTCGACGAGCACAATATCGGCTACATGCCGATCCAGCAGAAGGCGCCGCCCAACGCCGCGGCCCAAGGCAAGAAGCCCAGTCAGAACGAAGCCTATTTCCTGCGCCGCGAGCGCGATGCGAACGATCCTGACGTGCTGTCGGGCCGCCGCTTTCATGCGCAGAACAAGTGGCCGGCCGATCTGCCGGGCTTTCGTGAGGCCGCACTTGCCTACATTTCCACCCTCGAGGGGCTTTGTCAGAAGCTGGTGAAGCTCTATGCGCTCGCCCTCGATCTGCCGGAAACCTATTTCGACGCCTGCTTTGCCAGGCCGCACATGATCCTGCGCATGTCCCGCTACCCCCAGATCGATGGCACGGACGAGAGCGTGGAGAGCCTGGTCCCGCACACGGACTCCGGGTTCATGACCCTGCTGCCGCCCAACAAGGTGCAGGGCCTTTCCATTCTCCTGCCCGATGGCCGCTGGATGGATGCCCCGGGTATCGAGAATGCCTTCGTCGTGAACGGCGGCGATATCCTTCACCGCTGGTCGAACGAGCGCTTCCTGTCGACGCCGCACCGCGTGCGCAACGTCTCCGGCCAGGTCCGCTATGCCATTCCCTTCTTCTGCGATCCGGACCACGACACCATGATCGAATGCCTGCCTTCCTGCCACTCGGCCGAACGGCCGTCGAAGTACCCGCCCATCAAGTTCGGCGACTACGCGCTCTGGTTCGCCGCCCAGCGTTACGGTCACATTTCCCAGGCGACGGCACCGACCGACGCCGAGGTCGCCCCGGGCGCCCGCGCAACCTCGCGCTGGCAGGCCTGATCCGATGACGCTGCGCTTTCTGGCGACAATCGCCATCGCCGCCACCTTCGCCGCCTCGCCAGCCACCGCCCAGACCAAGACGATCCGGGCGGTGATGCACTCCGACCTCAAGGTCCTCGATCCGATCTGGACCACTGCCAATATCGTGCGCAACCACGGCTACATGGTGTGGGACACGCTGTTTGCGATGGACGAGAAACTGCAGCCACAGCCGCAGATGGTCGACACCTGGAATCTCAGCGACGACAAGCTGACCTACACATTCACCCTGCGCGACGGCCTGAAATGGCATGATGGCAAGCCTGTCACGTCCGAAGACTGCATCGCGTCCCTGAAGCGCTGGGGTGCACGCGACACGCTGGGCATCAAGCTGCTGAGCTTCGTCAAAGATCTTGAGGCGGTGAACGACAAGACCTTCAAGCTCGTTCTGAAGGAACCCTACGGCCTGGTCATCGATTCGCTGGCCAAGCCCGGCGGCTCGACGCCGTTGATGATGCCCAAGCGCATCGCCGATACCGATCCCGGCAAGCAGATCAGCGAGTTCGTGGGCTCGGGCCCTTTCATCTTCAAGGCCGATGAGTGGAAGCCTGGGGACCGCACCGTCTATGTGAAGAACCCCGACTACAAGCCGCGCGCCGAGCCGCCGTCGGGTCTGGCAGGCGGCAAGATCGCCAAGGTCGACCGGGTGGAATGGCTGGCCATCCCCGACCACCAGACGGCGGTGAATGCGCTGCTGGCCGGCGAGATCGACTATATCGAGGCACCGCCACACGACCTCAAGCCGCTGCTGCTGGCCGACAAGAACGTCAAGCTCGAGGTCTACAACACGATCGGCGCGCAATACGTCTTTCGCTGGAACACCGTCGTGCCGCCTTTCGACAACGAGAAGGTGCGCCGGGCCGCGATGTATGCGCTCGATCAGAAGGCCTTCCTCCAAGGCGTGATCGGCGACGCCAAATATTATCGGACCTGTGACGCCATGTTCGTCTGCGGCACGCCGCTCGAGAACAAGGCCGGCATGGACGGGCTGGTGCGCGCCAACTTCGCCAGATCGAAGGAGCTGCTGAAGGAGGCCGGCTATGACGGCACGCCGATCGTGATGCTCCACACCACCGATATCGCCGTGCTGACCAACGCCGGCCCGATCGCCAAGGACCTTCTGGAAAAAGGCGGCTTCAAGGTGCAGATGGTACCGCTCGATTTCCAGGCCATCGTCGCCCGTCGCCTACGCAAGACGCCGGCCCAGGACGGCGGCTGGAACGGCTTCATGACCGCCTGGCTGTCCGTCGACATGATGAACCCGCTGACCAACAGCATGGTCAACGCATCGTGCGACAAGGCCGCCTTCGGCTGGCCGTGCGACGCCGAAGTCGAGCGCCTGCGCGATGCCTATGCACGGGCACCGAGCCTGGAGAAGCGTCAGGAAATCGCCGACGAATTGCAGGCGCGTGCCGTCAAGTACGGCACGCATATCCATCTCGGCCAGTATACGCTTCCAACAGCCACGCGCGCTGACCGCCTGAGCGGCATCGTCGCCAGTCCCATTCCGGTCTTCTGGAATATCGACAAGAAGTAGGGCGCTGCTCCGGGATCGATCGAATCTGGAGCACAACCTTCCGCTCGACTGATTGTAGTCGAGCGGAACGTGCTCCAGGCCGTGAACTCATCAAGGCGGGTGGTCGCGGTGCTCGAGCGGCAACTCACCCCCCGAGCGTGCGTTTTCGTCCCTCCTACTTCTGCACCCAGCGCAGTTCCCCCAGCGGATAGGCCGGCAGCGGAGAGTTCTTCCAGAACCCGGTCACTTCCTTGCGGCTGATCCCGACCTTGGGGAAGCTGTAGAGCCACAGCGACGGCGCATCGGCAGCCAGGCGCTTCTGTGCCGCGGCTAGCTTCTCGCGCAGTCCCTCTTCCGTCGGGCTGGCTTCCGCCTCCGCCACGAGCGCGCGGAACTCGGCGCTGTCGTATTGATAGAGGTACTTGGGATCCGTGTAGTTCAGGATGGCCCACGGCTCCTGCTGCGAGAGAATGGTCATGTCGTAATTCTTGTTGCGGAACACGACCTCGAGCCATTGGGCCGTTTCCAGCACCTCGATCTTCACTTTCACGCCCACTTGCGAGAGCTGAGCGGCGATGATCTCGGCGGCGCGGCGCGTCGAGGGGATGGGCAGGATCTTGAGATTGGCTTCGAAACCGTTCTTCTTGCCGGCCTCGGCCAGAAGCTTCTTGGCCTGCGCGATGTCGTGCTTGTACACGCCGGACGTATCGATCCAGTACGGATTGAGCGGCGTGATCTGGGCGCCCATTGGCTTGCCGTAACCATTGTGGGTGCCAAGGTCGATCGTCTCCCGATCGAGCGCATGGTAGAGCGCCTGACGGATCTTCAGGTTCGTGAACGGGTCCTGCTTGTTGTTCAGCCCGACGAACATCACGCCCTGCGTCGTGCCGACCTCGAGAACAAAGCGGTTGTCGTTCTTGAGGGTCTCCGCGTTCTCGATCGCCGCGACGACCGGCACGTAGTCGACGTCACCCGCCTGCAGCGCCGAAAGCTGTGCGTTCTCGTCGTTGATGAAGCGGATCGTGACCCGCGGGAACTCCGGCATCACCGGTCCCTTGTAGTCGGCGAAGCGCTCGAGCCGGAGCGAATCGCCGCGAGTCCAGGAGACGAATTTGTACGGCCCGGTCCCGATCGGATTGGTTCCGTTCTTGTCCGCCGACTTGGGTGACAGGATCGCCGCCGTCGCTTCTGCCAGAAAGAAGGGGAGAAGGGCCGACGGCTCCTTCAGGGTGATCTTCACCGTGAGCGGATCAGGCGTCTCGATCGATTCCATATTGGCGAATACGCGTTTGCGCTTGTTCGTGCTCTTGTCGGAGATGTTCCGCTCGAACGTGAACTTGACGTCGGCAGAGCTGAGCTCGCTGCCGTCGTGGAACTTCACGCCGCTGCGCAGCTTGAAAGTGAATACCTTGTTGCCTTCGTGAGTCCAGCTCTCGGCGAGCGCCGGCAGGATCTTGCCGTCCTGGTCGAACCGTGTGAGCCCTTCGAACAGGTTCATCCAGGTCACCTCGCTGACGGCCGTGGAGGCCTGCATCGTGGGATCGAGGCCCGGCGGCTCGGTCGCCAGCGCCATCACGAGGTTGTCCTTGCCCGCGAAGGCCGGAACGCCGCCGAAAATCATTGCCGCGGCCATCGCCAGGCCGACGAGCTGTCTCGCCTTCATTTCATTTTCCTCCCCTGCACATCGGCAGTGATCGAGTTGAGGTCGTCATGCAACGTGGCAGGCCGCTTCCCTATCGGGCGCCACCGGCCGCAGTTCCGGCATTTCGGCGGTGCAGCGGGCGATCGCCCGCTTGCAGCGCGGCGCATAGGGACAGCCCGGCGACATCGCGATGGCCGCATCGGCCTTGTCGGCCGCCGGGCGCACGCGGCTTCGCCGGGTACCCGCCCGGTCGATGCGAGGCATGGCGTCGCGCAACGCCGCCGTATAGGGATGGGCCGGCGCGGTCAGTACGGCGCGAGCGCTGCCGCGCTCCACGATACGACCGGCAAACATGACCACGATGTCCTCGCAGAGATACTCGACGACGGCGAGATCGTGGCTGATGAACAGATAGGTAAGGCCGAGCGTCTCGCGCAGATCGCGCAACAGGTTCAGCACCTGCGCCTGCACCGACAGGTCGAGGGCCGAGACGGGCTCGTCGGCAACGACCAGGTCGGGCCGCGTCACCAGCGCTCGCGCGATCGCGATGCGCTGTCTCTGGCCGCCCGAGAACTGATGCGGATACTTGACCGTATCGCCGGCCTTCAACCCCACCGCTTCCAGGGCGGCGGCAACGCGTGCGCGCGTCTCGGTGTCGCTGTTTCGCGCCGGCTCGCCGACGATGCGGCCAACAGTGTGACGGGGATTGAGCGATCCGTAGGGGTCCTGGAAGACCATCTGGAAATGGCGGCGGAATCCGAGCAGCTCACGCGGCGACATGCGGTGGATATCGCGGCCAAGGATGCGGATGTTCCCTTGCGTCGGCTTCTCGATCGCCATCACCATCTTGGCAATCGAGGTTTTGCCACAACCCGATTCGCCGACCAGCCCCAAGGTGCGCCCGCGCGAAATGGCGAATGAGACATCACTCACGGCGCGCACGGCGCGCGGCGCTGCGAACAGAGACGCGCGCGGCAGCGGATAGTCGAGCCGCAGGCGATCGACCGTCAGGACCTCGTTCGGCGGTGCAACCCCGGTCATGGCGCCGTTCCCCCGCCCTGCTCCAATCGCCAGCAGGCCGCGATACGGCCAGGTCCAAGCTCACGCAGCGGTGGGCTCTTCTCGCATTGCGCCGTCGCCAGCGTGCAGCGCGTCCGGAACCGGCATCCGACATCGTGGGAAGATGGCGGCGGCACCGTGCCGGGGATCGGCTCCAGCCGCGCGTCGCTGCCGAGCGCCCGTTGCGGCGTCGCCTGCAGCAGCGCGCGCGTATAGGGATGCGCCGGGGAATTCACCAGGGCGGCCGTCGGCGCCGCCTCGACGATCGCGCCACCATACATGACGAGCACTCGATCGGTCGTTTCCGCCATGATGCCGATATCGTGCGTGATGAGCAGCAGCCCGCTGTCCGTCTCTTCGACGAGATCGACCAGAAGATCCAGGATCTGCCGCTGCACGGTCGTATCGAGCGCCGTGGTCGGCTCGTCGGCAATGAGCAGGTTCGGCCGGCAGGCCAGCGCCATGGCGATGACAACGCGTTGCCGCTGCCCGCCGGAGAGCTGATGGGGATAGGCATCCAACGCCGCAGTGGGATCGGGCAAACGGATGCGCTCGAGCAATCGCCGGGCTTCCGACCGCGCCGCCGCCCGGCCGAGGCGTTTGTGCAGCCGCAACGGCTCGGCGATCTGGTCTCCGACCGTCTTGACCGGATTGAGCGCGGTCATCGGCTCCTGGAAGATCATGCCGATACGATTGCCGCGCAGCGCGCACAGCGCCTTCTCGTCGAGCGTCAGCAGGTCTTCGCCGTCGAAGGCGATGCGGCCCGAGATTTTCATGCCCTGCGGCAGCAGGCCGAGCACGGAGAACGCCGTCAGCGACTTCCCGCAACCCGACTCGCCCAACACGCCGACCACCTCGCCCTCGCCGACACTGAACGAGACGTCGCGCACCAGATCGACCGGTTCATCGGCGCGCTCCAGGCGAATGTACAGGTTCTGCACCTCCAGCAGGGCCATGTCAGCGCTCCGCCGACTGACGCGGGTCGAGCAGGTCGCGCAACCCGTCTCCGAGCAGGTTGAGGCCGAGCACGGTGACGACGATCGTCAGGCCGGGAATGATGGAGAGGTAGGCGGCACGCGACAGGAAGGTCTGCGATTCATGCAGCATGCGCCCCCAGCTCGGCGCGGGTGGCTGCGTGCCGAGGCCGAGATAGCTCAGCGCGGCTTCGGCGAGGACGGCGGTCGCGAACGAGATCGTCGCCTGCACCACGATGATATTGAGGATGTTGGGAAGCACGTGCTCGACGGAGATGCGGATGATGCCCTTGCCCGCCGTCCGGGCGGCCGTGACGAACTCGCGCGCCCACACGCTCTTGGCCGCGCCGCGGGCAATACGCGCGAAGATCGGAATGTTGTAGATGCCGATGGCCAGCATGGCGTTGCCGGTCCCCGGACCGAGCGCCGCGGCCAGCATCACCGCCGACAGCACCGCGGGAAAGGCGAACACGAAATCGCAGAAGCGCATCACGACTTCGTCCACCCAGCCGCGACGCGCCGCCGCGAGGAGACCGAGGGCCGTGCCGATGACCAGCCCTATGACGACCGCCACGACACCGACGGCCAGCGAGTTCTGCGCCCCGATCATCAGCAGCGACAGCAGATCGCGGCCGAACTGATCGGTGCCGAGCAGATGCTGCAGAGAGGGTGCCTGCAGGCGCTGCCGCATGTTCATCGCCATCAGCGAGTAAGGGGTCCACACCAGCGACAGCAGCGCCATGCCGATCACCACTGTCGCGATCGCACCGCCGACGGCGAGGCTCGGATAACGCAACAACCGCGGTCTGCGCGGTGCCGACGCGGAGGGTCGGGCGAGCGCCGTCACGACGCCTGCCGCAGGCGCGGGTCGATCGCGAGATAGAACAGATCGACAATGAAATTCACGGTGATGACGATGGCGGCGAGAAACACCACCACGTTCTTGATCACCATCAGGTCGCGCTGGTTGATCGACTGGAAGATCAGCCGGCCGAGCCCCGGCAGCGAGAACACGTTCTCGATCACGATGGTCCCCGCCAGCATGTGGGCGAACTGCAGCCCGATGACGGTGACAACCGGGATCAGTGCGTTGCGCAGCGCGTGCCGTCGCAGCGCCTGCCCGCGCGTCAGGCCCTTGGAGCGTGCCGTCCGCACGAAATCCTCGCCCAGCACGTCGAGCAGGGAGGCGCGCACGACCCGCGCCAGCACCGCCGCCTGCGCGACGGCCAGGGCAACGACCGGCAAGACCAGCGCCTTCAGGCCCGGCCACAGCCCGGCTTCCCAGCCCGGAAAGCCGCCGGCCGAGAACCAGCGCAAAGTGAGCGAGAACAGCAGGACAAGCAGCATGCCGAGCCAGAAGCTCGGAATCGCGACGCCGACCTGCGTCAGAGCCATGACGCCGTAGTCGCCGAGCTTGTTGTGCCGGGACGCCGCATAGATGCCGAGGACCAGCGCGAGCGCTGTTGCCAGCGCCATCGACAGCACGGCGAGCGGGATCGTCACTTTCAGTCGCGATCCGATCAGCTCCCGCACCGAAATGTCGTAGGTGTAGCTGATGCCGAGATCGCCGCGCAGCAAGCCCAGGATCCACTCGCCGTAGCGGACATAGGCCGGCCGATCGAGGCCCAGCTGCAGGCGCAATGCCGCCAGCGTGTCCGGCTGCGCATCGGGTCCCAGCAGAACCAGGGCCGGATCTCCGGGCAGGATCTCCAGCACGACGAACGCAATCACCGTCACCGCCCAAAGCGTGATGATCCAGCTCAAGCTGCGGTGAAGCAGGGAAAGCTTCATCGCGGCCAACGGTCAGGGACGCAGATGCGCCGGGGCGGCATACCGGTCACTTTCCTCGCGACGGCACGACCGGAAGCTCGATGTGCGAGGCCCGTACCGCATCGTGATAGACGGTCTGGTGCGCCACGACCGACCGTCGCTCGAGGCCCAGCGGTTCGCCCGTGTTCGGGTTGACGTCGTAGTGCGGGAAGTTGCTGCTCGAGATATCGACACGGATACGATGGCCGCGGGCGAAGTGGTTGCTCGTGGCCTGCGGATCGATGCGGACCTCGTAGACCTTGCCCGGCTCCATCAGCTCGGCACGCTCACGCGAATCGCGATAGCGCATGCGCGTGATGGCATCGGCGATGTTGAGTGCAAAACCTTCGGGATAGTCGGGATTGGACGGATACTCGTCGACGAGCTTGGCCGTGAAATCGGTATCGACCGCGCTCGAGCTGACCCACAGCCGCACCACCAGCGGGCCGGTCAGCTCGACGCCTTCGGCCAGAGGCGGCGTGCGGAACACCAGCACGTCGCGCCGCGCCGAGAGCGGCAGCGTGTCCTGGCAGAGAATGAGATCGGACCTGCCGCGCTGATCGAAGCCGCCGCCGTCGAGCAGACCGGGGATCGCCTTCTCGGGGAAATTGCCGCCGACGGTCGGCACCGGATCGGCCGGATTGAAGGTGAAGCCGCTCGGCGGCGCCTCCTTGGCGGGCTTCTCCGTCGAGAGGCTGCCGTCGCCATGGAAATAGTACGGCGTCGGCTGCATGCCGGGCGGCGGCCAGTCCTGCTCGTCGCGCCAGCGACCGCCATGATCGAGACGCCCCTGCAAGTTGCGCCGTCCGGTCCCCCCTCCCATCACGAAGATGCGCACCGGCGGCTCGCGCTCGAGGCCCGTGTCGAGGCCCTTCAGATACTGATCGCACCAGCGCAAGCGCAGGTCGTTGACGTTCTCCAGCGCGACTTCGGGGCCGAAATCGACCTCGCCCGCCCACGATTCCACGAAGTGCTCCATGCCGTGCGTCCACGTGCCGACAAGCAGCTTCTTCGGCGTGTGGTGGCGACGGCGCATCTCGGCATATTTGGTCAGCGTCGCGGTTATGTGATGGCCGTACCACGCCGTTTCGAGGAACACCGGGATATCGGGATAGCGGTCGATCGCCTCCTCCAGATTGAGACTGGGATCCTTCCAATACGCGTCGTAGTCGGACCGCGTCAGCATGTCGAAGAACCAGTTCTCATATTTCGGCAGCAGGCGCAGCGGGGATTCTCCCCGCCGAAGCGGGAGACGCCGCACCCACTTGCCAAGGTTCGCCCACATGCGATCCAGAGCGTCACGGACTTCGGCGTCGGCCGCGGCTTCCTTGCTTTGCCGCGCCATCTGCAGGACGTATTGCAGGAAGATCGCGTATTCGCAGGCACCGCGATGGCGGAATGTCTTGGTGAAATAGTTGTAGCCGCCATCGAACAGCTGCTGCGTCACGAGGCCCGGAGGATCGGTTATGGCAAGCGACTGCTGGTCAGCCGCGGTATAGGAGTATCCTATGGTTCCGACCTTGCCGTTGCTCCACGCCTGCTCGTCGATCCAGACCAGCGTGTCGTAGCCGTCGCTCGATTCATTGCGCAGGAACTCGAAGTCGCCCTCCGACGACCAGCGTCCACGCACATCCTGCATCACCACCGCATAGCCGCGCCGGGCAAAGAAGCGCCCCGATTGCGAATGCGAGACGCGGCGCGATTTGTCGTACGGGGTACGCTCGACGACCACGGGCCACGGCCCTTCGAGTGGTTTGCCGCCGAGCGCCGGGAGGTAGACATCGGTAGAGAGCTTCGTCCCGTCCCGCATGGCGACATCGATGTCGCGCACCACATGAAAGTCGTAGGCAACACTTGAACCTTCGTACCGTGACACGTGCTTTCTTCTTCCTGACTTCGCAATTCCGTCACACTAGGAGGGGCTCCGACTCGGCGGAACCAGTGAGTGCCGATAGTTCCATAGGTAAATCATTTGCCTTTTGATTTTGTTGGATGTTTTATCCCTTTCACGACCTCGTTCTGACCGACGTCCCGCGCCCTGCGGTGTGTGAATGGAAACCCGCCGGCTTCAATATTTCGTCGAGATTTGCAAGGCCGGCAGCCTGACGCGCGCGGCGGCGCGGCTGGGCATGAGCCAGGCGTCGCTCAGCCAGCAGCTTGCGATTCTCGAGGTCGAGCTCAAGGCTCGCCTGTTCAACCGGACGCGGACGGGCGTGCGGCCAACGGCGGCCGGCGAGGCGATGTTGCGCGAGGCGCAGATCATCCTGCGCCAGGTCGAACAGGCGCGAACGGCGGTCCGAGCTCAATCGGACATACTGTCCGGCAACGTCGCCATTGGCTTTACGGCCGGCACGGCAGGGCTGTTCGGCGTGCCGCTGCTGACCCTCGCGCGTCAGCGCTTCCCGCAGGTCCGTCTTCTCATCCTCGAAGGCATGACCGGTGAACTGACGGAGCGTGTGATCGCCGGACAGCTCGATCTCGCCGCGCTGCTGCGCGACGAGACGCGAGCAGGTGTCACCTCGACGCCGATGTACAAGGAAGATCTGCATCTGATCAGCCCGTCGAGCTTCGAGTTACCGGCTGCGATGCGACTTGCCGAGATCGGCACCTTGCACCTGCTGTTGCCGAGTCCTCGCCAGACACTGCGCACGCTGTACGACGCCGCGTTCCGTCAGGCCGCCAAGACACCGAACATCGTGGCCGAAATCGACTCTGTTGCATTGATGCATGCCGCTGTCGTCGCCGGCGTCGGGGCGACCATCAATCCATTGTCGTCGTGGCGCGAAGAACTGCAGGCTGGAGTGGTGCGCGCGAGCCGCATCGTCGATTTCCCGCTCGCGCTCAATTTCTGGCTGACCCGTTCGCCCCCTCCCTATTCGCCTGCCGCGAACGCGATCTTCGACACGCTGCAAGAGATCATCGTCGACAACAAGCCGGTCGAGTGAGTGTCCGGGCATTCTGTTTCCAGACAACAAAAAGCCGCCCCTGGGGGCGGCTTGATTTGGTTGCGGGGGCAGGATTTGAACCTACGACCTTCAGGTTATGAGCCTGACGAGCTACCGGGCTGCTCCACCCCGCGGGAATGTTGTCCCGGGCC
>BFBZ01000473.1_pt1 | contig 38500 bp, 30 predicted proteins | sample 1888401 | NCBI WGS metagenome assembly BFBZ01 (sample SAMD00112614, study PRJDB3348) | symbiont metagenome | host: Chara braunii | reverse complement strand
GGTGAACTTGTAGTCTTCGCCGCCCAGTTCGATCCGCGCAACATCGCGCAGGCGGACGTTCGAGCCGTCGGAATTGGCGCGCAGGACGATCGCGCCGAACTGCTCGGGTTCGGTCAGCTGGCCGCGCACGATGATGGGAAAGTTGACCGGATTTGATGACGGGCTCGGCTGCGCGCCGACGGCGCCCGAGGCGATCTGGACGTTCTGGCCCTGGATTGCCTTCGAGACGTCGGAGACAGCAAGGCCGAGGCCGCGCAGCTTGTCGGGATCGATCCAGACGCGCAGGCTGCGCTCGGTCGAATAGAGCGTGGCGCGACCGACGCCGGGAATGCGGCGGATCTCGTTGATGACGTTGCGGATCAGGAAGTCGCCGAGCGCCACCTCGCCCATGGTGCCGTCGGTCGAGGCGAGCGTGATGATCTGCAGCGTGGCGGCCGAGGCCTCCTCGACCAGGATGCCCTGCTGGCGCACTTCCGCGGGCAGGCGTGCCTCGACGCGCTTCAGCCGGTTCTGCACCTCGACCGAGGCATAACCCGGGTCGGTGCCGGGCTTGAACGTGGCGGTGATCTCGATCACGCCGAAGGAGTCGGTGGCCGACTCGAAACTCTGGATGTTGGCCGCGCCGTTCAGTTCGTCTTCGATGAGACGGGTGGTGCCGGTATAGAGGCTCTCCACCGACGCGCCGGGAAAGGCGGTCGACAGCGCGATCGATGGCGGCGCGATGATCGGATATTGCGCGACCGGCAGAAAGGGAATCGCGATGATCCCGCCGAGGCAGATGAACAACGCGATGACCCAGGCGAAAATCGGCCGATCAATGAAAAACCCAGCCATGAAACAGGCTCCCGAACCGGAGAATGGGCGCGCTTAGCGCAGGTGGGTGGCGGCCGGCGCCATGCCGTCGCGCGAGCCCGATACGCTGGCTTCGACGGCGCGCGGCGCCTGGTGCACGGGCCGGACCTGCATGCCGGCGGTGATCTTCTGAAAGCCGTCTACGACCACCCGTTCGCCCGGCCTCAGGCCCGCCTGGATCAGCCAGGTCCCGTCGATCACCGAGCCGACCTCAACCGGCTGCCGTACGACCTTGTCGTCGCCGCCGATGACCCAGACTTCCGCCTTGCCGTCATCGGTCCGCTGGATCGCCTGTTGCGGCACGGCGATGGCGTCGGCGTCGATGCCCTGGGTGGTGCGGGCCCGCACATACATGCCCGGGAACAGCTCGCCATGGGGGTTCGGAATCTGCACGCGCAGGGTCACCTGGCCGGTGCTCGGATCGGCGGTGACGTCGGAGAACAGCAGGCGCCCGGCATGGGCATAGACCTGGCCGCCATCCAGGATGAGCTGAACATTGGCGGCGCCGTTTTCGAGGCGCGACAGTTCGCCATTGGCGAGATCGCGCCGGAGCCGGTTCAGTTCGCCGACCGACTGGGTGATGTCGACATAGATCGGATCGAGCTGCTGGATGGTGGCCAGCGGCGTGCCGCTGGCCGAGGCGACGAGCGCGCCCTCGGTCAGCAAGGCACGGCCGATATGGCCCGAGATCGGCGCGCGGACATCGGTATAGTTGAGCTCCAGCCGGGCCCGGTCGCGTGCCGCCTTGGCGCCGGCGACTTCGGCCTCGGCCTGTTTCTGCCCGGCGTGGGCCGCGTCATACTGGGCTTGGCTTGCGGTCTGGCGCGACAGCAGTTCGCGCAGGCGCTGGGCCTGCTGGCCGGCCAGCACCAAGGTTGCCTCGGCGCGCGCCAGCGTCGCCTCGGCGCTGGCGAGTTCGACCTGGAACGGCGCCGGGTCGATCTTGTAGAGCAGGTCGCCGGCCGCGACCCGGCTGCCCTGCTCGAAATTGCGGTCGATCAAAAGGCCGGCCACCCGCGATCGCACTTCAGCGATCCGCAGCGGCACGACGCGGCCGGGCAGTTCGCGCACCTGGCGGACGGGCTGGGACGCGGCGGTGACGAAGCCGACTTCGGGCGCTGCCGGGGCCGGCAGGCTTGCGGCTGGCCTTGGATCATTGCAGGCAGCGAGCAGGACGGTGAGAGCCGAGACGCCGGCGAGCATGGTGAGCGATTTGACGGAGAGGCGGCGACGATCGCGCATGGTTTGGCTCGCTAGTTCGGATCATGGGATTTCGGGCGACGCACGGGATCCGTGATCGCAAGGGCAGCGGTGGGGGAGTTGATGGCGCTTCGCTCGCGTCAGCGGTCGGGGCTCATGCCGGTGTCGGCATGGGCTCGTGCTGGCGCTGAACCGATCAGGCGCGCGCGGCGTGCCGCGACAGCAGGTCCGGTGGGCGGTCAAGCGGCAAGGGCCGCCCGGAATGGACCGCCATCACCATCGTCCTGGGCTCGAGCCTGCAGGAATTGCTGTAATAGCCGGATGCCCGAGGCGCGACGACCGAGCCCTGGCAATCCAGATCCGGCCAATCCTCGTCGGCGGTCAGCTCCTGAAGGGAGCCGCCGGCCTTGTCGTGACCGGACCGGTCGCCATGGATGGATCCGGCCTGGACGATGGTGTTGGTCGCGACGGCATGATGGGTCGCGGCGTGGCCGGCCGAAAACATCCAGGCCGCCAGCGCCAGCGCAATGAATCCTGTCCATTTGCCCAACATGAGGCAGGCTTAGCGGTGGCAATGATGCGGTGCAATACACAACACTGTGCGGTGCAAACCTGGCGCGGTCAAAACCCTGTGAGGCCTTCGGGTCGTTTCGGACCTGCCCGATCCGAGCGGCGCCGGCTTCAGAAGAACTCGTCGAGCAGGCGATAATAGGCAAGGCGCGCCGGCTCGACTTCGGCCAGTCCATAGTGGCGCAGAAACGGTGTCACCCAGGCCTCGCCGAGATTGTGGATGATGCTCCACGAGGCCAGGGCCAGGTCCTGATAACGGTCGGCAAGGCCGAGCCGGCCACAGTCGATGAAGCCGGTAAAGCTGCCGCCGTCAGCCATCAGGTTCGGCAGGCAGGCATCGCCATGGGTGACGACAAGGGTTTCCGTGCGCGGCCTGTCGGCGAGCAGTTGCCGATGCAGGTCGGCGGCGGTCATGCCCTCGCGTTCGCTATCGAAATCGGTCTCGTCGACCAGCCCGGCGGTCATCCGGGCGTGCGCCGTGGCGAGCCTGACGTCGAGCCGGTGATCGAACGGGCAGTTCGCGCGATCGAGCCCGTGCAGCCGGTGCAATGCCGCGGCGGCGATCGCGACGCACCGCTCGGGCGGCAGCTCCGGCGAGGAGGCGAGGTCGCGGCCGGGCACCGCGCTCATCAGCAGCCACAGCGATCCGGCGTGGTGATCGTCGGCGAGCACGCGGGGACAGGCGACGCCGCACGCGCCGAGCCAGCGCAACCGGGCGATTTCGTCCGGCAATTCGGCCAGCGGCGCGGCTTTCTCCACCTTGACGAACAGCGTCGGCCGGCCCTCGGCCTCGAGCCGGAACACCCTGGCTTCGGAACAACCGATGGTCTGGGGCAGCCAGGCATAATCTTGCAGGCGCTCGGCCCAGGCCGGGGGCGGGCGCGTGGATGGGATGTCGGTTTCCAGCATTCTCGCCTTAATATTCGATCTCCGCGCCGATGCCGACCGAAGCGCGGCCATCGGCGCCGACCTCGCTCTGAAGGCGCAGGCGCCGGGTCAGGTCGATATCGGCGCCGACAGCGGAGTTTTCCGGCCTGGCGCCGGCCCGGACGCCGATGCGGACGCGGTCGTTGATGTTGCGGGAAATGCCGACGGTCGGCCCGCCGGTGCCCATGCCGACATCGAGATCGTTGAGCCCGAGAGCGCGGCGGGTGCGCTCGAAGGCGTCCGGCCCGCCGCCGCTGCCGGCAAGCTGCGCCACGGCCTGGGCGAGCTGCACGGCCTGGAACGGCGAGAGGCCGCCGGAGGCCCGGGCGAACAGCAGGCGCGACAGTACCTCGTCCTGCGGCAAAGCCGGCGACGAGGTGAGGGTGAATTGCGGCTCGGTGGCGCGTCCGGTGATGGCGATGCTGGCGGTGACCTCGGCGGCGCGCGTCTCGGCGACGAAGTCGAGATCGGGGATGACGTCGCCGCCGCCGAAGGTCAACCGGCCGCGGGTGAAGTCGAGCCTCTGGGTGAGCAGCGAGAAGCGCCCGCGGCGGAGTTCGAACGAGCCGGTCGCGCGCGGATCATTGCTGGTGCCGGCGAGCCGGACCATGCCGCCGAGTTCGGCGTCGATGCCGCGGCCACGGACGAAGACACGCGACGGCGCGTCGATGCTGAGATCGAGCGCCGCGTTGAAGGCGGCGCCGCGGCCACGGCGCTGCTGGGCGGCGGCGCGCTGCCGGGCGATCTGCGCCAGGCGGTCGCGGGTCTGGCGCGGCGGCGCGACATGGCGGGCGTCGCGCAGCGGCTCGGCCGAGCTCGGCAGCCGGTCCGGCACCCGGATCTCCAGGCTGGTCACATTGATGCGTCCGCTCAGCCGGGGGGCGGTCGAGAGCGGACCCGAGACCGCGAGGTCGAGACTGGCGATCAGGTCGGCGATGTCGCTCGACACCAGCTGGGCGTCGCGGGCGGAGATCTTGAGGTCGGCGGGGAAACCCCGCTCGGGGTCGGCGGCGACCCGGCCGCTGACCGCGATCGTGCCGGCATTCTTGGTGCGCGCGGTCAGCCGCTCGATGACGATGCTGTCGCCGCGGCCGCTGACGCGTCCTTCGATCGCAGTCAGCGCCACGCCCTGGATCGGATCGCTGAAGGCACCGTTGGTCAACGTCGCCGTGCCCTGGACATCGGGCCGGGCACGGGTGCCGCGCAAGGAGCCGTCGATGGCGACGCGTCCGGCGACACGCTGGCCGGTGCCGGCAAGGCTGGCATTGGCGAGGCCGGCGTCGAGCGTTCCGCGCGCCCTGAGGTCGAAAGCGCCTTGCGCCGCGATCGGCGCCGTGCCGTTGACGGTGAAGGCCAGCGCCGATCCGCCTGATATCCTGACATCGAGATTGGCGCGCTCGCCTTCGGCCGCGCCGCGGGCGGTGATGTCGAGCGCCGGTACGCCGGCCCAGCGGGTCTGCGGCGCGCTTAGGCCCTTGATGGTGGCTTCGAACGGGCCGCGCGGCGCGGCTGCCGGTCCCCTCAGGGTCGCCCGGGCATCGAGGGTGCCGCGCAGGCCGGTGCCGGGAGCGACGATGTCGACCGCGGCGAGCGGCACGCGACGGGCGTTGAGCACCACGTCGAGCTGCGAGCCGAGCTTGCCCTTGAGCTCGATCTCGCCGCCCTGGACACCGATGACCAGCCGCTCGGTCGAGACCTGGCCGTTCTCCAGCACCAGGGTGGACGGGGCGGCAAGCGCGATGCGGGCGCCCGAGCGGGCGGCGCTGAAGGAGGCGAGGTCGAGCCGCGGCGCGGCGCCGAGGCCGAGCTTGCCGGCGGCGGCCAGGTTGAAGCCGCGCGCCAGCGCGGTCAGCGAGATGTCGCTTGCCGCGCCATTGGGGCGGGCATTGAAGCCGATGCGTTCGATCGTCTCGCCGCCGGCGACCAACTGGTCGATCGAGGCCGTGCCGTTCAGCACGGTGCGGCCGGACATGTCCTCGGTGCGCAGGTCGGCCTTCAGCGAATGGAGCGAATTCGTGCCGATCACCAGCCGGCGTCCATCGGCGGTGACGGCCAGTTGCTGGCGGCCGGCATTGGCTCCGGCGATGACGGTTGCTTCGAGCGCACCGCCGAGTCGCATCAGCGTGAGCGGGGCGATATCGTCGAGGTCACGGGCCGAAACCGTGAGGTTGCCCGCGGCGAGGCCCGCCGCGTCGAGCGTTCCCTGGCCCTCGGCCCTGACCGAGCCGAGCTGGGCCGCCAACTGGTCGAGCCGCCAGCCGCCTCCGGCGGCGCCACCCTTGATGTCGACGACCAGCGGCTTGCCGTTGATGTCGCCGCCGGCGGACAGGGTACCGGTGGGCGCCGAAACCAGCCGCCCGGCGACGAGCGTGAGGCGCAGATCGCGGATCGGCCGGTTGAGTGCACGGATGTCGGGCGCGGTCAGCGTCAAGGTGGCGTCGGGATCGTCGCGTGAGCCGGTGAGCCGGGCATTGAGGCGGGCCGCGCCGGCCAGCCGCTGATCGGCGCGCGTCAGATCGGGCAAGGTGAGATCGCCGGTCAGGTCGAGATCGGCCTTGGCGATCCGGCCGTTCAGCACGGCCTGGACGTGCTGCCCCTGGGCTGCCACCTGGTCGAGCGCGATGGCGCCGCGGGATGTCCTGGCGGTGCCGGCAAGCGTCAGCTGACGGCCGACCAGCCGATCGGCGGTGGCATCACCGAGCGAAAGCTCGGTGCCGCGCCCGTCGATCCTGGCAGTGACCTGGGACAGCGACGGGTCGCCGCTCAGCGCGACCTGCAGGGTCGCGCGGCCGCTGAGCCGGCGATCGGCCAAGGTCGACAGGGCGGCGAGCCTGGTGATGTCGCCCTGGATCTTGCCGTCGACCAGGGTCGAGCCGGCCCGGCCGGTGAAGCCGAGCGCCAGGTTGGGGGTGGCGATGCGGGCTTCCGTGACATCGGCAATGGTCTTGTCGTCGACGGTCGCGCGCACCACCAGCGTGGCAGTGTCGCCGAGCGCTTCGGCCAATCCGCGATCGGCCGGCGCGACACCGGTGGCGCGGCCGTCCATGGCGATCCGGAAGCGTTGCGGGCCGGTGGCGCCCAAGGGTTCGACCGCCAGCGTGGCTGTCAATGCCTGCAGCTTCAGGCCGGGCGAGGAAAGGCCGGCGAGGTCGAGCTTGCCGTCGACCCTGGGCCCGGAGACCGGGCCCTTGGCGGTCGCGTCGAAGACCAGGCGCGCCAGGCTCGATTCACCGCGCCTGGTGCCCTCATTGCCCGACGGCAAGGCGCGCGCCGTCACGGTGACGTCGAGGATCCTGGCGGCGTCGAGCCGGCCGGCGATGGCCAGTTCGGCGAGGTCGGAGGCGAGCCGCAGCCGCTCGATGCCGATCGCGCCGTCATCGGCGAAAGTGACGCCGCCGCCGAGCGACGTGGTGCCGGCGAAAATGGTGCCGATGGCGGGCGGCAGGAGGCTTTCGATATGAGCCGCCAGGTCCAGGCCGAGCCGCCGCTGCGGGCCGCTGCGGCCGAGCCGCGCCTCGCCGCGGGCATCGGTCCCGGCGCCGGCGTCGAAGGCGATACGGCCGCGCCAGTCATCGAGCACGCCGGCGCCTGCCACATCCAGCTTGACCGGCGGCAGGCCGGGCAAGCCGATCAGCCGCGCCACGATACCACCGGCCGGTTCGTCATGCTGCAGGGCGAGGTCGAGCTGTTGCGAGGCGGGCGCGAAACGCAGCCTGACGGCCGACTGGCCGGGCGCGTCGAGCCGGCGGATGTCGAGGGTCGCCTGCAGTCCTTCGGAGGGCGCGCCGAGGCTGGCATTGCCGCTCGCCGAAAAACGCGCGGCGACGCCGAGGATCGGCTCGCCGAGCGCCAGCTCGCCGAGCGTGAACTTGTCGACCTGCAGCTTGACCGGCAGTTCGGGCAGCAACGGCCCGTCGGACGGCGGCGCGCTGTCGTCGCCCTTCGGCTTGCGGCTGAATTCGATCTTGCCGATTTCGAGATTCTGCACCTCGATGCGGCCGGCGAGCAGGGCGGCGCGGCGCCAGACCAAGCGAATGGTGTCGATCTTGAGGAAGACGCCGTCGGCGTCGGCGACCGAGACATTGCGAATAGTCGCGTCCGACGACAGCGGGCCTTCGACCGCGCCGACGGTGACGCGCGAGGTCGGCGTCGACAGCAGCTTGGAGATGAACCCGGCCAGAACGCCCTGGTCTTCCTGCGCGTGCGGCACCGAGGCGTGCAGCATCAGGCCCATGGCGATCAGGGCGAAGCCGAGACCGAAGCGGCGGAAGCTGAAGCGTTTGGACCCTGGCTTGCGCATCATCAGAAGGCCTGTCCGAGGCTGACATAGATGGCATAGGGACGCTCGCCGGCACGGCGGGCGATGGGCACGGCGAAATCGAGGCGGATCGGACCGATCGACGTATAATAGCGCAAGCCGAGGCCCGCGCCGATCCTGAGCCGTTCCGAGCCGTCGGGGAAGGACGAGGCGAAAGCCTGGCCGACATCGATGAAGGGGACGATGCCGATGGTGTCGGTAATCTTGATGCGCGCCTCGGCGGAGGCCTCGAACAGGCTCTTGCCGCCGGTGACATTGCCGAAGGCGTCGCGCGGCCCGAGGCTCTTATATTCGTAACCGCGCACCGAGCCGCCGCCACCGGCATAAAACCGCATGGATGCGGGGATGTCGGCGAGCGTGCCGCCGGCGATCGAGGCCAGCGCGACGCGCACGGCGAGGATGTAGCGGGCGGCGTCGTCGAGCGAATAATAGGTCGAGGCCTGGATCCGGCCGACGCCGAAGAAGGACGGCGCGTCGCGGAAGCCGTGATAGGGGGTGACCGAGGCGATGACGCGGAAACCGCGCGTCGGGTCGAGCGGCCGGTCGGTCGAGTCGTAGGTGACCGACATGGGCAGCCCGATCAGGCCGTAATTGTTGCGGCCGAGCGGATCGATCGACTGGCCGATCTGGCCCTCGATACCGCCCTGGATCGAGAAGGCGTCGGTGAAGCGATGGCGGATCGCAACCGTCGCCGAAGCGACATTGCTCGAATAGAATTCGGTGCGCTCGCGCAGGATGGAGGCGTCGATCAGAAGGTCGTTGCGGCTGCCGCCGAGCGCCGGCTTGACGAAGGATGCGGCCAGCCGGCCGCCGATATTGTCGGGGGTGAAGCCGCCGCGATGGCTGCCGCCGATCCAGTTCTGGTTCGACAGGAGATAGAACAGATCGGCGTCGAGCCGGAGCCGTTCGGCGCCGCCGAACAGGTTGCGATGGGCCCAGTAGGCCTTCAGCGCCGGGCCGTCGACCGTCGAATAGCGTATGGAGGCGCCGAGCAGGTTGGGCGGGCGCTCGGTCACCTCGACGTCGAGCGGCAGGTTGCCGTCGGTGTCGAGCACGCTTGCCTCGCGCACCCGGACGCCGCCGATCGCCTCGATGCGCGACACCGACTTGCGAATATCCGCCAGGGCCTTGGGTGAATAGGGGTCGCCGCGCTCGGCATAGATGAACGAGCGCACCACGGCGGGATCGACATCGCGCGTGCCGGAAACACCGATGCCGCCGATGCCGGCGACCGCGCCGGGATCGACGGCCAGCACGACATCGACCTGATGCGAGCGATGGTCGATGGTCGGCTGGCGTCTGACCACCTTGACGAAGGGATGGCTGCGGCTGCGGAAATGATCGGACAATTGCGCCGCCGCGCCGAGCAGGCCGGCGGTGCGCGCCGGATCGCCCGGCTTCAGCGTGACCACGCGCTGGGGCAGCACGGCCGGATCGAAGGGGCGGCCGCTGCGCTGGTCGATGACCTCGACCCGGCTGAACGTGTAGAGCGGGCCCGGATCGACGACGATCTCCACGGGCACGACGGAACGCCCCTTGAACCGGTCGAGCAGAACCTTCAGGCCGGCGGATGCCGGCCGTTCCAGGGTTATGGCCTGGCCGCCGACGACAATCGAGACCTGCGCGGCATAATAACCCGAACCCCACATGGCATCGATGACGCGCGGCAGGTCGCTTTCGGCACGGCGCAACAATTCGTCGCCGTCGACGGGCGGCTCGGAGCGCAACCGGTAGAGTATCGAGACGTCGTTGATCGAAGCCGAGGCATCCTTGTCGCTGTCGAGGCCCCGGATACTGACCTGATAGGCCAGGGCATTGGCGACGACCTGTGGCTGATCACTGCCGAAGAGTCCAAAAAAACTCTGCGCATAGGCGGAGTCGTGGCCAGCAACGCTCAGTATTGCCGAAAAAGCATAGACATATGCCCGGGGTGTGACCCGCCACTGAACCGACATTCACGCAACCTTTCAACGTCGATACAATGGTCCGCATTGGGTTAAATTAAGGCGAACGCCGACCAGCGGTCGAGTTCTTCACCGGCAGGACAGCGTCGGCGCGTAGCGCCCGGAGGCCGTTGAGAACGCGTTCGGCCGGTTCGCCGCCGCTCGTCCTCCCCGTGCTTCGCCCGGCGATCCAAGACGAGGTGCAAGCGCGCCGGAACGCGTTTTCAAGCGGCCCCTCCGGTTTTTTCAAACCCCCGAGACCGTGGCGATCCGACCATCCGTGCGAACGCCAGGGAGCCCGGCGGCGCCTCCGTCTTTCGAGGGATGACAGGTCATGAAAATGCCGCTCGCCAGCGCCGCGCCGCCGTGCAGAAATCCCGGCGGGCAAGGCTCGGGCACATGAGGCCCGGCCGCAGGGAGAGCGTCATGGAGAGCCTCTATTCGGGGGGAACGGTCGGTGGTCTGATCGTCGGCGCCATCATCCGCCACGGCGATCGTCCGGCCATCTGCGATGGTTCGGTCACGTGGTCCTACCGAGAGCTCGGCGACGCCATCGGCCGGTTCGTCAGCGTGTTCAAGGCCATGGGCCTGAAGAAGGGCGACGCGCTCTCGATTCTCGCCGGCAACCGCGCGGAGTCCTGGGCGGCCATGTGCGCCGGCCTGGTGATGGGCATGCGCTACACGCCGCTCCATCCGCTGGCGGCCGAGGATGACCAGGCCTTCATCGTCGAGGATGCCGAGATCGATCTGCTGATCGTCGAGGGGGCGAAATTCGGTGCGCGCGGCCAGGCGATCCGGAGCCGGGTGCCGGGGCTCCGGCACGTCCTCTCCTTCGGGCCGATGGAGGGCGTCGGCGATGTGCTCACCGATGCCGCCGCGGCGGCGCCCGCGCCGCTCGTCGACGAAAGCGACGCCGAGGCGATCGGCTGGCTCGCCTATACCGGCGGCACCACCGGCCGGTCCAAGGGGGTGATGCTGTCGCATCGGGCGATCGTCACGATGACGCTGCTGCTCTATGGCGACTGGGACTGGCCCGCCGATATCCGCTATCTCGCGGCCACCCCGATCAGCCATGCCGCCGGCGTCACCATCTATCCGGTGATGTATCGCGGCGGCTATGTGCGCCTGACCCAGGGCTTCGAGGCGGAAACCTATTGCCGCGTGGTGGCGGAGGAGCGGATCACCGCGACCTTCCTGGTGCCGACGCTGATCTATGCGCTGATCGATCAGCCGGCCTTGCGTGCCCGCTACGATCTCTCCTCGCTCGACATGATCGTCTATGGCGCGGCGCCGATGTCGCCGGACCGGCTGAAGGAGGCGATCGGCATTTTCGGCCAGGTCTTCGTCCAGCTCTACGGGCAGACCGAGGCGCCGCAATGCATCACGACATTGCGCAAGGTCGATCACGACGTCAGGCGGCCCGAGCGGCTCGGCTCCTGTGGCCGGCCGAGCCCCTTCGTCGACGTCAAGCTGCTCGACCAGGATATGCGCGAGGTGGCGGTGGGCGAGCCGGGCGAGATCTGCGTCCGCGGTCCGCTGGTCATGTCCGGCTACTGGAAGCGGCCGGAGGCGACGGAAGAGACGCTGCGCGGCGGCTGGCTGCATACCGGCGACGTCGCGGTCAGCGACGCCGAAGGCTATCTCTATATCGTCGACCGGACCAAGGACATGATCATCTCCGGCGGTTTCAACATCTATCCGCGCGAGGTGGAGGATGCCTTGATGGCCCATGCCTCGGTCGCGTCCGCGGCGGTGATCGGCATTCCCGACGAGAAGTGGGGCGAGGCGGTCACCGCCTTCGTCGTGCTGAAGCCGGGGGCCGCCGCCAGCGCCGAGGAACTGCGGGCCCATGTGAAGGCGCGGCGCGGTGCGCCCTGGTCGCCGAAATCGGTGAATTTCGTCGAAGCCATCCCGGTGACCGGCCTCGGCAAGATCGATCGCAAGGTGCTGCGCGCGCCCTATTGGGAGGGACACAAACGCGGCGTGGCGTGACCGGGCACGTCTTGTCCACGGTTTCAGTTCGTGATCGCCGCCGGCCGCTGAGCGCCTGCGAGCGCCGCCGGAGCATTGTATGAATGCGTGACGCGCGTGGCGATTCGGCCTTTGCCGAGCGCTGCGCAATGACGACAGGACATGGCTGCGATCTCCTGTGGAGGGCCGGCAATGGCATCCGCCGTGGCGACCTGTCGTGATATTCTCCCGGCCGCCAAGGGCAGGGCATGCGAGGTGGAATGAAAGTCGGCATCGATCTTGGGACGACATCGGCGGGCGAACCCGCCAAGCTCGACCTGGAAGAGCTGCTTTCCACCCGATTGCTCGTGCAAGGCAATTCCGGGTCGGGTAAGTCGCATCTGCTGCGCCGGCTGCTCGAACAGAGCGCCGGCTGGGTGCAGCAGGCGATCATCGATCCCGAAGGCGATTTCGTCAGCTTCTCCGAGCGGTTCGGCCATACCATCGTCGATGCCGAGCGCAGCCCCGCGGAATTGCAGCGCATCGCCACCCGCATTCGCCAGCACCGCGCCTCGGTCGTGCTCAATCTCGAAGGCCTCGACGCCGAAGAACAGATGCGCTGCGCCGCGGCCTTCCTGAACGGGCTGTTCGACGCCGACCGGACCGTCTGGTTTCCCATGCTGATCGCGGTCGACGAAGCCCAGCTATTCGCCCCGGCGATCGCCGGCGAGGTTTCGGATGAGGCCCGCAAGACCTCGCTCGGCGCCATGACCAACCTGATGTGCCGCGGCCGCAAACGCGGCCTGGCCGGCATCATCGCCACCCAGCGCCTGGCGAAGCTCGCCAAGAACGTCGCGGCGGAAGCCTCGAACTTCCTGATGGGCCGCACCTTCCTCGACATCGACATGGCCCGCGCCGCCGACCTGCTCGGCATGGAGCGGCGCCAGGCCGAAGCCTTCCGCGATCTCGACCCCGGCCAGTTCGTGGCGCTCGGCCCGGCTCTGTCGCGCCGGCCGCTGTCGATCCGCATCGGCGCGGTCGATACCGCCGGCCGCAGCGGGCGCCCGTCGCTGATGCCGCTGCCGGAGACCTCGCGTGATGCGCTCGAAGAGCTGATCTTCGATCCGACCGCCGAAGTGCTGCCCATGCCGGCGTCGAACCCATCGCGCTCGATCGCCACCGCCGACCTGATGCGGCGGATCGAGACCTCGAAATCGATCGACATGCCGCCCGAACCGGAAACCGACCCGCGTACGGAGGAGGAGCGGCAGGAATTGCTCGACGGCATCTATGCCGAGCTCCTGTCGGACCCAGAAGCCGCATTCCGGCCGGTGCCGCTGCTCTATCAGGATTTCCAGTTTCACTGCCGCCTGCGCAAGCTCGGCGGCTTTGGCCAGGACATGTCGGCGTTCCGCCGCCGGCTGGCGCTGGCCCGCGCCGGCATCAGCGCGGAAAGCGGCGACGAGGCCTGGCAGCAGGTGCTCGAAGTCTCCGAAAGCCTGCCGGAGGAAATGCAGGGCGTGTTCCTGCTGGTGGCGCGCGCCGCGCGCGAGCAGGCGGTCTGTCCGTCCGACGAGGCGCTGGCGCGCGCTTATGGCAGCCATTCGCCGTCGCGTGGCCGTTGGCTGCTGACCTATATGGGCGAGCAGGGCCTGATCCGCAGCGACGCCGATTTCCGCGGCAACCGCACGGTGTCGATCGCCGGTGTCGGCTGGCGCACCTTGCCGGGCGGCCCGAAAGCCGCGGGAAAGCCGGCCGCCGCCGTCTCGAAGCTCGCTTCGGCCAAGGCGCTGATGTTCGGCGGGGCCGAGCCGCGTGAAGCAGCCGAACCGGCCGAGTCCTTCGAAACGACGAGGCCTTTCGAAACGGCCGAGCCCTTCGGACCGGCCGAGCCTTTTGAGCCAGCCTTGTCCGACGAGGACTCCAAGCCGGTCGCGGCGGAGTAGACGCAAAGCTGCACTGGACCTTGGCCGGCCCGGCTGCTTGTTATGGTCAAGGGCCCGTATTGAACAGGCGGACGTCCGGATGGCACAGCAGCAGGCAAATTCGAAGATCTTCCTGTGGATCGTCGCCGTCGGCTTTTTCATGCAGACGCTCGATTCGACCATCGTCAACACGGCCTTGCCGGCGATGGCGCGCAGCCTGGGCGAAAGTCCCTTGAGCATGCAGGCCGTGATCATCTCCTATGCCCTGACCATGGCCATGCTGATCCCGGCCTCCGGCTGGCTCGCCGACCGTTTCGGCACCAGGCAGGTGTTCATGGCGGCGATCGGGCTGTTCGTCATCGGCTCGGTGTTCTGCGCGATGTCGCGGACCCTCACCGAACTGGTGATCGCCCGGATCATCCAGGGGGCGGGCGGCGCCATGCTGCTGCCGGTCGGCCGGCTTGCCGTGCTGCGCAGCGTGTCGCGCGACCAATTCCTGCCGGCGATGAGTTTCGTTGCGGTGCCCGGCCTGATCGGGCCATTGATCGGTCCGACGCTCGGCGGCTGGCTGGTGCAGATCGCTTCCTGGCACTGGATCTTCCTGATCAATGTGCCGGTCGGCATGATCGGTTGCCTGCTGACCTATACCCACATGCCCGACAGCCGCGGCGCGTCGATGTCGCGCTTCGACTTCGTCGGCTACCTCCTGCTGTCGCTCGGCATGGTGGCCTTGTCCTTCTCGTTCGATGGGCTCGCCGGTCTCGGCATGGAGCATGCGACCGTGCTGCTGCTTCTGGTGTTCAGCATGGCGCTGATCATCGCCTATGGCCTGCATGCGACACGCAAGCCGGATCCGCTGTTTCCGCTCTATCTGTTCAAGATCCACACCTATTCGGTCGGTCTGCTCGGCAATCTCTTTGCCCGCATCGGCTCGGGCGCCATGCCGTTCCTGATCCCGCTGCTGCTGCAGGTCAATCTCGGCTATTCGCCGATGCAGGCCGGCATGATGATGCTGCCGGTGGCCGCGGCCGGCATGCTGGCCAAGCAGATCACCACCCCCTTGATCAAGTCCCAGGGCTACCGGCGCGTGCTGGTCGGCAATACGCTGCTGCTGGGCGCCTTGATGGCGAGCTTCGCGCTGATCTCGCCGGAGCAGCCGCTGTGGATCCGGCTGATCCAGCTGGGGCTGTTCGGCGCGGTCAATTCGCTGCAGTTCACCGCCATGAACACGATCACGCTGCGTGATCTCGACAGCGACGGCGCCGGCAGCGGCAACAGCCTGTTCTCGATGGTGCAGATGCTGGCCATGAGCCTCGGCGTGACGGTAGCCGGCGCGCTTTTGACCACTTTCATCGGCATGCTCGACCATGACAACCCGGCGCAGACCTTGCCGGCCTTCCACGCCACCTTCATCTGCATCGGGCTGATCACCTGCGCCTCGGCCTGGATCTTCTGGCAACTGTCGCCCGACATCCGCGAAGGCGCGCGCCATGACGATCCGGCGGATGTCAGCTGACCGGCGGATGTGATCGTCCGATGCCTGGACCGGCCGGCGGTCATGTCCGAAAACCGCGTGCCTTGGCGAGGCGACCTGTCATGATCGCTCCATGACTCTCGACCATGACGCCTGCTACCGGATCTTTCTGGCGCGCGACCGGCGTTTCGACGGGCGGATCTTCGTCGGCGTGCGCACCACGGGCATCTATTGCCGGCCGATCTGCCCGGCACCGCCGCCCAAGCAATGCAATGTCAGTTTTTACGGTTCGGCCGCTGCGGCCGGCGAGGCCGGATTTCGGCCCTGCCTGCGCTGCCGGCCTGAAGTCTCGCCGGAATTCGCCGCCTGGAAGGGCAGCTCGAACACGGTGTCGCGGGCGCTTCGGCTGATCGAAGGCGGAGCGCTCGATCAGATGACGGTCGATGCCTTCGCCGAACGGCTCGGGCTCGGTGCGCGGCAGCTCCGGCGCCTGTTCGTCGACCATGTCGGCGCACCGCCGACCGCCTTCGCCCAGACCCGGCGCGTGCACATGGCCAAGCAACTGGTCCAGGAGACCGACCTGCCGATCGTCCAGGTGGCGCTTGCCGCCGGTTATCGCAGCCTCAGGCGCTTCAATGAAGCCTTCAGCGCCATGTTCGGCCGACCGCCGGCAAGCCTGCGCAAGGCTTCGGCGGGCGAAGGCGTACCGGCCGACGGCCACCTCACCTTGCACCTGACATTCGCGCCGCCCTATGACTGGGCCGCGATGATCCAGACGCTCGGCGCGCGCGCCGCGGTTGGCGTCGAAGTGGCGACCGCGGAGCGTTATCGCCGGACCATGGCCTTCAATGGCGCGCAAGGGACGGCCTCGGTTACGCCTGCCGGCCAGGACCGGCTGCGCATCGACCTGGCCTTTCCGAAGCTCGACGCCCTGCCCGATATCATCGCGCGGCTGCGCGCCCTGTTCGACCTTGCCGCCGATCCGCAGATCCTGGTCGAGCATCTGGGCCGCGATCCTGATCTGGCGCCGCTCGTTGCGGCGCGGCCCGGATTGCGTGTCGCTGGTTCCTGGGACGGCTTCGAACTGGTCGTCCGCAGCGTGTTCGGCGAGCGGCTGACGCGTCCCGCCTCGCCGGTGCTGATGGCGGCGTTTGTCCAGGCTTTCGGCGAGCCGCTGGGACGTCCCGCCGATGGCCTGACGCACCTGTTTCCAGTGGCCGAGCGGCTGCACAATGCCGATTTGACGGTGGTCGGCATGACCGGCGCGCAGGCCAGCGCGATCGGATCCTATGTCGGCTCGCTGCTGCGGGATCCAGCCCCGATCAAGCTCTACGCGCCGATCGAAGAGACGGCCGAGCGCCTCGCCTGCCTCCCGGGTTTCGACCGGGAGATGGCGGCGGCGATCGCCACGCGTTTCGCCCAGCCGACCGATGATGTCTCCGGCATCGATACGGCGGTGCTCGGGCCTTATGAGCCATGGCGCCCGTGGCGGGCCTATGCGGCGGCGCATCTGATCGCCGCGAACCGGCTGGTCTCGCGCGGCTATGCGGATGCCGCCTGACCGGCACGGACGCAGAAGAGCCCACAGGTGGCCTCTCCTTCCGAAAGCTCAATCCGGGAACCGGATCAAGGCGTCGAAGGTGACGCCTTGGCGCAGCGCCTGCAGCGGTGCGGTATCGCTATGGACGATCTCTTCGATGATACGGCCGTCGCGCAAGGTCAGCTTGTCGACGCCGCGCCATGTGATGGTCTTCGCGCCGAAGCGGTTGCGCGATTCCCATTCGATGACGACGACCTCCCCACGCGACGTCCAGTCGACCGGCGTCCAGGTCAGGTCGGGTGAGATCTTCCTGGTCAGGTCGTTGAGCTTGCCGATCTCGCTGCCCTTGATGACGCGCTGGGTGAAGGGGGAGTGCAGCCGTCCTTCGGGATGCCAGAGCGCCAGAAAGGCGGCGCCGTCGCGAGCCCCCCAGGCCGCGGCGAAGCGGTCGACGAAAGTCTGTTTTTCGGTGTCGGTCATGGCCGGTCTCCTCATGTGATGGAGGAGACGTAGGGGAGGGCGGCCAGCCGGTCTGGCGGCGATCGGACGGAACTATGGTGCTGCCTGTCTGGCTAAATTGATCCAGCTAGAGGCCGTCCGTACTTCAGGACCTGGCTCTCGCGTGGTCCCCCAGCGGGGAGGAAGCGTCAACGATCCCTCGATGGCGCGGTGGTTTTCGCTTCGTCATGGCCGTGCTTGTCACCGCCATCCACGTCGTGGCCGGTCGAATGAAATGCGTGGATGGCCGGCACAAGGCCGGCCAAGACGAAAGGCGCGGCGGAGCCGGACGCGGGTGTCGTCGGGCCTCTCCTACCCCGCTCAAACCCCGAGCGCGATCTTGCCGGCGCCGATCAGCACGCTGTCGGCCTGGGGCGAATGCACGCGGGAGCAAAGCACGTCGCGCAAATGACGTTCCAGGGGATTGCCGCGAGTCAGCCCGGGATTGCCCGAGATTTCGACCGCCTTCTGCACCGCCGCGATGGAATTGGCATTGATGGTATATTTGGCGAGAAAGCTCTCATGCGGCGGCGGCGCGGCCCCCTGGTCGACCCGGTCGGCAAGGCCCAGCAGCAGCCGGTTGGCCTGCAGCAGGGCGTCGATCTCGCCGACCGCTTCCTGCATGCGCGGCAAACTGGCGAGAGGAGCGCCGAGATTGGCCGGCGCCCGTGTCTTCAGGAAGGTGATGAGCCAGTCGCGGGCGGCGCGCGCGACGCCGTCATAGACGGTGGCGAACAGAAGAGCGGGCCAGGCCGCCGCCGCCGGGTCGGCCTCCGCCCAGGCGGCGGGCAGGCGGATGTCGACGGCATGGTCGTCGGGCACCACGGCATTGTCGAGAATGGCGTCATGGCTCCCGCTGGCACGCATGCCGAGATGGTCCCAGGTCTCGACGATGGTCAGGCCGGGCGTGCCGCGCGGCACCAGGAAAGTGCCGACCCTCGGCGTCGCCTCGTCGGTCCGCGCCCAGATGGCGTTCCAGGTCAGCACCGGCGAACCGGTCGAGAAGATCTTGTGGCCGGAGATCGACCAGCCGCCATCGACCTTGCGGGCGATGGTCGCCGGCATGCCGCCGCGGACCGGCGTCCCCAGGTCGGGTTCGACCCGGAAATTATTGGCGAAGGCACCGTCGACGACCGCCGAGCGGGCGACTTTGGCGCGCATCGCCTCCGACCAGCGCGGATTGCGCCTCAGCTGCGAATGGAAGAGATATTGCTGCGCCAGCACCAGGGCGGTCGAGGGTTCGCCCTGGGCAATGGTGTTGACCACCGCGAGGGCCTGGGCGAGGCCCGCCTCGCGGCCACCGAATTCGCGGGCCGTCACCAGGCCCGGAAGATTGGCCTGGCGCAGCCGTTCGATGTTGTCGAAGGGAAATGCCCCGGTCGCGTCATGATGCGCGGCGGTGCGGGCAAAATCCTGCGCCAGCGCCTGCGTGACATAATCGATGCCGGCGATGTCACCCATATACATGACGCTTGTCCTTGCTCCGTCGTCGGTCGCTCCCCGGGCCGAGGCTCAGGCCGCCTTGGCGGCCCGGCCGGCCTTGGTCGCGGCGGGCGCCGCTGACACGCCCCTGGATCTTGTCGCCTTGGTTGCGCTATTGGCTGATTTGCCGGGCTTGGCTTTGGCCGGGCCCGGTTTGATCAGATCGATCGCGCCGGATATCGCCTGCGGCTTCTTCAGGAGGTTGAGGATCGGGCAGAAGCGCTCCACCGCCTCTTCCAGGCTGGCGATGACCTTGGCGCTCGCCGGGGAGACGATCCTGACCGTGTAGGAGAGGTCATGCGGATGCACCGGCACCTGCGGGAAATCCGGGTGCGAACCGCGGCCGTCAAGGGTGCCGGTGACCTCGACCTCGAGCGCTTCGATCGGCACTTTGTGGATCGCCGCCTGGATCAGATAGCTATGGGTGAGGCAACTGCCGAGCACGCCCAGCTGCAGCTCCGGCGAGCTTGGCCCGAGATTGTAGCCGGCGAAATCCGGCGGGCTGTCGGTGACCACCTGGAAGTCGCGAATGCGGATGCGGCGAATGCCGCTGCGCCCCTCGGCGCTGACTTTTGCCGTGATCGGTTGAGGACCGAGCTCGCCCTTCTCGATGCGGGTCTTGCGGGCGAGGACCGCGGCACGCTTCTCGACCAGGTAGTCGTTCAGATGGGTCATCGGAATGGTCCTTTCAGCAGGCGGGCGAAGGCGAAAAGAAGGGCGGTCACCATGTCGCGTCGAGCCCGAGCAGGCCGAGCACCTGGCGGCGCAGGTCGGCCAGGTGGGGATCGCCGCGATGGCGCGGATAGGGCCGGTCGACCGATATCTCGGCCTTGATGCGCGCCGGGCGGTCGGAGAACACCACCACCCGCGTCGCCATGAACAGGGCCTCTTCCACGTCATGGGTGACCAGCAAGGTGGTGAAGCCGGAGCGCTGCCAGAGCGAGACGATCTCGGATTGCATGGACAGCCGCGTCAGGCTGTCGAGCTTGCCGAGCGGCTCGTCGAGAATGAGCAGGCTCGGCTCGTTGACCAGGGCGCGCGCCAGCGCCACGCGTTGCGCCATGCCGCCGGACAATTGATGCGGATAGGCCTTGGCGAAGGCCTGGAGGCCGACGAGCCGGAGGGCCTCGTCGATCCGGTGCCGGTGGCTGCGGATCAGGCCCTGCGCCTCCAGTCCGAGCGCGACATTGTCGAAGACGGTCCGCCAGGGAAACAAGGTCGGGTCCTGGAACACCACCACGCGGGACGGGTCCGGCCGGTCGATCGCCGTGCCGTCGCTGGTCAGGGTCCCCGCGCTTGGCGGTTCGAGCCCGGCGACCAGGCGCAGCAGCGTGGACTTGCCGCAGCCGGAAGGGCCGAGCAAGGCGACGAATTCGCCCGGTTCCGCGGTCAGGCTGACGCGGTCGAGCACCGGCAGCGGCTGGCCTTCGAGCTCGAAACGATGCGAGACGTCGCGGATGGCGAGACGGGCGCCGGCGATGGTCGTCGCCGGCGCGGTTGCGAGCGCGCTCACCATTTGACGATGCCCTTCTGCCAGCCGAGCAGATGATCGCGCAGGCGGAACAGAAGCGTGATCAGCGTCGAGCAGATCAGGGTCATGACCAGCAGCGCGGCATACATGTTGCCATAGGCCGCCCAGCCCTGGGCCCATTGCAGGTACCAGCCCAGCCCCGCCTTGACCCCGAGCATTTCGGCGACCACCAGGACGGCGAAGGACGAGCCGAGCCCCATGAACAGGCCGACGAAGACATGTGGCATGGCGGCGGGAATGGCGACCTTGAAGATCAGGAAGCGCTTGCTGGCGCCGAGCGTGCGCGCCACGTCGTAATAGGCTGTCGGCACCGCCGCGACCCCCGACCAAGTCAAAATGGTGGTCGGAAAGGCGGTGGCCAGCGCCACCAGGAAGACGCTGGCGCTCCAGCTCGACGGGAAGGCGAAAAAGGCGATCGGCAGCCAGGCGGTCGCCGGCAACGGGCCGATGAAGCGCAGCACCGGGTGTACCCAATAGCCGATGCGCTGCGACCAGCCGACCGAGATGCCCAGCACGAAACCGGTGAGCGCGCCGATCAGGTAGCCGGTGGCATGCAGCCTGAGCGAATGCAGGATGCTGATGCCGAGCTTGGCATAGTCGTCGGTGAACACCTCGATCAGCGCCTGCGGCGGCGGGAAGAAGGGCTGCGGCAGGATGTCGGTCTTGGCGGCCAGCACCTCCCAAAGCGCCACGAAAAGCGGGAAGACCAGGAGCCAGGGGCCGAGGCGGGTCAGCCGGGCGGAGACGCGGCCGGTGACCGCCGCGGTCAGCACCGCGGCGAAAAGCCCGATGCCGATCAGCCCGAGCAGCGCGGCGAGCGGCGTCGTGCGCGACCACTCGCCAACGTCCTCGAAGCCATAGGTGACGATGGCGGTGGCGAGCCAGGCGGTCGCGGCGAGGATGCCGGTGAACCAGATGCGCCGGCGCGATGGCGGTTCGCCGCTGACGACGGCGTCGAGCGTGGTGCTGTCGATGGCGGTCATGGCGTCAGCTCAGCACGTCGGCATAGACGCGATCGGCGAAGCGCGCCGAATTGGTGTTCGGCTTGAACACCGCGACGGCCTTCAGCTCGTCGGCATAGAGCCGCAACTGGGCCTTCAGGTCGTCGCCGATCGGATGGTTGCCATGGGTGTGGTAGCGCACCAGGGCGGTCAGGTCCTCGAGGGGCGTATTGGGTGGCGCGTAGCGCTGGAAGATCCGCGCCGATTCCTCGGGCCGGTGCACCAGATAGTCCTGCGCCTCCAGGGTTGCCGCCGTCAGGGCACGGGCGACGGCGCGTTCGCCGCGGATCAGGCTGCCGCGAATGCCGAGAATGCAGCAGGTGCGCTCGGCGAACTCGCCATGCAGGTTGGACGAGACCTCGGTGAGTTTGCCGTCCTTCAGCCAGAGGAAGGTCTTCGGGTCGGCGTCGGCCAGGGCATGGGCCTCGCCCTTTTCGACAGCGGCGCGCAGCAGTTCACCGGGGAACTGGCGCCATTCGACGTCCCGTTCGGCATCGATGCCGAGTTTGTGGAACTGGATGGCGAACAGGTTCTTGGTCGGCGCGGTCATGTCGGCGACCGCGATGGTCTTGCCCTTCAGGTCGCTCAGGCTGCGAATGCCCGAGGCGGTCGGCGCCAGCAGCCGCATGCAGCCGCCATGGGTGCCGGCGGTGATCTTGACGTCGAAGCCCTGCTCCAGGGGTTTCAGCCAGCGCAGCGCCATGCCGACGCCGGCATCGGCCTTTGCCGTGGCGATGGCCTCCAGCAACTGGTCGGTCGAGCCGCCGAAATTGATCAGTTCGACGTCGAGATTGTATTTCTCGAAGATCCGCTGCTCGACGCCGACGAGCGGACCGGACAGGCAGATGGAACTGGCGTTCCAGGCGACCTTGAGCGATCGTTTCTCGGTCAGGCGCTCGCGTGGCAGGCCGTCGGCCTGGGCATGCGGATGGGTCGAGACCGGCGTCGCGCACATCGTCTCGCGCGCCAGCCGGTCGAAAGCCTCGACATCGAAACCGCGTGCCGGCAAGGCCTTGGCGCCGAAAGCCGCGAGTGTGCCCATGGCGCCGGCGAGGCCGAGGCTCGCGACCAGCTGGCGGCGGGAAAAGCCGATCCCGGCCTTGTCCGAGGGATCGGTTGCGGAGGTGGATTGAGACGGCATGTCGGACATCGCGGGCTTGCTCCAGTCTGTTCCTGCGCGGGGAGGCAAAGGCCAAAGCATCCCCGTTCGCCGACCGGTGGGTCGGCGGCCAATAGGCTCTCGTTTTCGACATTCGAACCGGCGGCCGAACCGTGGCCGCCCCTGTTCCGCATTGTCGGGGAACGGCCCGGAGGGTCAATAGTTGAGGATTTCGAATTCTATTTGAGAATGAGGAGCTTCATCTCGAATATCCCGGCTAGAAGATGATTTGATCAATAGACGGCCGGATCAATAGGTTTGTCCGGCCAGTTGCCGCGCGATCGAGGGGCCCGCCCATGTCGTCCTTTCACGGTGTCTATCCCTATCTGGTTTCACCCGTCGATGCCGACGGGCGGATCAGGACCGAGGTGCTGGAACAGCTCGCCTCGGACCTCGTCGACAAGGGGGTGCACGGCCTGACGCCGCTCGGCTCGACCGGCGAATTCGCCTATCTCGACCGGGCGCAGCGGCTCACCGTGGTGGAGGCGACCCTGGTCGCGGCCGCCGGCCGGGTGCCGGTCATCGCCGGCGTCGCCGCCACCGCAACCGCCGATGCGGTGGCCCAGGCGCGGGCCTACCAGAAGGCCGGCGTGTCGGGCATCCTGGCGATCTGCGAGGCCTATTTCCCGCTCAGGGATGCCGCCATCGAGGCCTATTTCCGGGCCATTGCCGACGCCGTCGACATTCCCGTGGTGCTCTATACCAACCCGAATTTCCAGCGTTCGGACCTGTCGCTCGAGGTCATCGAACGACTGGCCGGTCATCCGCGCATCGTCGCCATCAAGGACGCCTCGACCAATACCGGCCGGCTGCTGTCGATCCTGAACCGCTGTGGTGACGAACTGTCCGTCTTCGCAGCCTCCGCCCATATCCCGGCCGCGGTGATGCTGATCGGCGGCGTCGGCTGGATGGCGGGCCCGGCCTGTCTCATTCCGCGCGAGAGCGTGGCGCTCTACGAGCTCTGCCAGCGCGGCGCCTGGGGCGAGGCCATGGCGTCGCAGCGCCGGCTCTGGCGGATCAACGAGATCTTCGCCCGCTTCAATCTGGCGGCCTGCATCAAGGCGGGGCTGGAGGTGCAGGGCTATGCGGTCGGCGATCCCGTGCCGCCGCAGCCGGCGCTCTCGGGCGAGGAACGCAAGATCGTCGCAGCGGCGCTCGAAGGTTTGTCCTAGGGCGAGGCGGATCCTAGAGCCGGTTTTGCTTTGCCGGGATCGATCTTTGGCGATGCATTTCATTGAGGCGGCGCCAACCATCGAAGATCATCGGCTCATCGAAATATTGGCCGGGACGTCGCATGACCCCGACGGGTTCATTGTGGTGGCCGGCGCGAGGGGCCAGGCCATGACACGCCGTTTCCATGACATTCATCGCAAGCCGGCGTCGTCGATCGACCGGCGCAGCCTGCTCGGGGCCCTCGGCGCCGTGCTGGCCGCACAGCCGGCGCTGGCGCAATCAGGCAAGCGCCGGCCCGACGGCAGCGTCCGCTTCGTCGTGCCTTTTGCGCCGGGCGGCAGCGTCGATGTGCTCGGCCGCGCGGTCGCAAAGGCGGTCTCCGAGACGCTCGGCCACCAGGTGGTGGTGGAGAATGTCGCGGGTGGATCGACCAACCTCGGCTCCGAGCGGGTGGCCAAGGCGGCGCCCGATGGCCTCACCGTCCTGGTGGCGAGCGACAGTCTCGCCATCAACAAAAGCCTGTTCCGCGATCTCGGCTTCGACCCGGTGACCAGTTTCGAGCCGGTGACGCTGGCGATCAGCGCGCCGCAGATCCTGGTGACCCATCCGAAATCGGGCTTCAGCGATGCCGCGGGTTTCATCGCGCAGGTTCGTGCCCGCCCGGGCAGCCTGAATGTCGGATTGCCCGGGTCCGGGGTCATCGGCCATCTCGCCAGCGAAGTGGTCAATCTCCGGCTCGGCGGGCTGAAGGTGAGCCACATCCCCTATAATGGTGGCGCGCCGGCGACCCGTGACCTCATCGGCGGACATCTTGACGCCCTCTACATCACGCTGCCGGCGGTGACCTCGCAGGTGCGCGAAGGCACGCTGACCGGCCTTGCCGTGACGTCTGCCGCGCGGTCCAAGGCGCTGCCCGATGTGCCGAGCTTCGCCGAGAGCCTGATCCCCGGCCTCGACCTCGTCAGCTGGCAGGGTTTCCTGCTGCCGGCGGGCACCAGGCGCGACCTCGTCGAGGGGTGGCATGAGCTGATCGCCGGGGCGCTGGCGAGCGCCGAGGTGGTGCGCACGCTCTCAAGCCTCGGCTTCGACATCATTGCCGGCAGCCCGCAGGACTTCGCCGCGCTGATCAAGGCCGATGTCGCGCGCTTTGCCGATGTCGTGCGCGAGGCGGGGCTGACGCGGAGCTGACATCGACATGTGCGCTGGCGCATGAACCGATTGCCCTGATCGTGTCACTCATGGGCCATGGATCGCACGGCGCGGTCCTAGTCCCGGAGGGACGGCCATGATCTCGTACAAGCATTCTCAAGACTGCTTCGTCGCATCGGCATCGAACCAGACTTCCGCGACGAGCACGCGCGCAATCGGCTCCCGGCGCGAACCCCGCTTCATCCGCGCGGACCGGCAAGGCGCTTCGGCTGAGGCCCGCGACCCGCGCAGCAAACGCCTCGCCCAGGGCTGGATCCGGGCCTTCCTGCGCGAAGGGCTGTGATCGGCCGGGTCTATCGACCCGCGTTCTTCAGCGCGCGGTCATAGAGGGCCTGGTCGAACAGGCCTTCGGTCGATGGCGCACTGGCGAAATCGCCGAGCTCGACCTGATAGGCGAGCAGGGCCTCGGTCGCCGCGCGGATCTCCTTGGGATCGTTCACATAGCTGATGGCGGGTGACGCCAGCGCCCGGGCGATGGTGGCCTCCGCCACCAGGCCGCCGCCGAGGGCTGCCAGCACATAAGGCGCGGCTTTGGCCGGATCCTTGGCGACGATCTCGGTCGCGCGGTGGAACAGGCCGACGAAGCGTTCGGCCGCCTGGGCCTGGTTCTTCAGGAAGGCGCCCGAGGCCGCGACCACCACGCCGGGGAGATTCGGGAACATGTCGGGCGAGTTGACGATGCGCCGGACGCGTGGATCACGTTCGATGACCAGGGTCACCGAGGGTTCGAGCAGCGTGCCGCCGTCGATGGCGCTGGCGAGCATCGCCTGCTGCACCACCTCGATGCCCATATTGGCGATCTCGACATCGGCGCGGTCGACTTTGCCGACCTTCCACAGCCAGTGATGCAGCGCCACCGTCGGCACGCCGCCCGGCGGCAAGGTGCCGAGCTTGGCTTTCCGGCCCTGGGCGGCGCGGAAGGCGGCAAAGGCCTTGGCGGGATCATTGCCGGTGTCGGCGAAGGCCTTGGCCAAAGCCGGTCCGGCGGCGAAAGCCGAACCGCCGGTCGCCGCCGCCGAGATCACCTGGGCCTCCAAGCCGCGGGCGCGGGCGACCGCCACCGGCGCCACGCCGATCACCAGGATGTCGATCGTGCCGGAGGCGAAGGCCTGTATGGCGTTGGGTCCGGAGTCGAATTTGCTCAACGTCAGGTTCAGCCCGGCCGCCCGCGCCGAGCCGTCGCCGGCCAGGACGAAAAGGGCGCTCGCACCGATCACCGGCACGAAGCCGACGCGCACGGCCAGCGCCCCCTGGGCGGCCGATGGCGTGGCGCCGAGGCCGGCGGCGGCCGAAGCCGCGATGAAGGTCCTGCGATCGATCATGGTTGTCCCCGGACAAGTCGTTCCGGGGCTCAATAGCACTTTGCGCTTGGTCACGCTGCGGCCACGCCTGATTGTTCGGCGCGCCGGGCGGTCAGCTCGCGGGTCAGCGGGATCAGCGACCGGCCATAGTCGACGGCGTCGGCATAGGGTTCGAAACCGCGGATCAGGAAGGTGGTGACACCGAGATCGTAATAGTCGACCAGCGCGTCGGCGACCTGTTCCGGCGTGCCGACCAGCGAGGTGGAATTGCCGCGCGCGCCGGTGAGCGCCGCGATGCCGGTCCACAACCGCTTGTCGAGACGCGAACCCTTGGCGGCGGCTTCGAGCAGGCGCAGCGAGCCGGAATTGACCGGTTCCCTGGCGCGGGTGAAACCGGTCTTGTCGGCAAGCTCACGGGCGCGGTCGAGGATCTCGTCGGCGCGTTTCCAGGCCTGTTCCTCGGTATCGGCGAGGATCGGCCGAAGCGACAGGCTGAAGCGCGGCTTGCGGCCGTGCTGGGCCGCTGCGGCGCGGACCCGCCCGGTCAGTTCGCGGACCTGGTCATGGGTCTCGCCCCACAGCGCATAGATGTCGGCATATTGGCCGGCGACCGGGATCGCCGCATCGGAGGCACCGCCGAAATAGATCGGGATATGCGGCTTCTGCACCGGCTTCACCGTCGAGAAGGCCCGTTCGAAACGGTAGAACCGGCCGTGGTGGTCGAATGGCTGATCGCTGGTCCAGACCCGGCGCACTACGTCGAGATATTCGGCGGTGCGGGCATAACGCTCGTCCTTGGTCAGGAAGTCGCCATCCTGGCGCTGCTCGGCATCGTCGCCGCCCGAGATGATATGGACCGCGACCCGGCCGCCGGTAAACTGGTCGAGGGTGGCGAACTGGCGCGCGGCCAGGGTCGGCTGGGTGAAGCCCGGACGATGGGCGATCATCAGGCCGAGCTTCGATGTCACCGAGGCCGCGTGCGAGGCGACCAGGATGCTTTCCGGCGAGGTCGAGTGAAAGGCGACGAGAGCCCGGTCGAAGCCGGAGGCTTCGTGGGCGCGGGCGACCTTCTCGACATGGCCGACGTCAATGACCGGACCGGTCGGCGGGATGATCTCCGAACTCTCGCGGGTCGCGATATAGCCGATGAATTCGATGCTCATGAGCGGGCCGTCCTTGGTCAAACCGCGCCAAGACAGGCGCATTCGGCTCATGATGGCGCGGGAATGCTGGAGAGTGCTTCCGAATATCGGGTGCCGAAGAGAACGAACACGATGGCCTGCAAGGCAGCCACGCTGAAATGTTTCTCCGTTGCCCAAACCGTCGCCGGGCGCCAGGATGGAACAGGTCTAATCAATGCCGACGGACGGCATCCGCACCGCGATGGGGCGGGACTGCCGAACGATCAAGACGGGCAGTGCAGGGGGGCCGGAGGGCATGGTCGACAGGCGCGAGCCGGTGGATGTCGTGGTGGTCGGCGCGGGCTTCGGCGGCGCGGCCTTCGCCTGGCGGCTCTCAGAGCAGCGACCGGATCTCAAGATCGTCGTGCTCGACCGGGGCGGCCCGGCCGACTATGCGGCCATGCCGATGCGGACGGCAGGCTGGCAGCGGGCTTTTCTCGGCTCCTGGGCGCCGTCGCCGAACATGCGGCTGGCCGCCGGCGCCGTGACGCCGTCGGCCGACTATCCGATCGACGACAGCGATTCGGCGTTCAAGCCGCTGATGTGGAATGGCTTCGGCGGCTCGACGATCAATTGGGCGGCGCATTTTCCGCGCCTGCACCCATCAGACTTCCGTACCCGCACGCTCGACGGTGTCGGCGACGACTGGCCGTTCAGCTATGCCGAACTCGAACCCTATTACGACCTGAATGACCAACGCATGGGCGTCGCGGGGCTGGCCGGCGATCCCGCCTATCCACCGAAACCGCAACGCGCCATGCCGCCGATCGCGCCCGGCCGGATGGGCAATCTCGCGGCGCGGGCCTTCGACAGGCTCGGCTGGCACTGGTGGCCGGTCGATGCCGCCATCAATAGCGTCGCCCATGCCGGCCGCCCGGCCTGCAACCACTGCGGCCCGTGCCTGACCGGTTGCACCACCAAGGCCAAGGCCTCGGTCGACCAGACCTATCTCGCCGATGCGGTGCGCGCCGGTGTCGAGCTGCGCGGCCACGCCGTAGTGTTCGAAGTCGAGATCGCCGCGGGACGGGCGACCGGGGTTCGCTATCGCGACGGCGGGGGCCGCGAGGTGGTTCAGCCGGCCGCCGCCGTGGTCGTCGCCGGCAATGGCATCGGCACCGCCCGCCTGCTGCTCGCCTCCGGCCTTTCGTCGCCGGCGCTCGGGCGGAACCTGATGTTCCATGGTGGCGCCTATGTCCGCGGCCTGTTCCGCGAGGAGCTGGACGGCCCGGTCGGCCCCGGCGGCTGCGCCATCTACAGCCATGAGTTCTACGAGACCGATCTCCGCCGTGGCTTTACCCGCGGCATCCACCTGCAGGTGACCCGCGAGAACCCCCTGATGACCCAGGCCTCGCGGCTCGCGACGCCCTGGGGCGCCGAATCACAGGCGCTGGTGCGCGACGAGTTCAAGCGCTCCATGGCCGTGCTCGTACTCAACGAAGACCTGCCCGAGGCCCATAACCGGGTGACGCTGACCGACCGGATCGAGGCCGACGGCCTGCCGGGGGTAAAGCTCGACTACACAGTCTCGCAGCATACCCGCAAAGCGCTCGATTTCGGCCTGGATCGGGCCGAAGAGGTGCTGCGGGCGGCCGGCGCCGTCTCGACCGTGCGGGTCGATCTCGCCCCGTTCACCGGCTGGCATCTGCTCGGCACCGCCCGAATGGGCGCCGATCCCGCGAGTTCGGTGACCGATGGGCATGGCCGTTGCCATGCTGTCGCCAATCTCCTCGTGGCTGATGGCAGTCTGTTTCCAACCGTTGGCGCGGTGAATCCCGGCTCGACGATCGGAGCGCTGGGCTTACGCATCGCCGACGATCTTGCGAGGGATATGGCATGACCGAGACCTTTTCCGACAGCTTTCTCGATGCGGTCATCGATGGTTTGCTGCCGGGCGAGACGCATTCGGCGCTGGGCTCCCCTTTGCCGGCGGCCAGCGGCGCGGGTCTGGCCGGACGGCGTTACAGCGCCGGTCATGCGGCTGTTCTGGCGGCGATCGGCGAGCAGGCTGGTGGTCCGCAGGCCTTCGTAGCCGCCGAGCCGGCGCAGCGCATGCGCATCCTCTCAGCCGTCGAAAAGGCGCTGTTCGGGCCGTTCCGGGCGCTGGTTCAGGAGGTGGTCGCCGATTATCACGAGCAACCGCAGGTGCTCGCCGCCTATGGCTGGCAGGCCGAGCCGCCGCAGCCGCTCGGTCACCGGATCGAGGCCGCCGATGTCGAGGCCTGGGCCGGTCTCGACAAGGTCAGGGCGCGCGGCCAGATCTGGCGGGTGGCGCCATGACCCCGTCGGCTTTTCCGCGTTTCCGCCCGTTTGAGATCGATGTCGGCCAGGCCCGTATTGCCGGCGTCATCGGCGGCGAGGGCCCGCCGGTCCTGCTGCTGCACGGCTATCCCCAGACCAGTCTCGCCTGGCGCCATATCGCACCGGTGCTGGCCCAGTATCACACCGTGGTGGCGACCGATCTGCGCGGCTATGGCGACAGCATCGGTCCGGTCGGCGTCTCGGCCGAAGCCTATTCCAAACGCGTCATGGCCCAGGACCAGATCGCGGTAATGGCCCATCTCGGCTTCAATCGCTTCGCGGTGGTCGGCCACGACCGCGGCGCGCGGGTCGGCTATCGCATGGCGCTGGACGCGCCGCAGGCGGTTTCGGCCTTCGCCTCGCTGACCGTGATCCCGACCGCCGACATGTGGCGGCGGGCGGATCGCGCCTTCGGGCTTGCCGCCTATCACTGGTTCCTGCTGGCCCAGCCCTACGACTTTCCGGAACGGCTGATCGGCGCCGATCCGGATTATTTCATCGAAGTCACGCTCGAGCGGATGGCACTGGTGCCCTCGGCTTTCGCCGATGCGCTGGATGCCTATCGCCAGGCCTTCCGCAAGCCGGAGGTCCGCCATGCCATGTGCCAGGACTATCGGGCCGGCGCGAGCGTCGATCTGACCCATGACCAGGCTGATCTGAGCGACGGGCGGAAATTGCGATGCCCGGTCCTGGTGCTCTGGCCGGAACACAAGGCGCCGGCGATCCCGCCGCTCGACAGCTGGCGGCCCTGGGTCGGGGCACCGGTCTATGGCCGGGCGCTCACCGGTTGCGGGCACCTCCTGCCGGAAGAGGCGCCGGATGCGGTGCTGGCCGACCTTACGCCGTTCCTGGGCGAGGCCAGCTAGGCGGCGTGACGGGCGACGGGTCCCGGATCAGGTCGTGACGCCGGCCGGGCCCGCAAGCGGATGGGGCTGGCGGCCGGTCGGGATCAAGGACCTTGCCGAAGGCGGAACCATCGCGCCGGCCGATCGGCGGCGAGGTCCGATGGCCGTGCCAGGCGGGCGATCGTCGACCGCGTCCCTGGCCAAATGGCAACCAAGGGGGCGGCAGGCGCCGAATGCCTGGATTGAGCCTATTATTTGGGTGTTCGCGGACATGTCTCACCTTCCCCTCAACGGCCTCAAGGCGTTCGAAGCGGCCGCGCGACACCTGAGCTTCACCAAGGCGGGCATGGAGCTGAGGGTCAGCCAGGCAGCCGTCAGCCATCAGGTGAAAAACCTGGAGGATCGTCTGGGCACGCAGTTGTTCCACCGGCTGCCGCGCGGGCTTGCTCTCACCGATGAAGGACTGGCCTTGCTGCCGGTGATCGCCGAATCGTTCAGCCGGATGCGCCTGACGATCGACCAGTTCGAGAAGGGGCAATTTCGCAGCATCGTCACGGTCGGCGCCGTCGGGACCTTCGCAACCGGCTGGCTGTTGCAGCGGCTGCCCGGTTTCCACGACGCCAATCCCTTCATCGATCTGCGGCTGCGGACCAACAACAACCTGGTCGACCTTGCCGGCGAGGGCCTGGACTATGCCATCCGTTATGGCGACGGCTTCTGGCACGCGACCGAAGCCATCCCGCTGCTTGCGGCTCCCCTTTCGCCGGTCTGTTCACCGGCCATTGCCGAGCGCTTGCGCAGCCCGGCGGATCTCAGAAACGAAACGCTGCTGCGGTCCTACCGTACCGACGAATGGATTCAGTGGTTCGCCGCGGCCGGCATCGCCTGCCCGGCGATCAAGGGCGCCATTTTCGATTCGTCGCTGACCATGGCCGCCGCTGCGGCGCAGGGCGCGGGCGTCGCGCTGCTGCCGGTGGCGATGTTCGAGCGCGAGCTCTCTCAAGGGCGTCTCGTTTGCCCGTTCGGCATCGACGTCCAGATCGGACGCTATTGGCTCACGAGCCTGAATTCGAAACGAAAGACCGATGCCATGCGCGCCTTCCAGGCCTGGCTGGTGCGCTGCATCGACGCCTGATCGGGCCGCGCTTTCCGCCAGCCACACGACTGCGTGATGTCCGTAACACCGGCTGGCGTCGCTGCGAAAGGAATCATGTGCCGTTGATCGGCCGATCCGGCAGCGGGAGCCAGCGCATGATTGTCGATCGTTACCAGGGCGCCCACACCGCCGACCAAGCCGCGGTCGCGCGTTTCGAAATCGCGGTGCGGGCGGTGGCGGCGCATCGGCCCGAAGCAGCGACGGCGCTGGCCGAGGCGCTGTCCGCCGATCCCGACATGATCGCGGCCCACGCGTTGCGGGGCTTTTCGGCTGTCATGCTGGCGCGCCACAGTCATGCCGTGAGCGCCGCGGAGGCGCTGGCCCGCGCCCGCGCGGCCGCGGCGCTGCGCGGTGGCACCTCGGGCGAAAAGGCCTTGGTGGAGGCACTGGGCCATGCGGTCCGCGGCGGCTATGGCGCGGCCGCGGCCCGGCTGGAGGCCCATCTCGACGACAGCCCGCGCGACCTGCTCGCTTTCAAGCTCTCCCATGCGCTCCGCTTCATGGGTGGCGACCGGACGGGGATGCTCGCCGCCTCGACCCGGCTCGAACCGTGCTGGAGCGCCGCGACGCCCGGCTTCGGCTTCTTCCTGGGCTGCCATGCCTTCGGTATCGAGGAGACCGGCGACTACGCAACCGCTGAGCGGCTCGGCCGCCGGGCGGTCGAGATCGAGCCCGACGACGCCTGGGGCATTCACGCCGTTTCGCATGTCCATGAGATGTCGGGACGCCTCGGTGATGGTGTCGCCTGGCTCGAATCCTGCCGCGCGACCTGGTCCGGCTGCAGCAATTTCGCCTTCCATGTCGCCTGGCATCTCGGCCTGTTTCATCTCGAGGCCGGCCGCCTCGAGGCCGCCCTCGATCTCTATGATCGCGAGATCAGGCCAACCGCCAGCGAGGAGTTTCGCGACACCGCCAATGCCGTTTCGTTCCTCTGGCGGTTGCGCCAGGAAGGTGTCGACGGCGGCGACCGCTGGCGCGAGCTTGCCGATATCGCCCGCCGGCACCGCCGCGACACGACCCTGGTCTTCGCCTCGCTGCACTATCTGCTGGCGCTGCTGGCGGCCGGCGACCTGTCGAGCGCGCGCGATGTCGTGCTGGCGCTCGGGAGCCGCGCCGGCGGCATGGGCGACCAGTCGCGCGCGGCAGCCGCGGTCGGCGCCGATCTCGCCCAGGTCCTGCTGGGGCTTGGCGGCGGGGCGAAGGCCGACCTCTCGAACCTGGTCCGGAACCTGACCGGGATCGGCGGAAGCAATGCCCAGCGCGACGTGTTCCTGCGGTCGTTGGCGCTGATCGCCGCCGATCGCGGCGATAGTCAAGCGGTGCGCATGATCCTCGGCGCCCGCCAGCGGCTGCAGCGGGACGACCGGTTCGCGCGACTCACCGCGGCGCACCTCGAAACCGCCCTCGGCGCGGCGTCGCCTGAGCTTTGCGTCGCCTGACGCAAGGCGGGCGGCATGCGGCTTACCGGCTTGCCGGCCGGACGAGGTCGAGCGGCACGCAGTTGCGGTGGCCGGCCTCCATGCAGGCCAGGATCCGCGACGAGGTGTGAAGCTGGTCGAAGACATACCAGGTGGTCAGGCCAAGCACGGCGACGACAATGGCCGCGGCGATGTTCTGGCGGTTGCGGACACGCTCGTCCCACTTGTTGAAGCCGGGGGGCGGCGGATGATCGGCGGGGCGCGTGGCATCCGACCAGGTCTGCCAGCTCGGCCCCCTTGGCTTGTCGGATCTCGATCCAACGTCCTGGTTCATGACAGGCGACCCTTGCCGTCGTCCCGGCACCGTTCCGAGAGCGACGATCGGCACGAGGATCCACCTCCGCCCCCCAATGGTCAACCGACCATGTGGCGGATCGTTTCGCGAAGGCCAAACCGATCGCAACTCCGAGGGCGGAGAACCGCCGCACCCCCGTAGCTTGCCCGACATTGCCTCCGGCTGCATCCCGGAGACATGATCACACGCATAGGCAGCAGACCGAGGGTTTTCAGCGAATGGCGCGCATCCCCTTTCTCAACCGTCGGAGCGTCGCCATCGGCGGAGCGGCCGCCGCCATCGTCGCCGGCCTTGCCGCGCGTCGCCTGGCGCGCCCGCGCGAGGCTCCGCCGTTGCCGCCGGGGGTGTCCAATACGGCAGCGCGCCGGCCCAATATCCTGTTCATCCTGAGCGATCAGGAACGCCATTGGACCGATCTGCCCTCCGGTCTCGGGCTGGCGGCTCACGAGATGCTGCTCGAACAAGGCGTCGGCTATCTCAACTACAACATTCACACCACGCCCTGCTCGCCCAGCCGCTCGACGCTCTATTTCGGTCAGCATACCCAGCATACCGGCATGACCGTCAACCATGGCGCCCCGCCCTTTCCGGAAATTCGCCGGGGCGTGCCGAGCATGGGCCACCTGATGCGCGCCCAGGGCTATTACACGGCCTACAAGGGCAAATGGCACCTGAGCCACATGGCCGGCGACTTCAACCTCGGCTATGGGCCGTTTCCCAATACGTCGGCCGCGCTCGAGCCCTTCGGTTTCGCCGACTACAACATCGACGGTGATCCGCACGGGGCAACCTGGACCGGCTTTCGCTTCGACGCGCAGATCGCGGCGGACGCCGCACTCTGGCTGGCCGACAAGGGCAAGGCGCTGGCCGACGAAGGCAAGCCCTGGATGCTCGCCGTCAATTTCGTCAATCCTCACGACGTCATGTATTTCTCGGCGGGCGAGGCTCAGGTCCGCTCGCGCAAGGATCCGAACCTGCTCGCGCCGATCGCGCCGCCGCCGATCGGCGGGCTCTACGACACGGCCTGGGACCTGCCCATGCCGGAGAGCTATTACAAGGCCGATACCGCCAAGCGGAACTGGTCGCAGCAGTCCTATGCCGATTTCTGCGACATGATCTACGGTCGCATGGACCCGGCTGACGAAGGTATGTTCCGGCGCTACCAGAGCTATTATTTCAACTGCATCCGCGATGTCGACCGCAACGCCATGACGGTGCTGAAGCAACTGGCCGCCCTTGGCCTCGATCGCAACACCATCGTCGTCTATGGCTCCGATCATGGCGAGATGGCGGGCGCCCAGCGCCTGCGCCAGAAGGGCCCGCACATGTTCAAGGAGAACGTCCGGGTGCCGCTGATCATCCGCCACCCGGACGTGCGCGGCGGCTTTACCACGGCGGCATTGGCCTCGCCGGTCGACGTCATTCCGACGCTCTTGTCCTGGGCGGGCGTCGAGCGCTCGCGGCGCGAGGAACTCTATCCCTATCTCAAGGGGGTCGACATCGCGGCGACGGCGGCGAGCCCGTCGATCCGCACCGAACGCGACCGGCTCGGCATTCTCTACGACTACGGCGTCTCGCATTACTGGGACCCGGTGTTCACCGAGAAGGCGATTGAAAAGCAGTCGCCCGTCGACAAGCTGTTCCTGATCCGCAACGCCCTGGCGACCGGCATGTTTTTTCCGAGCCTGAACAATCCGGGCCTGTTCCGCGGGGTGTTCGACGGGCGCTACAAGTTCGCCCGCTACTTCAGGCCCTCGCAGCACCACACGCCGGAGGATTTCGAGACCTTGAAACGGCTGAACCAGCTCGAACTCTACGACACGCTGACCGATCCGAACGAACTGACCAACCTGGCGCTCGATCCAGAGCGCCACCATGAGGTGATCATGCGGCTCAATGCCATGACCAATGCGCTGGTCGCGCGCGAAGTGGGCGTCGACGACGGACGCGAACATACCGGCCCGACCAACTGGTATCGGCTCAACAAGCTGTTCGGGACGCCGGCATGATCGCCAAACTCGTCGCCGTGGCGCTGCTCCTCGTCACGGGAGCCTTGCATCTCTACCAGTTCGTCCTGACGCCACCGACATTGCCCGTCATGGTGACGGTCCTGTTCGGCGCCGTTTATGTCGTCCTCGCCGTGGCGGTTGCCTTCGGCCGCCGGCGCGCTTTGATCACCACCCAGGCGATTACCGCCATCGGCGGTTTCATGGCGGTCGCCAGCGTGATCCAGAAGCAGCAGCCGCTGACATTCTGGATCGTTATCTTCGTGGCGATCGACCTGGCGATCATCTGGTTTTGCGCCTGGGCCAAGGCGGAGCTGGCGGCGCGCTAGGACGGCCGGCAACCGTTCACGGCGTCGCCAGCAACTGGCGGTACTTGGCGATTTCGGCGGGCACCAGTTGGGCGACGAAACCGGGGGACAGCTCGTCCGGGCCAGGCGTCGTCGAGGCGAGTTCGGCGAAGCGCTTGCGCAAGGCTTCGCTTGCCACGGCCTCGCGGATTGCCGCGTTCAACCGCTGGATGACCGCCTCCGGCGTGCCCTTGGGCGCGAACAGCGCGTTCCAGCCCTGGGCCTGGAAGCCGGGCAGGCCGGCTTCCGCCGAGGTCGGGACGTCGGGCAGGCTGGCGAGCCTGACCGGGGCGGCAACCGCCAGCGCCCGGACCTCGCCGGACTGGATGTTGGGCGCGAGCGAGGTCGCGGCGTCGCAGACACCGTCGATCTGGCCGGCGATCAGGTCGTAGAGCGCCAGCGCCGCGCCGCGATAGCTGACCAGCGTCACCTCGATATTGGCGGCATGAACGAAGCTGCGGCAGATCAGGTAGTTGGACGAGCCGACACCGGCATGGCCGAGCGTCGCGCGGCCGGGATTGGCCCGGGCATAGGCGATGAATTCAGCCAGCGTCTGCGCCGGATGGGCCTTCTTGATCGCCAGCAGCGGCGAGGTCTTGGCGACCAGGCCGATCGGCGCGAAGGCGTCAGGGGTATATTTGAGCTCGGGATAGATGGTGTAGGCGGCGGCATTGGTGCCGGTATTGCCGATGGCGATGGTATAGCCATCGGGCTCGGCGCGGGCGGCCCGGGCCAGCGCCAGGGTGCCGCCGGCGCCGCCGGCATTCTCGGTGATGATCCGCTGGCCGAGCACCCCGCTCATCTCCTCGGCGACCACGCGGGCGATGACGTCGGACGTGCCTCCGGCGGCAAAGGGCACGATCATCGTGATCGGCCTGACCGGATAGGCGTCCTGGGCCTGGGCGGCGACGGCGCCCGCCAGCATGCCGATCAACGTGGCAACGAAACGCTTCATGGGTCAACGTCCTCCCTGGTCGGTCTTCGACGCGCGGCCGATTGTCGCAAGCATAGCCATGGCCCGGCGGATCTGAACAGACCCGGTCATCGCTCCAGCCCATCGGCGGCCGGCCATTCGGCACGCTTCGGCTCGTGGCACAGGGGCTGATCGGCCGGCCGCGACCTTCCGGGCTCAGGCGGCTTGTCCGAAAGCGCTGCATCGAGTGCGGAGGCGAGGTCGAAGAAGCGCCGGCGGACCTCGCCAGTATAGGGGTTGGAGCGCTCGATCGCTTGAAACACCTCCGGCGCATCGTGGCGCACCATGTTCACCGCCTGCATGAGCAGATCGAAACTCCGGGTGGTCATGCGTGTCGGCAGAGGTTCCATCTGGACCAGCACCTTGGCGATCAGATGGGTCAGCCCTTGAACCGTGGCGGCCTCGCGGTCATGGGCTTCCGGTGTCGTCATGATGACGTCCAGGCGCAGGAATTTTCGCAGAAAGGCCGCGACGCGACGGCCGTTGCCGCCGCGGATCGGGCAGACCGCGATTTTCAGCCCGGCGATGCCGTCGCGGGCGCTCTGCGGCCCGAACAACGGGTGGGTCGCGATGATCTCGACCTGTTCGGGCAGGCCGCGCCGCATGATCTCGGCCGGGGCCGCCTTGACCGATCCGACATCGAGCACCAGTGCCCCTGGGCGCAGATGCGGGCCGATCGCCCTGACGGTTTCGTCGAGCCGGCTGACCGGCGTCGCCAGGACGACGACCGGACAACGGGCGGCGGCGGCCAGGCTGGTGAGCATGACATCGTGCATTTCGGAGGCTGGCCCGGGTGGTATGGCCGGATCATGGGCGCACAGCCGGAAATGCTGCCGGAGGTGATCCGCCATGAGGCGCCCGAACGCGCCAAAGCCGATGATGCCGATGAAGGGGCGGGAGGTGATATTGCTGTCGTCCGACACGGTCAGATCTCTGCTGGAGCTGCGAGATCAACGGTGTCCTGCCGGATTCAACCACTGACGACGCAGCGGTTGAAGGATGATGACGCCCCCGGCCGCTAAGTGAGCGGCGCGTAATACAGTCCGGAGCTGAGCGGGATCGTCGTCATGGCGGGATAGGAGGTCGCTTCGACCGTGATGTCAATGGCGAACGGCCGAAATGGCGCATCCGGCGGTGATACAATCGCGGGCAACCGCGCCGCGGGCGTGCCCGGTTTCCCCAAGGTCTTGGCGTGGCCGGCTGGCCATTCGCGGCGTGCCATGCGATCAGGGGCCTTCCCGCAACGCGCCATTGGTCCATGTCCGAACCCATCCGCACCAGACGCGTCTATCTTCTGACCGGTTACGAGCCCCTCGAACCGGCGGCCCATTATCACCGCTTCGATCGCGAGATCAGGCGGTTCGAGAAGACGTGGTCGCTGCGGGCGACCGTCGGGCCGATGAACGTCCATGCCGACCGCCCGGTCGCCTCCTGGCCGGTCACCCTGGAGGGGCCGGATTGGCGCACCGAGACGGATGTCCGCCTGCTGCGCTGGGATGACGTGATCGCCGAGGACGTCGCCCGTCCGATCTGGTTGCGCCTGGCGCTCTATGGCCGCGCGGCCGCGGATCTTTGCCTCACCGGCACGTTCTTCCGCTATGTCGCTGCCTATTGGCGTTATTCGCTGTTCGCCGGCTACCCGGCCGTCATGCTGCTGGTTTTTACGGCCCTGTCGCTCGGCCTTGCCGGGCTCTGGGGAAAGCTCGGCGGGCCCTATCCGGCGGTCGCCATGCCGGTGCTCGCAATCGGACTGTTCATGGCCCTGATGCGGGTGCCCGGCCGGCATTTCCATATCGACTACATGTTGAACGACTGGATATTCGCCCGCGACATGATCCGACAGGCCCGACCGTCGATCGAGCGGCGGG
>BFBZ01000024.1_pt12 | contig 38501 bp, 30 predicted proteins | sample 1888401 | NCBI WGS metagenome assembly BFBZ01 (sample SAMD00112614, study PRJDB3348) | symbiont metagenome | host: Chara braunii | reverse complement strand
TAGCTTGGCAGGAAGGCGATGGCGACGGTGGAGGTGCCGAGCAGGAACAGCGCCATGATCAGCTTGGCGCTCTTGCCGTAGCGGCGGTCGACCGCCATGAAGATCACGCTGCCGAACGGGCGCGCGATGAAGGCGAGCGCGAACAGCGCGAAGGAATACAGCGTCTGCGTCAGCTCGTCGGCGAACGGGAAAACCAGGCGTGGAAACACGATCACCGAGGCGATGGCGTAGACGAAGAAGTCGAAGAACTCCGACGTGCGGCCGATGATGACCCCGATCGCGATCTCGCCGGGATTCGCTTCATGCCTGCGGGAGAGATTGGTCTCGCCGTCGGCTGTCGCTGCTGCCTGTGTCATCGCTGCCTGCAGTCCTCTCGCACTCTATCTGTGYCCGTAATTGTCTGCCCGGACGCGGCTCCGGTATTGGACAAATTGTCCAATGTTGGGCACGGCGTCCGGTCGCTACGTCAGGCCTCGTTCAGAGATCCGCCTTTTGACGAGGTTAATCGTGCGTTACTGGAAATCGTTGGCCCTGCTACCGCTCGGGCTCGCGCTCGGCGGCTGCAATCTGGTGGTGCTTGCGCCCTCCGGTGACGTCGCCGCCCAGCAGCGCGATCTCGTGATCATCGCCACCGTCTTGATGCTGCTGATCGTGGTGCCGGTGATGGCTGCTACAGCGATCGTGGCCTGGCGCTACCGGCAGTCGAATGAGGCGGCGACCTACACGCCGGATTGGGATCACTCGACCCAGCTCGAGCTTTTGATCTGGGCGGCGCCGCTGCTCATCATCATCTGCCTGGGTGCGGTGACCTGGATGGGCACGCATCTGCTCGATCCCTATCGCACGCTCGGCCGCATCGCCGCCGACCGGCCGGTGACGCCGCAGGACAAGCCGCTCGAGGTCAATGTCGTCGCGCTCGATTGGAAGTGGCTGTTCATCTATCCCGAATATGGCGTCGCCTCCGTCAACGAGCTCGCAGCGCCGGTCAATCGTCCGCTCGATTTCAGGATCACCTCGTCCTCGGTGATGAACTCGTTCTATATTCCGGCACTCGCCGGCCAGATCTATGCGATGCCGGGCATGCAGAGCCGGCTGCACGCGGTCATCAACAAGCCGGGCGTCTATCGCGGCTTCTCGGCGAACTACAGCGGCGCCGGCTTCTCGGGCATGCGCTTCGCCTTCCACGGCCTGTCGGATGCGGAGTTCGCCGGGTGGGTCGACAAGGCGAAAGCGAGCGGGCAGCAGCTCACCAAGCCGGATTATCTCGTGCTCGAGCGTCCCAGCGCCAACGAGCCGGTTCGCTATTATGCCTCGGTCGACAGTGACCTGTTCCGCACGATCCTCAACATGTGCGTCGAGACCGGCAAGATGTGCATGAGCGAGATGATGGCGATCGACGCCCGCGGCGGCATGGGCATGGCCGGCGTGCGCAACACGCTGCCGCTGGCCTATGACAAGTTCGCTGGGCGCGGCGCGGTATTCGGCGCCGAGCCGAGCTTCGTCGCCGGCGGCGTCTGCCTGCCCGGCGACCAGGTCACGCGCATGKCCGAGGACKCCTCGCCGACYGTCCTGGCGCCGCTCGACTGGACGCCGCTGCAGGGACGCGGTCTGGAACGRCCCAGCCTGATGCGGCCGTCCAAGGCGTCCTTCATCACGGGGCCAACCTCCAAGTCAAATTCTTGAAAGTCGGATTCGTGAGGGTCCATCATGTTTGATACAGCAGATCTCACCAAGCTCATCTTCGGCCGGCTGACCCTGGAGTCGCTGCCGCTGCACGAGCCGATCATCGTCGGCACTTTCGCGATGGTCGCGCTCGGCGGCCTCGCGCTGTTCGGCGCCATCACCTATTTCCGGCTCTGGGGCTACCTCTGGAGGGAATGGTTCACCACCGTCGAYCACAAGCGCATCGGCATCATGTACATGGTGCTYGGCATCGTCATGCTGCTGCGCGGCTTYGCGGACGCGCTGATGATGCGGCTGCAGCAGGCGATCGCCTTCAACGGCTCGGARGGCTATCTCAATTCGCACCACTATGATCAGGTGTTCACGGCGCATGGCGTGATCATGATCTTCTTCGTGGCGATGCCGCTGGTCACCGGCCTGATGAACTATGTCGTGCCGCTGCAGATCGGCGCCCGCGACGTCTCGTTTCCGTTCCTCAACAATTTCAGCTTCTGGATGACCACGGCCGGCGCCGTGCTGGTGATGTGCTCGCTGTTCGTCGGCGAGTTCGCCCGCACCGGCTGGCTCGCTTATCCGCCGCTGTCGAACCTGTCCTACAGTCCGGACGTCGGTGTCGATTATTACATCTGGGCGCTGCAGGTCGCCGGCGTGGGCACGCTGTTATCCGGCGTCAACTTGATCTGCACCATCGTGAAGATGCGGGCGCCCGGCATGACCATGATGAAGATGCCGGTCTTCACCTGGACTTCGCTCTGCACCAACGTGCTGATCGTCGCCTCCTTCCCGGTGCTGACGGCGGTGCTCGCGCTGCTGTCGCTCGACCGCTATGTCGGCACCAACTTCTTCACCARTGATTTCGGCGGCGATCCGATGATGTATGTGAACCTCATCTGGATCTGGGGGCATCCGGAGGTCTACATCCTGATCCTGCCGGCGTTCGGCATCTTCTCCGAGGTGACCTCGACCTTCTCGGGCAAGCGSYTGTTCGGCTACACCTCGATGGTYTATGCCACCGTCGTCATCACCATYCTGTCSTAYCTSGTCTGGCTGCAYCATTTCTTCACGATGGGCTCGGGCGCCAGCGTGAACTCGTTCTTCGGCATCACCACGATGATCATYTCGATCCCGACGGGCGCGAAGATGTTCAAYTGGCTGTTCACGATGTATCGCGGCCGCATCCGCTTCGAGCTGCCGATGATGTGGACGGTGGCCTTCATGCTGACCTTCGTGATCGGCGGYATGACCGGCGTGYTGCTGGCGGTGCCGCCGGCCGACTTCGTGCTGCACAACAGCCTGTTCCTGGTCGCGCATTTCCACAACGTCATCATCGGCGGYGTGCTGTTCGGCCTGTTCGCCGGCATCGCCTACTGGTTCCCGAAGGCGTTCGGCTTCAAGCTCGACGTGTTCTGGGGCAAGATGTCGTTCTGGTTCTGGACCGTGGGCTTCTATTTCGCCTTCATGCCGCTCTATATCCTGGGGCTGATGGGCGTGACGCGCCGCCTGCGTGTCTTCGACGATCCCTCGCTGCAGATCTGGTTCATCATCGCTGCCTTCGGCGCCTTCCTGATCCTGCTCGGCATCGTGTCGTTCCTGATCCAGATCTTCGTCAGCGTGATGCGTCGCGAGCAGCTTCGTGACGACACCGGCGATCCCTGGAACGGGCGCACGCTCGAATGGGCGACGTCTTCGCCGCCGCCGGCCTACAATTTCGCCTTCACGCCCGTGGTGCACGACAACGACGCCTGGTGGGACATGAAGCGCCGCGGCTACGTGCGTCCGCTCGCCGGCTTCAAGGCGATCCACATGCCGAGCAACACCGGCACCGGCGTGATCCTGGCGGGCCTCAGCACCACCATGGCGTTCGGCCTGATCTGGTACATGTGGTGGATGGCGGCCGGCAGTTTCGTTGCGCTGCTGGCGGTCGCGATCGGCCACACCTTCAACTATCACCGCAGCTTCCACATTCCGGCCGATGAGGTKGTCAGCGTCGAGCGCGCGCGGACCGAGCTGCTCGCCGCAGGAGCCAAGTCATGACCGTTGCGATGGGCTCCATGAAGGCCGGCGAGCCGGTGTTCTACGTCGTCGACGAGCACGAGCACCCCGAGGGGAGCAGCACGATGCTCGGCTTCTGGATCTATCTGATGAGCGACTGTCTYATCTTTGCGATCCTGTTCGCCGTCTATGGCGTGCTCGGGGCCAAATATGCCGCCGGCCCGGCGCCGAAGGATCTGTTCGACCTGTCGCTGGTCGCGGTGAACACGTCATTCCTGCTGCTGTCCTCGCTCACCTATGGCTTCGCGATGCTGTCCATGCAGCAGAACCGAGTGGGCGCCATGCAGGCCTGGCTGGCAGTCACCGGCCTGTTCGGCCTGGCCTTCCTCGGCATCGAGCTGACCGAGTTCGCRCACATGATCCATGAGGGCGCGACGCCGCAGCGCAGCGCGTTCCTGTCGTCGTTCTTCACCCTGGTGGGAACCCACGGCCTGCACGTGACGTTCGGTCTGATCTGGCTGGTCACCTTGATGGTGCAGGTGAAGACCTACGGCCTGATCGAGGCCAACCGGCGGCGCCTGGTCTGCCTCAGCATGTTCTGGCACTTCCTCGACGTGATCTGGATCGGTGTCTTCACGTTCGTCTATCTGATGGGGATGCTTCGATGAGCTCTGATGCCCACGCCCACGCTCATGACTCGGCCGATGCCCATGCCGGCACCCGGCAGGGACAGCTGATCGGCTTCGGCGCCTCCGTCGTCCTGACGGCRATCCCGTTCCTGCTGGTCATGCACGGCACGCTCGACAAGCAGGCGACCGCGCTGATCATCATGGCTTTCGCGGCCGTGCAGGTCGTCGTCCACATGATCTTCTTCCTGCACATGAACACCAAGGCCGAGGGCGGCTGGACCATGATGGCGCTGATCTTCACCATCATCATGGTGGTGATCGCGCTCAGCGGCTCGCTCTGGGTCATGCATCATCTGACCACCAACATGATGCCGGTGCACGAGATGGGCCAGACGCCGTGATGTCAGCTCCTGCCGACAGGGCAGGGGTGACAGACGCGCCCGGGCGCCGGCGGCGCCGAGCGCTGCGGCCGGCGACGCTCGCGATCGGCGCAGCCTGGGTCGCATGTGTGGGAGTCCTGCTGGCRCTSGGCGTSTGGCAAGTCGAGCGCCGCGCCTGGAAGCTCGATCTGATCGATCGGGTCGAGCAACGGGTGCATGCCGATGCSGTGCCGGCGCCTGGMCMCGCGGCGTGGCCGGCCATCAATCGCGCCGATGACGAATACCGGCGTGTCAYCGYCAGCGGCCGCTTCCTGCAYGAYCGCGAGACGCTGGTCCAGGCSCTGACGGTCGAGGGGCCGGGCTATTGGGTGGTGACGCCGCTGCAGACCGCTGACGGCGTCSTGTTGRTCAACCGYGGCTTCGTGCCGTCGGASCGCCGCGACGCCGCGAGCCGTGCTGCCGGGAAYCCGGACGGTCCGGCCGCCGTGRCGGGATTGCTGCGGATCTCGGAACCGGGCGGCGGCTTCCTGCGCCACAACGATCCCGCGGCCAACCGCTGGTATTCGCGTGACGTCGCGGCCATTGCGGCGGCGCGCGGCCTGYCCGGTGTTGCGCCGTTTTTCATCGATGCGGATGCGACGCCCAATCCAGGCGGGTACCCGGTCGGCGGACTGACCGTCATCGCGTTTCCGAACAACCATCTGGTTTACGCGCTGACGTGGTTTACATTGGCTCTGATGCTGGCCGGGGCCGGGCTGCAGCGGCTGCGCCGCGGGCGCGGCGAGGSCGGCGCAGCGGCAGCGCRGGATGCGGAATGGGATCATCGGCRGCAGAGCAGGCGTGGACACGAGGCGTCGCCATTGTGAGCGGACGCRCCTTGCCGACCTCGACGCTGATGTTGGACGCCGCCGYATGAGGAAYGASGCGCCAAACCTGCCGATCGGGGCGGTGGCCGCGCTCGCCACGCCCGAGATCCACGCGCCGCTGCCGACCAAGGACGCCACCAACCGCAAGAACATGGTGCTCCTGATCCAGCTGCGCTGGATCGCCGTGGTCGGTCAGATCGTGACCATCGCCTTCGTCACCTCCTGGTTCGGGATCGCGCTGCCGGTGGTGCCGATGGCCGCGATCATCTGCGCCCTCGTGGCGCTCAACATCGCCAGCCATGTCTGGCTGCGCACGCGCGATGATGTCGGCAATCGCGATCTCCTGATCGCGCTGATGCTCGACGTCGTCGCGCTGACGTCGGAGCTCTATCTCACCGGCGGCGCGTCGAATCCGTTCACCTGCCTCTATCTGCTGCAGGTGACGCTSGGCGCGGTGCTGCTCGACGCGCGCTCGTCCTGGTCGCTGGTTGCGCTGACCGTGCTCAGCTTCATCTGGCTCACCATCGAGTACCGGCCGCTGGAGCTGCCGCACCGTCACGTCAGCGATCCTTTCAGCCTGCACGTCACAGGCATGTTCGTCGGCTTCGTACTCGACGCGGTGCTGCTCGTCGTGTTCGTCACGCGCATCAACCGGAACCTGCGCGAACGCGATGCCAAGCTTGCCGATCTGCGGCAGCACGCCGCCGAGCAGGATCACATCATCCGCATGGGCCTGCTCGCCTCCGGCGCGGCGCATGAGCTCGGCACGCCGCTGGCGTCGATCTCGGTGATCCTCAACGATTGGCGGCGAATGACGGCCATCTCGGCCGACCCGGCGCTGGCGGAAGACTTCACCGAGATGGAAGCGGCGGTGCAGCGCTGCAAGTCRATCGTGACCGACATTCTCGTGTCAGCCGGGCAGGCGCGCGGCGAAGGCTCGGCGCCGACGACCTTGAAGGCGTTCCTGAGCAATCTCGTTGCCGAGTGGAGCGCCGCGCGCTCGGCGCGCAACCTGATGTTCCGCAATGAGTTCGGCTCGGACCCCGCGATTGTCTCCGACGTCGCGCTGAAGCAGGCGATCGTCAATGTGCTCGACAACGCGTTTGAGGTGTCGCGCGAGTGGGTCGAGTTCGTCGCTGAGCGCGACGGTGATCAGCTGCTGCTCAGCGTCAGCGATCGCGGACCCGGCTTCGATCCTGCGATGCTGGCGCAGCTCGGCCGTCCCTATCAGTCGAGCAAGGGGCGCCCCGGCCGCGGCCTAGGCCTGTTCCTGGTGGTCAATGTGATCCGCAAGCTTGGCGGCGGCGTTTCTGCCTGGAACCACCGGGGACGCGGGGCAACCGTGCGGCTGTCTCTGCCGCTGTCGATGCTTGCGATTGGAGAGCCCAGTGGAGATTGAACGCTCTCTTCTGATTGTCGAGGATGACGACGGCTTCGCGCGCACCCTGAAGCGGTCGTTCGAGCGGCGTGGCTATGAGGCCGTGGTCGCCGCCTCGCTCGAGGAAGTCGACGAGGCCCTGAAAGAGAAGACGTTCGGCTATGCGGTGGTCGATCTGAAGCTCGGCGGCGCTTCGGGTCTCGTCTGCGTCGAGAAGCTGCATGCGCATGATCCGGAGATGCTGATCGTGGTGCTCACCGGCTTTGCCAGCATCGCCACCGCGGTCGAGGCGATCAAGCTCGGCGCCTGCCATTATCTCGCCAAGCCGTCGAACACCGACGACATCGAGGAAGCCTTCCGCAAGGCCGAGGGCAATGCGCAGATCGCGCTCCCCGAGCGCTCCACCTCGATCAAGACCCTGGAATGGGAACGCATCCACCAGACCCTGATCGAGACCGACTTCAACATCTCCGAGGCGGCACGACGGCTCGGCATGCATCGCCGCACCTTGGCCCGCAAGCTCGAAAAGCGGCCAGTGAAGTAGGCGGCTCGCCTTGCYTGGTCGTAGTCAGCTGCCTCGGCACCGACGGGGCGCTCCCGCTCCCCGTTGTACACGGGGGCGCGACGAGCTTCGCTCGCGCTGAGAGGGGAGGGRTGAGGTAAACCGCGCAAGAGGCACGGCMTCAGCGCCACATCAGCAGCTCATCCATCTCCTTGGGCGAATTCGCCCTCATCATCACATCGGATGATGCGACAGGTAGGCTGTCGTCTTGAGGATSACCATCAAGGTCAGCAGGCCGCAGGCGCCGGTCAGCACCAGCGCGAAGCGAGCGAACTGACCGAGCAGGGCGCGGGCCCTGTCGTTCGCGCGCGCCTGAGGTTTTGACCATGCCGCACGATGCAGCTGCTGGTGGTGAGACGTGAGAAGGGACATCTGATCCATCCATATGTCCGGTCGGCCAAGCCGACCTTCGCTCGGATGGATATGCCTCCGCATGTCATAGGAATGCGAGATGCGGCCGCGTGCGGCCGCATAGGAAAATCATAAAAGTAGTATAGTGGTGCAGRGCTACGGCCGAATGCGCGCGGGCGACGCGCCTACTCCGCCGCCTGGCTCTTGCCCTCGATCAGCAGCACGTCGAGGCTTTCGATCTCCTGCATCGCTCGTCCGGCGATGCCCTGCAGGTCGCCGTAGAGGCCCGCGGTGGAATCCAGCACGCCGCGCAGTTGCTCCTCGCGCTTGGCCCACASACGCATCATGGTCTTGCGCTCGCGATCGAGATCCGACTGCATCTCGGTGAAGCGTTCGACGATGGCGTCGATGCGGTGACGAAAACGGGGACCTGTGAGATAGGCGTAGACCATCTCCATCTTGGTCTGCTGGCCCTCCTGGGCGAGCTTGCTGCCGGCGACGTCGATCAGCGACTGGCGCAGCGCCAGCGAGAGCGGCAGCGCGAACCGCGGCTCGGCGACCCAGACGCCGTCGATCAGGTCGAAGCCGTCGACGCCCTTGGGCAGCGCGGTCGACACGATCAGCGCGATGTCGGCCTTGGCCGCGCGCAGGTCGTCGCGCAGCTTGACGAGCCAGCCATCGCTCCAGTTCTTGGTGCGCTTGGATTCCCACAGGATCGCGCCGCAGACCTGGCCGCTCGGGGCCACCACCCGATGGATCACGTCGCCGCCGAACTCGCCCTTCGGTACCGGCTCGACCAGATCGCGCGGGAAGCGCGCGCGCAACTGCGATTCCAGCTCGATCTCCAGCGCTTCGCCCTGCAGCTGCTGCGAGCCCTGCTCGGCCTTGCGGCGCAGCTCCTCGATCTGGCGCTGCATGCCGGCGATCTGGGTCTCCTTCTCGGCGACCTTGGCTTTCAGCCCTTCTTCGGCCTCGAGCCGCGCCTTGTCGCGCACGGCGACGAGCGACTCCTGGACCTTCTTCTCGACGGTGAGATCGAGCTCGCGGCGGGCCTCGTCGAGYTCGCGCTGCTTGCGCATCATCTCGGCCTGCGCCTTCTGGGCGTCGGCGAGCTTGGCGTCCTTGCTGAGGATGGCCTCGTGCAGTTCGGCGAGCTGGCGGTCGCGATTGCCCATCTCATCCGCGACGGCCTGGCGTGCCTTCGCCGCCTCGGCCTCGGCGATCGCGGCGCGCTCCGCCTTCAGCTTGGCGGCGACCTGCTGGTCGATCGCGGCCTTGGCCTGCGCGATCTGCTCCTGCGCCGCTTTGAGCTGCGCCTCGCGGCGGCCGAAATCGGCCTCCTTGGCGGCAAGCTGCTTCTCGAACTGCCGGCGGGTCTCCGCGATCAAGGGCGCGGCGAGCTGCTCGGTGAGCTTGATCTCGGTGCGGCAGGAGGGGCAGACGATCTGTGGATCGGTCATGATTCGCATCCTTCCATGGAAGCCGAACCTAACCGGCCGCCGCGTGGCGTTTAACCCACGCGAACGGCTTATCCCATGCAATTATCTGCGATTCCGSAAGCCCCGACTTAGGCYCCATGCGGAGCGGCATCGGCCGCTGCGCTGTTCTCCGGCGTCTTGATGCGGAACCAGGCGACGTAGAGCGCCGGCAGGAACAGGAGCGTCAGCACGGTGCCGACGATGATGCCGCCCATCATCGCATAGGCCATGGGGCCCCAGAACACCTCGCGGGCGATCGGAATCAGCGCCAGCGAGGCTGCGGCGGCGGTCAGCATGATCGGCCGCATGCGGTGCTCGGTCGCCTCCATCACCGCCTCCCAGGGCGGCCGGCCCTCGTCGCGCAGATGCTCGATCTGCACGATCAGGATCACCGAGTTGCGGATCAGGATGCCGATCAGTGCGAGCACGCCGAGGATGGCGACGAAGCCGAGCGGCGCGCCGCTCGGCAGCAGCGCCGCGACAACGCCGATCAGCGCCAGTGGCGCCACTGCGAACACCAGGAACAGGCGCTGGAAGCTCTGCAGCTGCAGCATCAGGATGGTGGCCATCGTGAACAGCATGATCGGAACGACGGCAATGATCGGCGCCTGGCTCTTGGCGCTTTCCTCGACCGCGCCGCCGGTGACGACCTTGAAGCCGGCCGGAAGCTTGGCGTTGAAGGCCGTGATCGCGGGCTTGAGCTGATCGACCACCGTGTTCGGCTGGACCTGATCGATCACGCTGGCCTTCAGGGTCAGCGTCGGCTGCCGCGAGCGCCGCCAGATCTCGGGCTGCTCGATCTCGTAGCGCAGCGTCGCGAGCGCGGCGAGCGGGATCGACTGGCCGTTCGAGCCCGACAGCTGCAGGTCGCGCAGCGTCTCCAGCGATTGCCGTTCCTTGGCCTGGGCGCGGCCGCGCACATCGATGAGATAGATGTCGTCGCGCACCTGGGTGATCGAGGAGCCGTCGAGCACGCTGTTGAGCGCGTTGGCGATGTCGGATGAGGTCACGCCGAGCTGGCGCGCCTTGTCCTGCAGCACGTCGACCTTCACGACGCGGGCGGGCTCCATCCAGTCGAAGATGACGGCGCCGAGATGRCTGTTGGCCCGCATCACGCCGGCGAGCTGCTGGGCGATTTCGCGCACCTTGGCGACATCGGGCCCGCTGACACGATATTGCACCGGGCGGCCGACCGGCGGCCCGATGTCGAGCAGATGCACATAGGCGTCGGTGCCGGGGAAGGTCTTGGTGAGATAGGTCTGCAGCTTGGCGCGGGCGCGGTCGCGCGCCTCCAGGCTCTTGGTCACGACGATGATCTGGCCGAACGACACGTCGGCCGGCTGCACGTCGAACGACAGGACGAAGCGCTGCGCACCGGAGCCGACATAGGTCGACCAGTGGTCGATATCAGGATCGCCCTTGAGCGCCTCCTGCTCGAACTTCGCCATCTGCGCATTGGTCTCGGCGATCGAGGAATTCTGCGGCAGGTTGAAGTCGATCACCAGCTCGTTGCGGTCCGAGGAGGGGAAGAACTGCTGCTGCACGAAGCGCATCCCGAACACCGAGAGAGCGAAGATCAGGACGGTCACGATGATCGTGGTCCAGCGATRCCGCATGCAGGCGTCGAGCATGGCGCGGAACATCCGCGTCAGCCGGCCCGCCTCGGCATGGTGGCTCGGCAGGCTCGCSGGCAGGATGGTGACSCCGAGCAGCGGCGTGAACAGCACGGCCACGATCCACGATACGATCAGCGAGACCGCGATCACGACGAASAGCGTGAAGGTGAATTCGCCGGCGGCGCTGTTGTTCAGCCCGATCGGGATGAAACCGGCGACCGTGACCAGCGTTCCCGTCAGCATCGGAAACGCCGTGGACGTGTACACATAGGTCGCCGCCTTCTTCAGCGAATCGCCGACCTCGAGCCGCGCYACCATCATCTCGACCGCGATCATGGCGTCGTCGACGAGGAGGCCGAGCGCGATGATCAGCGCGCCCAGCGAGATGCGCTGCAGCGAGATGCCGGTATAGGCCATGACCAGGAAKGTGATCGCGAGCACCAGCGGGATCGAGATCGCGACGACCAGGCCGGCGCGCACGCCGAGGCTGACGAAGCTGATCGCGAGCACGATGATGACGGCCTCGTACAGCGCCTTGGTGAAGCCGCCAACCGCTTCCTCGACGATCTTGGGCTGGTCCGAGACGAGATGCACGCCGACGCCGACCGGCAGGTCGGCAACGACCTTGGTCATCTCCTCCTTCAGCGCCTCGCCGAAATCGAGCAGATTGGCGCCGGCCTTCATGCCGATGGCCAGGCCGATGGCCGGCTGGCCGTTGAAGCGGAACAGCGAGGTCGGCGGATCCTCRTAGCCGCGGCTGATGGTGGCRACGTCGGTGAGCGGGAAGAAGCGGTCGTTGATGCGCAGGTTGATCGCCTTGAGGCTCTCCTCCGAGGTGAACTGGCCGGAGACGCGCACCGCAACGCGCTCGGGGCCSGCCTGGAGCACGCCGGACGGCGACACCGCGTTCTGGGCCTGCAGCGCGTTGAGGATGGTGCGCTGGTCGATGCCGAGCGCGGCCACCTTGCGCGGCGAGAATTCGAGATAGATCACCTCGTTCTGCGCGCCGACGATGTCGACGCGGCCGACATTCGGCACCGTCAGCACCTTGGCGCGGACCTCCTCGACGCGGTCGCGCAGCTGGCGCTGGCTCAAGCCGTCGCTGGTGAAGGCGTAGATGTTGCCGAACACGTCGCCGAAGCGGTCGTTGAAGCCGGGCCCGACCACGCCCGACGGGAAGTCGCCCTTGATGTCATTGATCAGGTTGCGGACCTGCAGCCAGGTCGGCACCACRTCGCGCGCCTTGGTCGTGTCGCGCAGATTGACGAACACGGTGGTCTGGCCSGGCACGGTCAGGCTCTTGGTGTAGTCGAGYGCCGGCAGYTCCTCGAGCTTCTTCTCGATCCGSTCGGTGACCTGCCGCGTCATCTCCTCGGCCGAGGCGCCGGGCCATTTGGCCTGGATCAGCATCGTCTTGATGGTGAAGGACGGATCCTCCTCGCGTCCCAGATGCAGATAGGAGTAGAGGCCGGCCGCCATGAAGGCGATCATGAAGTACCAGACGAGCGAACGGTGCTCGAGGGCCCAGTCGGAGAGATTGAAGGACTTCACGGCTGAGTTTCCTGATCGATGCGGATGGACTGGCCATCCTTGAGACTGTTCACGCCGGCGGTGACGACGCGCTGGCCGGCTTCGAGGCCGCCGGTGACCCGGAGGCTGCCATCCTCATTGGTGGCGATCGTGACTTCCTGCCGCTTCACCGTCTTGCTGGCGGTGTCGATCAGCCAGACGAAGCGCTTGTCGTTTTGCTCCAGCACGGCCGAGCGCGGCAGCCGGATGACCATCTTCTGCTCCGCATCGAGACTGGCGGTGACCGTGGTACCGAGACGCATGATCTCAGGCGGATTGTCGAGCGCGATGCGGACACGGCGGGTGCGCGTCGTCGCGTCGGCGCGTGGCGCAATCTCGCGCACTTTGCCCGAGGCGCTGACGCTGGGATCGACCTGGAGACGCACCGTGAATGGCGTGCCGGCCTGCAATCCGCTTGCGAGGTCGTCGCCGACGTCGATGACCGCCTCGCGGATGTCGGGCCGCGCCACGGTCACGACGCTCACGCCGGGCGAGACGACCTGGCCGACCTCTGCGCTGACGGCGGTGACGATGCCGGCGAAATCCGCCTTCAGCTGGGCGTAGCCGAGCTGCTCGCGCGCCTTGGCAAGATTGGCCTGCGCCTTGATCACCGAGGCCTGCGCCGCCGCCCTTGACTGCTCGGCACTCTCCAGCGTCGCCTTCGTGGTTGCATCGGTTTCCAGCAAGGTGCGCTGCCGGCCTTCGGTGCCGGTGGCATTGGTCAGCTGCGCCTGGCTGCGGGACACGTCGGCGACCGAGGCGCGAACCGCCAACTCGAGCGCGGCGGGATCGATCGCCGCGACGACCTGATCCTTCTTCACGATGTCGCCGACATAGACCGGCCGGGCGATCAGTCGTCCCAGCACACGGAAGCTGAGATCGGCCTTGTAGCGCGGCTCGACCGTGCCGGTGACCGCCGAGGCATTGGCAGCCTGCGGCTCGACCTTCATCGACAGCACCGGCCGGATCGGCTCGGGCGCCTCGTTCTTCTCGTTGCAGCCGGCGAGCACGGCGAGCGCGAGAACCGGAAACACAGAACGCATCGGCGTCATCACGACCGCGTCTCCTCGTTGAATGTGACCTTCTGTCCGACGCTGAGCAGCTTGCCGCCCTCGGTCACGACGCGATCGCCCGGCTTCAGTCCGGAGGAGACGACGATGGCGCCGGTCTCGTAGTCCTCGATCGTGATCGGCTTGAGCGACACCGATTTGTCGCTGTCATCGACCAGCCAGACAGCCGGCGTCTTGCCGGTCGCGGTCAGCGCGCTCCACGGCAGCACGATGCGCTGCTCGGGCTTGATGAAGCCGGTGGCGGACACGGCGCTGCCCAGGATCATCTCGGGCGGCGGATTCTCGATCGCGATCTTGACGCGAACCGTTCCGGATTTGGAATCGATGGTCGGCGAGACCTCGCGCACGCGGCCCTTGGCGGTCACGGAAGGATCCGAGAGCAGTGCCAGCGCGACCTTGGTGTCGTCGAATTTCAGCGACAGCGCTGCTTCGTAGACATCGATGACGGCATCGCGGTCGCCGTCACGGGCGAGCGTGAACACCGGCTGTGCGGCCTGCGCGACCTGGCCGGCCTCGATGTTGCGCGCGGTGATCGTGCCATCGGCGTCGGCGCGCAGCTCGGTGTAGGTGAGCGCATCCTTCGCGGTGTCGCGCTGCGCCTTGGCGGCTTCCAGCGATCCTTCCGCGGTCCGCAGCGTCTCCTGGGCCTGATCGAACGTCGCCCTGGTCGTGAAGCCGCTCGACAACAAGGTCTGCTGGCGATTGAAATTGGAGGTCGCGACCTTGACCTGCGATTCCGCGGCGCTGACCGCCGCTTCGGCGGAATCCAGGTCGGCCTGCTGTTCGGCGGGATCGATCCTGGCCAGCACCTGGCCAGCCGTGACATGTGCGCCAACCTCGACGAGCCGCTCGGTGACACGGCCGCTGACCCGGAACGACAGGTCCGCGAGCACGCGCGGCTGGACATCGCCCGTCAGCGTGATCGATTGCCGCCGCTCCGACAGCTTCACCGTCTCGATCTGCACCAGCCGGGCCGGTTGCTTGGCGACGTCCGCCTTGCGGTCGCAGCCCGTCAGCAGCAGCCCTGCCGCGGCACAACCAGCCATGATCACAAGGCGAGGGCTTGATGACCAAGCGGGAGGGGGAGATCGCATGAATGAGATCATGGTTGCACGTTCAGGCCCAAAGCGAAGGGTTGACAGTTTCCATCCGACCGAGCGGACCGTCGGTCGCATGGCATCCGGACGATGAAACGGGTGGCGCAGCAGGCCGAAGAACCCCAACCAGCGGTTTCCCGTCGGGAGGGATCACGGCTTCGGGAACCATGCTGAGCATCATCCCCTTGACAGTGCGTGAATTAGACAATCATGTCTAGAAATAATTGTCTAGTAACATTCCTGTTGGGCGGTTTAGAACTCAGAAGGGCCGTCCCTGGGGCGAGGACATCGAGGCCTTGGGGGGGCGGAAATGAGGACGCGACCAGACGTGCGGCGGAAGGATGTAACGAAACCGGAGCCTTCGACGCGGACCGCGGCCCGCGCGCCCCGCCAGGCGCGAGGGCGTGAGCGCCGCGAACAGCTCCTTGATGCGGCGGCAGCGCTTATCGCCGAGTCCGGCCTCGCTGCGGTCAGCATGCATGCCGCGGCCCAGCGGGCAGGTGCCTCGATTGGCTCCGCGTATCACTTCTTCCGCGACAAGGACCAGATGCTCGATGCGCTGGCGGAGCGGCACGATGCCGAGCTGCGGTCGGCATTCGATCGTGTGCTGCAGAGAACCGATGCGGAGTGGGCGGCGCTGTCGCCAGCCGAGATCATCGAACAGCTGATCGGCTGGGCGATCCGCTACTTCGTCCGTCATCCTGATGCGCTGGCGACGCTCGATCTGCATGACAAGGCCATGCATGGCGAATTCAAGGCGGTCATCGACCGGATCCTGCGTGCCAGGCTCGGTGAGGAGCTGGGGCCGCCGGCGGCCACAACCATCGACGCGGTCATGCTCGGCACCTTGCTGTTCACGCGCGAGCAGGACCCAAGCAGCCGCGATCTCGTGGTCGCCGTGCTGCCAGACATGTTGGCGTCCTATCTGATCGCGCTGGAGTCGAAAGCGAAGCGAATGAAACGGTGACGCGGCTTCGCGCTCGATGTGCAGTTCGCCGGCGGCTCGAAGCTCATGCGGACATGCATCTCAGCCGCCTCTCGGTGTCGGCGGCGCGGCCTGATCGACGCTCGTCATCGACAGCGGCGCTGCGTCCTCGGTGAGGACCGAGCGAACCGACGCGATGCGCCGTTTGATGCTCGCATCGCGTTGCCTGACAAGCGCTTCGATCAGCCACGCGACAAAGCCGACGACCGCAAAGCTGACGAGCAGCGAGATCACCAGAAGTCCGAGATAAAGCTTCAGCACCGAACTCGCGAAACAGGCGATCGCGATGAGCGCGACAACAATGGCCAACAGGCTTTTGACGGAGGTCGACATTGTGGGCGTTTCGCTGCGACTGGTTGTTGCCGCACTGTAGCGTCATCTCCTCCGCAGCCAAGTCGCGTGGCTGAGGGTGGTAAACAGTACTGCAAAGCTCATGGCGAGAATCACGCGTGCTCGAACTGAATCGTATTTTGTGACGCCTGAGCTCAACCGCGCGTTGCGCTTGTCGGGTTGTCCCCGCGCTCGTCTCCCGCATTCCTCGCACGATTCGCGGGTGATGGTTGGAAGCGATGGCGCCAGGACACCAATTTCGCGAAGCTTCCCGTCTGATGAGGCCGGCCCGTTCCTCGCCGAAAAAAAACTCTTTCGTTTTATCAGAAAATGCGGTTCTCTAGCGTCATCCCGCCTCATGCAGAGGGACGTGCGCGTCGTCACGATACGTTGGGGTGGGTCGCGGTGGCCGTGAATGGCGGTGCAGGACGAGCGCTGTCGGGCACGGACGCAAAATCGTGTGGTCCTGGCGCCCCGATGCTGGTGCCAAGTCCGTGGGGATGATGAACCCGAGGACGACGGTGGCTAAAGGCCGGACACCGAGGAGAGCGCGACATAAGCGTGAAACCCATCGCGCAGGGAAGGCCGGATGACCGGCTGTACCTGTGGTTCCTGCCCCGTGCATTTTTTTCACGCACGGGGGCCACGGGCCTCAGCCGAGGTCCGGCCTTCCCTGCGCCCTCTCATCTCGTAGGGGGTGAAACAAGCCGCATCACCCGAGCCGATCGCGCTGCGGGAATGTCGCGGTGCGTCCTGTCGGTGCAAGCGCGATGTGAGTGAGAGGGATGCGACCGAAAGACCTGAGGTCGACGCGACGATGCTTCCGGTGAAGTCGGTGATTCGACATGTGGCGCAGGAGCACGGAGGTGCGCTATTGCGCGCCGGCCCAGGCCGCGAGGACGGCGCGCTCCTCACCGGTGATCTCGGTGATGTTGCCGGGCGGCATGGCGCTTGACCACGCCGCATTGCGCGCGATCAGCCGCGCATTGCGCTGGATATTCTCGGCAGTGTCGAGCAGCACGCCCTTGGGCGCGGCAACGATGCCCTCCCACACCGGCTCGGTAGCATGACACATGCTGCAGCGAGAGGTCACGATGTCCGCGACCTCAGCGAAGCTCGGCGGCGCCACCGCTGCCGCCTTCGCGTCGCGGGGACCGGCCGCCGACAGCAGCAGGATCGCGATCATGCCGGCAGCGGCAACGCCCCACACCCACCAGGGCGAGGGATGGCCCTTGTGGCGCTCGTTGAAGAAATGGCGGATCACCGGACCGAGCGCCAGCACGATGGCGACGATCGCCCAATTGTAGCGGGTGCCGAACAACAGCGGATAATGGTTGCTGATCATCAGCACGACGACCGGCAGGGTCAGGTAGTTGTTGTGGACCGAGCGCTCCTTGCCGGCCTTGCCCAGCTTGGGGTCGGGCGCCTCGCCCGCCAGCAGGGCGGCGACGATCTTCTTCTGGTTGGGGATGATGACCGCGAATACATTGGCGACCATGATGGTGCCGATGATGGCGCCGATCTGGTTGAAGGCGCCGCGTCCGCTCAGCACATGCGTGAACGCATAGGTGAGCGCGACCAGGAAGATATAGCCGCCGATGGCGAACGGCAGCTCATGCTTCGCAAGTCCGCTGCGGCAGGCGGCCTCATAGAGCAACCAGGCCAGCGCCAGCGAGCCGAAGCTGAACAGGCCGGCCTGGACGGGCGTCAGATCGAGGATCGACTTGTCGACCAGGAACAGGTCGGCATTGAGATAGTACACCACGATCATCAGCACGAAGCCGGACAGCCAGGTGGTGTAGGCCTCCCATTTGAACCAGGTCAGTTCGCTCGGCATCTGGGCCGGCGCCACGAGATATTTGACGATGTGGTAGAAGCCGCCGCCATGGACCTGCCAGGCCTCGCCCATCACGCCGTTCGGCAGCCCCGCGCGCGGCTTCAGGCTCAGATCGAGCGCGATGAAATAGAACGAGCTGCCGATCCAGGCGATGGCGGCGATCACGTGCAGCCAGCGGAAGATCAGGCTCAGCCATTCCGAAATGATCGAAGCCCACATCGTGCGCTCATCTCCTCATGCGGGGCGCCGCGGAAGCTGGGCGCCTGGCTGTCATCTGTCGCATCGATCGGGAGTGATTTCCAGCGCATCGCGGCGGCGGCCCCTGCACAGCAGACAGGCCGGCCTGCACGCGCGATGTGGTGGACTTCGGCGCTGCGATTGCGTTCAATGCGCCGGATAGCGAAGCGGGGCGGATGCGATGAAGAGACTGATCCTGGTCATGCTGGTGGCGGCGCAGACCGCAATGTCGCAAGCCGTGCTGGCACAGATGGCGCCTGCGCCAAAGCCCGGTGTGGCCAAGCGTGCCGATGCCTGCGCGCCGATCGGACGCACCGAGGACGGCAAGTTGGTGTATTCGATGAAGTGCGAGACCCTTCCCAAACCGGTGACGCCGCCGCAGGCGGCCGCTCAGCCGAGCGCGCCGGCTGCGGCCGCCGAGCCGGAGCCCGAGACGGAGCGCAGCGGTCTGTTCGGCATGTCGTTCGATCGCCGTCCCAAGCAGTAGCGCAGTCATCCTTCGCCTCAGACGTGCTGGGCGGACGAGGCCGCGGCTGCGGCGTCGGTTTCCGCGGCCTTGCTGCTGCCGAGTCCGTTGAAGAAGGCATTCAGCAGCACGGCGACCAGGGTGCACAGCAGGATGCCGGATTCCAGTAGCGGCTGCAGGTCCTTGGGCAGGTTGTGAAAGAACCCGGGTGCGGCGAGCGGGATCAGCCCGAACCCGACCGAGATCGCGACAATGAACAGATTGAAGCGGTTGGTCTTGAAATCCACAGCGGCGAGGATGCGCGCGCCGGTCGCCGCCACCATCCCGAACATCACCAGGCCGGCGCCGCCGAGCACCACCTGCGGCACGGCCTCGACCAGCGCCGCCATTTTCGGCAGCAATCCGAGCAGCAGCATGATGACGCCGCCGGTCACCGTGACCCAGCGCGTGCGCACGCCGGTGACCGACACCAGCCCGACATTCTGCGAGAAGGACGTATAGGGGAAGGTGTTGAAGAGGCCGCCGAGCAGGGTGCCGACGCCGTCGGCGCGCAGGCCGCGCGCCAGCGCCTCGCGATCGACCTTCTTGCCKGTCATCTCGCCGAGCGCCAGGAACATGCCGAGCGATTCGATCATCACCACGATCATGACGATGCACATCGTTACGATCGGCACCGGCTTGAATTGCGGAACGCCGAACTTGAACGGCACCACCAATGCGCCCCAGGGGGCGGCCGCGACCTTGTCGAAATGCATCACRCCCAGCGCGCTGGCGAGCAYCGCGCCCGCGACGATGCCGAGCAGCACCGACACATTGGCGACGAAGCCGGTGCCCCATTTGATCAGGCCGAGGATGACCAGCAGCACGAACAGCGCGATGCCCAAGCCCTGCAACTGACCATAGTCCGGATTGGGAAAATTGCCCCTGACGCCGTCGACGACCTTGATGATGGTCGGCTGGCCGCCGCCGGCCCAGTTGATGCCGACCCGCATCAGCGAGACGCCGATGATGAGGATGATGGTGCCCGTCACGACCGGGGGAAACAGCGGCAGCAGCCGGCTGATGAACGGCGCAATGATGATGCCGAACAGGCCGGCGGCGATCACCGAGCCGTAGATGCCCAGCAATCCGATGTCGGGCGAGGCGGCCATCGACAACATCGGCCCGACGGACGCGAAAGTGACGCCCATCATGACCGGCAGGCGGATGCCGACGCCGGGAAAGCCGATGCACTGCACGAGCGTGGCAAGCCCGCAGGCGAACAGATCGGCGCTGATCAGGAAGGCGACGTCCTCTGGCGGCAGCTTCAGGGCGCGGCCGATGATCAGAGGCACGGCGACGGCGCCGGCATACATCACCAGCACATGCTGCAGCCCCAGCGCRAGCAGCTTCGGCACGGGCAGCATCTCGTCGACCGGATCAATCGTCTTGCTCATGTGTCCCCCCAGATCGTCCCCTTGGTCGTGTCAGGCGCCGAACTTCTCCTGCAACAGCGGAAASAGCCGGTCCGGCTTGAAAGGCGTGGCCGTGAAGCGGATGCCGGTTGCCGCGCGCAGCGCATTGCCGAGCGCCGCGGAGACCGGGTTGTACGGGCTCTCGCTCATCGACTTCGCTCCCAGCGGCCCGATCGTGTCGGTCGTTTCSGCGAACAACACCTCGGTGCGCGGCACGTCGGCATAGGACGGCAGATGATAGTCGCGGAAGCGCGGATTGATGACGCGGCCCGTCTCGTCGATGACGATCTCCTCGTAGAGCGCGGCGCCGAGCGATTGCGCGACGCCGCCTTCGATCTGGCCGCGGCATTGCATCGGATTGGCGACCCGGCCGGCATCGGCCGCCTGCACGCTTTTGAGGATCCTGACCACGCCGGTGTACTTGTTCACGGCGACACGGAAACCTTGGACGTTGAATGCGACCGATCGCGGCGTGCCCTGGGAATTACCCTGCGCGGTCAATGGTGGCCCACCGGCCTTGATGAGGTCAGTGAAGGGAAGACGGCGAGCGCCGSAACTGACCGCGTCATCCGCGAGCCGGCACTCGCTCGGATCGACGTTCCAGTGATCCGCGGCGACGCGCTTGATCGTCTCGGCGAGCGCCTCGGCTGCGGCCTGTGTCGCCCGCCCCGCCACGAAGGTGCCGGTCGAGCCGTAGGCGCCGGTGTCGTGGCCGCCATGGGMCGTGTCGGATTGCTTGAGCGTGATGCGKTCGACGGTGGTTCCGAGGATCGTTGCGGCGATCTGCCGGTGTACCGTGCTGGTGCCGTTGCCGAACTCGGCGGTGCCGACGGTGAGCGTGAAGCCGCCATCGGCGCCCAGGCTGATCGCGGCATCGGCGATGTGGCCGTCGGGCGGCACGGTGTCGATCATCGTCAGTGCGATGCCGTCGCCGGTCAGCCATTCGTCGGAGAGYTCCGGCGTCGGCGTCGCCTCGGCCATCGCGCGCTCCACCAGATCGAGGCATTGGTCGAGCCCGTAGGAGCCGTACAGAACGTCGCTGTGCTCGGCGCCCGGCGGCGACAGCATGGGATCGCCGGGCCGCACGATGTTGCGGCGGCGCATCTCAAACGGGTCGATGCCGAGCTGCAGCGCGAGCTCGTCGATCGCGGCTTCGACCGCCAGGGTCGTCTGCGGCAGGCCGTAGCCGCGATAGGCGCCGGCAGGCACCGTGTTGGTGTAGACGGCGGCCGCGTCGACCTTCTTGTTCGGACAATTGTAGACCGCGATCGACTCGCCGCAGGCATGGAACAGCACCGGCCCGGCGTGATTGCCGTACGCGCCGGTATTGGACAGCACGTCGAGCTGCAGCGCGGTGAGCTTGCCGTCCTTGTCCGCACCCGCCTTGACGGTGACGCGCATCGGATGCCGGGTCGAGGTCGCGATGAACTGCTCCTCGCGGGTGAATTCGAGCTTCACCGGCCGCTTCGTCTTCAGCGCCGCGAGCGCCAGAATATCCTCGACGAACATCTCCTGCTTGCCGCCGAAGCCGCCGCCGACGCGTTCGCAGAACACCCGGACCTTGTCGGGGGCGAGTGCAAAGATCTCGCTCAGCGCCCGCCGCGTCAGGAATGGCACCTGTGTGCTGGAGCGGACATTGAGGGTGCCGTCGTCGTCGAGCCAGGCAAGGCCGCCATGCGTTTCCAGCGCGGCATGCTGGACGCGCTGTGTCGTGAAGGTGCCTTCATAGGTCGCCGCGGCGGCGGCAAGYGCCGTCGCGACGTCGCCGAATTCGCCATGGGTCTCGGCGACGATGTTGCGGCTGACGTCGGCGATGCGATGCTCCCGGCTGCGGCCGGCGTGGATGCGAGGGGCGCCGGGCGCGATCGCTTGTGCGGGATCGACGACCGCGGGCAGCACCTCGTAGTCGACGCGCAGGCGCCGRCAGCCTTCCTCGGCTGCAGCTTCGCTGTCGGCGACCACGGCCGCGACCTTCTGGCCGATGAAGCGGACGGTATCGTCGAGCACGCGGGTGTCGGCGGGATCCATCCATGCCTGCTCGTGGCGCGCGGTGGAGAACAGCGTCGCCGGCGCATCCTCATGCGTCAGCACGGCGTGCACGCCCGGCACGGCGAGCGCCGTCGCTTTGTCGATGCCGGTGATGCGCGCATGCGCATGCGGGGAGCGCGCGAGCTTGACATGCAGCAGGCCTTCGATGGCGGTATCGAAGGTGTAGCGCGCCTTTCCGCGCACCACGTCGGGCCCGGCGGGCGCGGGCAGGCTGCGGCCGAAGGCTTCGCCGGCGGCGACATCCTCGACATGGCTGCGGCCGAGCAGGGCGTCCTCGATGGCCCGGTAGCCGGTGCAGCGGCACAGATTGCCTTTCAGCGCGGCGCCCAGGTCCTTCTTCTGGGCCTGGTTGAGCGAGGCGCAGGTGACGATCATGCCGGCGGTGCAGAAGCCGCATTGGAACGCCTGGGCGTCGAGGAAGGCCTGCTGCATCGGATGCAGGCCGTCGGCGGTGGCGAGACCTTCGACCGTCGTGACCTCGCGGCCATCGGCGCGAAAGGCCGGGATCAGGCAGCTGTGCACCGGCTCGCCGTCGAGCAGCACGGTGCAGGCGCCGCAGTCGCCGGCATCGCAACCTTTCTTCACGCYGAAATGGCCGGTGTCGCGCAGAAAAGTGCGCAGGCATTGCCCAGGGCGCGGGGCGGCATCGACAGCCTTGCCGTTGACGACGACGCTCATGATCGTGCGCCGCTTGCGAGCTGGCCGCGGATCTCGTCCGCGAGGCGTAACGTCATGGCCTTGCGCCAGGTCGGCTTGCCGTGGACATCGTCGTGATAGAGCGCGTCGGACACGCCGTCGAGAATGCTGGCGCGCAGCGTGGCCGCGTCCGGCATGGCCGCAAAGCGCAGCTGCAATGGTCTGACCGTCGATGCGGTGATCGTGAGCACCAGGTCGCCGTCACGGCCGGCCGTGCCGATCAGCAGCGCGCCGGAGCGTCCGACGGGCGTCAGGGCGATCTGACGAAATGCGGTGCGGCGCTTCAAGGCGGCGAGGGGGACGTCGATCTGGCGCAGCAGGTCACCGGGGGCAAGGAGGTTGCTGTTGTTGCCGGTGACGAAGTCGGTGACCGCGACGCGCTGCTCGCTGCCGTCATTCTTCCAGATCGTGCAGATGCCTTCGAGGGCTGCGAGCAGCGRGATCATCGGCCCCGCCGGSAGCGACATGCAGAGATTGCCACCGACCGTCGCCGTYTTCCAGATCTTGAAGGACGCCAGGAACGCGCGGCAGCATTGATCGATCAGCGGCGCCGCGATCCAATCGGACGGGCATGGCAGCGCGTCGAGCTCAGCGACACTGCAGGTCGCCGCGATGCTCAGCCCCTGATCGCCGATCGTGAGGGATGGCCAGGCGAAATCGCCGAGSTCGATCAGCCGCGACAGTTGCGCCTGCGGCTCGGAGAACAGCCAGGTGCCGCCGGCCAGCCAAGCGTCGCCTGCCTTCCAGCTGGGCAGCTCTGCCCGCGTTCTAGGACGCACGATCTCGGTGACAGTGTTCAGATCCATGGTAACGCAAGCTCATTGGCGCACGGTATCGGGGGTGAAATCCTTGCAAGACCAGCGCCAACTGGCAATAGGATGAGGTTGGCCTTTCGTTTGCAAAGCACCGGTACACGCGAGCGCCCACATAGCGAGACGAGACAGCCATGAGCACCATGCCGATCTGGATCAAGGACCCACTCGCCATTCTGGCCGAGGGTGCCGGCCGCGGCCTCGTCGTCAAGGACGGCCGCATCGTCGAGCTGGTGCCGGCCGGCGCCGAGCCCGCGACCGCGGGCGCGGTTGCATACGATGCCAGTGGACATGTCGTGATCCCCGGGCTGATCAACACGCACCACCATTTCTACCAGACGCTGACGCGTGCGCTGCCGGCGGCGATGGACCGCGAGCTGTTCCCGTGGCTGAAGGCGCTGTATCCGATCTGGGCGAAACTGACGCCGGAGGCGCTCGACGCGGCGGTCACGGTCGCGATGGCCGAGCTGATGCTGTCGGGCTGCACCACGACGACGGATCATCATTACGTGTTCCCTGCCGGTCTCGATGACGCTGTCGGGATCGAAGTCGAGGCCGCGAAGCGGCTCGGCATCCGGGTGCTGTTGACCCGAGGCTCGATGAATCTGTCCGAGCGCGACGGCGGATTGCCTCCGGACAGTGTGGTGCAGGACGAGGATACGATCCTCGCCGATAGCGAGCGCGTGGTCGCGCAGTTTCACCAGCGCGGGCCGGATGCGATGGTGCAGATCGCGCTGGCGCCGTGCTCGCCCTTCTCCGTCACGGGATCCTTGATGCAGCAGACGGCTGCCTTGGCGGAGAAGCTCGACGTGCGCCTGCACACGCATCTGGCGGAGACCGAGGACGAGAACCGATTCTGCGAAGCCATGTTCGGTTGTCGTCCGCTCGATTATCTCGAGAAACATGGCTGGCTCGGCCCGCGGACCTGGCTCGCGCACGGCATCTTCTTCAACGCCGACGAAATGAAGCGCCTCGGCAAGGCCAAGACGACGATCAGCCATTGCGCCTGCTCGAACCAGCTGCTTGCCTCCGGAGCTTGCCCGGTGTGCGAGATGGAAGATGCCGGTGTCGGCATCGGTATCGGCGTCGACGGCTCTGCCTCCAATGACGGCTCCAATCTGATGCAGGAGCTGCGGGCCGCGTTCCTGATGCAGCGCGCCCGCTACGGCGTCAGCCGGCTCAGCCACAAGGACGCGCTGCGCTGGGCGACGAAGGGCTCGGCAGCCTGCGTCGGCCGTCCCGAGCTCGGCGAGATCGCGGTCGGCAACGCCGCCGATCTCGCGCTGTTCAAGCTCGACGAGCTGCGCTTCTCCGGCGCCAGCGATCCGATCGCGGCGCTGGTGCTGTGCGGCGCGCACCGCGCCGACCGCGTCATGGTCGGCGGCCGCTGGACGGTGATCGACGGCGCMATTCCGGGCCTCGACGTCGCCGCGCTGATCCGGCGCCACAGCGCGGCGGCAGAACGGATGCGGGCCGGCTGACGGCGATCGTCAGGCCGGCTGTGTGTCCAGGAAGCGCTCGGCGTCATGGCAGGCGACGAGGCGGCCATCGAGCGGACGCAGCGGCGGGCGTTGTGCGCGGCAGAGCTCCGTCACATGCGGGCAGCGGGTCGAGAACACGCAGCCGGCGGGCGGATCGAGCGGCGAGGGCAACTCGCCCTTGGGCACGATGCGCCGTCCCTTGCGGCCAAGCCCCGGGGTGGCGTCGACCAGCGCCTGTGCGTAAGGATGCAGCGGCCGCGCAAAGATGCGCTCCTTCGGCCCATGCTCCATGACCAGGCCGAGATACATGATCAGCACGTCGTCGGCGATATGCCTGACCACGCCGAGGTCATGCGAGATGAAGAGATAAGCGAGACCGAGCTCGCGCTGCAGGTCGGCCAGCAAATTGAGCACCTGCGCCTGCACCGACATGTCGAGGGCGGAGACCGGCTCGTCGGCGACCAGCAGTTTCGGCCGCAGCATCAAGGCCCGCGCGATCGCGATACGCTGCCGCTGCCCTCCGGAGAACATGTGCGGATAGCGGCCATATTGCTCCGGGCGAAGCCCGACCTTCGCCATCATGTCGAGCGCCTGCGCCCGACGCTCCTGTTTGCCGAGGTTGGTGTTGATGATCAGCGGCTCTTCCAGGATGGCGCCGATCCGCTTGCGCGGATTGAGCGAACCATAGGGGTTCTGGAACACGATCTGCACCGTTCGCCGCAAGGCCTTCGTGGCGCCGGCCGGCGGATGCACGGCGTCGAGCCCGTCGAGCGAGAGCGTGCCGGCGCTGGGCTTCTCGATCAGAGTGACGAGCCGCGCGAGCGTCGACTTGCCGCAACCGGATTCGCCAACGATCGCCAGCGTCTTGCCGGCGTCGATCGCAAAGGATATGCCGCCGACGGCCTGCAACTGCGCCGGGGCGCGGAACAGGCCACGCCTGATGTCGTAGCTGCGCTTGAGATCATTTGCAGTGACAAGCGCCGTCATGACACGGCCTCGCGGCGGTTGGCGGCAGCGCTGTCACCGCCGTCAGCGGCACGTCGCGCCTCGCGCGTTGAATCTCCGAGCGGATAATGGCAGCGGATCAGGCCATCGCGCCAGGGGCGCAGATCGGGGCGGAGCTCGTCGCTCAACGGCGTCGCGTAGGCGCAGCGCGGACTGAACAAGCATCCGCGCGGCCGATCATAGGCACCGGGCACTACGCCCGGAATGGTGGCGAGCCGCCCGCCATCGCTYGCCTCGGGGCGCGCTGCCAGCAGCGCGGCCGTATAGGGATGCTGTGGCGATTYGAGCAGGCTCTGCGTCGGCCGCATCTCCATGATCTGCCCGGCATACATCACCGCGACCCGTTCGGTCGTGTCCGAGACCACGCCCATATTGTGCGTGATCAGGATCAGCGCCATGCCGCGGTCGCGCTGCAGCGACAGCAGCAGATCGAGGATCTGAGCCTGGATGGTGACGTCGAGCGCGGTGGTCGGCTCGTCAGCGATCAGGAGCTTCGGATTGCAGGCGATCGCCATCGCTATCATGACGCGCTGGTTCATGCCGCCCGAAAGCTGGTGCGGGTAGGCCGACAGCCGGCTCTCCGCGGCGGGAATGCCAACYTGTTCGAGCAGTTCGATCACCCGCCGCCGCGCGGCCTTGCGGTCCATCCCCTCATGGATRCGCAATGTCTCGGCCAGTTGATAGCCGATCGTGAAGGACGGGTTCAGCGATGTCGTCGGCTCCTGAAAGATCATCGCGACGTCCTTGCCGGTGAGGGCCCGCCGCTCGCGCTSGGACAAGCGTTGCAGATCCTTGCCCTCGAACCGCAACCTGTCGGCCTCGACGCGCCCTGGGTGAGGGACCAGCCCCATCAGCGCCAGCATGCCGACGCTCTTGCCGGAGCCGGATTCGCCGACGATTCCGAGCACCTCGCCCTTGTCGAGCGTCATGCTGACGCCGTCCACGGCGCGCAGCAKGCCGTTGCGCGACGGGAAGGCGACCGACARGTTTTCGATCTCGAGAAGCGGCATCGGGGAGCCTTTACTGCGTTGCCTGCGTCATCGTTTGAGCTTGGGATCGAGCGCATCGCGCAGCCCGTCGCCCAGCAGATTGAAGGCCAGCACGGTCAGCAGGATCGCCARGCCCGGCAGTGTGACGACCCACCAGGCCCGCAGCACGAATTCGCGCGCGTCCGCCAGCATGGTTCCCCATTCCGGCGAGGGCGGTTGCGCACCAAGACCGAGGAAGCCGAGTGCGGCCGCGTCCAGGATCGCGGTGGAGATGCCGAGCGTCGCCTGCACGATCAGAGGCGCCGCGCAATTCGGCAGCACCTCCTTGAACATCAGCCGGAGCCGGCCGGCGCCTGCGACCTTGGCTGCGGTGACRTAGTCCTTGGACACCTCGCTGATCACGGCGGCACGCGCGATCCGCACGTAATGCGGCAGCAGCACGATGGCGACGGCCAGCATGGCATTCATCAGGCCCGGCCCGAGAATCGCAACGATCACGATCGCGAGCAGAAGGCTCGGCAGCGTCAAGGTGATGTCCATCAGCCGCATGATCGCGACCTCGGTCACGCCGCGGAAGAAGCCCGCGACGAGACCCAGGATTGTCCCCGCGATCACGGACAGGCTGACCACCGCGATGCCGATCAGCAGAGACAGCCGGGCGCCGTGGATCAAACGGGACAGAATATCGCGTCCGATCGCGTCGGTSCCGAGCGGATAGGTGAGCGATCCGCCTTGCTGCCAGAATGGAGGTCTCAGGAACGCCGTATCATTGGTGAGAACCGGCGAATGCGGCGCGACGAGATGGGCTGACAGCGCCAGCAGGATGAGGACCGTGATCAGGACGAGGCCTGCGACCGCGCCTGAATTCTTCCGGAAGTCGAGCCAGAACTCCAACACGGGAGACGGCGGTGCGGCTGCCGGCGCTGTCACGGCGGGGGTCGGAAGGGGGTGTGCGGTCATCGCGTGTACCGGATGCGCGGATTGATCAGCCCATAGGCGAGATCAACCAGGAGATTGACAGTCATGACGACCGCGCCAATCATCAACGTGCCGCCCTGCAACACGGGATAGTCCCGGCGGTTGATGCCCTCGATCAGCCATTTGCCGACGCCCGGCCAGGAAAAGATCGTCTCGGTGAGGATGGCCCCGGTGAACAGCACGCCGACCTGCAGGCCGATCACCGTCACCACCGGGATCAGGGCATTGCGTAAGGCATGGATCGCGATCACGCGGAAGCGCGGCAGGCCCTTGGCGCGGGCGGTGCGGATGTAATCCTCGCCCAGAACCTCCAGCATCGCCGAGCGCGTCATGCGCGCGATCACTGCAAGCGGCACGGTGCCGAGCACGATCGTCGGCAGCACGAGATGCGACAGGGCGGACCGGAACGCGCCGACGTCGCCGGCAAGCAGCGTATCGACCAGCAGAAAGCCTGTGACCGGCTCGATGAAGTACTGCACTGCGATCCGGCCCGACACCGGCGTCCACCCAAGCTGTACCGAGAACAGCAGGATCAGCAGCAATCCCCACCAGAAGATCGGCATCGAATAGCCGGTGAGCGAGATCCCCATCACGCCGTGATCGAAGATCGAGTTGCGCCGCACCGCCGCGATAATGCCGGCCGGCAGCCCGATACAGAGCGCAAACAGGATGGCGCAGATCGACAATTCGACCGTGGCCGGAAACAGGCTCTGGAATTCGGCGATGACCGGCTCATGCGTGACGATCGAGCGGCCGAAGTCGCCATGCACCAGCCGCGACAAATAGAATCCATATTGGACCAGCACCGGCTGATCGAAGCCGTAATCTTTGCGAAGCTGCGCGAGGCGGGCGGGATCGATGCCGCGCTCGCCGGCCATGGTCTCGATCGGATCCCCGGGGATCAGACGGATCAACACGAACACGAGCAAGGTGATTCCGATGAACGTCGGAACCACGAGGCTCAATCTGGTCAGCGCGAATCGAAGCATGCCTGGCTCTGTCGTCCCCGGCCGCGAGGACAGATTARTCGAATTCAACCRCGAGATCGAGGATGGCCCCGCTCAACTCGCCCTGGCCGGATCTGCTGGCGTCGAACCATGCTTCCGCGTGCCATGCTGGCAAGTWCAGGGATCACGAAGTTCAGGGATCATGGAGGGCAGCYCSCGACGGCTGCCCTCGTACGACAGCGGAGTCCGTCAGTCCTTGACGTCGACACCGTAGAAGCTGTGCCGTCCGAACGGCGACAGTTTGAAGTCGATGACGCGCTTGCTGACAGGCTTCAACTGCACGGCATGCGCGATGGTGTACCACGGCGCCTGCTCCTTGAAGACGACCTGGGCCTCCGCGTAGAGCTTGGCACGCTCGGCCTGATCGCTGACCGTTTTGGCCTTCACGACCAGATCGTCGAACGGCTTGTAGCAGAACTTCGCGATGTTCGAGCCCGAGCCCGAGGCCGAGGCGCAACCGAGCAAWGTGTGCAGGAAATTGTCKGGATCGCCATTGTCGCCGGTCCAGCCATACATGCCCATCTGATGCTCGCCGGCCTGCAATCGCTTGCGATATTCACCCCATTCGAACGACTTGATCTCGGCCTTGACCCCGATCTTGGCGAGGTCGGCCTGCATCAATTCGGCGATCCGCTTGGCGTTCGGATTGTAGGGACGCTGCACCGGCATGGCCCACAGGTCCGTGTCCAGCCCGTTGGGAAATCCGGCTTCGGCGAGCAGCTTCTTGGCGGCCTCCGGATCATAGGGATCGTCCTTGACGTCGTCATTGTAGGACCACATCGACGGCGGGATCGGGTTCTTTGCCGCAATGCCGGTSGACAGATAGACGGCGTCGATGATCGCCTTCTTGTTGATCGCCATGCTCAGGGCTTTGCGCACGCGGACATCATCGAACGGCTTCTTCTGCGTGTTGAACGCCAGATAGCCGACATTGAGGCCGGGTTGTTCGAGGACCGTGACGTTCGGGTCCTTCCTGATCGCGTCGATGTCGGCCGGGTTCGGATAGGGCATCACGTCGCATTCGCCCTTTTGCAGCTTGGCCCAGCGAACGGACGAATCCGGCGTGATCGAATAGACGAGGTCGTCGATCTTGGCCTTGCCGCCCCAATATTGCGGGAAGGCCTTGTAGCGGATCACCGCRTCCTTTTGATACTGCACCAGATAGAACGGACCCGTGCCGATCGGATCCTGGTCGATCTTCTCGGGCGTCCCCGCCTTCAGCATCGCATCGGCATATTCCTTCGACTGGATCGCGGCGAACGGCATCGCGAGATCCGCAAGGAACGGAGCTTCCGGCTGATTGAGGGTGATCTTGATCGTGTAGTCATCGATCTTCTCGACCGACTTCAACAGTTTCGGCAGCGCCATGTCTCCGAAATAGGAATGGTTCGGGCTCGTCACCTTGAAATAAGGATGATCCTCTTTCCACTGCCGCTCGATCGAGAACAGAATGTCGTCGGCATTGAAGTCGCGCGTGGGCTTGAACGATTTGGAGGCCGTATGCCACTTCACGCCCTTCCGCAGATTGAACGTATAGGTGGTGCCGTCGGGCGAGATCGTCCATGTTTCGGCCAAGCCTGGCACCACTTGCGTGCTGCCGCGATCGAACTCGACAATGCGGTTGTAGATCGGCTCATTGCCGTCGAACGAGGTCCCGGTCGTGTTGATGCCGGGATAGAAATTTTCAGGGCTGCCTTCTGAGCAGAAYACGAGAGTCTTCGCGAAAGCGGCGGGAGAGGCCAGCAACGCCGAAGCGCAGACGGCAACAAGCAGGTTACATTTGTTCACGGATGGAACTCCAGGTAGAAACTGGCGATGCAAAGAGGGGATGCGCCGCATCGTCGCGCCTGCCTCAACCTTGCTATTGTGTRTTGCTGCTGTCAATGCATCGTAAGGTAGAGCGCAGGTAGCTCTCTATGCAGGCGCTTGTCCGCCGCTCTCCATGAACACGCCTCTCGGCGTGTTCATGGTCCGGTGTGCAGTGCCTCGGCTTTTGCCCCTCATGGCGGACCGCTTCACCTGCGAACCCCTGCCGCAATGCGAACGGCAGGGGGTCTTGGTCGCTGATCGCGATTACTTGCCGGGAAGCTTGTCGTCGACGCCTTTGACGTAGAAGTTCATGCCGAGGATCTGGCCGTCGGCGAGATGATCGCCGCCCTTGCACTCCACCTCCTTGCCGTCCTGGCCGACGACCGGGCATTTGAACGGATGCAGCTTGCCTGCGGTGATCGCGGCCTGCGTCTCCTCGGCCATCTTCTTCACATCATCAGGCATGTTGGTGTAGGGCGCCATTTCGAACATCTTGGAGTCGAGGCCACCCCAGGTGTCCTCCGACTTCCAGGTGCCGTCGAGCTCGGCCTTGACGCGGGAGATGTAATAGGGCGCCCAGGTGTCGAGGATCGAAGTCAGCTGCGCCTTGGGGCCGAACTTGATCATCTCGGAGTCCTGGCCGAAGGCGAGCTTGCCGCGCTCGGCCGCGACCTGCATCGGCGCCGGGCTGTCGGTATGCTGCATGATGATGTCGGCGCCCTGATCGAGCAGCGCCTTGGCGGCGTCGGCCTCCTTGCCAGGATCGAACCAGGTGTTGACCCAGATGATCTTGACCTTGATGTTGGGATTGATCGACTGCGCGCCGAGCATCGTCGCGTTGATGCCCGAGACGACCTCGGGAATCGGGAACGAGCCGATATAGCCAAGCACGCCGGCCTTCGACATCTTGGCCGCGATCTGGCCCTGGATATAGCGGCCCTGGTACCAGCGCGCCGAATAGGTCGACATGTTCTTGTCGCGCTTGTAGCCGGTGGCGTGCTCGAAATGCACGTTGGGATATTTTTTGGCGACCTTCAGGGTCGGGTCCATGTAGCCGAACGAGGTCGTGAAGATCAGCTTGTTGCCGGCGCGGACGAGCTGCTCGATGGCGCGCTCGGAGTCGGGGCCTTCCGGCACGTTCTCGAGATAGGTCGTCTCGATCTTGTCGCCGAACTCCTTCACGAGCGCCTGGCGCGCCAACTCGTGCTGATAGGTCCAGCCGAGATCGCCGATCGGTCCAAGGTAGATGAAGCCGACCTTCAGCTTGTCGGCGGCGTGCGCGACGCCGGCGATGCTCCCCGCCAGCAACAGCGCGGCGGCAGCCCCCAGAAGCCTTTTCATCATCGTCAATATCTCCAAATTGTCAGGGGAAAGCCTATTTCCAGAGCGTCGCGCCCCATCGCAGGCGCTCCGGATGAAACGATCAGCGGTCCGGGACGAACACCGTTCCCAATGCAGCCGGCGCCGTCGAGCCGCCGGTCCGGGCGCGCGACAGCAGCACCAGCACGATCACGGTGGCGAGATAGGGCAGCGCCGACATGAATTGCGAGGGGATGCCGACACCGGCGCCTTGCGCATGCAGCTGCAGGATCGTCACCGCACCGAAGAGATAGGCGCCGATGACGAGACGGCCCGGTCGCCAGGATGCAAACACGACGAGCGCGAGCGCGATCCAGCCGCGTCCCGCCGTCATGCCGGGAATGAAGAATGGCGTGTAGGCCAGCGGCAGATAGGCTCCGGCGAGCCCGGCGCAGGCGCCGCCGAACAGCACGGCCAGCATGCGGATGCGCAGCACGGGATAGCCGAGCGCATGCGCGGAGATGTGGTTGTCGCCGCAGGCACGCAGGACGAGACCGGCGCGGGTGCGATAGAGGAACCACCAGACGGCGACAATCAAGGCCAGCGACAGATAGACAAAGGCGTCCTCGCCGAACAGGATGCGGCCGACCAGCGGGATGTCACTCAGGCCGGGAACCGAGAGGTGCGGGGCGGTGTTGATGCGCTCGCCGACAAAGCGCGCCCCGATCAGGCCGGAGAGGCCGATGCCGAAAATGGTCAATGCCAGGCCGGTCGCGACCTGATTCACCGCGAGCCCGAGCGTCATGAATGCGAAGATCAGCGACATCAGCATGCCGGCGATGATGCCGCACAGCGCGCCGACGACGATCGAGCCGGACAGCCARGCGCCGCCAAAGCCACAGGCGGCGCCGACGATCATCATGCCCTCGACGCCGAGRTTGAGCACGCCGGCGCGCTCGGTGACCAGCTCACCGGTCGCTGCCAGCAGCAGCGGCGTCGATGCGGCGAGCACCGACAGGATGATTGCTTCAACCAGCACCACTTTGCACCTGTCGGGCGGCGAAGACGAGCTTGAACCGGTAGAGGATGAGGGAGTCGCAGGCGAGCACGTAGAACAGCAGGATGCCCTGGAATACCTTGGTCACGTCGAGCGGAATCTTCATCGTGATCTGGGCCTGCTCTCCGCCGATGAACGTCAGCGCGAGGAAAAGTCCTGCAATTAATATTCCAACGGGATTGAGCCGGCCGAGGAAGGCGACGATGATCGCCGTGAAGCCATAGCCCGGCGAAATGCCCGGTTGCAGATGGCCGATCGGACCCGCCACCTCGATGATGCCGGCGAGTCCGGCCAAAGCACCGGAGATTGCGAAGGTCACCAGCACGAGCTGATTGGCGTTGAAACCGCCGAAGCGGGCGGCGCGCGGCGCGACGCCGACCACCCGGATTTCAAAACCCTTGATGGTGCGATCGAGCAGCACGAACGCGCAGATGACGACAATGAGCGCGATGATGCTGCCGAGATGCAGCCGTCCGCCCTCGATCAGCAGCGGCACGGTCGCGACCGGATCGAACTCGGCGGTGGTCGGGAAATTGAAGCCGGCCGGATCACGCCACGGGCCGCGAACGAGATAATCGAGCAGGAGATCGGCGACATAGACCAGCATCAGGCTGGTGAGGATCTCGCTGGCGCCGAACTTCACCCGGCACAGCGCCGGAATCAGCGCGTAAAGCGCGCCCGCGGCAGCGCCGGCGAGCAGCATTGCCGGCAGCACCCAATGGCCGGCTTCCGTGCCCTGTGTCTTGACCGCGATCCAGCTGCCGGCGACGGCGCCGATCAGAAACTGGCCTTCGGCGCCGATGTTCCAGGCATTGGCGAGATAGCACAGCGATAATCCGATCGCGATCATCACCAGCGGCGTCGCCTTCACGGCGATTTCCTGCAGCGAATAGCCGTCGGTGAGAGGGGCGATGAAATACACGCCGAGCGCGGTGATCGGGTTCTTGCCGAGCAGGGCGAACAGCACGCTCATGGTCACCAGCGTYAGCCCGATGGCGATCAGCGGCGAGACCAGCGCTATGGTGCGTGAGCGCTCGGCGCGCTTCTCAAGCACGAGTTGCATGCGCGGCCTCCTTCTGGTCGAGACTGGCGCCGCCCATCAGCAGGCCGAGTTTTTCGCGCGTGGCTTCCATGCGCGGCAGGGCTGCCGAGAGCCGGCCATGAAACATCACGGCAATGCGGTCGGCGATTTCGATCAGCTCATCGAGATCCTGGCTGGTGACGAGCACCGCGGCGCCCGCACTTGCGAGGTCGATCAACGCCTGRCGGATGATCGCCGCAGCGCCGGCATCGACGCCCCAGGTCGGCTGGTTGACGACGAGCACCGCTGGTTGCCGCAAGATCTCGCGGCCGACGACGAATTTCTGGAGATTGCCGCCGGACAGGCTGGCGGCYTCGGGATCGCGCTTGGCCTTGCGGACGTCGAACGTCTCGGTGGTGCGATCCACCGTCCGCAGCGTGGCGGCGGCATTGATGAAGCCGTGGCGCACCATGTCGCCGGCGGCGTGCCCCGTCAGCAGCGCATTCTCCGACAGCCTCATCCGCGGCGCGGTGCCGTGACCGAGCCGTTCCTCGGGCACGAAAGCCGCGCCCATCTTGCGGCGCTCGCTGATCGAGAGATTGCCGCAGGCGATGCCGTCGATGATGATCGTTCCCGGCTCCTTGACAAGGCGCTCCCCGGAAAGCGCGGCGAACAGTTCGTCCTGTCCATTGCCTGCGACCCCGGCGATGCCGAGGATCTCACCGCCCTTCAACTCGAACGAGATATTCTGCAGACGGACCCCATGCAACTCGGCCGGTTGCAGCGTGAGATCATTCACGACCAGGCGCGGCACCGTCGTGCGCCGCTCGGCCGACGGCTTCACTTCCTTGATCTCGCTCCCCACCATCATACGGGCAAGCGATCCGGCCGTCTCGAGCTTCGGATTGCAGGTAGCAACCTTCCTGCCGCCGCGCAGGATCGTGGCGGTGTCGCACAGCCGCTTCACCTCRTCCAGCTTATGGCTGATATAGAGGATCGCGCGCCCCTCTTGCTTCAGCCGCTCAAGCACGATGAAGAGCTGATCGGCCTCCTGCGGCGTCAGCACCGCCGTGGGCTCGTCCAGGATCAGGAATTTCGGGTTCTGCATCAAGGCCCGTACGATCTCGATGCGCTGCCGCTCGCCCACGGAGAGTTGCCAGACCTCCCGCTTGGGATCGAGCGGCAGTCCGTAGTCGCGGGCGACGTCGGCCAGCCGGGCCGAYACCGCCCTGAGCGGCTCCTTGCCATCTAGCCCGAGCGCTACGTTCTCGGCGACGGTCAGATTGTCGAACAGGGAGAAATGCTGAAACACCATACCGATGCCTAGCGATCGGGCCTCGGAGGGCCCGGAGAGCTTGATCGGTCGGCCCTGCCAACGCAATTCCCCGCCACTCGGCTGCACCAGTCCGTAGATGGTCTTGACCAATGTCGACTTGCCCGCGCCGTTCTCGCCGAGGAGAGCGTGGATTTCGCGCGGGACGATCTCGATGTCGATCCTGTCATTGGCGAGGAAATCGCCGTAGCGCTTGGTCAATCCGACCGTCTGCAGGAGCGGCTGTACGGGGGCTGGGCGAGCCAGCGCGGGATCGGGCATGTGCTGCGTCTTAGGCAGGGAATGGAACTGCCTCAATTGTGAGCTAATTTAGCTCGCCGCGTAAGAGGCGAAAAGCGCCATCGTTTGCACAACTCTTGCCCAGCCCCTGGAAACGTCCCCCCGTCCATTTCCGCTTCAAGGCCAGTTGCATCGGCCCGGYAATGCAATTGGATTGCCTCCGTCCGCGCGACGCGACATGTGGCACTTTTGCGACAGTTGCCGGGAATCAATCTCGGACAGCAGCGTGCCCGTTGGATGAGCAGCATCATCTCAACGGCCGAGCGAACCTCSGTCGTGTGSTTGCAGCGTTCCGCAGCGGCCGATGAAGCTGCTTCTGCCCTGTCCAGAAAACTCCAACGATGTGAAGTCGAAAGCCCCGTTTCGCGGTTCCATTTGCCGCGGCCAATCGTCTCACATCCTGGAACACCGGCGCGAGGCGCGCGTCACCGCYTGGGGCGGAACCTTGATCAAACTGCGGGCAAGACGTGGAGAATCTTGAGGCTTCTCGCGACGAAGCTTCGGCGCAACTGTGCAGGCAAGTGCGGAATCGGCGCTTGTTCATTGGGGGTGTCTACATGTCATTTCGTCATTTCATCACTGCTGCCGTTGCGCTGGGCGCAGGCGCGATCGCGGCGCTGGGGCAGGCCGGCGCTGCGGATCTGCCGGCCAAGGCCGCGAAGAAGGCTCCGGCTGATCTGCCGTTCTTCCTCGTCGTCGACAACCGCGTCAGCTTCTCCTGGATGCCCAAGGGCACCGATCCCGGCGTGTTCTCGGTGCGGCCGAATGGCAGCATCAACAGCACCACCGCCAAGCAGGTCTATTCGTTCAGCCACTTCGACGTCTGGCAGTACGGCACCAACTTCTTCACCATTTCGATGTTCAAGTCGGATCATAACGACCCGGCCAATCCCTGCACCAATGCCGGCGTGATCTTCAATCCCGGCACCGGGATCGCCACCCCCGCAACGTGCGAAGGCGCCACCGAGATCTATGGCCTGTTCCGCTCGACCTTCGGCTGGAATCAGATCTTCAACACCAACGCTTTCACGATGGGGCCGCTGCACAACATCTCGTTCGAGGTGGGCATGGATGCCAACACCGAGAACAACTATCTGTCGCCGGCCAAGCGCTCCATGGTCGCCGGTCTGCAATTCGCGTTCGATCTGCCCTACAAGGGCTACTTCAACGCCGCGCCGCTGCTGTATTAYGAATTCTACAACCGTAATGCGTTCACCCAGTGCGGAGCGGGCTGGCAGCTGCCGGCAGCGGCTGTTCCGGGCGTGAACTGCTTGACCGACGGCAATCGCAGCTTCAACCCGACCTGGGCGCTCGAGCTGAATTACTACATGGATCTCGGCTTCCTGCCGCCAAACATGCAATTCTGGTCGATCAGCGGCCGCGCCGGCTGGTACGGTGAGAAGGGCAACGAGAACAGCCCGCTGCCGGGGACCAAGACCGCGATCGAGTTCAACTCCGAGCCGATCCGCCTGACCTTCGACGCTTCCAAGGCCTTCATGGGCGACAAGTATTCGCACTTCGTCGACGTCTGGGTTGCCTATCGCTACTGGCAGAACAAGTTCGGCCTCGACCACAAGACCAGCGGGGCCTGCGTCGGCAATGCCAGCTGCACCGAGGAGACGGTCTATGGCGGCGTGACCGTCAAGTTCTGATCTGGCGTGACCAGAGGAGGGCGCTGCAGCCAGGCTGCGGCGCCCTTCTCGTTTGATCATATGTCTCAGATGATCATAGGCCCCTGACGCCGTCATGCAGCGCGGCGGCTTCGTCGTCCAGCAGCGGTCCACGACCTCCGCCATACGCTGGCCACTCAAGAAGACCTTGCGGCAGGGTAGGTCGAGCGTCGGGTTTCCTGGTGTTTGCCGTGAAGTCGCGCAGCCGCCGATCGCTCGGCCGTGGACCTCCTGTCCAATGCCGGCCCGGTAGATCATGTGCTGCGTCTTGGACGGCGAATGGAGCTGTCTCAATTGTGAGACATTTGCCGGCTGTGTAAGAGACAAAATACACGCAATGCTTGGTGCGATTCGCGCTGATTACATTGGTTGTCTATTAGTTCGTATTCRCTTGTTTGTTGGTGTTTGATTAGTTGTAAGTAATTTGAGTCAATTCATTTGCGTGAAGCGACGTGTGGCCCTTTTGCGACAGTCATTAGGATTCACTCTCGCGCATTCGCCTGCTCGTTAGATGATCAGCGTCATCCAAAGCGGCCAAGCGATCGCTTGTCAGTCTCTTGCCGGGGGCCTCAGATGACGATGAATCGGCCTCTGTCGGATCCATAAAACTCCAACGATGTGAAGTCGAAAGCTCGGTTTTGCGATGCCATCTGCTGCTGCGGATCGTCTCACATTCTGAGATCCCGAGGCGAGGCGCCAGCGCGGCTTGGGGCGGAAGCTTGCTCAAACCGCGAGCGAGGCATGGAGAATTTTGAGGCTTCTCGCGACGAAGCTTCCGGGCAACTTTGCATGCAAGTGCTGAATTGGCACTTGCCGCTTGGGGGATCTACATGTCGTTTCGAAAGTTCATCATTGCTGCGGTCGCGCTGGGCGCAGGCGCGATCGCGGCGCTCGGGCAGGCAGGCGCCGCGGATCTGCCGGGCAAGGCCGCGAAGAAGGCCCCGGCTGATCTGCCGTTCTTCCTCGTCGTCGACAACCGCGTCAGCTTCTCCTGGATGCCCAAGGGCACCGATCCCGGCGTGTTCTCGGTGCGGCC